>Ga0105245_10006836_pt1 | contig 10005 bp, 7 predicted proteins | sample KBSM54metaG_FD_81523 | JGI IMG/M metagenome (GOLD analysis project Ga0105245, IMG submission 81523) | Miscanthus rhizosphere microbial communities from Kellogg Biological Station, Michigan, USA - KBS M5-4 metaG | ecosystem: Host-associated > Plants > Roots > Rhizosphere > Soil | place: Michigan... | reverse complement strand
GTGTCGGCTCGCCTGCCGTCGCGCGCGACGTGGCTTCGATCTGCTCGACGACGTTGTCGCGCAGCAGCACCGGGCTGTCGCGGTAGTACGGGCTCGGTGTGGTGTCGATGCCCTGCGGGCGCGCGCGCGACGTCACATGGGCGGCAATCGATCGGGTCTTGATGTCGGACAGCGACAGGTCAATGCGATAGCCGCCCTGCCCCGACACCTGGCCGATGCGGCCCATCGTTCCGGTCAACACGTACTGCGCCCGCGCCACGTTCGCGCTCTGGAACGGCAGGAGTTCGACGTCCGGAAAGCGTGCCGCCACGCGCTCGGCAATGCGCGCATCGATCAGCTGCGTCGCGATCGTCTGGTTCCCCGAGCCCGCTTCCAGCACCGCGTCGGCGACGACGACGCGCTTGACAGTCGGCACCAGCTTGTCCTGAAGCTTCGATTCCAGTCGTGCCAGCACGCCAGGCAGCTTGCTCTGCGGGCGCGTCGGCGTGAACACGTCGTCGATTGCCGTGTTCACGGCTTCATCGAAGCTGCCCTGGGCCGACGCTGTCGTTCCGCTTGATGCCGGCCCAGGCTCGGCGCATCCCACGATGACGACGAGCGCAGCGGCCGTCGCAGCGGCGCTCAACGCCGCACGAAGCTTTCTGGAGTGATGCAGCCGGTGCATGTGCATGTCCGCCCCTTCATTGGCCGTCGCGTCGTCCGTTCGACGCTCGGGCCGCACCATGATAGGACGCCGCGCCTGCGGCGCACAGCCATCCATCCCGGGGAAGTGGGCCGTACCATGCGCGCATGAAACCGACCGCAGCGAAGTACAACAAGGATCAGTGGATTTCCTCGTTCGAAGACGAGATGTTGCGGCTGCGGCCCCATATGACGGCGAGGATTCTTGCCTCGATCTGCCTGATGGCCTGGAGCCGGTACGGCGTCAATGGCACGGACCCGCATCAGGCGGCGCGCACATGGTCCGCGTCGATAGACGGATCATCGCCGTCCGGGCCGTGACAGGCGTCGCTACGGCTTGACGAACTTCAGAACGAACTCGTCCTTCGGCTGCGGCGGGTCGGGTGTATTGCGGTCCCGCGGGTCGTTCGGATTGCGCAGGAACATGCCCTCTTCACGCAACTCGAACCCTGCCTCCTCGACCTCCTTGCGCAGAAACGACTCCTCGATGCGGTGCAAGGTCCCGGATTCGGAAATGCCGGTGCCGGGCCTGCCCGCGTGGTCCGCAACGACATACATCCCGCCCCGCTTCAGCGCCTGGTAGATGGCGCGATTCATACGCGCCCGGTCGACTCCCAGGAACCCGAGGTCGTGATAGTTGAACATCAACGTCACGAGATCGAGCCTTGCATCGGCGACGGCGGCAGGGACCGGCGTCTCGAACGGCTGGCTCACGGCGACCATGGGCGCTGCCGCCACACCGGCGCCGCGCAGCCTTGAATCCCGTTCCGCGACGGGACCGGCCGGGTTGCGCGGCGCCGAGGCTTGCGGCACCGGCGCGGACGCCGCCGCGGCGATGCCGGGTCGGCTTTCTCCCTCGGCTTGCGCCGGCGCCACGGATGCTCGACTCGCGTCGCGTGGCGGTGGCCGCTGGCCGTACACGGTCCCCGTCGCACCGATCGCCCGAGCCAGCAGCTCGGTGGTGTAGCCGCCCCCCGCGCTGACATCGAGCGCGACCATGCCCGGCCTGATGCCGATGAACGAGAGCATCTGCTCGGGCCTGCGCCGCAGGTCATTCGTTCGATCCGCCGCGGATCGATCCGGGCTGGCGACGATGGCCGCAATCTGCTGCGCCGTCAGCGTTGTCGGCGTCGGCGAGATCGTGGCGCATGCAACCAGCGAGACAACGCCGGCGAGCGCCATGAGAAGGGTGCGTGTGCGAGACATCTTCATTGCGTCACCCTCGACATCGCCCTTTGTACCTCACCGATGAATCGACCGTGGTTGAACTCCGCCTTGCCGACAATCTCCTGGATGTGGCCGTTCAATTGACCGCGCTCGGCCGCCGTCAGGTCCTTCGCCGTCACGACGACGATCGGAATCTGCGCGGTGGCGGGATCGCCCTTCAGCGCCTCGACCACATCGAACCCGCTGACCTCCGGCATCTCCAGATCGAGGGCGATCAGATGCGGACGATGACGGCGCGCGAGTTCGATGCCTTCGCGTCCACCGAACGCGCGCAAGACCACGTAGTCGCATTGCCTCAACTGGCCCGCCAGCAGATCGACCGCCTTGGCATCGTCGTCGATGACCAGCACGGTCACGTCGCCGTTCGTCTCGGGCGAACTCAAGCCCAGTCGTTCCAGTCCCTTGACCAGCGCATCGCGGCCGACGGGCTTTTGCAGGACGCATGCGGCCCCCAGTGAAAATCCCCTGCCCTTGTCGGCGACGACGGACACCACGACGACAGGCACCGCCTCCCACTTCGGTGTCGCCTTGAGGCGCGACAAGAACTCCCAGCCGTCCATGCCCGGCAACAGGATGTCCAGCGTGATGACGTCGGGCGTGTAATCGTCGACCAGGGCCAGCGCTTCTTCCGCAGAGGCCACGCAGCGCACGACGAAGTCCTTGGCCTCCAACTGCGCTTGCATGAGTGCCGCCGCCTCCGGGTTGTCCTCGACGACGAGCGCCTTCACGCCGGCGATCTGCTTGGCGGGCGCTTCGACCGAGTCGCTGCGCGCGGTGTCGGCGACGCTACGCCACGGAACCCAGATCGTGAAGCAGCTCCCGCGCCCAGGCTCGCTCGTCACCGACACGGTGCCACCATGCAGTTCCGCCAGGCGATGCACCATGACCAGGCCCAACCCCGTGCCCTCGATGCTGCGCGTCAATGCATTCGGGATCTGCGAAAACGGCATGAAGAGGCGGTCCATGCTGGCGAGCTCGATGCCGATGCCGGTGTCGGTCACCGATATCTCGAGAAACTGCCCGAACTCGCTCTCCGGCAGAGGCATGCGCAGCCCCTGTCCGAATCCGCGCAGCGCCGTTGCCGCTTGCACGCGATCGACCACCGAGGCGGCGAGCGTGATCGCCCCGCCTTCGGGCGTGAACTTCATCGCGTTGGACAGCAGGTTGAGCACGATCTGCTTCAGGCGCCGGCTGTCGGCCTGCACGACGCCAAGCGCACCGCGCTGGTCCAACTCCAGGCGTACACCCTTGACTCGCGCTTCATTTGTCAGCAGCCCCACTGCGTCGCGCAACAGCTGACCCAGGGGCACGGCGCTGAAGGCGATTTCGACCTTGCCGGCTTCGATCTTGGACAGGTCGAGAATGTCGTTGATCAGCGCCAGCAGATGACGCCCGCTCTGGAAGATGTGGTTCGAGTAGATTCGCTGTTGCTCTGAAATGGGCCCCGCCAAGCCATCCTTGAGCAACTCCGAAAATCCGATGATCGCGTTCAGCGGGGTGCGCAACTCGTGCGACATGCTGGCAAGGAACTGCGACTTGAGCTCGGACTGTTCGCGCAGCTGAGCGTTCAGCGACTCCAGCCGCTGCGTCATCCGCTGCAGATCCGCCGAACGCTCGCGCTCGCGCGTATGCGCCAGTGTCAGCCGGGCATAGAGCAACCCGCTTTCGATCAGCAGCACCCCGAGCACGAACATGGCGGCGAACAGACCGTAGATCCTGCCGGTATAGAAGCCGAGATCGAATCGCCCCGCGTTGAGGACCGCGGAGAGCGCGATGTCGAACAGCCAGGCCGCCATCACGACCATCAGCCACAGGTCGAGCACCGCGTGCGGGCGCCGCCGCCAAAGCAGCGCCAGCGCGATGAGGCTGGTCACCCAGACAGTCGAAACGACGCCGATCATCTGCGGCGTGTAGTGACTGCCCCGCATGATCGGGGGGAGCGCGTCCTGCCCTGTGGTGGCGACCAGCGTGAACGCAACCACCGCGAGGATCGTCAGCGCAGCAACCGCTGCGATGGTCAGCCCGCGTCCCTGCGTGGCACGCATCGGTTCGATGTCGGAGTCGCGCAGCAGCGCATAGGCGATCACGAAGATCGGAAAGCCGCCGTGCCAGAACATGTAGATCCAGGCGGTACTCTGCATGCCGGCACCGAGCAACCCGGTGGGCGAGAACAAGCCCGGAAAGCTCAGCCCGTGCGCGACCGTGAGCAACGCCGTGAAGAGATAGCCCGCTGCCAGCGCGAGCACGGCCTTCGAGCGCGCGATGCCGAACTGCCCGAACAGCATTACAGCGGTGATGAGATCACTGAGCACCAGGGCCGCTTCATAGGCCGGAATGAACGCCTGAACCGGCGGCAGCGGCTGCTTGGCGAAAGGCGCGACGATCGCAAAGAACGCCAGCGAGACCAGGACGACAAGAAAGGCGGTGCGGCGTTGACTGCGACTCGCGGGCCAGGTCGTCAGCAAGGTCGCATTTGAAGCGGATGGGCCAGTCCGCTTCGGACCTGACGGGTGCGTCATGGCGTAATCAGAACAGAATCCGAACAATCGCGAAACTGTCAGGCCTTACAGGCGCTGCGCGAGAGACACAGATGGACCCCGAACGAACCGACGCCTTGATCAAGGCAATCCTTGGTGACGCATGATTTTCAGCCTGACTCGACTAACGATTCAACGTGCCAGAAAGGAGCGCCTGGCCCAGATCGCCGGCAGCTTGACCTTCACCACCGTCCTGTCCATCGTGCCCTTCTTCGCGGTGAGCTTCGCGCTTTTCACGCGATTCCCGAGCTTCAGGTTCTTCGAAGACGCGATCGAAGAGTATCTGCTGAAGAGCCTGCTTCCCGCAGACATCGCGCGGACGATCCTGAAGTACCTGAGCCAATTCGCCGCCAATGCGAGCGACTTGACCCTGGTCGGTTCGCTGTTCCTGCTGCTGACGGCGATTGCGCTGCTGCTCACAGTGGAGAATGCCCTCAACCAGATCTGGAACGTGAAGAGAAATCGTCCGTTCGTCAAGCGTGTCGGCATGTACCTGTTGATGCTGGCGGCCGGACCCACGGTGCTCGGGGTAAGCCTGTGGGCAACCTCGTATCTGCTGGGGGCATCACTGGGCGTGATCGGCAGCCTGCCGTCCTCGGCCAGGTTCGTGCTCAACCTGGGCCCCATGGTGCTGAGCATGGTGGGCTTGACGAGCCTGTTCTACTTCGTGCCGAACACCAAGGTGCGGCGGCGCGACGCAATCGCAGGCGGCCTGATCGCCAGCGTCGCCTTCGAGCTGGGCAAGCGCGGGTTCACGGCCTACCTGCTCAAGGTTCCCACCTACAAGGCCGTGTACGGCACATTCGCGGCATTTCCCATCTTCTTGCTGTGGGTCTACTTTTCCTGGCTGGTCACACTCACCGCGGCGCTCATCACGGCCAACCTGGCACGCGCCCATTCGCGATAAGCCGTCCTACATGATCCGGACCGTCTGACCTACGGTGCGCACGCGTCTTCGAGAGGAGACTGTCGGCATGTTGCACTACACCGGGCCTCAGGCCAAGGCCGTCTTCAGGCGGCCCGCTGCATTCATCGTGAACGCGATCAAGGCGTTTCGAGCGAATCAGGGCCTGCTGCTGGCCGGCGCGGTCGCGTATTACGCGCTGCTGTCGATCGTGCCGCTGCTCATCCTGATCGTGATCGTGCTGACGCACTGGGTCGACCAGGGCGAGCTGCTGCGCACGCTGGGCCGCTACCTGGAGTGGATCGTCCCCGGCCAGTCGGCGGCGATCGTGCACGAGCTGGCGAGCTTCCTGGCGCATCGCGACGTACTGGGTTGGGTGCTGGGCGGCACCTTGCTGTTCTTCAGCTCGCTCGCATTCACCGTGTTGGAGAACGCCATGTCGGTGATCTTCGTGCACCGGGTGGCGATCAAGCGGCGGCATTTCCTGGTGTCGGCACTGCTGCCTTACCTGTACATCCTGGTGTTGGGCATAGGCCTGCTGTTGGTGACGCTGGTCGCGGGCAGCCTGCAAGCCATCGGGCAGGAGGAAGTGGAGTTTCTCGGCTGGCACTGGTCGCTGCGCGGCGTGTCCGGTGCACTGCTCTACCTCCTGGGCTTCACCGGCGAGGTCTTCGTGCTCACGTCGGTGTACATGGTCATGCCGGTCGGGCGCCTCGCGATTCGCCACGCGCTGATCGGCGGCGTCGTCGCCGCCGTGCTTTGGGAGATCACGCGCCACGCGCTGCTGTGGTACCTGGCGACGCTGTCGCAGGTAAGCGTCGTGTACGGCTCGCTGACGACCGCCATCGTCGTGCTGCTGAGTCTGGAGCTCGGTGCCGCGCTGCTGCTGTTCGGCGCGCAGGTGATCGCCGAGTACGAGCGGCTCGATGTCGATCGGTCGACGGCTCCGGGCGCACTCCAGACGCAATGAGTCACGCGCTCGAATCGCGCTCACGCAGCTTGAATCGCTGAATCTTCCCAGTCGCGGTCTTCGGCAGGTCGTCGACGAACTCGATGAAGCGCGGGTACTTGTATGGCGCGAGGCGCTCTTTCACGAAAGCCTTGAGCTCGGCCTCGGTCGCCGCGCCACCGCGTTTGAGCACGACGAAGGCCTTGGTCTTCACGAGGCCCTCGGCGTCCGGCCTGCCGATCACGGCCGCTTCGAGCACCGCGGGATGCTGGACCAGCGTTGCCTCGACCTCGAACGGCGAGACGTAGATGCCGCTCACCTTCAGCATGTCGTCGCTGCGCCCCCCGTAGGTGTAGCTGCCGTCGGCGTTGCGCATGTACTTGTCGCCGCTCTTGGTCCATCCGCCCTGGAAAGTCTCGCGCGATTTTTCGCGGTTCGCCCAGTACATCAGCGCCGACGAAGGTCCCTTGATATAGAGATCGCCGGGTTCGCCATCGGGCGCGGCCGCGCCGTCGTCATCGCGCAGTTGCAGCTCGTAGCCCGGCACCGGCCATCCGGTTGTGCCGTAGCGGACCCGGTCCGGGCGGTTCGACAGGAAGATGTGCAGCATCTCGGTCGAACCGATTCCATCGACGATATCGACACCGAACCGGCGCTTGAAGCGCTCGCCGATCTCGGCAGGCAGCGCCTCGCCTGCCGACGACACAAGTCGCATGGCCACCTCGTCTCGTGTCGGCAGCGCGGGTGACGCCAGCATGCCGGCAAAGCCGGTCGGGGCGCCGAAGAAGACGGTCGGCTTGAGGCCACCCACCTCGCCACGCCAGCGCTTGAACGTCGCTTCCGGTGTCGGTCGCTCTGCCATCAGCAGAACCGTCGCGCCCACGCTGAGCGGGAACGTCAGCGCGTTGCCCAGCCCATACGCGAAGAAGAGCTTGGCGGCCGAAAAGCAGACATCGTCTTCCCGCAGCGCCAGGATGCCCTTGCCATACAGCTCGCAGGTCCAGTAGGGATTGGCGTGGGAGTGCACGGTGCCCTTCGGACGTCCGGTGGAGCCCGAGGAGTAGAGCCAGAAGGCGGGATCGTCGCAACTCGTCGCTGCGGGTTTGCTCAGCGGGCCGTGTGCGCCGACGAAGGCATCGAACTCCTGCTCCGCCGGATGGAGCGGCGCGATCGGGCGCGAAACGACCACCTTGCGCACTTCGTGATCCGCCTTGGTCAGCGCGGCATTCAACGCCGGAAGCAATGCGCCGGACACCAGCACGGCCTGCGCGCGGCAATGCTCCAGCATGTAGGCATAGTCGTCCGCCGTGAGCAGGGTGTTCACGGCGACCGGCACGATGCCTGCATAGATCGCGCCCAGGAACGAGACAGGCCAGTCGCTGCTGTCCTGCATCAGGAGCATGACACGCTCTTCCCGCTTGATGCCGGCCGCTCGAAGACCGGCGGCCACCCGGCGCGCGCGATCCTCGAGCGCCCCGTAGGTCAGCGTTCCTACGTCGTCAACGAACGCAGGCTTGCTCGAACGCCCGGCATTCAGGCTCAGCAGGTAACGAGCCACGTTGAAGATCGGCGGTGGTTGCTGCACCGTCGGCGGCGTCTCGGCACTCATGCGCTGAACTCGATCTGTCCCTGGGGCAACAGGTACAGCACCAGCGCGCGACCTTGCGACACCGTGGGCCGATGCGCACTGCCCGGTGGGCACACCACCCATCCGGCCGGTCGGCCGTCGAAGCGCGCGTCACCGTCGATGGGCATGACGAGATCGATCTCGCCCAGCGGATGGCGATGGTGCGGCCCCGCGATGTCTTTCATGTCGACGACATCGACGGAGTACCCACCAAGGTCTTCGGCAGGTTTGAAGATCCGCCCGTACTTGATTCCGCCGCCCTCGCGGTTGCAGAGCCATCCTTCCTGCACGCCGGCACGGCAACTCTCGGCGAGTGCGCGAAAGGTCTCGGTCTCCGGGCCGTATTCGCTGTTGAGCCAGGCATCGAGCGTCGCATCGAGCGGGCGCCCGGCCAGCGCCTTGGTCAAGGATTGAATTTGAAGGCGAAAGGACTCTGCAGACACGGTTTGCTCCTCGCTTGCCTGTGGGAGGCATATGAAGTATTGTGCGTTCATGCACTCTAGAACCGGGCGCTCACAATGTCAAGCAATATAATGCCTGTTAATGCGATCGAACTCGCCACTGCCGGCCGGATGGGCGCCGCTCGGGCGGACAACGACGAAGCCAGCGAAAAGAATCCCTACCTCGTCGGCCTCGGCGAGCGTGTTCGTTCGCTCCGGGGGAGGCGCGGCATGACGCGCAAGGCCCTTGCGGCCGCCGCCGAGGTGTCCGAGCGTCATTTGGCCAACCTCGAGTACGGCGTCGGAAACGCGACGATCCTGATCCTGATCCAGGTGGCGCAGGCACTCCAATGCTCCCTTGCAGAGCTCGTCGGCGATGTCACGACGTCCACACCGGAATGGCTGCTGTTGCGCGAACTGCTACAGGATCGGGACGAGACCACGCTGCGACGCGTCCGGGAAGCCGTGGGGAGTCTGCTCGGCACGGGCGGTGCCAACCGCCAGGCCCATCGCAGTCCACGCGTGGCGCTGATCGGACTGCGCGGAGCGGGCAAATCCACACTCGGGCGCATGCTAGCGGAAGACCTGGATTTTCCCTTCGTGGAGCTCAGCCGCGAGATCGAGAAGTTCGCCGGGTGCAGCATCTCGGAGATCCAGGGGCTCTACGGTCAGAACGCCTATCGCCGTTACGAGCGCCGCGCGGTCGAAGAGGCCATCCAGATCTATCCGGAGGCCGTGATTGCCACGCCGGGCGGGCTGGTCTCCGACGCTGCCACCTACAACCTGCTGCTGGCCCATTGCACGACGGTCTGGTTGCGGGCAAAGCCGGAAGACCACATGAACCGCGTCATCGCCCAGGGCGACATGCGGCCGATGGCTGACAACCAGGAGGCGATGGACGACCTGAAGGGCATCCTGGCCGGGCGCGAGCCCTTCTATTCAAAGGCCGATTTCACGCTCGACACGAGTCGCGATCCCGTCGATGCGACGTTCGCAGCGTTGCGCCGACTCGTGCGGCGCGCGCTCCGCTTGGAGTCAGCCGCAATGGAGCAATAAATTGCAGCAAATGTTCTTGACGCGCCTCATTACATGCACTATGCTTCACATCATCGATCCCACCCTACATGCACTTTAGTGCTCTTCGAGGAGACTGCCACATGACTTCGGACCCGCGCGTCGACTATCAAACCGACCCTTCCCGCTATCGCCACTGGAAGCTCAAGTTCGAGGGGCCGGTGGCCACGCTGGGGGCGGACTTCGACGAGAACGCCGGGATACGCCCGGGCTACAAGCTCAAGCTCAACAGCTACGACCTGGGCGTGGACATCGAGCTGAACGATGCGATCAATCGCATCCGCTTCGAGCACCCCGAGGTGCGAACGGTGGTCTTGACCAGCCTGAAGGACAAGGTCTTCTGCTCCGGCGCCAACATCTTCATGCTGGGCGTCAGCTCGCATGCCTGGAAGGTCAATTTCTGCAAGTTCACGAACGAGACGCGCAACGGTCTTGAAGACTCGTCGAAGTACAGCGGCCTCAAGTTCCTGGCGGCAGTCAATGGTGCGTGCGCAGGCGGCGGCTATGAAGTCGCGCTGGCGTGCGACGAGATCCTGCTCGTCGATGACCGCAGCAGCGCCGTCAGC
>Ga0105245_10006835_pt1 | contig 10007 bp, 9 predicted proteins | sample KBSM54metaG_FD_81523 | JGI IMG/M metagenome (GOLD analysis project Ga0105245, IMG submission 81523) | Miscanthus rhizosphere microbial communities from Kellogg Biological Station, Michigan, USA - KBS M5-4 metaG | ecosystem: Host-associated > Plants > Roots > Rhizosphere > Soil | place: Michigan... | reverse complement strand
TCCCTCGACTCCGGTATTGCCCTGGTTGAGCGTGAAGTACCCGGTCACCGCCGAGTACAACGGCCCGTTGGTGTACTGGCGCTGATACTTGTACGCGTCCGTCGAGGGCACCGACTGCGCGATCGGCTGACCGGCCACCAGGATCGGCCCGCGCTCGGCCGAGTAGCTGGCATACAGGGTTCGGACGTTGCGGCTGTCGGCCTTGAGGTTGTCCTGCTGAAGCACCTGGATGATCGTGGTCGAGCCGAACAGGGTGAGGAACATGAGCAGGACCAGCACCGTGACGCGACGGAGTTGCTTGTTCACGCGGCACCCCCCACCGCGGCGACGGGGATCGGGGCGGTGTCGATCACCCATTGCGGCTGATTGCGCACCGAGTCGGACAGGCGCAGCAGCAGGGCCACGATGATCCAGTTGGCCATGAGCGACGAGCCGCCCGCAGCCAGGAAGGGCGTGGTGAGACCGGTGAGCGGGATCACGCGGGTCACCCCGCCGACGACGATGAACACCTGAAGGGCGACGACGAACGAGAGTCCGACTCCGAGAAGGCGGCCGAAGTCGTCTTGACCGGTGAAGCCGATGCGGAATCCGCGGGACACGAACAGCAGGTAGAGCGCGAGGATCGCGAACACACCGATCAGGCCGAGCTCTTCGCCCAGGCTCGCGATGATGTAGTCGCTTTCGGCCAGGGGGACGATGTCGGGGCTGCCCTGACCGAGGCCCGTGCCGACCAGGCCGCCGTTCGCCAGACCGAACAGGCCCTGAACGAGCTGGTAGCTGCCTCCGGCCTTGTCATAGATGGCGGGGTTGAACGCGTCGAGCCAGGAGTCGAAACGACCGGCGACGTAGCTGAGCGAACGACTCGCGACGAAGGCGCCGCCCGCAAAGAGCAGGAGCCCGAGCACGACCCAACTGAGGCGTCCGGTGGCGACGTAGATCATCACCAGGAACAGGCCGAAGTAGAGGAGTGCCGTTCCGAGGTCGTGCTGGAACACGATGACCGCCATCGCCAACACCCAGATGACGAGGATCGGGCCCAGGTCGCGCACTCGCGGGAAGCGTATCCCGAGGAAGGTGCGGCCCACCATCGACAGCGAGTCGCGCGCCGTCACGAGGTAGCCGGCGAAGAAGATGGCGAGCGCGATCTTGGCGAGTTCGCCCGGCTGGAACGAGAGGGGGCCGATGCCGATCCACACCCGGGCGCCCGAGACGGTGCGACCGATGCCGGGCAGGGCGGGCAGCAGGAGCAGAACGATCGCGCTGAACATCGCGATGTAGCGGTACCGCTGCAGTACTCGGTGGTTCCGGATCAGCAGGAGGACCGCGAACCCGACCACCAGGGCGATGGCGGTCCAGACGATCTGACGGATGCCGGCCGCATCCCAGCCGTTGAGGTGCTTGGCGATGTCGATCCGCGAGATCTCGGCGATGCCCACCCCGTTGAGCAGGACCGCGATCGGGAAGACGAACGGGTCGGCGTCGGGGGCGACCACTCTCAGACTCACATGGCCGGCGATGACGAGGATCGCGAGCCCCGCGTCGAGGGAGAGCACGGTGCCCCCCAGCCGCCCCAGAGCACCCAGTTCCACCAGGACGATCGCGGCACCCGAGAGCGCAAGGGCTCCGATCAGGAGGACGAGTTCGAGGTTGCGGCGGCGCGCCGGTGCACGAAGGCGGATCCGGATCCCCTCCGTCATGGTGGGACGGGGTCCGGCATCGACCACGTTCGCGGTCATCAGTCCCCGGCCGCGGCTGATAGTCGGTCGACGATGTTCAACGCGTCGCGGAGGTTGTCGGCGGGGATCGTCGCCTCGACGCTCTGCCGCTCGAACTCGGATAGGGATGAGACGTCGATCTGGGTCCCCTGATACACGCTCGACAGGTGGATCGGCCCGATGGTCTGCTGCACCCCCTGGAAGATTGCGACGTGGCCGTTGCTCTCGCCGACGTAGTAGTGGGACTGCGTCCACGAGTACGCGGCGAGCACGGCACCGACGATCGCTGCGACCGCGAGAACGAGCACCACGAGCCAGACGATCCGACGACGACGAGCCCGCTTGCGGTCTTCTTCGATCAGCTCCTCGAGGTAGCTCTCGCCCTCCGGCTCGAAGTGGCTGTCCTCCGGCGGTGTCGCCTTCAAGGGATGCAGCAGGAGCGTCGGCAGTCGGATCGGACGCCGCGAGGTGTCGTTCTCGTAGCTCAGGGGCGCGGCTGCCGAGCCGACGAAGGTGGGCGGCATGCCCGATGCGCCGTCGCTGTCGTCGATATCGACGAGCACGACCGTGACGTTGTCGGGAGCTCCGTGGTCGAGGCTCTCTTTCACCAGGCGATCGGCCGCGCCGGTCGCGGTTCGCACGGTCGCGAGGATCGACGCCATCTTGTCGTCGGTGACGTAACTGGACAGGCCGTCGGAGCACAGCATCCATCGGTCGCCCGGCTTCGTGTCGAAGATCGCGGTGTCGATCTCGGGTGCGGCGTCGACATCGCCGAGCACCCGCATCAGCACCGAGCGTCTCGGATGCACCGCGGCCTCTTCCGGCGTGATCCGCCCCGAGTCGACCAGGCGCTGCACGAAGGTGTGGTCTGCGGTGATCTGCTTCAGTTCACCGTCGCGGAACAGGTAGATGCGCGAGTCCCCGATGTGCGCGAGGGCCACCTGGTCGCCGACGCGCAGGATGCCGCTCACGGTCGTTCCCATGCCGGTCAGCTCGCTGTGCTCGAAGACGGTCTCGGCGAGCAGCGAGTTCGCGGCGATCAGGGCCTGTTGGAGCGAGAATTCGGCATCGCGCACCGAGGGGTACTCGGTGTCGGCTTCCGCGATCCGTTTGGCGGCGATCGCCGAGGCGACATCGCCGCCTGCGTGGCCGCCCATCCCGTCGGCGACGACGAACAGGTGCGTGCCGGCGTAGCCGGAGTCCTGGTTGTTCGCACGGATCTTGCCGACGTGCGAGACCGCCGCGCTCGTGGGAGTGGGGGTCACCCGATTACCGCCGGAGCTCGAAGCTGGTCGTGCCGATGGTCACCGGCGTGCTCGGTGGCACGGGAGTCGGGAGCATCACGCGCGACCCCGCGAGGAACGTGCCATTGGTCGAGTCTAGGTCTTGGATCACCCACTGGTCGTTCCACAGCATGAGGCGGGCGTGGTGAGTCGAGGTGTAGTCGTCACGGATCACGAGCCCGGATTCGCTCGATCGACCGATCGTCAGCTGCTCGGTCGGCAGGTCGATCTCGAGGCCTTCGCGGGGCCCCGAGGTGATCACGAGCCGGCGGGGGGTGGTGGCGTCGGCGTGCGGCGGGGCGGGCCGGGCGCCCTGCTGAGAGACCGGCTCGGTGGGGGCGGCCGCCTTCGCGCGGGCCGGGGCGGCGGCCGGGGTCGACGGGAACGACGCGGCGACGGGCGCGCCGGCCGCCGGCATCCGCCGCGCGCGCTGACCGAACAGGTCGGACCGCAGCGCATAGACGATGACGAACACGAAGAACCAGAGGAGGAGCAGGAAGCCCAACCGCAGAACGAGCAACGTCAGTTCACTCATGCGCGTCCCTGCCGGGGCTCATGGCGGAGGTCCGCGTACTGATCGACGGATGCCGCCTGGGCCAGAACGCGGAACACGATGCGAGTGCGCCCGATCTCGATGATCGAGTCGGGGGGCAACGGTGCCTTCGTCACCGGGACCCCGTTCAGCTTCGATCCGTTGGTCGACCCGAGGTCGTTGACCTGACCCCGCTTGCCATCCCACAGGATCTCGACATGCTGCCGCGACGTGCCGGTGTCGTCGACCGTGATGTCGGCGTCCGAGCCGCGGCCGATGACGGTTCGCGCCTGGGTGATCGGGTAGCGCTTGCCGTCGATGTCGAGCACCGGGGTCCACGCCACCTCGCCCTTGACGTTGACCGAGTCGATGCGCACCATGCCCTCGGAGAGCGAGGCGTCCTGCTCGAGACGGATGGAGATCCCCCCGGCGAACGCGTAGTGCTGTGCGGCGGCGTGGCGCTGCACCAGCTGGGTGAACTCGTCGATCAGAGCCGGGCCGAGTTCGTTCATGCGCCGATAGTCGCCGGGGGCGAGTCGCACCACGAAGTCGTTGGGCACGAGGATGCGGTCGCGCGAGACGACGGCCGCCTTGGTGTCGAGCTCGCGGCGCAACGCGGCGGTCACCTCGAGGGGCTGCAGACCACTCTTGAAGGTCTTGGCGAATGCGCCGTTGACGACGCGCTCCAAGCCCTTCTCGAAGTTGTCGAGAATCCCCACGGGGCCACCCTCTCGAAACGGACACCCGCGTTCTGCCGACGCGGGGAGGACAAGTCGATGCTAGTCGGCGAAGACCCGAGGAAGGTCGGACCCCGGGTCCTCACGGCTTGTTCAAGGGTGATAGTCTCGCTGGGTTGACGGCTCAGGCGGTCATGCGCGCGAGTGGTGAAATGGCAGACACGCTGGCTTCAGGTGCCAGTGCTCGCAAGGGCGTGCGGGTTCAAGTCCCGCCTCGCGCACTCAAGACTCTCGACAAGAGGCCTCGGTCAGTTGCCGGCTCCGGTCTGGTGGACGGCGAAGCCGTAGCATCCGGCGTCCTGCCAGCGGTAGGCGTCGCCGGCGCCGGTGTTCCCGTTGAGGGCGAGATCTTCGGGACTGCCGGACTCCAGTCCCGCACGGTACCGCGGGTCGTACCACCACCCCTTGTCCGCCATGCAGCGGACCTCGAGCTGACCCTCGCGGATCGCCAGCATCGTGTTGGCGAGGTCGCCCAAGATCGCCGGGGACTGAGCAAGGTAGTAGTCGTTGATCTGCTCGTCGGTGATCAGCGGCTCACCGGGTTGCAACGTGTGCGCGATGTAGGCGGGCGTGAGAGCTCTGTAGGGCGAGGGCGACGATGATGCGCTTCCCCCCGGCACCGAAGCGACGCTGGTCGCATTCGGTGCGCCGTCTGTCGCGCTGAGTGCGTTCGCGAATGCCTGGGCCGCGAAGGCGGCCGTGGTCGTGATCCCGGCGACGACGAGGGTGATGACGAGCGCCGCGATGACGAGTTGCTTCCTCATGGTCAGTCGCCTCCGGTCTCGTGGATGGCTCGTCCGCGACAGCCTGCGTCCTGCCAGTGGTAGGGGTATCCCGCGTTACCGTCGAGCGCCAGTCGCGCGGCCGGTTCCACGGGTGCGACCGGCTGCGAGGGGTCGGTCATGACATAGATCGACTCGCGGGGATCCCAGTAGAAGCCGGCACCGGCCATGCATGTCACCTCGATGCTCGTCTCTGCGACCCAGGCGTCGACGCCCTTCTGGGTGGGGTGGAGCCTGTACGCCCAGGCGAAGTCCCGGAGTTGCTGCTCGGTGATCAATCGGTCGCCGGGCGCGAGGGGGCGGAGTCGCTGCGCGAGGGGAAGGTCCCCGGGAGGGTCATTCGACGCGGATGCATCCTGGCTCGGGTCGGGGAGGTGCGATGCCGAAGCGCTCGGCGTGACGTCCGGCGAGGGTCGAGAAGTCGGAGATGTCGTCACATGACTCCCGGTTGAGGCCGGGACGAGAGCGTGGGCGACGGCGGCAACGCCGAGACCGGCGAGCACGATGGCGGCCGTGAGGAGGGCGACCGTCGCCGCGGCGGTGAAGGCCAAGCGCCGGTTCATCGACGCTCCTCCCGCCGGGGGATCCAGCCAATGGCCAGTAAGAGGTAGAAGAGACTGACCGACGCGATCGCCGCGATGACACCGAGCTGCCCCAACGTCGACAGGGGGTACGGCAGGAGGCGATAGGCGAACCACTGCACGGTCGCGCTGAGGGTCACGAGCGCAAGGCCGCCGAAGGAGAGCACGATCGCTGCCGATGCCGCGAGCCAGATCGCTCCGATCCAGCGAGTGCGCGACCGCAACATCAGGAGCAGCCCGCACACGAGTCCGAGAGTGCCCAGGGCTGTCGACGTCACCGTGAGGTCCGATGGCGGGAACTCGTGCCGCGCGAGCGCGACCCCGATACGCCCCAGCGCGCCCACACCGATCGACGCCAGCATGACACCGACCACGGCCGCGAGGACGACTCCGGCCGGCACCACCCTGTTCACGAACCGGTTCCGGAACGGCTGGGCTGGGCGCCCTGCCAGTTGGGCACGTCGCCAGGAGAGGTCCGACGGGATGCCGCGAACCGTCCGGGACAGGATGCTGATCGCCGTCGCCAGCTCTGATGTCGGCCGGTCACCGTCTGCCTGCACCTGCTCCCACAGGTCGGACCGCAACTCGTCACGGCGATCCCCCGCGACGTGGGAGGGGACGCCCCGGGTATAGCGGTCGACCCACGCCAGCACCCATCGTTCCGAGCTGCTCCGCGCCCAGACGGCGACGGGACTCATGCCAGACCCCGTGCGGCGGGTCGCGTCCGGCCGAAGGGAGCCAGGGTGACGGATGCGCGGCTGGAAGCGATGGCGATCGCGCCGTCCGGCGTGACCCGGTACAGCTTCCTGCGCGGGCGACCGGCTGCTTCGGCGATGGCCGGGTCCTCCCACGCTGCCTCGAGCAGGCCCGCCTCGGTCATGCGACCCAGCGCCTTGTACAGGGTCCCATGCGCTGTGAGCCCCATCGCGTCATCCGTGGCCCTCAACCGGGTAGCGAGCAGAAACCCGTGAAACCCGTCAGCCGACGTCTGCATGTCCAGTCCCGCTTCCAGGATCCGAAGCTCAAGAGGAAGTAGCTGCCCAGGTCGCCTTCGTGCCATGAACGAAGAATAGGAAGATATCTTCCGGAACGCAAGTTCGCGGACGTTCTCGTTCGACACGAGAAGATCCAGCGGACATGATCGGGTGGAGGGCTTTCCGTCGGACGGATCGTCGACGAGGATCGTGTCGATTTGCCGGGAGTGAACCCGGGGAGCGGGGCCATGGACGAGGTGAGCGATTCGGCGGTCGCGCCGACCACCGCGCCGACGACCGCGGCTCCGCGCCGGCCGCTCACCGGCGGCGTGAAAGCGGCGATCGCCGTGGTCGTCGTCGTCGTGCTGGCCGCCGGCGCCGGGGGCGCGTTCGCGTACTCGGATCACGCCGCTCGTCAGGATGCCGCAGCCCGGCACGCCGCGGCCGTCCATCTGACAGCAGTGCGCACCAACCTCGAGCTCGCCGAGGATTCCGCCGTGCAGCTCGAGGCCGCGCTGACCGCCGTGGGAACCGCGGCCACGGGGCTTGCCGACCGAGCCACCCTGGAGTCCATGACGGCGGCGGTCGTCGCGCTCAAGGATGAGACCGACAAGCCGGCCTTTCCCCGATCGGCTCCGCTCTCGGCCCTGAACGACCGGAGGATCGACCTCGATGCCGCGGTCGCAGCCGCTCTCGCGACCGTGCCGGCGGTCGGCGAGTCGGTCAAGACCGTCGGCACCACGCGCTTGGCGGCTGCCGGGTCGGCGAGTGAGGCATCGTCCGCGGCCGCGACGTCGGCGCTCGCCGCCTTGAGTGCCTCCCTCGCACATCACGAGGACCCCCGCGGCTTGATCATTCCGGCGGTCAGCGCCGTCAAGGCGGCCGAAGCGTCCAGCGCGGCCGCGGTGGCGGCTGCCGCAGCAGCTCAGGCGGCGCGTCACTCCTCGGGCGGCTTTGCCGCACCGGGCGCCCCGGTCTGCGCTAGTGACGTGCTGACCTGCGTCAATCAGATCCGCGCGTACTACGGGCTCCACTCGTTGAGCGCGAACGCGTCGCTCAACTCGACGGCGCAGGCATGTGCCGAACGGATGGCGTCATCGGGGCAGCTGACCCACAGTGCATACCCCGGCGGCTGGAGCATCTGGGGCGAGAACATCGCAGAGGGCTACGGCTCGGCGGCGGCGGTGTTCAATGCCTGGATGGCGTCGTCGGCTCACCGGACGAACATCCTCAGGCCCACGTTCACACAGATGGGCATCGGGCATGTGTCGTCGGGCCGCTGGTGGTGCCAGCAGTTCGGCGGATAACCCGTGCAAAGGTAATACGAAGGATCCTTTAGTCTGGCGGCTCAGGGTGATCGGCGTCGCCGGTCCGAGTCGGAGGGTTCCATCGGGTGCTGGCAGCGAAGCGCATGCGGCGTCGCGCCGCCGTGTTCGTCGCGCTCTTCGGCGTCATCGCCCTGCTCGCAGGCCTGAGCATTGGGCTCTCGGGCTACCTGTCGGGTTCGGCAGCGGCCGGGGTGCGCGCAGGAGTGGCCGCCCTCGAGGGGATCGACGCCGGATTCCGGCTGACGGCGCCGCTCGCGCCGGACGCGGATGCCCAGGATGCCGCGGTTCGCGCCGACGTCCGTGCGGCGGTGCGCGCTGACGGCCGGCCGGTGCCCATGATCGTGACGCGCGACCTGGTCTCGGTCAATCCGGTCCCGTTCGATCGTGCGACCGGCGGTCCTGTTCGCGCGGCGGTCGCGTCGTTCCCCGATCTGCCCTCCCGTGCGCGACTCATCACCGGGACCTGGCCCTCCAGTGCCGCAGAGGCATCCATGCAGGCGGATGCGGCAGCGTCGCTCGACGTTGCGGTCGGAGACGTGCTTGCCCTTCCGGCCGGACGGACGGTGACCATCACCGCCACCTGGCGGGTGTCGAGCGCCGCCGATCCGCGATGGCTGGAAGACCAGGTCGCGCTCTCGGGCATCGATCTGGACAGCACGCGCGGCTGGATCGTCATCGATCCCTCGTTGTGGAAGGAGACGCAGGGGTCGTCTCTGGCGCGCTGGACCATCCGGCCCCGCGCCGATCGGATCTCGGTCGATCAGTTGGACGCGCTCCGGCATGCCCCGGACACCGTGTCCCACGCCGTGCAAAAAGACGATCCGGGCGCGAATGTGCAGACCGAGGGGGCGTTGCAGCTGGGCATCGAGCCGATCCAGCAGAACCTGCAAGCCGCCGCCGCGGTGTCGACCGCACCGCTCATCGTCGTCGCGCTGCTGGGACTGATCACCCTGGTCGAACTCGCCGGCATGCTCGGTCAGCTCCGCGCGGGGGAGACGATCCTGATGCGCGCTCGCGGCACCAGCGGGCGGCGTTTCGTGGTCGAGAGTGCGGTCGAGGGCGTCATCACGGCCGTGCCGGCCGCAGCGGTCGGAGCGGCGGCGGCCGTCGGAATCTCGAGGCTCGCCGGCCAGGTGAGCGATGTGCCCGGGTTCGCGTGGGTGATCGTGGCGGCCGCGGTGGTGGTCCCGGTCGCAGTGCTGGCCATCACGGCGGCGCGTACCTCGCGGGATCGGCTGCTGGGATCGCGCGGTGCAGGCCGTCGGCCCATCCGGGGGTCCGCCCGGTTGAGGTCGACGTTCGCTCTCGGATCATTGCTTCTTCTTGTGCTCCTCGCTGTGGTGTCCGTCTCGCAATTCCTGCAATACGGATCGCCGGTCGCCCCGATCGCGGGGGGCGGCGTCGCGGTCGATCCCCTGGCCGTGTCCGCACCGGCCCTGGCCATCGCAGCGATCGGACTCCTCGGGATCGCCGCCTTCCCCCTCATCGCACGAGGGTTGGAGCGGTGGTCGCGCCGCGCGCGCAACCTCGACGCACTGGCCTTTCACCAACTGGCGCGCCGGTCGCGCGCCGGGCTCACCCCGATCCTGGTTCTCGCTTTCGCGGTCAGCGGGCTGCTGCTCGGCGCCTGTTACTCCGGGACCTGGAGCGTGTCCGCACGCGAGACGCGCCAGGTGCAGGTCGGAACCCCGGTGCGAATCACCTCGTCACCGCCCCTCACGGAGTCGATCACGCGACCGGCCCCTGGCCAGACCAGCGCGGCGCCCGTCGCCCGCGAGGATGCCGAGATCGGCCAGGACCTGGTCTCGGTGATTGGCATGCCGTCCGACAAGATCGCCGCGACGATCACCCCGGTGAACAACGCGGTCGCCCCCGCGACCTTGGCGCGGCTGGTCGCCGAGCACGCGGATCGTCCGCTGGTCCCGGTCGACGCGACGGGTGTCGACGTCAGCTTCGCCGCAACGTCTCAGGAGCTGCGGCCCATCGGCGGATCGCTGATCGCGGTGGATGCGTCGGGGTTCGAGACCCATGTGAACCTGATTCCCGGTGGGGATGGCTTGGTCGGCAGCCTGCCG
>Ga0105245_10006832_pt1 | contig 10010 bp, 12 predicted proteins | sample KBSM54metaG_FD_81523 | JGI IMG/M metagenome (GOLD analysis project Ga0105245, IMG submission 81523) | Miscanthus rhizosphere microbial communities from Kellogg Biological Station, Michigan, USA - KBS M5-4 metaG | ecosystem: Host-associated > Plants > Roots > Rhizosphere > Soil | place... | reverse complement strand
GCTCGAGCCGAAGTTGGCGCCGTCGCCGGGATTGGACGCCTTGATGTACGCCTGCTGGGCGACCGTGCCGCCGCGCCGGGTGTAGACGTAAACCGCACCGGAACTATAGGCCGATTTGTCGTTCTGGTTGCCGTTGATGCCCTTCGAGCCGCTGCTCTCGTGAGGCGCGCCCAGCGCAATCGTGCTGCCGTCGTCGCTGATCGCCGAGGAGTTGCCGGCATGGCCGGTCAGCGACCCGCCGCACCCGAGGTGCGCGTCTTCGGCCGGGTTCGAGGCCTTGAGGTAGGCGACCTGGCGCAGCGTCCCCGCGGCGGACGACGCGGCTGATTTGGCCGGTGACTGGGCGGCGGCATACGCAGCCGCTCCTGCACAAAGGGCTGCCAGGACGACAGCCGACCGCGTGTTCCGTTTCATGCCGCCTCCTGAGTCGCTACGGCTTGGCTGCGGGAGCAGGAGCCGGAGGCGGCGTCGCCTCGCCGAAGTTGGGGGTTTTGTAGATCTCCTTGCCGCTGTCCGCCATGACGATCTGCGCGCGCTCCGTCATGTTCATGTACGGCGCGCCGCTCTTCACCTTGCGGCCGTTGAGCGTGATCTTGTCGCCGATCTTCAGGTTGTCCTTCGTCCAGCCGAACTGCCTGACGAGCTGCTGCCCGCTGCCCATCTCGGCCTGCCACCTGACGACCTTGCCGGAGGCATCGGTCGCGTCGAAGACCACGATCGAGTGCGGGTTCGTCAGTTTGATCTCCACGACCGTGCCCGTGATGATGAACGGCGTTTCGTCGTAGCGTCCGGCGTCGCCGTGGTGCGCCGCCACGGCCGCGGACATCCCGGCCGCCAGGACGGAGGCAAGGAGGAAACTGGTCTTCATCATCAACTTCTTCTTCATAAAGGTGCCAAACCTCGCTGGCTTATTTAGAGCCGATCCCCGAATATGTCAAGGGAAGAAAAGGTATGTTACGTTGATTCCGATCGTGCCCGCCACCGATCGCTCCTCGACGACGCTCCTGGACCTGTACCCGTCCTACGCGGCCACGCGCGCGCTGGACGACCTGCGCGCCGCCGAATACCCCACGATCGACGGCCAGGGCCATACGTACCTGGATTTCACGGCGGCGAATCTGTACGCGGCGTCGCAGCTCGAACGGCACCAGGCACTGCTCCGGGCGGAGCTCTTCGGCAACCCGCACTCCACCAACCCGACGTCGTCCAGCGCCACTGAACACATCGCGCGGGCGCGGCGTGCCGTGCTCCGGTTTTTCAACGCCTCGCCCGACGAGTGGACCGTCGTCTTCACGGCCAACGCGAGCCATTCCCTGAAGCTCATCGGTGAGTCCTACCCGTTCGCTCCGGGCGATCGATTTCTGCTCACCTTCGACAACCACAACTCGGTGAACGGCATCCGCGAGTTCGCGCGGGCCGCGGGCGCGGTGGCCACGTACATCCCGGTTGTCCTGCCGGACATGCGCGTGGACGAGCGGGACCTGATGCGTGAGCTCGCGGACGTGCGCCCGGGCCATCACCACCTGTTCTCCTATCCTGCGCAGTCGAACTTCTCAGGCGTGCAGCACCCGCTCGAATGGATCGCGCTGGCGCAGGCCAGGGGCTGGGACGTTCTGCTCGACGCGGCCGCGTTCACGGCAACCAACCGGCTCGATCTGGGCCGATACTCGCCGGACTTCGTCGTGCAGTCGTTCTACAAGCTGTTCGGCTACCCCACGGGCGTGGGGTGCCTGCTGGCCAGAAAATCCGCGCTCGCAAAGCTCCGGCGTCCCTGGTTTTCGGGCGGCACGATCACCGTGGCGTCGGTGCAGGGCGACAAGCACTACCTGGCCGAAGGCGAATCGGCATTCGAGGACGGGACGCTCGACTACCTGGCGATCCCGGCCGTCGAGATCGGGCTCCGGCACATCGAGTCCATCGGCATCGACCTGATTCACGAGCGCGTGCGCTGTCTCACGGGCTGGCTGCTCCACGAACTGCTGGCGCTCGTGCAGACCAACGGCGCCCCGCTCGTCCGGCTGTACGGCCCTCCGAACACGGACCGCCGCGGCGGGATCGTCACGTTCAATTTCTACGGCGCGGACGGCCGCGCCATCGACCACCGCATCGTCGAGCAGCACGCCAACGCGGCGAAGATCTCGCTGCGCACCGGGTGTTTCTGCAATCCGGGCGGCGGGGAAATCGCGCTCGGCCTGACCGGCACCGAGCTGTCGTCGTGTTTCCGCCAGCCCGAGCACCAGACCCACATGACCGTGGACGACTTCAAGCTGTGCGTGGACGGCAAGAGCACCGGGGCGGTGCGCGTGTCGCTCGGGATGATCAGCAACGAGGCCGACGTCGAGCGGTTCCTCGCGTTTGCCAGGGGGTTCATCGGCCAATGACTCACAGCCGCCGCCTCGCCGCCATTGTCGCGACGCTCGTCATGTGCATGGGCGTCCTTTTCTATACATATGGGCGCAGTGTGGCGGCCCGCAGCATCACGCTGCCGGTCAGCGACCAGGAGTTCTGGCAGCTCGTGGAGGATTTCTCGGAGCCGAACGGCTACTTCCGGTCGGACAACTTCCTCTCCAACGAGAACGCCTTTCAGCACGTGATTCCGAGGCTTCAGAGCACCTTGCCCAGGGGCGGCGTCTATGTCGGCGTCGGACCCGAGCAGAACTTCACGTACCTCGTGGCGCTTCGCCCCAAGCTGGCGTTCATCGTGGACATCCGCCGCGGAAACATGAACGAACACCTGCTCTACAAGGCGTTCATCGAGCTGTCGACGGACCGCGCGGATTTCCTGTCGCGGCTGTTCGGGCGGCCGCGCCCGGCCGGGCTGAGCGAGGCGACGCCGATCGCCGAGATGATGGACGCCTACGAGCTGATGGCGCCCAACGACGACCTCTTCCAGAAGAATCTCAAGGCCGCCACCGATCATCTGACCGGGCACCACAAATTCCGCCTGACGGCCGACGACATCCGCGGCCTGGAATACGTGTATACCGCGTTCTTCAAGGGCGGGCCCGATCTGAACTACACCTTCGGCGGGTCCACGTTCTTTGGCAGCATGCGGTTCCCCACCTACTCGACGCTGATGTCGGAAACCGACGACCACGGCCAGCAGCGCAGCTACCTGGCCACCGAGGAGAATTTCCGGATCCTGGCCGAGATGGAGCGCAACAACGCGATCGTGCCGATCACCGGGGATTTCGGGGGCCCGAAGGCGATCCGCGCGGTCGGCAAGTACCTCAAGAGCCGCGGCGCGACGGTCAACGCGTTCTACACGTCAAACGTCGAACAGTACCTGTTCCAGCAGGACGACGCGTGGCGCCGTTACTACACGAACGTCGCCGCGCTGCCGATTGACGGCCGCAGCGTGTTCATCCGGTCGATTTCGAACCGGGGCTATCAGCCCCAGGGCCCCGGGTTCGGCTTCCGCGCCCAGACACGCCTCTGCTCCATCGCCGACCTGCTGGCCGCCTTCAACCGCGGCCAGATCACCGGGTATTACGACGTGATCTCGATGTCGAACTGACAGCCCGTGACGGTCGTGGTGCAGGCCTTCGGTCTGCCGTGACTCTGGCAGTCGTAGTGCAGACCTTCAGGTCTGCCGTGACTCTGGCAGTCGTAGTGCAGACCTTCAGGTCTGCCGTGACTCTGACAGTCGTAGTGCAGACCTTCAGGTCTGCCGTGACTCTGACAGTCGTAGTGCAGACCTTCAGGTCTGCCGTCTACTCAATCGAAACGGGCAGCCGCGCGACCTCGGTGTTGGGAGCGAGGAGCACGCGGGCCTGAAAGGCACGCGCTACTGGAACGTCCGGCTGAAGCCGGACGCTACTTCAGCGTAAACCGCATCTCGATGTGGACGCGCACGGCGACGGCCATGCCGTCCTTCGTGCCCGGCTTGAACGTCCACTGCGCGGCGGCCTTCACGGCTTGATCGTCGAGGCCGTAGACCTTGTCGAGCGACTCGTCGACCGTGACGTCGCCGACGGTGCCGTCGGACCGCACGACGACTCCGAGCCGCACCTTGCCTTCGAGGTGCTCCGCTTTCGCCGCTTCCGTATAGTCGGGCCTCACCTCCCGCACGACGGTCGGGAGCGTCACGCCGTTACCGGGGTCGAAGACCTCCTGGGCGCGCACGGGGCTCGCGGCGGCGACGGCAGCGGCGGCCACGGCAAACAGCTGGATGAATTTCATCGGCCCTTCTCCTCTGCTGTCATTGGACGAAGAAGGCTTCGCGGCGGTCTTGTGCCTCGCTGTCAGCGTGACGGGGTGGCTGCAGACGACAGAACAGCCGCCATCGGCAGCTCGAAGGCAGTTCCCCGCCGGTAAGGCCCGAGGTTCTCGACGATGGCGCGGCGAATGGCGGCTGTGGCCTCCGGGGTCTGTGCGTTCAGGAGCGCCGCCGTGCGGACAGCGCCTTCGATGAACGCGTCGTACAGGCCATCCACCGACTCCAGGTGCCAGGCCAGCGGGATTTGCTCCACGTGCGGCCGCACGAATCCGGCGGCGAGCAGGCTGCGCGCCGCTTCTTCGGGATCGCTGAACCGGAAGAACGGCGGCCCTTCGGGCAACGGGACGTCCATCCGTCCGTGCGCCTCGATGGCCCGCAGCACGATGCCGAACCCAACCGACACCTCGGGCTTCGCCCAGACCGTCAGCGCGCAGCGGCCTCCGGGCACGAGCACGCGGCGCGCCTCGGCCAGCGCCGCATCGGGCCTTGCCAGGTGCAGCACGCCGAAGTTGAGCGTCACGGCGTCGAAGCTCTCGTCTGGAAACGCCAGCGCCTCCGCATCACCTTCCTGGAACACGATGCCCGGATAGCGGGCCGCCGCGAGACGCACCATTGCCGACGAGAAATCGACGCCGATGGCGGACGCCCCGACCGACGCGGCCGCGGCAGCGACATAGCCCGGTCCGCTCGCCACGTCGAGCAGGCGCGTGCCGGATGACACATTGGCCGCCGCCAGCAACCGCGGGACCGTCTGGCTCGTCAGGCCGCCGAAGGCGTCCCCATATCGCGCCGCCGCGCGCTGCCAGCCGGATTGCTCGAAGGAATGGAAAGAATCCATGGGGTTCACGGTTCACGGTTCACGGTTCAAGGTTCACGGTTCGGACCTTTCGGACCCTTCGGACCTTTCGGACCTCTTGGACCTGTGGACCCCGTGGACCCCTTATAATCCCTCAGGTTACGAATCGCAGGAGGCTTGCTCATGACACGAGTGTTTCGAGGATTGGCTTTGTTCGCTCTGGCCGCGGCACTGACGACAGCACGGCCGGCGGCCCAGACCGCGTCGCTCAAGGGCGACTTTCTGAAGGATTGGGCCCAGCAGAAAGACACGCTGGCCAAGATCGCGGCCGCCATGCCGGAGGACAAGTACGGGTTCAAAGCGACGCCCGCCCAGCGCAGCTTCGGCGAACACGTCCTGCACGTCGCGCAGATCAACGTGATGGTGCTCCAGACGGTCGGCGCCAAGGCGCCCGCCCCGCAAATCGACATGAAGGCGACGTCGAAGGCCGCCGTCATCAAGGCGATGAACGACTCGTTCGACTACGGCACGGCGATCCTCAACGAGCAGACCGATGCGACGATGGCCGGCACGATCCAGGGGCCGCCGTGGATGGGGCCGTCGACGCGCACGCGCATGTTCGCGTTCGCCATCGGCCACACGCAGGACACGTACGGACAGATGGTCGTGTATCTCCGGCTGAACGGCCTGGTCCCGCCGGCGAGCCAGAGACCGTAGGAAGAAAGTTGGAAGTGGAAAGTACGAAGTGGAAAGTAGCGGTCGTGCTGGCGGTGGCGCTGACGGGCGCCGCCGCCCTGGCTGCGCAGGATCCGCAGAAGCGGATCACACCGGCGGAAGTGCCGTGGCCGGCAGGCAGCGCGACCGGGTCCCTCGTCGGCAGCTCGGGTGTGTCGGGCATCCAGACCGTCACGCTCAAGGGCGATCCTACCAAGCCCGGCCTGTACACGCTGCTGCTCCGCGTCGGGCCGAACACGAAAATTCAGGCTCATTCGCACCCGGACGACCGGGTCGCGACCGTGGTATCCGGCGACTGGTATTTCGGATACGGCAGGGACTTCAACGAAGCGGCGCTGAAGCACCTTCCGCCCGGCAGCTTCTACACCGAGCCGCCGGGAATGGATCATTTCGCGATGACGAAAGCCACCGGCGTCGTCATTCAGATTTCCGGGACGGGACCGTCGGCCACGACGTATGCCGACCCGAAGAACGATCCGGCGCGAAAGTAGGACGATAACGACGCACAACACAGAGCACACGGAGCACACGGAGTTCTTTCGTCCATGCCAGAAACTCTGAGTGCTCGGCGTGCTCTGTGTTGATTGTCGCGGCTCAGGCGGTGGCGAAGCCGGTGATGATCCGATCGAGCTGCGCGAGGTGGTTCAGGTCGTGGCCGGCCATCGTCTCGACGATCACGCGGAACGTCATGTCGCCGCGCTCGGGATGATTCACCGCCTTGGCCATGGACTCGGGCGTGGTGGATCCGATCAGCGCGAGGTTCCACTCGCGGAGCGCGGAGAACGCGTTCAGCGCCGAGCGCGCGCCGAGGTTGCCGTACATCCCCGCCCAGCGCTCCTGGTCGAACGGCTGGATGACGTGCTTGTCCTCGGCCAGCGTCTGACGAAGACGGAACCCGAACGCGATCTCGCTGTCCGCGAGATGGCAGAGAATCTCCCGGGCGTTCCACTTGCCCTGCGCCGGCCGCCACTCCATGCTGGCGGGCACGAACTGGACGGCCAACCCTGACAGGTTGGAGGGCGTCTGCTCGATGACCTCGAGCGCATTCTTGTCGCCGAGGAACGACGCGTACGGATTCATCCCGGGGATTATATATGCCTTCTCACGTCATCCTGACGACAGTGACCGACCAGCCCGGCATGCTGTCGGCGCTGACACAGGTGCTCGCGCGCCACGACGCCAACATCGCCCACGTCGACATCGTGCGGCGCGGCGAGCACCACGCCGAGATCTACTTCGAGTTTTCGTGCGAGGGCCCGATCGACGCCGTCGTGGCGGGACTCGGGGCCGTGCCGGGCGTCCAGCGCGTGGAGTTCCCGCCGTCCTTTGCGAAAATTTACGGCAAACGCATCGTGATCATGGGCGGCGGCGCGCAGGTCGGCCAGGTCGCCATGGGCGCGATCCTCGAAGCCGATCGGCACAACATCCGGGGCGAGCGCATCTCGGTGGACACCATCCCGCTGGTCGGCGAGCAGGAATTGGCGGCAGCCGTGCGCGCCGTCGTGCTGCTGCCGCGCGTGCGCCTGCTCGTGCTCGCCGGATCGTTGATGGGCGGCGAGATTACACGGGCGGTTGAAGACGTCCGCGCCAAAGGCCTGCTGGTGATCTCGCTCAACATGGCCGGCAGCGTGCCGGACGCCGCCGATCTCGTCGTGTCAGACCCGGTTCAGGCCGGCGTGATGGCCGTGATGGCGGTCGCGGACACGGCGAAGTTCGACATCGTGAAACAGCAGAAGCGGCGGTACTGACAGGTCGGGTGGGTCTGGTAGGTCAGGTGGGTCTGGTAGGTCAGGTGGGTCTGGTAGGTCAGGTGGGTCGGGTGGGGGCAGGACGCGCGATGAAGCGCTGTCTTCCCTGCCCGGCCTGCCCGGCCCGCCCGGCCCACCCGACCTTCCCGCCTTCTACTTGACCTCTTTGAGCAGCGCGCACGCTTCGAGCGAGTGTGCGGGGTCGAGCGCTTCCTGCGCCATGAACACCTTCTGCACGATCCCCTTCGAATCGATGACGAACGTCGTGCGGCGCGCCACGAGGCCGCGCTCGTCGAACACGCCGTAGTTCTTGCTGATCTCGCGGCTGTTGTCGCTCAGGATGTTGAACTTCACGCCGAGTTTGTCCGCAAAGGCGGCGTTCGCCCACGTGCTGTCGACGCTCATGCCGAGGATCACGGTGTTGTTCGTGTTGAACTGCCCGGAGTTCTCCTGGTACTTGGCCATCTCGTTCGTGCAGCCGGGCGAGAACGCCGCCGGGAAGAACGCGAGCACGACGTTCTTCTGTCCTTTGTAGTCGCTCAACTTGACGGACTTGAACCCGGGGCGCCCATTTTCCATCGCCAGGTAGTTCGCGGTGAAGTCCGGCGCGGCCTGGCCCGTCTTCACGCTGGGCGGGGGCGGAGGCGCCGCGTTCGGCGCCTGGGCGCGCGCGGGACGCGCGGTCAGCAGGCACGCCGCCATGGCCAGGGAAGCGGTGAGATGTAAGTGACGGATGCTCATTGCGTATCTCCTTGAATTACCAGCACGTAACACAGTTTCCTCTGGAACCGCAGGCGGGTCGTCAACTTGCGGATTGTCGGCGTTGAGCGCGGGTGTTGTCAACTTGCTGAAGGCCTTGGGCGGACGCACCGAACGCTGTAGAGTGGGGGCATGCCACACTCCCTGCTGACGGCGATGATCCTCGCGGGCGCCCTCGGCGCGATGCAGTCGGCACCGGACGGATCGCAGAGCGCGCCGTCCGCCAAAACCAAGGTGGATCCCAACGAGCCGGTCACGATGAACGGGTGCGTAACCCGCAGCGCGTCGTCAAGCAAGGAGTTCACGTTCACCGACACTTCCAGCGGCTTCCAGTACCGCCTGAGCGGGAAAGACGTGTCGAAGCTGATCGGGCAACCCCTGCAGATTGTCGGCGCCGTGGACAACAGCCGCCTGCGGGTGAAGACCGGCCTGTATCCGTCGCCGAATGTCGCCGCGCAGGCCGGCGCGATGGATCCCGGCAAGGCGCACGTCGCCGCGCTTGGCGGCGGCACGACCGGGAGCGGAAACCCCGACCTGCCGACCTTCAAGGTCGCCCGCGTCAGCGCCGTTCAAGGCGAGTGTAAAAAGTAACCCTACCGGTTGGCCCACGCGCTGGTGATCGTCCAGCCACCGTCGTTCTTGCCGAGCCGGAACGTCCACACGCGCCGCTCCGTCCGAGGGGTGCTACTGCCGGCCGCCGGGACGTACCGGACTGACCCGCGGCAGACGGCACGCGCGGAGTCGTCCTGCGCGTCGAGCGTGCACGACTCGAACTGGAGCGACTGCGACCGCATCTCCCCGAACGCGCGGGCGAGCGCGGTTTCATCGACGCCGGGATAGATCGCGTGGACGAGCGGTGCGTCGAGGCCGTTGTAGGCGCGCCGATACCGCTCGAGCGTCTCGCGTATCGTCCTCGTGTCATCGGTCATCGGCATGGACTGTTCCGCCGCGACTGACGGCAGTTCGACGGGCGTGGTCGCAGGCGCTGGAGCCGCCGCTTCGGCGACCGTGGTGTTCTCCGCGCGTGCAATCCTCAGCGGAGCGGGCGAGGGGATGCTGACCAGCTCGCTGCTATACGGAAGCAGCGCCCTGGACGTGAGGTAAGCGGCGTCGCGGACCATCCAGTCGGAGCGCAGCGCCTCCGGGCTCCACTGCGGCTGGCGGCCAACGAGCGCGCCGAGCACCGCGCCGGCAACAGCCCACGCCAGGCCAACCACCAGCACGAGACGCCACCGGCGCTTCGCGGCCACGGCCGCGGCGAGTTCCGCCGCGACTTCTCTGTTCACCGGCAGCGCTGGATCCAGCTCGATCAGTTCCTCGAGAGCGGCCGTCGCCTCTTCGAAGCGGCGAGCCGTGATCGCGGTCCGTGCGGCGCCAATCCGCTGATCGATTCGCCGCTGCTTCACGCGCGCCTCGAACGACGCATATTTTTCTGTCGAGGTAAAGTCGGCGGCTGCCGTGACCTCGGGCGGAACGGGTGCCACGGGCGGAGCGGGTGCCACGCGCGGAGCCGCGGCGGGATGAGCGTCCAGCGAGTCGCGAAGCATGCGCGCCGCGAGGAAATCGGGGTCGATCAGCAGCGCGGCTTCAACGCTGGCGGTAGCGCGAGCCTGGTCTCCCGCATCCCGGGCCTCTCGAGCAGTCCGCAGGTGCAGCTGTAGTGTGCTCCAGCGAATGTGCGGGTCCACGGATCGGTTGCCTGCAAGGCGGATTCCAGAATCGACCCATCTGTCGAGCTGGAGCTCAGCCCTTC
>Ga0105245_10006829_pt1 | contig 10013 bp, 8 predicted proteins | sample KBSM54metaG_FD_81523 | JGI IMG/M metagenome (GOLD analysis project Ga0105245, IMG submission 81523) | Miscanthus rhizosphere microbial communities from Kellogg Biological Station, Michigan, USA - KBS M5-4 metaG | ecosystem: Host-associated > Plants > Roots > Rhizosphere > Soil | place: Michigan... | reverse complement strand
GGATGGTTCATCGCCCCAGGGAAAACTTTTCGCCTCTGCACCGCGGGCGGTGTATTCCCACTGCGATTCGGATGGCAGAAAATCGCCTGCAGAGTCTGAAGATTCAGATGAAGTCACTCGCCAGTTTTCGCGATTGGCCCAGCCTGCATAGGCGGCTGCGCCGTACCATGAAACTAAGATCATTGGAAAACGCTCGGTGCCGGGCAGTGGTTTCCATGTGTCGCCATCTCGCTGCAAAAGTTCATGCTCGCGGCGGTTGTCGTCGGGTGTTAGTCGGAACCAATCTTCGAGCACGGCGGGATCGACGGGGCCGATCGAGTTGAGAAATCGGCAGTAGGCGGTGGTGGAGATGGGTTCCTGATCGATGAGGAATGAGTTAATGTGTATGCGATGAAGGGGATGTTCGTCTGGGTGGCCATCGTTGCTGCCGATGGCGACGTTGGCGGCGGGGATTTGTACGCAGGGCATGCCGTCTGTGGCTCGGCGGAAGGTTTTGAAGCCTTCGTTGTTTTGGCCTATGGGGGAATAGAGTGGACCGGCCGTATATTGATCGGCGGTAGCTTGGCCGCCTAGTTGCAGGAAGGGGACGGTCGCTCGCACAGGAAGTGGGGCTTTACTTCCGAGCCAACCGCTTTGTGGAATTTTTCCGCTGCCGTGCTGGAGGTAGACGAGTTCGGCTAGATCTCGGAGACGGAAGGGGCAGCGCGTGAAGACTTGTTTGTAGGCGAGGTGAGGTGGCCTGTCGGGAAGAGCAATGTCGAACTCATCTTCAACCTCCATAACCAGTTCAACCATATCCAGGCTATCGCACCGGAGGTCCTGGATGATCCGGGATTCGGGGAAGACATGATCGCGCTTTATTCCGAGATGTTTCGAGGCGATATCGCAGACTTTAGATTCAATCTGGGGGAGGGAGAGGAAGGTGAATTGTGTGGTCGGCATTTTGATCTCGCTTTCGCAGTTGTGATGCCGAATTTTATATTATCAATCACTAACTTATGCAAATGGGGAACAGTTGCGCAACCGAAGCCGCGGGTGTACATCCGGGGCTTTGGTGCATTCGAAGCGTGGCTCAAAAATGATCCGGACTATTTCTTCGTCCGATTCACCCCAATAAAAAAGGACGACCTCGTGGTCGTCCCTGCGGTGGTTCCAATGCTGTTGGACGCGCTCCGGAATTCGACTGCGCTCATCGCAGGCAAGTGGAGCTAAAAAATTATTTCGCGAGATGCGGTTTTACTTTTTCTACGATGGCGTCGAAGGTGGGGATGTCGGCGATCGCCAATTCTGAGAGCATCTTGCGATTGAGCGTGATCCCAGCGGCGACGGCGGCGGGGATGAAGCGATTGTACGCTACGCCGCGCTGGGCCAACGCTGCATTAAGGCGCGTGATCCACAGGCTGCGAAAGTGGCGCTTCTTCTGCCGGCGGTCGCGGTAGGCGTATTTGCCGGCTTTGAGAGTGAATTCCAGTGCTACGCGGTAGTTGCTGCCGGGGACGCCGGTGAAGCCTGCTGCTGCTTTGAGAACACGTTTGCGTTTGCGGCCGTGGACGACGCCGCCTTTGGTACGAGGCATGACTTAAAGTCCTTTCCGAGTAAATAAGAGCCAGAGGCACACATCCCGATTCAATCGAGGGGCTTGGCTGCACCGGGTACGCCCCGGCACTTGGTTGGCCCGATTAACGGGCGTATTTTCTTACTTCTTAGCTGTTTCCGCCGCTGCTGCCTTCTCTGCCGCAGCCAGACGGCGTTCATGGGCGATCTTATTGGGGCGTTTGCTGCTGATGCCCATGTTCCGCCGCATGTTGATGGAATGCCCTTCCGCCAGCACAGCCGAGCGGCGGAGCTTGCGCTTGCGCTTGGAAGAGCGGGCAGAACGTAAGTGCGAGGTGAACATGTGGTTATGCTTGAGCTTGCCGGTGGCCGTCACGCGAAACCGCTTTTTCATGCCCTTGTTGGGCTTGTGTTTTGTGGGCATGGAGCTTTCCTGTCAAAAGAAAATCGCCCTCGTTCTAATCGAGGGGGGAGGGATAATAACGGCTAGGCACGCGCGGAACAAGGGCGCGAAGCGATGAAAAACATGCAATCTGAACGGCGCAAAGGCATAATGCTGCTTCGAACACTTCAAGGAGACCCGATATGATCCGCTACTTCGCCGCCCTGCTTGTCCTGGCCACTTCATTGACCGCCTTCGCCGCCGACCCCGCCAAAGACGCCAAAAAGGAACCGCCCAAGCCGGCGGAGTTCGTCATCGGCGAAATGCACCAGCAAACTATCCCAGCCCAGGACTTTATCTATGGCAGCGCCGAAACCACCTTCGAAAAAATCGGCGATGTCGTCAGTAAATACATCCCGATGCTGGTTGATGCGATCAAAGAAGGAAAAATCATCCAGAAAAGCTCCGCCATGTTCGTCTACAAAGGCGTAGGCGAAGACATGACCAAACCCTTCACGCTGGAGATCGGCTGGTGCGTAACCGACAAAGCCAAAGAAGTAGGCGAACTAAAGCTCCGCAAAACCGCGGAGTTCAAGTGCGCCACGATCCTCTACACCGGCCCGCTCTCAAGCATCGGCAAGGCGTACGAGAAATTAATGGGCGGAGTGAAAGCGGCGGGTCTGAACCCGACTGGCGAAGCGCGCGAAATGTATCTGTTTTTTGAAGAACCTGAATCGGCGAATAACGTGGTGCAGATTCAGATGGGGGTTAAGTAACCCGCTTGCACACCACTGCGTAGTTATCGCGCACGATCACGCCGTGTTCGGAGCTTCAGGCGACGACGCGATGTTTTCGAGTGGAGATACCCACCTAAAAAAGACGAGCAGACAATTTAAACTTGTCTGCTCGACTAAATCTTATTGATCACAAATCGTCGCGTTAGCTTTACGCCTGCGTACCCACCGGTGCAGTAACTTGTGCCGGCGCGGGTGCCGCTGCGGGTCGCTGAACTGGTGCTGCCGCCGCTGCGGGTCTTGGCGCTTGCAAACCAAGCGACGTTCCACTCACCGTAGGCCGACCCGGCCCTGCTCCTGCCTGCCCGGGTGGCGGTGCTTTATCGGTCTTATGATCCGGCTGAAGCACCAGGATCATTCGCTTGCCTTCCATCTTATTATCGCGCTCGATCTTCGAGACCTGCCATAGCTCAGTCTTGATCTTCGTAAAGATGTTCCGCCCCAGATCGATATGCGCCAACTCACGCCCGCGGAATTGCAGCGTAAACTGCACCTTGTTCCCCTCTTTCAAAAACTCGCGCGCATGATTGATCTTGATCTGAAGATCGTGGTCACCGATCTTCACGGTCTTCATCTTGATCTCTTTAAGCTGACCGCCGCGAACACTCGCGCGCGATTTATCAGCCTTCTTTTGCTGTTGATAGCGCCACTTGCCATAGTCCATAATCTTACAGACAGGCGGGCGGGCGTTGGGGGCCACTTCAACAAGGTCAAGCCCAAGCTCGCGGGCGCGACGCATGCATTCAGCGGTGGAGGTGGGACCTATTTTGTTGTCGTCCTGGTCGATCAGGAAAACAGGAGAGATGCGAATCTGCTCGTTGTGACGAAAGTTGGTGGAAATGGCCGTGTACTCCTAATAAAAAACCGATTGGCCAGCCAAGGCACTCGCCTCGTCACCGGCCCAACCTTTAGACGCTTAAATGCGGCTGCGGGTTGCAGCATTCCTCAAAAAGTAGGATCGGAAGATTCGACCCCGGAGTTTGCCGAATGCAGGTGTTCGCTCGATTATAGGGCGTTCACCGAAGGATATCATGCGCCTGCGGATTACGGATTGCAAGGATTTTGTGGGGAAAAATGGATGGGGAAGGTGTTAGTTGCTGGTTGTTGGTTGTTGGTCGCGCGGCAGTTTTTCGATCGGGTCGCCGGCAGTTACGAATCCCTCGCGAACTACTTTTGCCACCCATCCGCTAAAGCCGACAATCAACCCTGGCAAATCCTCGTCCCACTTCTTCAAACTTGAGCACGGTACCCGCACATTCGTCATCTCAACGATACACCCCCCCACCGCGAGCCGATCGCCCTTCCCCAGTTTCTGCAAATCCACCCCCGTCGTAGTAAAATTCTCGCCCACTGACCCCGGCAACAGATCAATCCCAAGCGAACGCAGCCGGTCATAAAGCTCAGTACTGAACAAACAAACCGCCCGATCGGGCCCACCATGATACTTCCGGTTCTTCTGCCAATCCCCCTCCACACCCTCAACGGTAACGCGAGCCTGCAAAACCGGCAGTTTAGGCATCCCGCCTGGCGAAACATTCACTTGAATCAGGACACCTTTCATCCGGGCGATTATATCTCCCATCGGCTGCGGATATACTCCACCCTATGCCCCCACCTCCAAAAGTCGCCCTGATCACCGGCGCAGCCCAGCGCGTAGGGCGCGGAATCGCTCTCGCCCTCGCTGAAGAAGGCTTCGATATTGCTTTCACCTACCTGAAAAGCGAGACGGAAGCCCAAACCCTGACGGATGAAATTACCCAAAAAGGCCGCCGCGCCCTCATGATCCGCGCCGACTTAACCCTCCCCGACCAAGCCGCCCAAGCCATCTACCGATCCCTCTCCACCACTTTCGATCGTCTCGACGTGCTCATCAACAACGCGTCTCTCTACCTCCCCAGCGATCTAGCCTCCACCACCATCGACCTAGCCCAGAAATTAAACGCCATCCACATCATCGCCCCCCTGCTTCTCGCCCAGCGATTCGAGCCCCTCCTGCGAACCGCCAAAGGGCACATCGTCAACATGGTAGACCTCCTGGCCGAACGCCCCTGGCCGCAATTCCTGGCCTACTGCGCCAGTAAAGCCGGCCTCTGGAACCTGACGCTAGGCCTGGCCCGATCTCTCGCCCCCGATGTAACCGTAAACGGCATCGCCCCGGGCGTAGTCGAATGGCCCAAAGACTACCACCCTGCCGAGCAGCAAAAATACCTCAAACGAGTCCCCCTGAATCGCCCCGGCACGCCCAAAGACGTGGCGCAATTGATAACCTTTTTAGTGACAAAAGGATCGTACATCACCGGGCAGATCATCCGGCTGGATGGTGGTCGATCGATTACTTGATTTCGGAAGTGATGCCTATCATAAGAAAACTCAACCTACGGCACTGGTTGTGGTAGAATAACCAGACCTGCCCATGCGTTTGACGAGACGGAGAGCTTATGCGCATAAATCGGCGTCGCCTCGTTCTTTTAAACACGTTTTTACTGCTCGGCCTGGCGTCGCCTCAGACCCACGCCGCCGCAGCCACCGCCCCCACCACCAAACCCGCCACGACGCGTCCTGTGGCGCTCACCAAAGTCCAGCCGCTTCTCCCCTCTGGCACGCTCATCAAAACCGCCCCTGATTCAGTCGGCGATCTCCGCGCACTCCAGGCCCAGGTCGAAGCCGTAGTCACTCGCGTCGCCCCCGCCGTCGTCGGCCTGCGAGTCGGTGGCGGCCAAGGCAGTGGCGTCATCATCAGCGAAGATGGCTATGTCCTCACCGCCGGTCACGTCGCCAGTTCGCCCGGCCGCGATGTCGCCGTCGTCCTGGGCGATGGCAAAACCGTCAAGGGTAAATCTCTGGGCATCAACTACGACGCCGATAGTGGCCTCGTGAAAATCTCCGATCCACCCCCCGGCGGCGGCACCTGGCCCTTTGTCGAAATGGGAAATTCCGCGCAACTCCAAAAAGGACAATGGTGCATCGTGCTGGGTCATCCCGGCGGCTTTAAGTTCGGCCGCACACCGCCCCTTCGTCTCGGGCGCATTCTCGATCCGAAAAGTAAATTCCTCCGCACCGATTGCACGCTCGTCGGCGGCGACTCCGGCGGCCCCCTCTTCGATCTCGACGGCAAAGTCATCGGCATCCACAGCCGCATCGGCGCTTCGCTCAACGACAACATGCACGTCCCCGTCGACACCTTCAGCGATACCTGGGACCGACTTGCTGCCTCTGAATCGTGGGGCGCAATCGCCCTGAACAATCGCCCCGGCTCTCCCTTCCTAGGATTTCAACCCGACGAAACCGCCCCCGATTGCCGCATCAAAGAAATTTTCCCCAACTCCCCGTCAGAAAAGGCAGGTCTCCTACCCGGCGATCTCATCACCAGCTTCGACGGCCAAAAAGTCCCCAACTTCGGCGAACTCATGCTCAAACTAGGTTCCCACAAACCCGGAGACGAAGTAAGAATCGATGTGAAACGAGACGGAGAAACCGTAAAACTGAAAATCACAATCGGCAGACGCCCGCCAAATTAAGATAGCCCTGTTTAGCCGGCCCGCTTGCGTGCCGTGTCCAATACGCCATCGCGGAGAAGATGCTGCGAAATGTAAAACTGAGATCTTTCGCCATGAAACTCAAAACACTGAATCGCAATTCCGTCCTCTTCTTAACTCTCATCTTCATCCTCAGCGCAAGCCCCCTAGCCAACGCCCAGCGCGGCTTCGGCCGAGGCCAGCGCGACGACAAACCCAACAGCTTCAAAGAAAACCCCAAGATGGTCGCCGTCTTCCATGACGTGGTCGCCACCCCCGCAAAAAGCGTCGTCCGCGTGCAATGCGATGCTCGCAACGTTGCCCTCGGAACCATCGTCGATAAGGACGGCTGGATTCTCACCAAAAACAGCGAGTTGCTTCCCAACGCGATCCCATCAATCGTCCTCCACGATGGTCGTTCATTCGCCGCCAAGGTCGTAGGCGTAGAACTAAAATATGACCTGGCCATGCTCAAGGTCGAAGCCACCAATCTCCCCGCAGTGGCTTGGGGTCAGAGCAAAACCGCAGTCGTAGGCGAACTCCTAGCATCGCCTGGCACTGGCGATGATGCGGTGGCCGTAGGCGTGCTAAGTGTCGCCGCCCGCACCGTCCGCTCGCGCGATCTCCCCGCCTCCACCCCCCCTGCTGATTCGGGCTTCCTCGGCGTAGGTCTTGAAGAAGCCGAAGGCGGAGCACGCATCATCCTCGTGCAGGGAAACAGCGCGGCTGTCCGTGCGGGTCTGCGCGTCGGCGATATTGTTACGCTCATCTCCAACACCCCGATCATCGATTCCGAAACGATGGTAAACACCATTCAGCAGCACAAGCCCGGCGACACGGTTGAAATCAAAGTCAAACGCGGCGAAAAAGAACTCGAACTCAAAGCCACCCTCCAGAAACGCACCCCCGACCAGGCCAACAAAGCCGACTTCCAAAACACCATGGGTAGCGAACTCTCCAACCGCAGAGGCGGCTTCCCACAAATCCTCCAGCATGACATGGTTCTCAAACCTACTGACTGTGGCGGCCCGGTGGTTGACCTCGACGGAAAGGCGCTGGGCATTAACATCGCGAGGGCGGGGCGGGTTGAGAGTTATGCGATTCCATCCGAGGCGGTGCAGGGGCTGATCGAAGAATTCAAATCGGGAAAACTCGCGCCAGGTAAGGTTGAGGCGACGAGCAAACCAGCGACGACGAAGCCCGCCGAGACACAACCTTCGAAGTGACGCTTAACTCATGGCATCGATTCCGGCTCTTACCCCCTTTTCGAGCTGTTAAGACTCCTTGAACATCGATGACGAAGCTATGGGTCGCTGAGCCGACGTGCTCGGTGATCGTGGTCAGCACTTTTTCGTTGCCCCAGATGAGCGCCTTTTCGTCGAGTATTCGCACCTGTCGATCGATGGTGGCGGTAACGGACACGTCGACTTTGCCCTTTGCGTTGGGCGTGCCGAAAGGCAGGCTTGTTGATTCGTCGATCTTTATCCAGGCCGGGCCTTGCACGAGTACAAATTTTGGTTTTTCGATATCGAAGTATCCGCTGACTTGTAGGTTTCATTGCATTCTAGCGCTTAAGTCGCCCAGGGATCGATTGGCGGAAATCTGGTAGCGGTATACGGTGCCGATCTTGGCTGTGACTTGGGGTTTGGTGTAGATCACAGGCCTGGGGGAGGTGGTGTAGTCGGAAGTGGCATGGGATTCTCTCCGTTTTATCCGCCGGACTTTTAGTGATGTCGCAACCGACCGCGGATCGTGCTGTATAGGTTGAGAGGTCAATATTAGCCGGGCTTAACTATGGAAGGAAGGGAAAATGCGATCTGCGAGAGATAGCATGCACACGATGCGGTCGTCATGGATTGTCACGTTCGTCGCCGGGCTTTTTATTTTTACAGCGCTGGCCTGGCCGGCGGCGGCTGAGGAGGTTGGACCCAGGATCGCCGGTGTTAAGCACCCGAACCTGCTGCTCAATCAGGAGGAGATTGAGCAGGTCAAGGTCAAGATTAGAGAGAATGCATGGGCCGCGCGACTGCTGGAGCGCGTCAAGACAAAAGCGGAGAAGGAAGAAGCGGCGCTGGAAGCTGGCCTTGCATTTGTCCTAACGGGTGATGGTAAATACGCGGACATGGCGCGACGCCGGCTTTTGCGTGAGGCGCGCGATCAGATGCCTCATTACGATAAACTGGACGTCAAGGCTGAGCCTGAATGGGGTCGGTGGACGTGGTGGGGTAACATCGCCTGGGCCTATGACCTGAGTTACGGCACGTTTAGCGCGCAGGAGCGTGTGGAGGTCGAGCGGTGGCTTCGCACGGCGGGACGAACGATCATTGAACAGGAGAAGGTGCTGACGACCACACCCAATCTTGTTTTCTGCGAACATTGGCGAGTTGGGGTGATTGGTTACTGCCTGGGCGATGCGGAGCTGATCGAATGGGGCCTGCGCGACCCTGGGCTGCACGGCGCTTCCCGCGGCGGTTTTTATCCGGTCCTGGACACGATGATCCGCGATGAACATTTTTGGGGCGAAGCGCCGATTTACGCGCTCCATTATGACGTCCACGGAATGTTTGCTCTGGCTGAGGCCGCGCTACGCTATGACGGCACGGACCTGTACAAGTATGTGTCGCCGAAGAGCGGCGCAACCTTGAAGAAGATCGTGGACGGATATTTGCGGATGGCGTTCCCGCTGGAAGGAAACCCCGCGGTGGGAGGGAAGGTCCGCCTTGCGACGTTCGGCGATGGATCGACGGGTTGCTCGATCAATGGGAAGTTGGATGACACGTTTCTTGACGAAAGTTTTATGGGTGTGCTCGAAGTCGCCTATAAACGATTCCACGATGAGGGGTACGCCTGGCTGCTCTCGCTGGACCCAAACCGCGAAGCATATATTCCCAAAGGCAGGCCGGCTTTTAGCTATGTTGCGTTAACTCATGGGGAGGTATTGCCGAAAGAGCCGCCACCGCCGGGAGCGCCGAGCGAGATTTACCCGAACATGGGGTTCGCGGTCATTCGTTCGGATGAGTCGCCGCGCTATTGGACGACGGGCGGGCTGGCGGCTGTTCTGCGCCTGGGCACTTCAGTCGGTCATGGGCACAGTGACTATTTCAGCCTGATCCTGCACGGCAAGGGCCGCCTGCTTTATCCCGATCTGAACGTCATTCAGTATGAGCCGCGATGGCTTAACTGGACCGCGGAAGGGATCGCCCATAGCACGCTGCTGATCGATAGCGATTCGCCTTCGCCAGGAAAGCAGGCGACGCGGCACGACTTTGCGCCGGAAGTGAAATTCCTCGCGGTGGAAGGATCAGCCTTCGAGCGTTCCACTCAGGAACGGGCCGTGCTTATGACGGACACATACCTCGTCGATGTTTTCCGCGCGGCGGACACGTCGGGGCGGGAGCGGACGTTCGATTGGGTCGTGCATGGCCTGGGGAGGCTCTATCCCGGAAACCCAGCCGCCTATCGCCCGAGTTCGGATCTGGTGCCGCACTATGGCTGGATCGATCGCGAACGAAGCCGCACGACTGATGGCTCATGGCAGGCGGATTGGGTGCAGAGCCGCGCGGGAATTCTCGAACGGGAGGGAAAACCATCGGAAACCGAGGCGGGTGTGCGGCTCAGCGTGTTTGGCGCTTCGGGAACCCACGTGTATGTCGGCGAGGGCCCGCTGGTGGATGGGCCGCCGAATCATCGGCTCGATGGGTACGCTGAACCGAGTTGTCCGCTCGTTCTGGTGCGACGCACGGGATCCGCCGCCACGTTCGCCGCGGT
>Ga0105245_10006824_pt1 | contig 10018 bp, 13 predicted proteins | sample KBSM54metaG_FD_81523 | JGI IMG/M metagenome (GOLD analysis project Ga0105245, IMG submission 81523) | Miscanthus rhizosphere microbial communities from Kellogg Biological Station, Michigan, USA - KBS M5-4 metaG | ecosystem: Host-associated > Plants > Roots > Rhizosphere > Soil | place... | reverse complement strand
TGTTGAGGTCGGCGTCGATCGCCATCTGCTTGCCCGGCATGGCGTCGAGGGTGAAGCGCGCGCCGACCTCGGCCACGCGTCCGGCGCCGTTCGTGATGACCACGAACTGGATCACGACGAGGATGAGGAAGATGATCAGGCCGACGACCACGTTGCCGCCGACGACGAAGTTGCCGAACGCGGTCACCACGTGGCCCGCGTCGCCGTGCAGGAGCACGAGCCGCGTCACGGACACGTTGATGGCGAGCCGGAACAGCGTGGTCAGCAGCAGGAGGCTCGGGAAGGCGGAGAAGTCGAGCGCCCGCGGGACGTAGAGCGTCGCCACCACGATCATCAGCGCGGAGGAGATGTTCAGGGTGATCGCCAGGTCCAGCAGGAACGGCGGCAGCGGGATCACCATCATCACGACGACCAGCACGACCGCGCCGGCGGCGAGCAGGTCGGCGTGGCGGCCGGCCTTCTTCATGATCGAGTTCATGCGGGGACCGACCTCGCGGCGTTGACGCGGTAGACGTAGGCGAGCAGCTCCGCGACGGCGTGGTAGAGGTCCTCGGGGATCATCTTCCCGATGTCGACGGTGGCGTGCAGGGTGCGGGCGAGCGGCGGGTTGGGCACGACGAGCACGCCGTGCTCGCGGGCCAGCTCGCGGATGCGCAGCGCGACGTGGTCCTGGCCCTTGGCCACCACGATGGGGGCCAGCGCCTCGGACGAGTAGCGCAGCGCGACGGAGAAGTGGGTGGGGTTCGTGACCACGACGTCGGCCGTGGGCACGGCGTCCATCATGCGCGCGCGGGCGAGCTCCATGCCGCGGCGGCGCTGCATGCCCTTGACCTCGGCCGGGAGCTCGGCCTGCTTGTGCTCGTCCTTGACCTCCTGCTTGTCCATGCGGAGGCCCTTCTCGTGCCGCCAGCGCTGGTAGCCGTAGTCGGCGAGCGCGATGATCAGGTACGCGAACGCCGCGCGCTGGGCGATGGAGACGACGGTGCGGGCGAGCTCGGGCACCAGGACGACGGGCGGCATGCCCACGAGCGCGGCGAGCGCGGTCAGCTTGGGCAGGACGGCGAACGCCGCGATGGCGCCCACCACGAGGACCTTGGCGATCGACTTGCCGGCCTCGAAGAACGCGTGCGGGCCGAAGATCTGCTTCGCGCCCGACATCGGGTTGAGCCGCTTGGGGTCCGGCTTGAGCGCGTGGGCGGACGGCTTGAAGCCGACCTGGAGCACGCTGGCCACGACGCCGGCGATCAGGCAGACGAAGGCGATCGGCGCGACGGCCTGCGCCGTCGCCGTGCCGGCGTCGCGCAGCACGGTGCCGACGCCCTCCTGCCCGACCACGGACGGCGTGGCGACGAGCTGGAGGATGCGGCGCGTGGCGTCGCCGACGCGCTGCAGCAGGCCGGGCCCGAAGGCGGACAGCGCGAGCAGCGAGGCGAGCAGCACGACGGCGCCGTTGAAGTCGGCGGACTTGGCGACCTGGCCCTTCTTGCGCGCCTCTGCGCGCTTCTTGGGCGTTGCCTTCTCGGTGCGGTCGTGCCCGGCCATCAGCCCACTCGCAGGGTCTGGAGGGCGTCGGACACGGAGTGCTGCAGCTCGTCGGCCAGGAAGTGGGCCGCGAAGGGCAGCGAGGCGCCGATGATGAGGATCGCGACCGCGACCTTGGCGGGGAAGCCGACGGCGAAGATGTTGAGCTGAGGCACGACCTTCGTGACCACGCCGAGCGCCGCGTCCGTGATGACGAGCGCGAGCAGCACCGGCGCGCAGATCTGGATCGCCGCGGTGAACAGGCCGCTGAACGCCACCTGGGCGCCCTCCACGAGCGAGCCGATGTGCGGCGCCTCGAGCAGCGGCACGGCCTCGTAGGTGCGGGCGAGGCCCTGGATGACCCACCCGTCGCCGCCGATGGCGATGAAGACCAGCACGCCGACCATCGCGTACAGCTGGGAGAAGATCGAGGACTGCGTGCCGGTGAGCGGGTCGACCAGGGCGCCGAAGGAGAACCCGACGAGCGTGTCGAGCAGCGAGCCGGCGGCGCTCAGCGCGGCGAACAGCGCGCCCAGCCCGAAGGAGAAGGCCATGCCGACGAGGAGCTCCTTGACCATCAGGATGACCAGGCCCACGACGTCGGACGGGATCGCGGCGTCGCCGGCCGCCCGCGTCGCGATCGGCGTGATGCCGACCGCCAGGGCCACCGCGACGAACGTGCGGACGCGCCCGGGCAGCGTCTTGGAGGAGAACAGCGGCGCGAACACGAAGAGCGGCGCGATCCGGGCGAGCACGAGCGCGAAGGCGAGCATCTGCTGCTCGCCGAAGCGGCCGATCAGCTCGGCCGGGGTCATCCGCCCACCAGCGAGGGGATCGACGCGTAGAGCTCGGCCGTGTAGGAGACGATCTGGCCGAGCATCCACGGCCCGGCGACCACGATCACGACCGCCAGCCCGATGATCTTCGGGATGAAGGAGAGCGTCTGCTCCTGGATCTGCGTGACGGCCTGCACGATCGACACGGCGAGGCCGAGCACGAGCGCGACGCCGAGCAGCGGCATGGCGACCTTGAACGCGAGCGTCATCGCGTTCATCACGAGGTTGATGACGACGTCCTGGTTCACGTGTGGAAGCTCTGGACGAGCGACTGGGTGACCAGGTTCCAGCCGTCCACCAGGACGAACAGCAGGATCTTGAACGGCAGCGAGATGAAGACGGGCGGCAGCATCATCATGCCCATGCTCATGAGCGTCGCCCCGACGACCAGGTCGATGATCAGGAAGGGCAGGAAGATCAGGAAGCCGATCTGGAAGGCGGTCTTGAGCTCGGAGATCGTGAAGGCGGGGATGAGGACGTAGGTCGGGATGTCGGCCCTCGTCTTCGGCCGCTCGAGCTTCGCCAGGCGGGCGAAGAGCGCGAGGTCCTTCGTGCGGGTCTGGTCGAACATGAACTCCCGCATCGGCTTCTCGGCCCGCTTGAGGGCCTGGACCTGCGTGATCTTCTCCGCGCGCAGCGGGTCGACCGCGTCGCGCTTGATCTGGTTGAAGGTCGGCGCCATCACGAAGATCGTCAGGAACAGCGCGATGCCGACGAGGACCTGGTTGGGCGGCGCGGTCGGCGTGCCCAGGCCCGTGCGGATGAAGCCGAGGACGATGATGATCCGCGTGAAGCCGGTGAGCGTGAAGACCGCCGCGGGGATGAGCGACAGGCCGCCGACCAGCAGCAGGATCTCGACGGCGTTGGAGCCCTCCAGCTTCACCGGATGACCGTCCGGCGGCGGATCTCGTCGAGCAGCCGGCGGCGGCGCGCCGGAGCGCCGAACGCCGCGCTCGCGGGCGTTCCGGAAGCCGGTCCGTCGCCGTCGTCCTCGCCGTCGTCGAGCAGGCCGAGCGCGCGGGCCTCGGCCTCCGTGTAGGTCCGGATCGGCGTGACGCCGTGCTCGCCGGAGCCGACCAGCACGACCTCCTCGCCCGCACGCACCAGGTGCAGCGAGCGGTTGGTGCCGAGCGGCAGCGTGGCGAGCGTGCGCAGGCCGGTGCCCTCGGGGCCCTTCTCGTTGCGCGCCTTCAGCTGGCGCAGCACCCACGTGAGGCCGTAGATGACGGCGATCACGATGACGAGCCCGACGATCGTGCGGACGAGCGAGCCGCCGCTGGTCCCGGTCTCGGCGACGGCCTTGGCGCCGTCGGCGGAGCCGCCGAGGTTCAGCGGGGTCGCCTCGCCGTTCGCCGCAGCCGCGAGGGCCGGCGTGAGCAGCGCGCCGGCGAGGGCGGCCGCGAAGGCAGGGATGAGCGCACGGATTCGCATGGACCGAGGGTGACCCTGGATGGGGGTCACCCTCGCTATCGGCGGCCCCGCGAGGCGCTTTAGCGCGCGGCGTCCCGATGTTCGAATCGCAACTCGTTCACGACCGCGCCGCTGAGCAGGATGATCGCCAGCGCGTAGAACCAGATGAGCACGATCAGCACGAAGACGAGCGTGGAGCCGACGCGCAGCGTGCTGACGTGGGACAGGTAGAGCGGGAAGGCGTAGTCCACCACCGCCATCGCCGCCATCGCGCCGAGCGCGCCCGGCCAGATGCAGCGCCACGGGATCGGCCCCTTCGGGACGCGCCAGTAGATCACGCAGAGGACGGCGAAGAGCAGCACGAGGCCGCCGGCGAGCGAGATCGCCCCCACGAGGCCGCTCACCCGGTCGAGCCCGAGCGGGAGGTCGCGGCTGGCGTTGGCGACCAGCCCCTGGAGCGTGGGCACCGTCACCGTCGCGCCGAAGAACAGCAGGACGACCACGAGCATCCCGATGGCGAACACCTTCTGGCGTACCCAGGAGCGGCACGGGCGGTGGTAGATGCGGCAGAACGCCGTGTCCAGCGCGCCCCAGAACGAGGAGCCGACCCACAGCGAGGCGACCAGGGCGGCCAGGCCGACCGTCGTGGAGGACGTCCGCAGCGTGCGCAGCGCGCTGAGCAGCGTCGACTCCGCCGCGGTCGGGAAGAGCTGCTCCAGGTCGTGCACGACGGAGGTCTCGACCTCCTGGCTCGAGAGCACCTGGCCCGCGATGAAGAGCGCGATCAGCGCGAGCGGGAACAGCGAGAGCAGGAGGTTGTAGGCGACCATGGACGCCATGCCCGTGAGGTTGTCCTCGTAGGCCTTGCGCCAGAACTCGGCCACCGCACGGGTCATGCGGGCGTAATTGCCCGCACGGGCCGGAACCCCTGCGCCGGGCCGCGCGCCGGCGTCCGCACGGCCCGCACGCCCCGGAACCCGCGCGCCCGGCCGGGGCCGGGCGCGTTCGGGAACAGGGTGGCTAGGCCGGGTCGCCGCCGCGGCGGCCGGCGTCGGCGACGACCTCGGTGACCCGGAGGCCGAACTCCTCGTCGATCACGACGACCTCGCCGCGGGCGATCGGCTTGCCGTTGACGAGCAGGTCCACCGGCTCGCCGGCGAGCCGGTTGAGCGTGATGATCGAGCCCGGCCCGAGGGCCAGCGTCTCGCCGATCGTCATGGTGGTGCGGCCGATCTCGACGGCGAGCTCCACCGGGACGTCGTGCAGCCGCTCGAGCGCGCCGGCGTCGGGCACGGCCGTGGCCCCGGCCGCGCCGGGACCCACCGTCGCCTCGAAGGGCACGTAGTCGACTGCGTCAGTGCTGTCCATGCTCTCGCTCATCGGGTTCTACTGCACCGTCACGTCGGGGAAGAGGACGTCCTCGATGTGGACGTCCGTGTGCTTCTTGATCGCCTTGAGGATCTGCTTCTTGATCTTCTCGCGACCGTCGCGGTCGATCAGGTCCTTGTCGGACGCGTCGGTGAGCGCGTCCGTGATGAGGTCGCGCACGACGGCCTCCTGCGGCTCCGCGCCGTAGCCCTCCGGCGGCGTCGCGGCGCCGTGGCCCTCTCCGGCCGCGGGGGCCTCCTCGAGGACGAGGGCGACAGACAGCTTGGCGTAGCGGCCGTCGGCCAGGTTGACCAGGAACTCCTTGGGCAGCACGTACACCGCGCCCGTCACCTTGGGCTTCGGCGCCGCCGCGGCGGACGGCTTCGCGAGCACGGTCTTGTAGGCGCCGGCGCCGGCGAGCAGCGCCACCACCACCACGATGATCATCTTCTTGTTCATGAGTCGCCTCCATGCGACGAATTGGCTCCATGCAGCCGGGTCAGGACGATCTCGACCCGGCGGTTCTGCCCGCGTCCAGCGGGCGTGGCGTTGCTGGCGACGGGATGTTCCGCCGCGAAGCCGCCCAGGGACAGCCGCTTGGCCGACACGCCTGCGCGCGCCAGCCGCTGCACGACGGCGCCCGCGCGGGCACCGGACAGCTGCCAGTTGGACGGGTACTGCGAGGTGGCGATGGGCCGGTCGTCCGTGTGGCCCTCCACCCGGACGGGATGGTTGCGCTCGGTGGCGACGATCCGTCCGATCCTGTCGAGCGTGGGCAGGGCCGCCGCGTTGATCGCGCCGCTGCCCGAGTCGAAGAACAGCTTGTCCGTGAGCAGCTTGACCTTCAGGCCCTGCACGGACACGGTGGTCGAGACCTTGGCCCCGAGCCCCGCCTTGTGAACGAGCTTGTCGATGCGCTTCTTGAGCGCGAGGAAGTCCTGTTGCTCCTGGCCGGCCTGCTTCGAGGCGTCGGCGGTCTCCTTCTGCGCCATGGCGTCCTGCAGCATCTGCGCGGGGCTGAGCGCCGGCAGCGGCGGCTCGGGCGCGGCCGGCCCCTCGGCCGCCGTGTCGCCGGTCTGCTGCATCGCGCGGCCGCCGCTGAACACCGGCCCGGAGAAGGCGTCCTGCAGCGACTGCTGCAGCGCCTTGACCTTCGAGACGTTCGTCGACGAGATCGCGTAGAGGACCACGAAGACCGCGAACAGCAGGGTCATCATGTCGTAGCCCGACACGAGCCAGCGCTCGTGGTTCTCGTGCTCCTCGTGGTGATGCTTCTTATGCCGGCGCGCCGCGGCCATGGCTCAGATCACGCCGCCTGCTTCTGGGCGGCCGCGGCGGCGGCCTGCTCCTCCTCGGAGGGGCGCTTGGCCGGCGGGACGTAGGCCATCAGCTTCTCCGCCACGACGCGCGGGTTGTCGCCGGACTGGATCGCCAGGATGCCCTCGAGCGTCATCTCGCGGAAGTGCAGCTCCTGCTCCGAGAGCTCCTTGAGGCGGTTCGCCATCGGCAGGAAGACGACGTTGGCCGCGCCGACGCCCATGAGCGTGGCGAGGAACGCGGAGGCGATGAGCGGACCGAGCGACGACGGGTTGTTCAGGTTGTTCATCACGTTGACGAGCCCGAAGACCGTGCCGATGATGCCCATCGTCGGCGCGAGCGCGCCGGCCTGCATGAAGGGGTTGCGGGCCTGGGCGTGGCGCTTGCGCATGGCCTCGTTCTCCGCGTCGAGGACGGCGTAGACGAGGTCGGGGTCCGTGCCGTCGACGACGAGCTGGACGCCCTTCTTGGTGAACGGGTCCGTGATCTCCTTGACGGCCTCGTCGAGGGCCAGGAGGCCGTCGCGGCGCGCCTTCTCCGCGAAGGAGACGAGCTCGTTGACGCGGCCGACGAGGTCGACGTCGTCGGGCATGAAGGCCTTGATGAAGAGCTTCGGGAGGCGGATGTTCGCCTCGAGGCCGCAGGCCGCGATGCTCGCGCCGAGCGTGCCCACGAGCACGATGAGGATCGCGGGCACGTTGATGACGACCATGACGTTCGTCCCCTCCATCGTCGCGCCCATGGCGATGCCGACGAGGGTGATGACGATGCCGATACCGGTGCCGAACTTCATGACCGGGGCTCCTTGGGGAACTCGCCGTCGCGGCGGGCCGCCTCGGCGTTGAGGGGCACGACGCCGCCGTCGCCGGCGGTCCCGCGGACGAGCGACAGCGCGGAGCTGCGGCGCGGCACGCGCGTCATCGCGTCCAGCACGGACGCGCGCCAGGCGCGCACCGCCTCGGCGACCTCGTCGGGGGACTCCGTGACCAGCAGACGGGATCCCGTGGTGAAGGTCACGACCGTGTCCGGATTCGCCTCGACGCTGAGGATGAGGTCCGGATTCAGATGGAAGGGATGCGGCTCGTGGCCGAGCTTGTGGAGTCGGATCATGGCAAGGGAGGTGGTTGACCGGGGCGGTCTGCTCTGGTTGATCGGCACCGGGCTTGGGATCTGAACGGCCCGGAAACGCGAAGGGCCCGCCTCCGGCGGGCCCTTCGAGACACCACGGCGCCGGGGTGGCGCTAGCGCTTGAGGTTCACCAGGTCCTGCAGCATCTCGTCCGAGGTCGAGATGACGCGCGAGTTGGCCTGGAAGCCGCGCTGGGCGGTGATCATGCTCGTGAACGTCGAGGCGAGGTCCACGTTGGACATCTCGATCGCGCCCGCGGTCGTCGTACCGCGGCCGCCCACGCCGACCACGTCGGCCTGCTCGGCGCCGGAGTTGGCGGAGGGGATCCAGCGGTTGCCCGCCGCGCGCTCGAGGCCGGCGGCGTTCTGGAAGGTGGCCAGCGAGATGAAGCCGGCGGACTGGCGCGCGCCGCCCGTGGACGGGATGTAGGTCACCGAGCCGTCCTGGGCCACGGTCACGTTGCTGGCCCCGGCCGGGACCTGCAGGAGCTGGTCGGCGCCGCCGGCCGCGTTCTTGCCGACCACGTAGTAGCCGTCCTGCGTCAGCAGGTAGCCGTCCTGGTTGGTCGTGAAGTTGCCCGCGCGGGTGTACTGGATGTCGGCGGGAGCCGGGACCGCCGGCGCGACGGTCGGGGCGACACGGAAGAAGCCCTCGCCCTGGATCGCGACGTCGAGCGAGTTGCCCGTCGTCTGCAGGGCGCCGGCGCCCATCAGGTTGTCGATCGAGCCGAGGCCGACGCCGAGGCCGACCTGGGCGGCGTTCGTGCCGCCGTTGCCGTTGACCGTGCCGGACGCGCCGCGCTGCAGCTGCGTCAGGGAGTCCTTGAACGTGGTGCGCGACGACTTGTAGCCGATCGTGTTCACGTTGGCGATGTCGTTGGCGGTGACGTCGAGCATCACCTGGTGGTTCTTGAGGCCGCTGATCGCGGCGAACATGCCTCGCATCATGGTGCGGTCACATCCTTCCTGGGACAGCTCACGCGATCTGCGTGATGGTGGTCGGGTCGACTCCCTCGGTGCCACCGACGGTCAGCACGGGCTTCCCGTCGGTCTGGTTGACCTTCTCGACGACGCCGGTGTGCGTCGTCTTGTCGGCCGCGGTCCAGGTGACCGTGCGGCCGATGAGGCCGACGGACTGGCTGAGGGCGGAGGTGGTGGCGATGGTCTCGTTGGCCTTCGCCAGGTTGGTCACCTGCTCCAGGGTGGAGAAGGAGGCCATCTGGCCCATGAAGTCCTGGTCCTGCATCGGGTTCATGGGGTCCTGGTGCTGCAGCTGGGCCACGAAGAGCTTCAGGAACTGGTCCTTGCCCATCGCGGAGTTCTTGCCGGACGCGGCCTGGGTGGAGGTGGCAGGCGTGCCGGTCGACTGGAGGGAGGTGATGTCCATGGGGTTTCCTGGTGGCTAGGCGAGGACGTCGACGAGGAGGCCGTCGGGGAGCTGGACGGTGGCGGTGACCGCCGCCTCCGCCTCCGGCTCGGCACGGTCGCCGGAGCGGCCGCCGCCGTCCGGGCGCCCGTCGCGCCCGCCGGACAGGTCGAAGCCAGAGCCCGCGGACCCGGCGGAGCGCCGGTCGTCCGAGGTGGAGACGTCGAGGGAGAGCAGGGTCACGTCCTGGCGCTCGAGCGCGCGGCGGAGGTCGCCGGCGGCCTGGTCCAGGAGCCGTGCCGCCTCGGGTGACTCGGCGATCACCTGCGCGGCGACGCCGGCGGCCGAGTGCTGCAGGCGGATCTCGATCCCGCCGAGCTCGACCGGGCGGAGGTTGATGCGGGCGTGGTCGATCCCGTCGCGGCGGGCGACGTGGATGAGCTGCGCCACGGCGCGCGGCGCCTGGTGGAGCGGCGCGGTCGCCTGCGGGGTCTGGAAGAACGAGGCCGGAGCCGGCGCCACCACGGGCGCGGTCTGCGGTGCGACGGGGGCGACCGCGGCGGGCGCCGGAGCAGGGGTGTCCGACTGCCGCTGCTGCGGCTGATCGCCGGTCCCGCCGGCGTTCGCCTGGACGTCGGCGCCGGGGGCGGGCGCGGCGAGCGCCGTATCCGCCCCGGGGGCGTCCGGCGCCGGGGCGTCCGGGTGCTGGGGAAGCTCGGGGCGCGACTCGGCAGGGGCGCCATCGCCGGCCGCGGCGGCGGGCGGGCCATCCGCGGCGGGCGTCTGGGCGGCGGCGTCCGCCGCGGGCGCGGCGTCGTCGCCGGGCGCGGCCTGCACGACCTCCGGAGGCAGCGGGAGGCCGGGCTGCGCGCCGGCGGCCGGGTCGGCGGGGACGTCGGTGCCCGGCGCCGGCGCGGGGTCGGGGCCAGGGGCCGCGTCGGCGGGCACGCCGGCGCTGGGCCCGGAGGCCGCGGCGTTCCCGGCGACCGCAGCGGGCACGGGCGCAGCCGCGCCGCTCACCGCGGCCGCGGCGGAGCCGTCCGCGGGAGACGCGGCGAGCGGGCCCGGGAGCG
>Ga0105245_10006823_pt1 | contig 10019 bp, 8 predicted proteins | sample KBSM54metaG_FD_81523 | JGI IMG/M metagenome (GOLD analysis project Ga0105245, IMG submission 81523) | Miscanthus rhizosphere microbial communities from Kellogg Biological Station, Michigan, USA - KBS M5-4 metaG | ecosystem: Host-associated > Plants > Roots > Rhizosphere > Soil | place: Michigan... | reverse complement strand
GGTCGTCGGCGACGAGGCGCTGCGGGTGACCGTGAGCGTGGGCGCGGCGCCGCTGGACCGCGAGGCCGACTGCGAGGTGCTCCTCGCGCACGCCGACCTCGCCCTCTACGAGGCGAAGAACGCCGGACGCAACCGGGCCCGCCTGTTCGCGCCGGAGCAGTACCGGCACGCGGTGCAGCGGGTCAACATCCTCAGCCGGGTGCGGGCCGCCCTCGACAGCGGGCATCTGAAGCTGGTGGCGCAGCCGATCGTCAGGCTGGCCGACGGCCGCACCAGCAGCTACGAACTCCTGGTCCGGCTGCGCGACGGGCTGTACCCGCACGTCGGGCCGGCCGACATCCTGCCCGCGCTGGAGCGCGGCGACCTGGTGCGCGAACTGGACCGCTGGGTGGTGATGGAGGCGATCGGCGCGCTGTCGCAGGCGGCCGACCTCTGTCTCGACGTGAACGTGTCCACCCGGTCCATCGACGACGAGGGCTTCGGCGACTGGGTGGTCGCGGCGCTCGAGCGGGCCGGGGTCAAGCCGCGCCGGCTCGGCGTCGAGATCACCGAGACGGCCGCGATCAGCAACCTGGACGCCGCCCGCCGGCTCGCCAGGGCGTTGACCGGGGCCGGCTGCCGGTTCAGCCTCGACGACTTCGGCGCCGGCTTCGGCTCGTTCGCCTACCTCAAGCACCTTCCGTTCACCACGGTGAAGATCGCCGGGGAGTTCGTGCGGCAGGCCGACAGCGGCGGGGTCGACAGGGTGCTCGTCGACGCCGTGGTGCGGGCCGCGAAGGGGCTGGGCATGAGCACGGTGGCCGAATACGTCGACAGGGCGCCGCTGGTGAGCGCGCTGCGCGACCTCGGGGTCGACCGCGGGCAGGGCTACTACCTGGGCCGGCCGGGCCGCCTTGAGGACCTGGTGGCGAAGCACCGCTCGGAGCCCGGGGCGACACAGGCGATCCGGGTCCGCCAGCCGCGCTCCTGAGCCCGGTTTCCGCGGGCTCAGGCGAGCCCCTCGCCGGCTCAGGCGAGCCCCTCGCCGGCTCAGGCGAGCCCCTCGCCGGCTCAGGCGAGCCCCTCCCGCCCGCGGACCCCGAGCTTGCGGTAGGAGCGGTACAGGTGGCTCTGCACGGTCCGCTCGGACAGGTGCAGCCGGGCCGCGATGTCGCGGTCGCTCAAACCGCGCGCGGCGAGGTCGGCGACCTCCCGCTCCCGCGCGGTCAGCGGGTCCGTCGCGTCCGGCCCCGCCGTCCGCACCGGACCGCACCGGCCCAGCGCGTCGGTCGCCAGCGCCGCCGACGACAGTGCCGACCCGAGGCTGCCGGCCCGCCGGTGCAGCCCGCTCGCCGCGGTCGCGGCCTCGGCGGCCCACAGGTCGCAGCCGAGGGCGGCGAGAGTGCCGGCCGCGCGGTCGAGGGCCACCGGATCCTCGGCGCCCCGCGCGACGGCGTGCCCGGCCAGCGCCGCCATCAGCGGACTCTGGCTGCGCGCCGCGTAGCCGGCCAGCGTGTCGACCACGTCGGCGTCGGTCGCGCCGAGCCGCACCGCGTCGTGCAGCACCCAGGCCGCCATCAGGTACGAGCCGGCGGCGTCAAGCTCCCGGGCGTGCGCCAGCGCCACCCGCTGCGCGGTGCTGGTCTCCCCGGCCGCCGCGACCGCCCACACCGCCCCGCCGCGCCGTGCCGCGACGAATCCGGCCGGCAGCACGGCCCGGCACCGCTCGGCCATCGCCGCGGCGGCGGCGGAATCGCCGAGCATCGCCTCGGCCTCCGCGAGCGCGTCGAGCGTCCACAGCTGCGGACTGGCCGGTAGGCCGGCGATCGGCATCACCGCGAGCGTCTCGCGCAGCCAGCGCCGGGCCGTCGTGGCGTGCCCGCGCATCATCGCGACCTGCCCCAGTTCCTGCGCCCAGTACGCGCGCAGGGCGGCCGTTGGCCCGTGCGAGGCCGCCGCCATCCCGGCCGCGCCGAGGTCCTGCGCCCGGAACAGCTGACCGTCGAAGGCGAGCGCCTGCAGCAGCGTCATCCGGATGGTGGCCAGCCGCGACGCGGAGCCGCCGGTCTCGACGGCGGCGAGCGTCCGCTCGGCGAACGCGATGGCGTCGCGGCTGCGCCCGGCGCAGGCCAGTGCCCGCACCCGGGAGACGGCCAGCCGGCCGAGCACCGTCGGGTCGTCGGGTTCGCGCTCGAGCACGTCGTCGCCGTACTCGATGCAGCGGCCCATGTGCCCGGTGCTGAACGCCTGCGCGGCCTGCTGCAGCGCCACCCGCAGCCGCGCGGCGGGCGAGCCGGCGCGCGCCCGGGCGTCGGCGAGCGTGGCGCGGGCCGCGTCGACCCGGCCGAGCACCAGTTCGAGGTTCGCCCGCGCGGACGCGAGCCGAAGCCGGGCGGCGTCGTCGATCGCTTCGCCGGTCAGCTCGTCGGCCAGCTCCAGCGCGTCGGCGGCGCGACCCTCGTACGGCAGCTCCGAGATCAGCAGGAGCCGCGCCTCGAAGCCGCCGCCGGCGTCGACAGCCGCCCGGGCCAGGCGCCCGGCGAGCTCGTGGTCGAGCCTGTCGGACGCCTCCCGCGCCGCCGCCATGAACAGGTCCGGATCGGCCGGCAGGCCACCGTCGAGTCGGAAGATCGCGGCCCGCAGCCGCGACCGGCCGTCGAACGCCTCCGCCAGCCGCCGCCGGTGCCGGCGCGCCCGCGTCGGCGGCGTGGTGGCCCGCAGCGACTCGGCGTACAGCGGATGCACCAGCCGCAGCCGGCCGGCCTCGAGCACGAGCAGCCGCTCGTCCTCCAGCCCGGCGAGCGCGTCGGCGTCGAGCACCTCCTCGAGCATGGCCGCGTCGACGGGCTCGGCCAGCGCCACGAGTTCGGCGGCGGCGCGCACGGCCCCGGGCAGCCGGTCGAGCCGGCTCCGGATCGCGGCCGGCAGGTCCGTCGCCACGACGAGCGGGCCGGTCGCCCGCCACAGGTCGCCGTCGCGGCGCACCGTGCCCGCGGCGAGCGCCGCTCCGACGAGCTCGCGCAGCAGCAGCGGGTTGCCGTCGCTGAGGGTGGCGAGGCCGGCGGCGAGCGCGGTCTCCACCGCGCCGCCGAGCGCGGTCTCCAATACGTCGACGATCTCCGGCCCGGTCAGCGGGTCCAGCGTGATCCGCGGCAGGTCCCGCAGCCAGGCCGCCTCGACGGTGCGCGCCGTCAGCACCACCGGCACCGCCGTGTTGGCGAGCAGGTGCGCGATCAACGCCACCGAGGCCGGGTCGAGCAGGTGCGCGTCGTCCACGGCCACCGCGCGTTCGCCGCCGCCCAGCGCCGCCGCCACGAGGCCGAGGCCCGCGGTCGGTTGCGCGCCGTCGGCCGCCCGCGGCAGCAGCGGCGCGAAGGGCGCCAGCGGGACGCCGGCAGCGGCGTCGGTGGCCACGGCCCAGTACACGGCGACGCCGGAAGCGGCGGCCCGGTCGCGCGCGGCGGCCAGCAGGCGGGTCTTGCCCTCGCCGGCCCGGCCGGTGACGACGAGGCCGCCCTTCTTCGCGGTGGTCAACGCGGCCGCCACCCGGTCCAGCGCGTCGGCGCGGCCGATCAGCGGCCACGCGCCCGGCGCCTCGTGCATTCCGGCAGGCTACTGCCGTCGCCGGTGGCAGCCGATTGCAGTAGCGCATTACTGACGACACGGCCGGTGGTCGGCGGCACCGTACCCGGTATGGAGGAGCGTGACGTCGTCATCGTGGGTGCGAGCATCGCCGGCTGCACCGCCGCGTTGCTGTACGGGCGGGCCGGGCTGCGCGTCACCGTCGTGGAGAAGCAGCGCGACCCGGCCGCGTTCAAGGCGCTCTGCGGCCACTTCGTGCTGGGCGGCACCCGGGACATGCTGGTACGCACCGGGTTGTGGGACGAGATCGTCGCCGCGGGCGGGGTGGCCGGCGGGATCTCGCGGTGGACGGGTACCGGGTTCAGCACCCCGCCCGACGGGGTGCCCGACGCGATCAGCCTGCGCCGGGAGAGGCTCGACCCGCTGCTGCGGACTGTCGCCGCTGGCACGCCGGGCGTCGAGATCCGGTACGGCGAGGCGGTCACCGAACTGCTCTCGGGCGCCTCCGGGGTGCGCACCAGGGATCGGGCCGGAGTGGAGCGCGAGTACCGCGCCCGGCTGGTCATCGGCGCCGACGGCTACCGGTCCACGGTGGCCGGACTCGCGAACGCCGCCGTCGACACCGCGCCGAACAACCGGTTCGGGATGTGGGCCTATTACCGGGGCTTGCCGCACGTCGGCAACCGGATCTGGATGCTGGAACCCGACGTCGCGATCACGATCCGCACCGACGACGGCCTGGCGATGCTCGTGGCCTTCCCGGCCAAGGACAAGCTGCCCGAGTTCCGCACCGACCGGGCGGCCGCGCTGGAGAAGCTGATCCGGAGCCTGCCCGAGGCGCCCGACCTGACCGGGGGCGAACGGGTATCCCCGGTGATCGGCATGACCGACTACCCGTGCGTGCGCCGCGACCCGACGCCGGGGCCGGCGCTCATGCTGGTCGGCGACGCGGCGATCACCGGCGACCCGCAGCCCGCGGTCGGGTGCGGGTGGGCGTTCCGGTCGGCGGAGTGGCTTGCCGACTCGACGGTGCCGGCGCTGCGCGGCGAGATCCCGATGAGCCGGGCGGCGGCCGCCTACCGGCGCCGGCTCCGGTTCATCCGGGGCCACGACGGCATGGCCCGCCGGGACGCGCTGGCCAAGCCGCCGAACCCGATGCAGCGGATGGTGCTGCGGGCCGCGGCGGTGGACGCGCACGTGGGCCGGCGCGCGTACCTGTTCTCGATGCGCGCCATCCCCGTGAGCGGCCTGCTCAACCCGGTGACCCTGGGCCGCGCCGCCCTGGCGGCGAGGCGCGCGCCGTAGCCCCCCGCGGATCCGTCAGGCGCACCAGTCGAGTGCCAGTCGCACCAGGGTCTCGGCGCACTCGTGTACCTGGTCCACCGGTACCCGCTCGTCCGGGGCGTGTGCGTAGCGGGCGTCGCCCGGCCCGTACTGCAGGGTCGCGATCCCGGCCGCCGCGAGCAGCCGCAGGTCCGAGCCGTACGGCGCCCCGTACACCGACGGCGAAGCGCCGGTGGCCGCCCGCACCCGCGTCACGAAGTCCGGATCCGGGCAGCGGCCGGGCGCGAACTGGCCACCCCACCACTCGACCTCGACCGGGTGCTCGGCGAGCCAGGGGTCGGCCGTCGAGGCGGCCAGGACAGCCGACTCGAACGCCGCGCGGGCCGCCGCCACCGGCTCGTCGAGGGCCACCCCGTACCGGCCCTCGGCCACGAGCAGGTCCGGCACCGTCGACGACCAGTCCCCCGCCCGCACGACGCCGATCTCCAGCGGGTATGCCGGGCTCCACCGTCGCATCAACGGGTCCACCGAGGCGTTCCGCGTCGCCTCCAGGTCCCGCAGCGCCGCGAACACCGGTTGGAACTTCTCGATCGCGCTGACCCCCGTTGTGCGCACGCTCGCGTGTGCGGCCCGCCCGGGCACCCGCAGCCGGAACGTGAGCGCGCCGCCGTTGGCCACCAGCAGGTCGAGGCCGGTGGGCTCGGTGATCACGCAGGCGTCGGCGCGCCAGCCGCGGTGCAGCGTCGCGTAGGTGCCCAGGCCGCCGTCCTCCTCGCCGACGACGGCGGCGAACAGCACGTCGCCGGCCAGCCGCACGCCGCCGTCCCGCAGCGCGCGGATCGCCGCGAGGGCGGCGACCACGCCGCCCTTCATGTCGCACGCGCCGCGCCCGTACACGTGACCGTCGACGAGCCGCCCGGAGTACGGGTCGTCGCTCCAGGCACCGGGATCGCCGGGCGGAACCACGTCGAGATGGCCGTTGAGCATCAGTGACCGGCCGCCGCCGACGCCGGGAAGCCGGGCGACCAGACCCCATGCCTCCCGGCGCGTCACCTCCATGCCCGGGAAGTCCGGCCGCGCGACCAGGTCCGCGACCGGAATCGGCCACAGGTCCACCTCGAAGCCGTCGAGCAGGTCGGCCACGTGCCGCACGATCCCGACCTCGGCGGCCGTGCCCACCACGCTCGGGATCCGCACGAGGTCGACGAGCGTCCCGACCTGTTCGTCCCGGCCTGCGGCCGGCAGCGCACTCATGGCGCGCACCCTAGCGCGGCGATAGGGCCAACTCGGTATCCACCTCGCTATATCGATGTATCTCGTTTTCTCGATATGGTCACATACCAACCCAATACGAGGAGGCCGATGTGACCCGAAGACGGTGGTTCGCACTGGGAGTCGTGGCGGCTGCGGCCGTCGTGTCCGCCCAACTGACCGGGGTGAGTCCGGCCGGCGCCGCACCCGCCAGCCCGACAGCCGCCCGTGTCCTCTACTACGACGCCACACGCGCCGCCGAGTTCGTCTCCGCGATGAACCAGGGCGCCGCCAACTGGAACGCCAGCGTGGCGAACGTCCGGTTGGAACCGGTACCGGCCGGCCGGCGCGCCAACATCACCGTGACCGCCGACAACGGCTGGCCGCGCACCCAGGTCACCTCGCTCGGCAACGGCCGCATCATCATGGGCCGGCAGGCCGTCCAGCAGGGGCACAGCCCGGCCCGGATCGCGGCCCACGAGTTCGGCCACATCCTCGGCCTGCCGGACCGGCGCACCGGCCTGTGCACCGACCTGATGTCCGGCAGCAGCGCACCGCCGTCCTGCCGCAACGCCTTCCCGAACGCCGCCGAGGCCGCCCAGGTCGACCGCCTGTTCGCCGGCGCCGCTGTCGCGAGCACGCCGGCCCGCGTCGACGCCTTCGTCTTCTGACCCCCTCCGACCCGACAAGGACCCCCTCGATGAGAAGACTCCTGCGCCTGGTCGCGGCGGCGGCACTCGCCACGGCCGGCCTCGCGGCACCGGCCGCGGCGGGCCTCGCGGCACCGGCCGCGGCCGCACCCGTCCACTACTCCGCACCATCCCCGGACGGCACCATCGGCATCGACGTCGTCGGCGGCCGGCAAGCCACCGAGAACTACTCGTTCCTCGTGTACTCCAGCGGCTGCACCGCCTCGCTCATCGCGGCGAACTGGGTGGTCACCGCCGGGCACTGCCCCACCCCCACCTCGGTGCGCGTGGGCAGCGTCAACCGCACCAGCGGTGGCACCGTGGTCCGGGTCAACGGCTCGGTCACCCACCCCACCGCCGACGTCAAGCTGATGCGGCTGGCCACGAGCGTCAGCCAGGCACCGGCCCCGATCCCCACCTCGTCGCCGGCCGTCGGCACCGCCACCCGGATCATCGGCTGGGGCCAGACCTGCCCGGTCCGCGGCGCGTGCAGCACGCCGACGGTCGCGAACGAACTGGACACCTCGGTGGTGACGGACAGCCTCTGCCGCGGCGGCGGGATCGTCGGCTCCGTCGAGATCTGCACGAACAACCCGGGCGGCAACTCCGGCGCCTGCTACGGCGACTCCGGCGGCCCGCAGGTGCTGCGCTCCGGCAACCGCTGGCTGCTCGTCGGCGCCACCAGCCGGTCCGGCAACGGCGACGCGAGGTGCGCCACCGGCCCGTCGATCTACGGCGATCTGCCGTCGATCCGGTCCTGGATCGTCGGCTACACCGGCACCCTGCCGTCGTAGTTACTCGCCCTCCGGGGGAGGGTACGCGACTGGAATGACAGCAGTGACCACCGCGCGCCGGCCCGGTACCGGGCCGGCGCGCGCACCAGTGGAACAGGCTGCCGGGGGGCGCGCGCTGACCGCGTACCTCAGCGAGCAACGCGACGCCGTGCGCGCCACCGAGGGCGGTGTGCGGTACGGCGACGCGGAAGCGGTGCACGACATGCGGGTCGCCACCCGGCGGCTGCGCTCGGCCCTGCGCTCCTTCCGCGCCGACCTGCGCCCCTGGCAGCCGCTGCGCGACGAGCTGAAGTGGCTGGCGGCGGCCCTCGGCGACGTGCGCGACGGCGACGTGATGGGCGAGCGGCTCGCCACGGCGGTGGCCGCCCAGCCGCCGGAGTTGGTGGTCGGCCCGGTCGCGGCCCGGCTGGCGCAGCGGGCGGCCCGGGAGACGGCCCGGGGCCGCGAGCGGCTGATCGCCGCCCTGGACTCGCCCCGGTACGCGGCCCTGCTCCGGTCCCTCGACGAACTCGTCGGGTCGGGTCCGACCCGACGGGTGGGCAAGGGCAGGCTGCGCCGGGCCGCACGCAAGGGGCTGCGTCGCGCCGACGGGCGCCTCGACGGCGCCTCCACCGACGCCGCGCGACACGAGGCCCGCAAGGCGTACAAGCGCGCCCGGTACGCCGTCGAGGTGCTTCGTCCGGTCGCCGGGAAGCCCGCCACCCGGCTGCGCAAGCGGCTGACCGCGCTGCAGGACGTCCTCGGCGCCCACCAGGATGCCGTGATCACCGCGGCGCGGCTGCGCGAGCACGGCATGCGCGCCTACGCCGACGGCGAGAACGCGTTCACCTACGGCCTGCTCCTCGGCCGGCAGCAGTGGGCGGCCGCGGTGGCCCGAGCGGAGCTCCCCCGGGCCAGCCGCCGGGCCCGGACCGCGAAGGTGCGCGACTGGTTGAACGGCTGAGCAGCGGCCGGTGGCTGAACGGCTGAGCGGCGGCCGGTGGCTGAACGGCGGAGCGGCGGCCGGCTCGAGCGAAACCGGAAACGTGCTCGCTTCCGCGCCGTTAGGCTGTGCGCGACGCACCCGCCTACCACGGAGCCGGCCCGCCATGACTGTCCTGACCCGCGCCCGGCGGCCCCGCGGCGGCCGGCTCGACCACCGGTTGCCGGATCCGGACCTCGGCCCGCACGTCTACCTCCTGAACCGGCTCGACGCGCATCTGGCGCTGTTGCACAGCCTGCGGCGCGAGCTGGGCGGCGCCCGGCGGGCGGCCCGCCGCGGGTCGCGGTTGCAGGCCGCCGCCGCGAGCGCGCTCGCCGCGCAGCACTACGCGGCCGACATCGCGCAGGCCCTCGCCGAGATCATGGACACCCACCGCCCTGCCGGTGGCCGGTCCCCAAGATCGGAGTAGCGTCCGGGGTATGGACCTCGGACTCGCCGACCGCGTCTACGTCCTCACCGGGGCCAGCCGCGGGCTGGGCCTCGCCACCGCACAGTGCCTGATCGCCGACGGGGCACGCGTCGTCCTCTCCGCCCGGGAGCAGTCCACTGTGGACAAGGCGGTGGCCGGCCTCGGCCCGAACGCGGCCGGGATCGCGGCCGATCTCGCCGATCCGGCGACGCCCGACGCGCTCGTGGAGCAGGCGATGCGGCGGTTCGGCCGGCTCGACGGTGCGCTGCTGTCGGTGGGCGGCCCGCCGGCCGGCGGACCGATGAGCATGACCGACGACCAGTGGCGCGCCGCGTTCGAGAGCGTGTTCCTGGGTGCGGTGCGGGCCGCCCGCACGATCGCCGGGTCGCTCGGCGAGGGCGGCGCGATCGCGCTCGTGCTCTCGTCGTCGGCCCGCTCACCGGTGCCCAACCTGGCCATCTCCAACGGGTTGCGGCCGGGCCTCGCGATGGTGACCAAGGATCTCGCCGACCACCTGGGCCCCCGCGGCATCCGGGTGCTCAGCCTGTTGCCGGGCCGGATCTCCACCGACCGCAGCGTGGAACTGTTCGCGGCGGCGCCCGACCCGGAGAAGGCGAAGGCGCAGGCGGCGGCCACCATCCCGCTGCGGCGCCTCGGTGACCCGGCCGAGTTCGGCCGGGTGGCCGCGTTCGCGCTCTCGCCGGCTGCGAGCTACCTCACCGGGATCGCGCTACCCGTCGACGGCGGGGCCCTGCGTACCCTCTGACCCGGTGGAGAGGATGACCGGCTCCGTGTCCGGCACCGTGAACGGGCGGGGCGAGTCGGCGACCGCGAACTGGGTTCGGTACAGCTCCGCGTAGAGGCCGCCCGCGGTGACGAGTTGATCATGGGTGCCCCGCTCGACGATGCGGCCGTCGTCGAGCACGAGGATCAGGTCGGCGTCGCGCACGGTCGACAGCCGGTGGGCGATCACCAGCGTGGTCCGTCCGCGGCTGACGCGCTCCAGGGCGTCCTGGATATCCTTCTCGGTGAACGAATCGAGGGCGGAG
>Ga0105245_10006819_pt1 | contig 10022 bp, 16 predicted proteins | sample KBSM54metaG_FD_81523 | JGI IMG/M metagenome (GOLD analysis project Ga0105245, IMG submission 81523) | Miscanthus rhizosphere microbial communities from Kellogg Biological Station, Michigan, USA - KBS M5-4 metaG | ecosystem: Host-associated > Plants > Roots > Rhizosphere > Soil | place... | reverse complement strand
GGGAACTTTAACTGATCTTCGGAACGACCTCTTCCACTTTGACGCCGATTCGGAACTCAGCACCTTCGCAAGAACAATACCTAACTTCGGCTTCGGCGACGGAATCGGCTACATGTATACGGATAAATGAGCCAGGAGCCAAATAGAGCGGAATGCTCAGCTTCAAGCTCGACATGCCAACGTCCACAATGCGTGCTGTTACGCGGTTCCTAGGGTGTGGCCCTAGGACATCAATGATCGTCTCGCCTACACAAGGGGTTCGAGAGTCGTTGCGACGGTCCTGACCAACGTGGGCCTTTCTTTGCCACATAGAAACAGCCATGGAAACCTCCGTCATCTCAAGCCTAGGCTGTGCCAGCCCGGAGGACTGTCAGCAAAAGACCTGAGTTGGCGAATGCTAATAGCCTAGCTCTGCTTAGTACGGTTGTCTTATTGAAGTTGCTGGTTGCCAGCCCTAGGATCAAGAGGAGCGAAGTTGTTTACGAACCCTGTATGTTCCAGATTGGTCAATCCCTCGGTGACTACGCGATTCGACAGGAACTGGGCAAAGGCGGATTTGGCCGCGTCTACCAGGTAGAACACACGCTTACCGGGCGTCGGGAGGCGATGAAGGTTCTCGCCGCCAGCAGTTCACCTGAACAATCCGAGCGATTCTTGCGCGAAATCAGACTTCAAGCAAGCCTCACTCATCCCAACATCGCCGTCGTGCACACAGCATTTTGGGTCAACGACGATCTGGCATTGGTATGTGAATATCTGGAGGGTCAGCCCCTGCAGGCGGTCTTGGAACAACAGCCGCTGCCTCCGAACCGAGCACTCGACATCATCGGTCAGGTACTTCAGGGATTGAGTTACGCCCATGCTCGTGGAATCATCCATCGCGACATCACGCCCGCCAATATCTTTCTAACGTCAGGTGGACCGGTTAAGATCATTGATTTTGGTCTTGCCAAAGCCGCTACTGATTTGCGCCTGACAAACGAGGGATCTCCCATTGGGGCGGCACACTATATGTCGCCGGAACAGATTCGGGGAGCGCAAGAGATCGATGCACGAACGGATGTCTACTCGTGTGGGATTGTGCTGTATGAAATGATCGCTGGTAGGAAGCCCTTTGAAGGCGGTGATTCCTTCACCATCATGAAAGGCCACGCTGAGGAAACACCAGATGCACCGACGGAAGTGAATCCCGAAGTATTGAAGGAATTGTCGGCAATAATCTTGCGGGCGATGTCGAAGAAACCAGAGGATCGATTCCAATCAGCAGATGCTTTCCTCCTAGCAATTAAATCGCTTCCGGTCCCGGTTCCAGCAGCCACGGTCGGCTCAGTCACCCGTACTGCTCTGCTGGTTGCCGCGATGGTCATCGTCGCTACAATCGGTTTGCTTGTAGGAGTGGCGTCGAATACCGCACGCTCTCAGGCAGCTGGACTTGGCAAAAGCGTGCCATTTATTGTTCCTTCCCCGCCACCAGCCACGGACGCACACATATCTCCGTCAACCACCCCGCCTGAGACACATGCAGTCTCGGCGAAGTCTCTCCACCCGAGTACAAAGCAGCCGTTAGCAGTTGCAACGAACAGCGCTTCACACAAAACGCCAAAAACTGCCATCGTTACAATGCCCGGCAAAACGTCCAACGAACAGCAGTCTGTAGCGCGTGGAGAAAAACCCAAAGGGGTCAGCGTGCGTGGAGCACTCAAGAAGCTGAATCCTTTTCATAGAAAGGGCGAACAAGCGGAGACCGCCAGTGTGACCAAGTAAGTTACGGTGGCTATCGCGCTCTCAACGCTTTGGCCCTCGGTTTAGCTGAGCAGAACGCTAGTTACCGCGCTTCAGTTCGGTTGCTACAGCTTGAGCGGATACCCCCACTTTTTCGACCGCCGATTTCAGCTGCTCCGGCGTACAGCCGAATTTCTTGGTCCAGTATTTCACTTCGTAGTCTTCGTTGACGTTGATTCGAGCAGCGTCTTGCGGCGTGGTCTTGGTTTTGTCGTCAGCCATAGTCATTTCCTACTTCGATGGGATCCTCAATTGCTGACCTGGTTGGATCAGATTGGGATCTTTCAACTGGTCTTGGTTGGCCTCAAATATCCTCATGTATTGATTGGCATCACCGTAGAAGTGCTTGCTGATCTTCGATAACGAATCTCCCGCCTTGACCGTGTATGTCTGAGTACCATTCGCCGCCGCGCCCGATGCCCCGCTCGGATGAGTTGACGGGCTTTGAGATACAAGCGAAGGATTGACCTTCAGGTCGCACGTGAGATCCGAATAGGTCGGATCAACCGACTTGATCTTGTCCCAGATGCGATTCTTAATCTCGTCGGATGGGGCTTCACCCTGCATGAAGAGCTTGTTGTCCTGTACGTGTAGATGTGCCAGCCGGACGCCAGACTGCTGAATGAGATTCAGCACGGACTGATATTTCTGTTTTAGTTGATCGAGTCGTTGATCTTGCTCGGCCATGAAGTTCTCCTTTCAGGGTTAGATCGCCCTAATGGGGAAACCATTTCGTTCACAATTTAAGGCCATCCGTAACGTCGAAGCCGCCCTGGTGTGAAAGGATTCGCAGGGGTGTCGAAGCTAACCGAATCGCCCTTTCCGACCGGGCAGCTGGGATCTTGCGACTACTATTCCGTATTTCTTACAGAGACGGCTGCTTTCAGGTTCGTGTTTATCCATAGTTTTATGGTTGAAATCACGGCGCTTCCAGTTTGGCAAACGGCCTGCTGCTCATTCACTCGCAAGGAGTTTGTATGGACACTGTAAATATCGCCGTCATCATCGTTGCGGTCTTGGCCATCGCTTTAGCGGTCTGGGCAATTCTCCAGCGAGAGAAGACCCGCAAGTTGAAGCGTCAATTTGGTCCAGAATACGACCGAGTTGTTGAACAGGAAAAAAGCCCCAATCGTGCGGAAGCCGTGCTGGGAGAGCGGCAAAAGCGCGTGGAGAAGTACCCCATTCGCATTCTGACGAAGGAAGAACGTGATCGATTCGCAGCTAGGTGGCTGACTGTCCAGGAACGATTTGTGGACGACCCGCGTGACGCAGTAGCCCAAGCGGACGTATTGATCACGGAGGCCATGCGTATGCGGGGATATCCGATGGCGGATTTTGAGCAGCGTGCTGCGGATCTCTCTGTGGATTACCCCATGGTGGTTCAGGACTATCGGTCGGCTCATCACATCGCTGTTCGCGATGCACAAGGATCACTCGCTACAGAGGATCTGCGACGAGCTATGCAGTACTACCGGACGCTTTTCGAGCATGTGCTGGAGACACATGTTCTTCAGCACCATTAGGAGAAACACAATGCCAAGAGAACTCATAACTCAAGAAGAAAACGTGACGACTGCAGACCTACTCACTCGTGTCGGGCAAGCTGAGTCTGTAAACAAGGCTCCGGCAAATGACGGTCACGAAGCGATTTTCCCCAATACCGATTCGGAGAACTTCCGGCGGCGTTGGACCGACATCCAGGCTAGCTTTGTGGATGAACCGAAACCGTCGGTGGAGAATGCCGACCAACTAGTTGCCTCGGTTATCCAAAAGCTAACCCAGGTCTTTGCCGACGAACGCTCCAAACTCGAACAGAACTGGAGCAAAGGTGGAGAGGCATCCACCGAGGATTTGCGCCAGGCGCTACGTCGCTATCGGTCATTTTTCGACAGACTGCTGTCGGTTTAGTGCCATTAACGGCAACGGAAATGGCTCGTCTCTATTGAACCTGTATAGAAAAGAGGTAGGAACCAATGCAAGTGAAATCAGTCGCGGTCTTGGCCATATGCCCGCTTTTCGCGGGATTCCTGTTGGCGCAACAACCCCAAGCTCAGACCACAACGACAACTACCACGACCACATGGAACGGAACTCTCTTGGATGCTGGCTGCCGTGCCACGCACACCGAGACAAAAGAGACCAAGTCCGATCAGAACGGAACAAAATCCACGACGACCCGCACTACGAACACCGATTGCCCCGTGGCAACGACGACTACGGCGTTTGGAGTGTTGACATCGGACGGGAAATTTGTCCGCTTCGATCCGGCCGGGAATACCCGTATCGGAGAGATGATTAGGACCAGCAACAAGTGGAACAAGGAGATCGGCGAACACGCCCCGGTCACGGTGCGCGTTATTGGCAAGGCCAATGGCGAAATGATCGTCCTGGAGTCTATTGAATAGAGTTAATAATTCTACCTTGTGATGATCTGCTCCCCTTGGTCTACTTTGAACAAGGGGAGCAGTTTTTTTGGCCCGCTCTCCTGCCCTAATTCGCCTTCTCTTCGCCCCCTATGATATCCTCTTATTCGTCAACGTTCTTCCGTGTAATTGGGATCTGCCAGGAAGGGGATGACCTAGCCTTTCAGCGACGGTCTCGCATCCACAGTGGACCAGGCCCGGGCTGGCTGTGATCGAGTTCTTAACAGTGATTTTTCGACCTCTGGTATGCCTTTCAAATCGAAGTTAGAAAGAGAGCGATTTTACATGCGACACGTTGAAAGAATGAACGGCACCGGCATTGTTACCTCGGAGAGCGGCGATCAGAAACCAGTGCAGTACGACCTACATGTTTATCAAGAGGAAATCTCTGTAGCAACCTTAGAAAATCCGAAGGCCATCATCCAAGGCATGAAGGATATTCGTGGCCGGGTTGACCCAGTATGTTTCTTCGGAGATAGCGATTTAACGCTTGAGATGAAGGACCAGCGGAGGATGAAATTCTTCTTTACGGATCGTCGCGGAACTATCGCGCTGAACTGCTGGATTGGTTGAACGAGGCGAGTTTGGCGACCTAGCTGCTGGGAAAGGTGCGCACAATAATGACTACCTTATCGATTTTGGTTCAACACGGCAACGGCATAGGACAACCCTTAGCCATTCGGGATAATAAAGCAGCATATCGATATCCAGGCCGGAGTGCTTGCCACTATGCGTTTCGGACATCGTCAGTCTACTATCTCCCACGACTCACCTGCTCCACTAGCGGTTTTAAGTGGGCGTGTGAACGGAAGCACGATAGGAGCTTCTGTTCATCGACGGGCTTCATGAGATAACAGAAGTGCCGGTGCCGGGGAATCTCATCCTCTAGATATTTTCGTTCGGTGCTGGAGACGATGCAGATTGGCATTTTCTCTGACCCAGGAACTCCATTCAGTACTTCCGGGCCATCGAGCTTCGGCATCTTCATGTTCATCAGAATCAGATCCGGTTGGGGAGCTTGAGCGTACTTACCCTGTTTCATCAGAAGGTTTTTCGCTTCCTCGCCGTCGCGGGCAACAGTCAAGTGGTACGGCATTCCGGTTTGATCCAGAACTCGTTTAAGCCAGTCCAGATCAGCAGGGGTATCTTCAGCTACGAACAGCTCTATTGGTCGCATAACTAGATCTCCACTCGGAAGAGTCGAGTCGACCTGAGATCGTTTCCCTGGCTGAATCAGCGGGTTGCAGCATTACGAAGGATGACATTTACGGCGATGAGAGCCTAGTCTATTGGATCAAAGCAGCATAGACTCTAAGAATCCTGCTGATTCGACCCGGAAGTCCCGTCAAACGGAACAAAACGCTCTGCCGGAGTATCCTCCTAATAGCAGCGATGGCGTCTACAGTTTGGCGGGGCTACATCACCTTTGGTCTGATATCGATACCTGTGCGCTTGTTTCGCGCTGCCAGGAGTGAGCGGGTCAAGCTCAAACAAGTCTTCCGAGTTCCCGTCATCAAGGACCGAGACAAACTCGAATTCGAGCATCCCAATGCCGAAACACCTGAATTGGACGAAGAGACTGACTTTTCTTTTTCAGATAGCAGGCCGGAATCCCCCGTTCGACCCATCGAAGCAGTGATACCCGCCCGCCGGCAGTTTGTAACCAGCACCACATCTGAACCCGCGCCTGAGGCCGAGCTGACCAAGGGATACGAAGTCGAAAAGGACCGTTACGTAACGTTAGATCAGTCGGAGTTGAAAGCGCTTGAGCCGAAGACCGCCACCGAAATTGAGCTACTGGAATTCGTGACCCTAGCGGATGTTGATCCGGTATTCTTTGAAACCTCCTACTATGTCAAGCCAGATACCGGCGGTGAAAAGGCATATGCGCTCCTATATGAAGCCCTGCGCCAAAGCGAACTCGTAGCCGTCGGAAGGTTGGTAATGCACCGTCGGGAACACATCACAATCGTGCGAAGCGGAAAGTCCGGCTTAATCGCACACACCATGTATTTCGCGACCGAAGTACGCGCCGATCAGGAATATCATGCCGACAATACGCTAGTCACGACCAAGGAACTGGCATTGGCCAACACACTAATAAAGAGCTTCGCCGGAATGTTTCAGCCTAGTAACTACCGGGACACGTATAGTGAACAGTTGGAACAGCTGATTCAGGAGAAGGCGACGGGAACGATTGCGATGGTTGCGAATCCGCCCAAACCATCGCCGACGGTGGACATCATGGAAGCTTTGAAAAAGAGTTTGGCGCAGTTGAAAAAGCCGCCTAGCAGGACGACCGCTATAGCCCGAGGTTCGTCGTCAAAGCGATTAAAGCGCGGCTGATCAGCCGACCGATTGTGAGCGAGCATGACCTGGGAATACATGGTTAGAGAATTCGAAGTTGAAGATAGCGACAAGTTACTGCTCCTAGAAGAATTTCTCAACGTATCTGGCGAGGATGGCTGGGAACTCGTGAGCGTGGCGTCTACTCCTACCGCGAACTTCACTCATGTGGTCTATCTAAAGCGCGGGGCAGTGCTTGCAGAGCGGGTACCTTCAACGGATCTCTGAGTTCGATGAACCTTCGGGAGGCGCGAAACAACCCAGACCTGCATGACTCGAACCCAGGGAAGGGGATTGAATGATGAATAGCATGAAGGACGCGATGACCGAGGCTATTGAGCATCCTGTCACACAGCCACGTACCCGACCACGACCCGAGCACCGCGAGGGGAAAGTTGCGAGATCCATTGAGCAACAGACCGCGAAGCTGCCGTCTGACACGTTCTTGTGGACAGCGATTGGATCAATGGGGGTGTCCTTAGCCTTGGCACTAACCGGTCGAGGTAAAGCAGCCACGTTCGTGGGGCAGTGGGCACCGACAATATTGATTCTGGGCTTGTACAACAAACTTGTGAAGATCGAGGGTTCTGACGGGGTATAGTGTATGCCTTCTAGTTCGTCGCTAACCGGCTCAGGTTGACCAAAACCTCCTGGAAATACCAGGAAGCCTAGAACTAGACGGCAGTACTCAATGGCCCTATCTTTTGGCTATTTCGATTGACCTGTATGCCGGTTAAACATAGAATCAGAGGTAACGATCAACTCGGAGAATCCGATCCGCTGGGGGTTTATGCGCTTCGCTCTCTTGAGTCCGGTAGCACTTGAAGTCGTACTCTTTGTCACGCTGTCTGGCCTACTGCTGCTAGGCGGGTTTGTTGCTTTCCTCATGCGGACCCTAAGTCTGCCAATGTGCATGAGGTGCGGATTTCGCAACGTGCGCCGGTCGAACTCCCGTATGAAACTCGATACCTTGGCGCGTTGTTTCCTGATCCGTCCTTATCGATGCGGGAAATGTCTACGCCGCTTCTATTGTTTTAGATCGCATCGCGTCAACCAAGCAGCTGCCCATAGTGCCGGTGCCACGCTCTAGCTCAACAAGAGTGCAGCAGCCGGTTGTAAACTGGCTCAGCCTGCATTCTTGGCGTTGCGTTGTCGGACTAAGTGCACTCCGAGGACGGCACCACGCGGCAATGGGTGCCACTAGCCACAGCTTTGGTAAATCGAAAACCAAGATGGTTGCTTGTCCAAGTACTCCCGCGATATTGGCAATGATCAAGACCCTCCCCGTGCCGGAGCGGACAGGTAAGGGCGGTGTGACAAATACTTGCTCGAACATTACAGCCTCAGTATCAGGGGGCAGCGCCGAGCAGGAAAAGCAGACATCATCCAACAGTTGTCCCACCACCGATTCACGGCCTGGCTCTATCAACCCAGCTAGAATTGAATGACTTCCCGGAGATTCCCCACTCAGACGCGGATGTCGATTGCATCGGCTGTATCGTGCAGCGCTTTCGAGGGACTGAGACTGAGTTGGTCTGCGACGAATGTAATCTAGTCGTGGGAACTGTGAATACGGAGATTCTGCGTGACCTATTAAGAGTGGAAAAAGCCAGCAGATGGCCCTGGTCACATCGCCGTAAAACAACGTAGTGCGATTGGGTAGCTTTAGGATTGATTTTTCAAATACGTTTCTTGATCAGCAGGGCGTTCATGTTTAGCGTGAAGTCATGAACCACGAAGCGGCATTCTCAAAACTGACAGACCTTCTACGGTTGGCGCTCGGTGCTTCTAACTTGGGAGGACTCCCGCCCCCTGGTAGTGAACGCGCTAGTGCGTGTCGAAAAGCTTCACAAGGCCGTTGTTACGGAAGCCATAAAGGGCGGGCGCATGGGCGGTGTGGCGACGACGCAACGGGACATTGTAAAGACCAGGGACGGGACGCCCGAAGAAACGATTCGGAGCGTCTTCGATGCCGTGTTTACCCGTGTGGCTTCAAATCCTCTGGCACAATACGGAACTCCCTGAAATCGGTCAGACGCTTCAACGCACGCGAAAGATCATGCAGCGAGGCTGAGTATTCCTTCGAAGCATTGTAGATTCTCTGGGTGCCGTCTGGATGCGGCAATCCGCTCGGAATGTCCTTGTTCGCGTCCTGGAAGCGAAATGATGCCAGATCGCGGCGTTTGACGGACTCAAGAAACTCCTGTTCTAAGATTATGCGTACCCGCTCATGATCGGATTCCCGTTCCATGCCGTTCGCTCCTGGGAGAACGAACGCCCGCCTTCCAATACTGCGAGACTGTTCGCACTCCTCTCGATCCGTTCAGTGAAGTTTGTTCGTGAGGGCCAGAAGCGTTCGCCCTAGCCCTCCACCTCCATCGAAAAACAAAGAGCGCTTTACCTATACCAGTCGGGATCGCGGTGGTAATGATACCTATCTCTCTCATACCCCGGATCTGCCCAATCCACGATGTGAAGGGGTGCCTGTGTTTGAAAACTCAGGACTGAATCGTGTGGAATAATAATCGAATTCCCCTCGGTTGTCGCACCGGTAACAGCTCCAACGATAGATCCCACCAATCCGCCGCCATTTTCGTATTCGTGGGTACGGAATTGTGGGCCACTCGAATCGATAACATACCGGCGACCGTTCACCGTGATCGATTCGATATCAATCGCCAGCCGGTTGGGTCCTCTCTGGCGGACGATCAACTCAACGTTTGATCCACGTGGTATAGCAAGATCCCCATCGCGGGCCTTAACGTCTTGGGCAACGTGGCCGTAGTAAATTCTTCCACGGTCCCACTTGTCTACTCGAATTTCTGCGTCTGGTCTTACCTGGATTTGCGTACCGACAGAAACGATGTCGGCTTTCGCTGTCACTAATCCTGTGAAAAATATCGAAGTTATACACAACCAACTTCGTGTCATACTGACCTCCGGCTGAATGCTTGCAAGAAATGTGCCAAACGGCAGATTAGCGCCGGATCTTTCAAAGGTAGGCAAGCTTGGATTTGCGGAGCGTTTTGGCGGCGGATTGATCTCCCTCTTTTTTCACTGTCCACCTCCGTATATACTCAAAGCCGCTCGGCCGCGAGCCATGCTAGCACGCAACCTTCGCCCTATTCACCGGACTCCCAAACGCAAGCGACAGCCTGGAATGGGTCAGCCGTTAAATAACGGGCAGACCCAAAACCGCCATCGGAGACATTCGCCCTCATCCTCGCCCGGAGACCGATATTCGGCCAAGTCGACAGAAACGGAGACCGGACAACTTCGCACAGGTCGCGATGGGGCGGCACTTCGACGATACAGCGTTTCTCGGCAAGGTGACGACGAGGCGGGCCTGGGTAAGCCGGTTCGATCATCGCGCCTGGTAGCTAGAACTATTCATTTCTTGCCCCGCCAGTCGGTGGTTCCGAGGTTTTTATCCGAAAGAAACGTGTAGTACAGCCCGAGCACGTCGCGACG
>Ga0105245_10006818_pt1 | contig 10022 bp, 5 predicted proteins | sample KBSM54metaG_FD_81523 | JGI IMG/M metagenome (GOLD analysis project Ga0105245, IMG submission 81523) | Miscanthus rhizosphere microbial communities from Kellogg Biological Station, Michigan, USA - KBS M5-4 metaG | ecosystem: Host-associated > Plants > Roots > Rhizosphere > Soil | place: Michigan... | reverse complement strand
GCCGGTCACGCCATCACATTCCTTTTGCGTGGCGAGCTGTTTACGTACCGCATCGGAAATGTCGTCCGCGCTAGTACGCCCCGGCGCGTTGCAATTGCAGCCCTCGTTGCCCGGCAGGCGTGCTTCGACCACGCGGCACGGCACTTCTCCGTATGTTGGCTTCGACATATCGAGCTCGGGCGCGAGGCGCCGCGGCAGACAGGGCGGACCCAAGAATGCCTTCATGCGCTCGATGATCGCGTTCACCGCCGGGTTGTAACCAAAGCTCGGATCCTGCGGATCACCACCCGTGACCTTGGGACAGATCGAGGCCGCGATCCCCTGAGCCTTGATGCCTTGCAGCACTTGGAGGTGACGCACCCCCGGGTATGCCTTGGCGTAGTATTGCGTGGTGCCGGCAGGGCCACCGCTGGGAGGCTGGCAAAGCGGGCTGTTAATCGTGGTCACCCCACCCGGGGAGTTCGCCACGGAGCAATCACACTTGTCCGACTTGCTGCAATCGACGGGAGCCGGCAGCGGGAAAGTGCAGGCATATTGCAGATCGGCACCGCTCGAGGCCGGAACGTATTTGACGTCACCAGGCTGGCCCTGCGCCGCCGCGCGCAGTGGCACGTGATACTCGTGGCCGTTGATGCTGTCGGTCGGATTGTGCGAATCCGGAGAGCCGAGCGGGCTCTTGGTCTGAGGCTGTATTCCCGTACGCGGGTCGGGTGACTCGATCATCAGCGGGTCGCCGGGCGGCGTGTTCTCGGACGGAACCCCCAGCAGCATCGACCATCGGCCCTGTGCTTGCATTTCGTCCGCGTTGAGAAAGCGCAATCCCGCGCCGTGCAGGCTGGCGTCGTCGGCGAGATCTTGCCACGGCACGCCCACGATGGCTGCAAAGAGCACCAAGCTCTTGTCGCGCGGAAGCGTCGAACCCGCGCCGGCAAAGAGCGGATTTTGAACGAGCTTGCCGTCGCGATCGAGAACTTGTGAATTCGTCAAACCATCGATGTAACGTTGAACCGGGTAGAGCAGATCGACTCCGAAGCGACGCTTCTGATCGAAGCAACGCTGGTTCGGGTTGTCTTCTGGGACCGTGAGTGTCTTCCCCACCTTGCAAGCCGGGTCGTCGGCAAGCGCGCTGCAATTGGGGGGTGGAGACATCTCGCTCGTTTCACAGCTGCGGCAGCAAGGTGAATTGGGATCTTGCGCGCAAGCCGAGGTGGCGCGTGGCGTCGTCGTCGAGCCGGACGTGGGCGTGGCTTGGGTGAGCAAGTAGCCGTATCCCACGTCGGAAATGGAGCAATCGTTCTCGTCGCTCAACTCGATGATCGAGACCAAGGAATCCGGGCGCAGGAACTGTGCGCGTTGCTTGAGCAAAACCTGATCGATGCCGGCGGGCGCGCTCGGTGGGCTACTCATCGGCGGAGCAGCCCCGAACGTCACGCTCGTGGGCGGTGACGGATCCACCAAGAAGCGATACCAAGACTCGAGCGTCGACTCGAAGCCGCAGCCATCTTCACCCGTTTGGGTGATCATGTCCGTGACTTCGTTTTCGAGCGCCGCCACATCGTGTTCGCCGGCTGGCGTGTGAGTGGGCGGAGTCCCCGGATCCCAAACCAAAAACCCGGTCTGGTTCCAAGACGTCACTCCCGGGCGCACGGTACCGATCAAGTGAGCGTGATCGTCGTCGTGGGGTTTCATGGTTGGGTTATTGCAATAGAAGTTGCCACCGTGGCTGCCGAGGCTGGAACTCACGATGCCGATGTGGATGTCCTTGAGCGGCTCGAATTCGAAGTCGGACCCGGCGGGACATTTGCCGGCGACGGCCGGCACGGCAACATCGTTGTCGTCGATGCAGCGAGGGCTCGCGAGCCTGCCCACGAGCTGCGGAACCGCTTGTTCTAGCGTCTTTTGTTTATCGAGCATCGACTGCGAGTTGTCGACCACGAGAAGCAAATCAATCTTCTCGACCCGGCTTTGCTTCACGAGCGTCACGCTCGAGTTCGACGTCTCCGGCGGCACCAACGCTAGTGGCCGATCGAGACACGCAGAAGCCGATGCGGCGCCCACGATCAGCACCGCGCCGAAAAACCCGCGCACCCGTTGCTCTCGTGATCGCTTCGACGATTCAGACATACACCTCTCCCAGCGCAACCGCCCCGGCGCGCACCGCAAGAACACTCAGCCTGGTTCGCGCCAAAAAACGAGGCGCGTGGCTTCTGCTGAGCTCATCAGCAAGCGGCATGCCGTCTCGATTTGCTCGCGTAGACCGCGAGAAAGTGCGAGTTCCTCTCGCTGCCCGCTGCCAAGTGCGTTGCCACTCGCCGACGCGAGTTGGCGCTGGACTCAATCAGCGGCGCGGGCGAGCCACGCTCGCAGGGCCGCGAGGTGTTTCTTGGTCACGCCGGGCACGGCGAGGATCGTTTCATCGGAAGCGGCGCGCACGGCGGCCAATGATCCGAGAGTTTTCAGCAGTGCGGTACGCGTCTTCGGCCCGATGCCGGCGACGTCATCGAGAGCAGAAGTGAGCCGGCGCTTCTTGCCCACCTTCTTGCGACCGCGGTTCGAGAAGCGGTGCGCCTCGTCGCGCGCGCGGGCGAGCAGAAACAGTTCCGGGCTGTTCGGACGCAGCGGAATGGGGTTTTTCTGGCCCGGTAAATACACACGGTCGACGAGCTTTTCGCCGAGCACGTTCTCTTTTTCTTTGGCGAGGCCGCAGATCGGCAAATCGTGCAAACCGAGATCGTGCGCAGCAGCCAGCGCGACGGCCAGCTGCCCTCGCCCACCGTCGACCACGAACAGATCGGGCAATTGCCACTCGGTCGGCTCACTCGCCGCCGCAGGCGCCGCGTCGCTCTCTTCGCCTTCGCCTTCGCCTTCGTCTTCGTCTTCGTCTTCGTCGAGCGCGTTGGGCGGCACTTCGGTGGCTTCCACGCCAGTTGGCGACGAAGTCTCCGTCGCTTCCGCAGCCTCCGCCAATTGAGTTGCCTCGCGGTCGGCCGCCGCCGTTGCCTCCTCGGCAGCGGCATCACGCAGGGCCGCGTCGCGCCCGCGCCGAAAGCGCCGGCCGAGGACTTCGAACATGGCGCGGTAGTCATCACCGTCACCCACACTGCGCACCCGGTACGTGCGATAGCGTTTTTTGTCCGGCATGCCGTTCTTCAAGGCCACGACGGCACCCACGGTGTCTTGCCCGCCCAAATGCGAGATGTCCACGCACTCGATGCGCCGCGGCAACGTGGGCAAGCGCAACCGCTCTTGGACGCGCAGCAAACGCTCGTCGATGTCCGTCTCGGCGCGCCGCTTCTCGTCGAAGGCGTGGCGCGCATTCTCGATCGCCATGTCCAGGAGCGCGCGCCGCGGACCTCGCGCTGGGGCCAGTAATTCGCACTTCTTGTGGCGGCCCTGGACCAGCCCTGCTCGACGCTCGGCGAGCCACTCGGTGACGCCATCGGCGCCCTCCGGCAGTACCGGCACGATGATTTCTTCGGGGATCAGCGCCTCCCCCGAGCCACCGTCACCATAGTGCTCGCGCAAAAATGCGGCCACGACCTCGTCATCCGGAACTTCGACGTTGCGGTTCGAGAAGCTCGCGACGTCGATCACGCGCCCCGAGCGCACCACCATCACGCTGAGCTCGATCAAATCGGCTTCACGGTACAAACCGAGCACGTCTTGATCGGAGTCACTCACGGAGACCACGCGTTGCGCCTCGCGCACCGACTCGACCGCCGACAATTGATCGCGACACACTGCGGCGACCTCGAACTCGAGTTCGTCGCTCGCTTTCTTCATGCGCGTCTTCAGCTCGCGCGTGAGCTCGTCATGGCGCCCATCCAAAAATAGCGACACCGCGCGCACTTGCCCGGCGTATTCGGCGGGGTCGACCTCGTACACGCAGGGCGCTGGGCAGCGCTTGATCTGATACTTCAAGCACGGTCGCTTGCGACTATCGAGCTCGCGATCGGAGCAGGTTCGCAGCTGAAAATGCTTCTCCACCAAATGCAGGGTGCGCCGGGCCGCCGTCGCCGAGTGGTAGGGCCCATAGTAACGAGCCGCGTCGGACTTCGGTTTGCGCACGAGCTCGAGCCGCGGCCACGGGTGCTCGGTCGAAAGCCGTAGGCTCAGGTACTCCTTGTCGTCCCGGAGCTTCACGTTGAAACGCGGCTTGTGCTCCTTGATCAGATTGTTCTCGAGGATCACCGCCTCTTTTTCGCTCTGCGTGACGATCGTATCGAGGTCGACCGCGAGCTTGCGCAAAAATGGGATGAACGCACGGACGTCCGAGCTCGCGTCTTGGAAGTAACTGCGCACGCGCGGGCGTAGGCTCTTGGCCTTGCCCACGTACAAGACGGCGTTCTGCTTGTCGCGAAACAAGTAGCAGCCGGGGCTGGTCGGCAAGCTGTCGAGCTTTTGGAGGAGCAGGTCGCTGGACATGACGAGGCGGGCGGGGCGAAATACTCCCGTTTGTCCGCGCGCGCGCCAGTTCTTTCGGAAACCGGCCCCGAGCGGCCTGCCCCAGCTTCGAAACTTCGGCCAGCGATGCTAAGACCTCGCCATGTTCGGCTGGATCCCCGGCGGCAAAAGCGGTCGCGTGGTCGCGATCGCGGTGCTTTCGGGCGTCGCGCTCGGGCTTTTGCTGGTACCGCGCGCGCCGAGCCCCGACGACCCGAAGGAGCCGCTGCCCGAGTTCACGCTGCTCAAGCAGAAGCTCGTCCTGGGCGATGCCGCCCAGAAAACCGCGCTCGAACGCGTGCGCCGCTACGCCGCCGGCAAATTCACGCTGGAGCTGCCGGACGGGAAGCGGCGCGAGATTTTCGTGGGCGAACTCGGCGGCGAAATCGACAAAGTGCGCCTTGCCGCCCTCGTCCACGACGCCCAAGACCGCACGAGCGCGTTGGTCCGAGGCTACCGAATCCGCGAAAAAAGCGGTTCTTTGCTGCTCCCGGTGCCGGTGACCCTGGATCGCGAGCGCGCGACCAAGGCGCTCCTCGTCTTGAAGGACGAGCTCGATCGCCTCCCCGTCGATGCCCGGCTCGACCTCGAAGCGCGCAAGCTCGTCCCGGAGCAGAACGGGCGCCTGCTCGATCTCGATAGCACGCTCGCCAGCATCGAAGCGGCGCTTGGTCGCGGCGAAACCAAGACCGCGGTCGTGTTCGAAGAGCGCCGGCCCAAGCGCAGCGCGAGCGAGCTCGGCGCCGTGCAGTTCGACGAAATCCTCGGCTACTTCGAAACCCACTACGATCGGTCGGCCAAGTTCCTCGCGCGCAGCTTCAACTTGCGTTTGGCGGCTTCCAAACTCGACGGCACCGTGCTCTTGCCAGGCGAGGTCTTCGACTTCAACGACGCGGTCGGGCCGCGTGACGAAGCCAACGGCTACAAGGTCGCCAAAGTGATCGCCGAAGGCGAACTGGTCGACGGCATCGGCGGCGGAACCTGCCAAATTTCAGGCACTTTGCACGGCGCCGCGTTCTTCGCGGGCATGGACATCGTCGAGCGCTATCCGCACACTCGGCCGAGCGGTTACATCAAGATGGGCATGGACGCGACCGTCGTGTATCCGACCATCAACTTCCGGATCCGCAACTCGTTCCCGTTCCCGATCGTGCTCCACGAGACGGTGAAGAACGGCTTCGTGCGCGCCGAGATTTTGGGACCGAAGCGGACGCGAACCGTGACGCTGATTCGGCGCATCGACGTCGCCCTGCCATTCGAAGAAGTCGAGCGGCCGGACAAAGATCTACCGAACGGGTTACGCATCCTTTCGCAACGCGGCGTTCCCGGGTTCAAGCTCCGTCGCTACCGCATCATCCGCGAGGGTGACAACGCCGTGCGCGAGCGCTGGGACGACACCTATCCCCCCACCTCCCAGATCGTCCGAGTGGGCACCGGGGACACCCCGCGCGACCAAGTGAAGGCCCAGGACGACCAGCACCCCGAGTACCTGGCCGATGAGCTCTTGGTCACCACCCAGGGTCCGAAATTGGACGCAGCCGACGCGGACGACGACGGAAAGAAGGACCAAGACACCGAAGACCGGGGCGGAGTAACGCGGGAATCACGCGAACCTGGAAAATATGGAACGGCGGGCTGGACGGAGGAGGCCGGAATGCCCTATTGGCGAAGTGGGCAAACGAGACCTGACGCGGAGCCGGAATCCGGCCCGAGTCAGGACCCCAAGCCCCGGAAGCGAAAAGGGAAAAAGGCCAAAGGATGAGCTTCAGGAGCGCGGACTTGACTCAAACCGAGACCTGCGCGAATAACCCCAGACTTGGAGAGGGCGGTGGACGGCTTCGCTCCCGTCGTATCCAGCCGACACCGGCTGGCCGGTCCATTGGAAGAATATGAACACCACAGAACCTGTCGTAACCAGCGCTCGCAAACCCCCAGAAGAAAACGGCGCCTCGCAACAGCGGGCGGCGGATTGGGAAAACCCCCGGGTGGCCTCGATCCTATCGGCCGCCGCGAAATGCTTCGCGCGGAAAGGCTTCACGGCCACCACGCTCGCCGAAATCGGCAAAGAGCTCGGGCTCAGGAAGAGCATCGTCCATTACTACTTCGCGAGTAAGGCGGCGCTGATCCACGAAGTCCAGAGCTTCACCTACCACCGCTACCTCGATCGCCTGAAAGAGGCGACCCAGAGCGGTGACGGTTCCACGTCGCAAGCGATGGAAGCGTTGAAGGCTCTCTGGGAAGCCATTCAGAACAACAAGACCGGCACCGGGCTGAACATCGAGGTCTGGAGCGCGGCACGCCGCGACCCGGAGCTCAAGCGCCGTGCCGCTGGCCTGCAGCGCGACGCGCGTCAGGTCATCCGCGAGGCACTCGGCCCGGCCGCAGCCAAAGGCGGCGTGAACCGCTCGGAGGCTCTGGCCACGCTCTCGCTGGCCGTGCTGAACGGCCTGTCGGTGACGGAGTACCTGGAAGGTGACGAGACGCGCGCCCGCGAAGCGTACGAGACCTTCCTGCAGCTCTTGCGCCTCGGTCTCGAATCGTCAGCCGCCACTTCGTAAGACGATCACGCCGGGCCGCAAGGTCCGGTGTGCGATTCGTGGCTAGTGGCCAAAGTCGCTCGTGGTTCCGGTCGCAAGCCGGAGCCACGAACGCAAACCGACGCAAACGCGGGCGTTTTCCCGTTTGATGGCGCGCGCGATCCGGGGCATGGTTTGCCCGTTGGCTCGCTTCCGTCTCGTTACCGCCATGGCTCTCGGCGCGCTCTTCGCGACGAGCGTGTCTGCCGTCGCGGAAGCTCGACGCGCCAAGCGTGCTCCGCTCGAGTTCAGCGTGTTCGGGCCCTCGCGCCCACTGACCGACACCGCCTGGCTGGTCGACGGCATCGGGCGAAATCGGCGCTTTCAGCTGGCGAGTGAACCGCTCCTCGGCCTGCTCGAACGCTACGTGGAACCCGAGCGCGATCGCACCCCCGAGTGGCGCAGCTTTTGGCGTGGCCGTTACGGCCGAAAAAATTGGCAGCTCGGCGCCAAGCTCAACTGGCTGAACGCCGATAACCCGGTCGATGCGAGCGCCTCGTTCGCCGATTCGGATGCCTGGTTGCCCTTTTCCGAATTGCATCCGCCGGCCTTCGAGCACCCGCTCGATTTCGCGCACGCCGACGTGCTGCCGGATTGGGCGCTCGATGTCGCCGCGCCCGAGCCCGAGTGGTTCAACATCGCAGCGCGCCCGTACTGCCCGCGCTGGCGCGCGCCCCGCCCGGTCTCCGTCGTTCGTTACGACGGCGCGGAGTGGGCTCGGCTGCCGCTCGTGGATTGCGCCGGCGCGATCGCGCCGGACGCGCTCGATCGTTTGAGCTCGCTCGCGCGCCCGCCCGCCACGCCGCGCCCCGACTTCCCTCTCCCGCTGGAGCCCGAAGAGGATGCCTCGGGCGGCGAATGGCTGCCGCGCGTGAAACTGCTGCATCCACGGGTGATTTGGGCGGTCGAGAAAATTGCCGAGGCATTTCCCAATCGCTCGATTTTCATCATGAGCGGCTACCGGCGCGATGCGCACGGCAGCTACCACCAAAAGGGCCGAGCACTCGATCTGTACGTGGCCGGCGTCGACAACGCCGATCTGTTCCGTTACTGCCGCACGCTCAACGACGTGGGCTGCGGCTACTACCCGAACAATAAGTTCGTGCACGTCGACGTACGCCCCTTCGGCACGCACCGTGTGGCCTGGGTCGATGTATCCGAACCCGGGCAGGCCTCGCAATACGTCACGAGCTGGCCCGGCGTGTTCGAACTCAGCGCGGCGCCACAGGCGGAGTAGCGCGCAACTCCGCGAGTGAGCGCACCGCGGCCTCGACGGTGATCGAGCCGTCGACGACGATGCGTGCGGCGACCAGCTCCACTTCATCCCCCAGTGCACCGGCCGCGGTGGCCACCGAGCGCGCGTGGAGCGACATGTGCCCGCGCTGGATCCCTTCCGTGGCGAGCGCGCGCAAAGCGGACAGGTTCGAGGCCAGCCCCACGCACGCGGCGGTCATCGCCAAATCGTCGGCCGATTCGAGCTGGAGCAATCGGAGCGCCAAACGCGCCGTGGGGTGCACGCGGAGGGTGCCGCCCACGGTGCCGAGCGCGAGCGGCAATTCGAGCTCACCCACCAGATCATCGCCATCGCGACGCCAAACGGCGAGCGGCGCGTAGCGGCCCGAGCGCGCGGCATAGGCGTGAGCCCCCGCCTCCACGGCGCGAAAGTCATTCCCCGTCGCGAGCACCACGGCATCGAGGCCGTTCATGATGCCCTTGTTGTGCGTGGCCGCCCGGTACGGGTCGAGTTCCGCGAAGCGAGACGCGGCCACGATGGCATCCACCACTTCGCGCCCATCGAGCGATTCACTGCTGGGCGGCCCCGAGTGGCCGTCGTTCAGGGATTCGGGCCGTGGCGTGCGCGCGAGCTCACGGGCATGAACGCGACAAGTGGCGTGCACGCGCCGCCGGTCGCAGAGGTTGGACAAAATGCGAAGGCCGAGCTTGCCGCCGGCGATCTCGGCCGTGAGCGGCCCGAGTGCTTCACAGATGGTGTTCACGAGATTGGCGCCCATCGCATCGCGACAATCCACGAGCACGTGAAGCACGATGCAGCGCTGACCCAGATCCCGCACGTCGATCCCGCGCGGCCCACCGCCGCGTGCCACCAGATTGGGCACCGCCTTGGTCGCCAGCTCGAGCAGCCGCGGCGCTTCGGCTTCGAGCCGAGCCACCGCGGAGCTCGGGTGCTCCACGTCGGTGATTTGGACTTGGCCGATCATCAAAGATTCGGCCATTTTCGCGTGAAAACCGCCGCTATTTCGGACCATGCGCGCGGCGTTGGAAGCGGCGGCAATGACGCTCGGCTCTTCCACCACCATCGGCACCAAGCGATCGACGCCGTTGACACGGACGTTGAGCGCAATGCCGAACGGCAAACCGTAGGTGCCGAGCACGTTCTCGACGACTTTGTCCGCCGTCGCGCTATCGAGCCCACCTTGCTCTAGCGCATGCTCCAGCTCGGCGAGCGGGATGCCCACGCGCTCGGAGACGACTTGGCGCCGCGCCGGTAGGCTTAGCTTGTAAAAACCCGGGATCCGCGAGCCTTCGGACATGGTGGAAGCTCTACGCTTATCACAGCTCGCCTGCCCCGGCGCAGTGAACCCCTCGTGCGCCGAGTTCGAGCTCGACCCGGAACAAGCCGAGCGCCGCGGCGCGAACGCCGAACTCGGCTGCGGGCGCCGCGCGCCCTACGTAGAACGACACGTCGCCACCGCCGGCACCGGCTGGCAAAAAAGCGCCTCCGCAGGCGTTAGCGAGCCGCGCCAACTCTTCGCCCTCTGGGGTGACGATGCCGATGCCTGCAGCCTGCCCCAACGCTTGCAACGTGTGCACTTGCCTGCCGATCGCCGCTACGAAGCCCGGCGCGTCCGCCAATTCGACGGCACTGCGCGCAGCCTCTGCGGCTTCGGCTTGATCGCCCAAGCGTCGGCGATGGGTGGCCGCATCTCGCTGGCCGAGTTCGGCGATGCGGCTCAAGAACTCGGCGGTCGATGCCGCGACGGG
>Ga0105245_10006817_pt1 | contig 10022 bp, 6 predicted proteins | sample KBSM54metaG_FD_81523 | JGI IMG/M metagenome (GOLD analysis project Ga0105245, IMG submission 81523) | Miscanthus rhizosphere microbial communities from Kellogg Biological Station, Michigan, USA - KBS M5-4 metaG | ecosystem: Host-associated > Plants > Roots > Rhizosphere > Soil | place: Michigan... | reverse complement strand
TCGGAACGGACCAGCAGAGCCTGCGCCGGAATCACCAGAGGAGGATTCTGAAGCGTGCTGCCCAAATTGACTTCGGCATACATGCCGGGGAACAGAGCGCCATCCGCATTGGGGACGTCCACTTCCACCAGCATGGTCCGGCTGGCGGGATCCAGGACATTTGCGGTACGCGCGACCGTGCCGCGAAAGCTCCGGCCGGGAAAATTGGAAACCGTCAACAGAGCCGGTTGGCCGAGATGCACGGAATTCGCATTGGACTGAGGGACGTTGACGTAGGAGCGAAGAGTTCCCGTTTGCGCGATTCGATACAGCAGCGTGGTTCCGGTACTGACCAGCGTGCCGATATCCACGTTGCGGACAGTGATCACGCCATCGAAGGGAGCCTTCACCACCCGGTAGCTTTGAACTTCCTGGAGTCGCGCGAGGTTGGCCTTGCTGGCGGAGAGACTGCTGCGCTGGGCCGAAACTGCTTTTTCCAGTGCCTGTACATTCGCGCCCTGGGCCACCAACTGGGCCTGGTACTGGTCATTTTCCTGGCGCGAAACGACGCCTTGCGCGACCAACGTCTTCCATCGGTCCGCCGTGACGCGAGCCAGATCCCGGTTGGCTTTACCCTGCTCCAGCGCGGCTTGTGCCTGCTCAATGGACGCCTGCACCTGTTCCACCGCAGCTTCGGCCTGGCGGATCTGCTGGTCGAGCTCCGGTGCGTCGATTTCCGCCAGAGGCTGCCCCGCATGCACCCGATCGCCGATGTCTACAAACCGGCTCTTGAGATAGCCGTCGGCGCGAGCAAGAATCGGGGCTTCGGTAACCGCCTGTATGGTTGCCGGCAGCTTCATTTCACTCTGGCCCGACGCACGGCCCACTTGCATCACCTCCATGCGCGGAAGGCCTTTATCGTGTTCTTCAGCCGCGGCACGAACTAAAGCCTCGCGCCGCTGCAGCGGAATATATCCGCCGAGGAAGGCGCCGATCAGGAGCACGACAAATCCCAGGAACAAGGCGGTGATGGTCAGCCGCGAAGGCTTCCATTGGTTGGTGGGGATGTGATGCGCAGCCAGGCCGCGCTGCTGGTCGCGAAGCTCGCGCTCCAACTCCTCGATCCGCCGCTGCAGGTGTTGTTCGTTGGTTTCGCTCATCTCGAGATTACAGTCTCCATGCCGGTCCCATCGAGAGCGTCGGTGAGCTCTTCCGCATCTAATTGCCGCCCCCGATCGACAGGGGGTTTGGTGCGCAGATACGAATAGAAAATGGGGACCGCGAACAGCGTGGTCACGGTAGCGCCAATCAGTCCGCCGATGACAGCCCGGCCCAGCGGCGCATTTTGTTCTCCGCCTTCGCCGAGAGCCAGCGCCATGGGAAGCATGCCCAGGATCATGGCCGACGCAGTCATCAGCACGGGGCGCAGGCGCGCGTAACCAGCCGACAACATGGCATCGCGGGCGCCAGGAATCACACCGCGTTCATCGTTGGCGAACGTGACCATCAAGATACTGTTGGCCGTGGCCACTCCGATGCACATCATGGAGCCCATCAGCGACGGAACGCTCAGCGTGGTCCCGGTTACAAACAGCATCCACAGGATTCCGGCCATCGCGCCCGGCAACGCCATCAGGATGATGAACGGATCCAGCCAGGACTGAAAGTTAACCGCGATCAGGAGATACACCAGCACCACGGCGAACGCCATTCCCCATCCCAGCCGGACGAACGACGTCTGCATCGTCTCGTATTCACCCCGCAAGCTGAGGCTGGTGCCGCGCGGAAGATTCTTTTCTTCCTCGTGCATGATCTTCTGAACTTCTTTGCCGATAGCGCCGAGATCGCGGCGATCGACATTGGCGTAGACATCGAAGACCGGCGCCACGTTGTAGTGGTTGATGATGACCGGACCATAGCCGCGCTGTACATCCACCAGATTGGAGAGAAGCTGCGTGCCGCTGGCGATCGCGCCCGGATTCCCGTAGGCCAGCGATGTTCCGCCGGGCGCCGCGCCGATCGCAGAACCGTTGGTTGAAGCGTTGACGGCGGTTGCAGGGGCGGTGATGGGAGTACGCAGCAACGCATCCAGCGAATCGATGCGGTACTGCGAGGTCTGCATGCCTACGTTGTAGCTGACCCCGTTCGCGGGATTCAGCCAGAAATTCGGGGCCACCTGATTATTGCCGCTGAGCGAAATCAGCATACTGCTGGTGACGTCGCGCTGGGTTAGGCCGACTTGTCCGGCTTTTATGCGATCTACGCTCAAATTGAACTCAGGCTGGCTGACCACCTGGTGGATATGAACATCGGCCGCGCCGGGGATGCTCGCAATCCTGTCCCTGAAACGCTGCGCGATCTTGTAGTTGTTTACGCTGTCGCGTCCCACCACCTGCAGGTCGATGGGAGCAGGCAAGCCGAAATTCAGAATCTGGTTGGTGATGTTGGCGGGCTCGAAAAAGAACACCATGTCCGGGAATCGCTGGCTGAGGCGTTTGCGCAGCAGGATTTCGTAGTCGCGCACAGGTCCGTGCTTGTCGCGATTCAAGGAAATCAGGATCTCTCCGTCGGTGGCCGCGATATTCGGCACGTCGCCCTGCGCGAGACTGCCCCAGGCATTGGGGATTCCGATGTTGTCCAGCAGCGTATCGATTTCCCCGGCGGGAAGAGCATTACGGATTTCCTGTTCTACATCGGCGAAACGCGCTTCGGTCTGTTCAATACGCGTACCTGCGGCGGCGCGCGCATGCAGCCGCAGTTGTCCTGCGTCCACGTCCGGGAAGAAATCCTGCCCCACCAATCCCACCAGCCATAGCGAACCGATGGAAAACACCAGGAAGGTCAGCAGCACCGGCGCGCGGTGCCGCATCGAAAATTCCAGCAGCCCCAGGTAGCGGTAGCGCAGGCGTTCGAATATATTGTTCACGCCACGATGGAGCGTCCAGAAAATGCCGTTGCCGCCGTGTCCGCCCGCCTGGTAAACCGATGCTTCACTGCGGAGCAGGTGATGCACCATGGTCGGAACCAGGGTTCGCGACAGCAGATACGACGCCAGCATCGCGAACACGACGGCCATCGCCAGCGGCGTAAATAAATATCGGGCCGTTCCCGTCAGCAGCAGAACCGGAACGAAAACAATGCAGATCGCTAAGGTCGAAACCAGCGTGGGAACCGCGATCTGCGAAGCTCCGTCCAGAACCGCCCGAACCAGCGGCTTTTTCATGGCGAGATTGCGATGCGTATTCTCGATTTCGACCGTCGCATCGTCCACCAGGATGCCGACGGCCAGCGCCAAGCCCCCCAGCGTCATCACGTTGATGGTCTGCCCCAGCAGGCTGAGCAGACAGATGGACACCAAAATCGACAGAGGAATCGAGATACAGACGATAAGCGTACTGCGCCAGCTGCCGAGGAACAGAAGGATCACGGTCCCGGTGAGAAATGCCGCGATCAATGTCTCGCGCAAAACTCCCTGGATGGCCGATCGTACGAAGAGCGATTGATCCCCGAATACGGACAACTTGAGCTCCGAGGGAATCGTCGCCATCACCTTGGGCAGCGCGTCCTTCACCGCACTGACGATCGAGAGCGTAGAAGCGTTGCCGTTACGCGTCACGGTCAGCAAAACCCCGCGCGATCCGTTCGTGCGGACGATGTTCTGCTGCGGAACGAACCCATCGTGGACGGTGGCAACGTCTTTCATATAGATCGTCGCGCCGTTGACGGTCTTGATGGGCAGGTTGTTGAACTCGGAAAGAACCGCCGGGCTGCTGTTCACGTGAATCGGATATTCGGTGTTGGCGAATTTCGCGGTGCCTGCCGGCAGAATCAGGTTTTGAAGATTCAGAGCATTTGAGACATCCAGCGGAGAAAGTTGTTTCGCGTACAGCTCATCCAGGTTCAGGTCCACCATGATCTGGCGATTCTTACCGCCAAAAGGATAAGAAACATTCGCGCCTTGAACCGTGGCCAGCGGAGTCCGGATGAAGTTCTGCGCCAGATCGAAAATCTCCTGCTCTTTTAGCGTGGTGCTGCTCAATCCGAGCTGCAGGATGGGAACGCTGGCAGCATCGTATTTGAGCACTTGTGGCGGAAACGTTCCCGGCGGCATGTTGCGAACCTGGACCTGGCACTGCGTCACGATCTGAGACAAAGCCAGATCTACAGGCACATTAGGATGGAAAAATACCCGAACCACGGAAATGCTCTGGTAAGACTGTGATTCGATGTGCTCGATACCGATGACGTTGGATGTGAGCGCGCGCTCGAAATTGGTGGAGATGCGGCTCTCCATCTCTCCCGGCGTCAGCCCGTTGTATTGCCAGACGATGCTGACAATCGGGATGTCGATGTAGGGGAAGATGTCTACCGGCATGGTCGCAATGGCGACGCCGCCCAGAATGGCGACCAGTAACGCCATCACTACAAACGTGTAGGGGCGCCTCAGCGCTAACCTGACAATCCACATAGTTCTATCCCAGTTTCGGCACCGGGTGCACAGAGACGCTTACCATCGTAGCATTGCCCATCCGAATGAAATCAAAGGTTTGGGAGCTTTAATGTGGCGCGAGACCCGCTAGACTACATCCTGGGGGATCGCGCATGACTGAACCACTGAGGCATGTCCTGATTTGGGTATCGCCAGAGTTTTTGAAGTCCTCGGGAATGGTGCAGCTCTTTACGGAGGCCGGCATCTTCCTGGTTTCCGGCGATGACCTGAGGGAATACATCCAGTCCGCGGAGGACGCCGGAGGATTCGCCATGACCGGCCGGCTGGCCGAGGCCAATCACGGGGCGGGCATCTGGATTTCACCGGTGAACCTGGCAGGACTCGAATTGATGATCCCCTGGCAATTCGTGAAGAGCGTGGTAACTGCCGAGAGTCCGCAGTCTTCCAAGGCGTTCGGCCTTATGAGCGACTTCGCAAAACTGAGCGGCAAGAAGCAGCAGGAGCGGAACTAGCGCTTTTACGAATGCCTACTTATCAGATCGATACCCAACATGCCGGAGCGCACTTCAAGGTCCGGCATATGATGATCTCCAACGTCAAAGGCGAGTTCAGCCACATCACCGGATCGGTCGAGTTCGATCCGGCAAATCTGGCGGCCGCCCAGGTCCAGGCAAGCATGGACGCCGCCACGGTCAGCACCCGCGAACCGGAGCGCGACAGCCACCTAAAGAGCCGTGATTTTCTGGACGTGAATCGTTATCCGACCATCGCGTTCCAATCGGCGAAGGTGGTTCCCGCCGGAGAGCACGGATATGACGTTACGGGCGACCTGACCATTCGCGGCGTCACCCGACCCGTTATTATGCACGTAGAATCGCTGACTCCTGAAATCAAGGATCCCGACGGATTCCTCCGGCGTGGCGCCAGTGCCAGCATGCGGATCGAACGCAAAGACTTCGGACTCACCTGGAATGCGGTACTCGAAAGCGGCGGATTCCTGGTCGGAGACGAGGTGGATATCACCATCGACGTCGAGCTGGTGCGTAAAGAGCAATAGCCGTGCGGGTGATATTCTCGGGGTATGCTTTGGAAACTCGTCTGCCTGGTTTTCACGGCAGGGTCGATCGCCGCCGTCAGCGCCCAAGTGAAGACCTTCCCGTTCGCGTACACGCAGCAGGATCTGTCCAACGGACTCCGGCTGGTAACCATTCCCACCGATTCGCCGAACCTGGTTTCCATTTATGTGGTGGTCCAGACCGGCTCGCGGAATGAAGTGGAAGCCGGAAAATCCGGATTCGCGCATCTATTTGAGCACATGATGTTTCGGGGCACGGCGAAGTATCCACCCGAAAAATACAACCAGGTTCTGCAGCGCGCCGGCGCAGCATCGAACGCATTTACCAGCGACGATCTGACCGCGTACTACACGACGTTTTCGAAAGAGGATCTGCCGGCCATTCTCGCGATGGAAGCCGATCGCTTCCAAACTCTGAAGTACACGCCTGAGATTTTCAAGACCGAAACCGGGGCGGTGCTGGGCGAGTACAACAAGAACAGCTCGGACCCGGAAGAAAAGCTGGACGAAGTGCTGCACGATACAGCCTTCGACCGCCACACGTATAAGCACACCACCATGGGCTTCCTGAAGGATGTGCAGGACATGCCCAGCCAGTACGATTACAGCCTGAAATTCTTCGATCGCTACTATCGCCCCGAATACACCACCATCGTGGTGGCGGGCGATGTCGATCCCAAGAATGTCCGGGCGCTAGTGGACCAATACTGGGGTGGCTGGAAGCGCGGCAGCTATCATCCTGATATTCCCGTGGAGCCGGCTCAACAGGGTGCGCGCGAAAACCATATCGACTGGCCTTCGCCGACGCTCCCGCTGATCGATATTGCGTTCCACGGTCCGGCTTATTCGGACACCTCGAAGGAGTGGGCAGCGCTGGATGCTCTGGCGACGCTGGCGTTCTCGCGCAATTCCGATCTGTACGAGAAGCTGGTGGTCCTCGAGCAGAAGGTCGATACGCTATCCGCCAGCATGGCTCAGAGCGTGGATCCGAATCTGTGGGAAGTGGAAGCGCGCGTGAAGAGCGCAAGCGATTTGCCGTACGTCCGCGCGCAGATTCTGGAGACTATTCAGCGATTTCAAAACCAGCCGGTAGCGGCAGACAAATTGGATGCCGCAAAAAGTCGCAGGCGTTATGCCTTCACCATGGGACTCGACAACAGCCAATCTGTGGCGGCGGCAGTGGCCAGGTACGTCGCACTGCGGCGATCGCCGGACACGATCGACAAGCTGTATTCGTTGTACTCCCAGCTGACTCCGGCAGATATTCAGGCGGCGGCGCGAAAGTATCTCACGGAGAATAATCGAACGATCGTAACGCTTACGGGAGCAGCCGAAGGCGGTGGTAAATGAAAATCCACACTCCGCTTGTGGGATTGCTGCTTGCTGTTACTGGATTCGCGCAAATGAAAACAGTCACGCTGCCGGGTAAATCGCCGCTGATCAACTTCCGGATCGTGCTTACAACCGGCGCGATGATGGATCCGGCCGATAAACCCGGCTTGGCGCACCTGACTGCAGCGATGCTGGCGGGCGGCGGCACTAAGGATCTGACCTATAAGCAGGTGGTGGACGCGATGTTCCCCATCGCCGCTTCTCTCGGCAGCCAGACTGACCAGGAAATGACGGTGTTCGGCGGCACAACCCACCTGGATAATCTGCCGGCTTACTACAAACTGGTTCGGTCGATGCTGCTGGAGCCCGGGTGGCGCGAGGACGACTTCCAGCGCATCAAGGACGACACCATCAACTCGCTTCGAGTCGGCCTGCGCGGCAACAACGACGAGGAATTGGGCAAAGAAGTCCTCTACCAGACTCTGTATCGCGGGACTGCATACGGCCACTACAGTTCGGGAACGATTTCGGCGCTTCAGAAGATGACGCTCGACGATCTGAAGCAGTTCTACAAGCAGCACTACACGCAGTCGAACTTGATCCTGGGATTGGCCGGCGGATATCCGGCTAATTTTCTGGAACAGATGAAGAAGGATTTCGCGGTGCTGCCGGCCAAGGACGAGACCCCGGTTGCGGCCATCAGGCCCGAGCCGGTGGATCACACGCGCGCAGTGATTGTCGAAAAGAACACTCGATCGGTGGCGTACTCCTTCGGTTTTCCCATCGATGTAAAGCGCGGCGATCCGGATTATCCTGCGCTTCTTCTGATGCAATCCTACCTGGGACCGCATCGCATGAGCGGCGGCCACTTGTTCCAGCGTATCCGTGAGATTCGCGGGATCAACTACGGCGACTATGCTTACATCGAATATTTTCCACGCGGGATGAACTTGATGGAGCCGCCTCCCAACATCCCCCGCCGGAGCCAGATTTTCCAGATCTGGATTCGACCGGTGGAACCTCAGGCGGCGGCGTTCACGCTGCGCCTGGCCTTCTTTGAACTGAACAAACTGATCAAGGATGGGATTTCGGCCGGGGATTTCAACCGGACCAAGGAGTTCCTGAGCAAGTACGTCAACGTGCTCACCAAGACCAAGAATGCGGAGCTGGGGTACGCGATCGACAGTCTGTATTACGGGATTCCGGATTACAACAGCTACATTAAGAACGGAATCGCCAAGCTCACGCTCGAACAGGTGAATGCGGCGATTCGCAAGCACCTGCGTGCCGACCGGATCCAGATCGTGGCCGTCTCAGCCAATGCCGAGCAGCTCAAGCAGCAATTGGTGGGCTCGGGGCCGACGCCGATCCAGTACAACTCAGCGAAACCCGCGGACATCCTGGCGGAAGACAAGCTGGTCGAAAAGCTGGATCTGGGCTTACGCCCCGCGGACGTCCAGATCGTCCCCGTCGCGCAAGTCTTCGAGTAAGAGCCTGCACTAAACCGACAAGTAGTCGGGCTGGAGCGAACCGGTGCTATCGCCCAGTTTCTCTACGTGGACGCCGACCTTGTCCAGAATGGTCACCAGCAGATTCGACATCGGCGTGTTTTCGGGATACGCGAGGTGACGGCCTGTCTGGAATTTGCCGCCGAGCTTTCCGGCCAGCACGCACGGCAGATCGGTGTGGCGGTGCAGATTCCCGTTGCCCATGCCCCCTCCGTACATGATCAGGCTGTGGTCCAGCAGTGAACCGTCGCCGTCCGGAGTGGCTTTGAGCTTCTCCAGAAAGTAGTTGAACAACTGGACATGATACAGGTCGATCTTGGCCTTCTTGGCGATCAGGTCGGGATCATTACGATGGTGCGACACGGCATGATGCTGATCCGGCACACCGATATTCGGGTACGTGCGCGAACTGAGCTCGCGGGCCATAATGATGCTGAAAACGCGGGTTACGTCCGCACGGTACGCAAGCACCTGCAAGTCGAACATCAGTTTGGTATGCGCGTCGAAAGAATCCGGAATATCGACCGGACGGTCCGGTAATTCGATGGACTGGGCTCCGCGCGCTTCCGTGTTCTGGATACGCTGCTCGATCTCGCGTACGGAATCCAGATACTCGCCCAGTTTGGTGCGGTCGCCCGCGCCCAGCGTACCCGCAAGGCGGCTCACTTCGTTGGTCACCGAATCCAGGATGCTGCCGGATTGTTTCATCGACGCCATGCGCTGAGAAGCGCTGCCGCCATCGCCAAACAAGCGCTCGAACACCACGCGGGGATGCGATTCAGCCGGATTCGGCGTGGTCTCATTGCGCCACGAAACCGTATTCACGTAAAAGCAGTCGCCGGAATCGCAAGCGCCCTGCGTGGGATTATCCAGGTTCAACTCCAGCGATGGAACCTGCGTCCCCTTGCCGATTTCGCGCGCCGCAAGCTGATCCGCAGTGGTTGCCAGCCGCACTTCCACGCCAGGCCGGGTGCGATCCCAGGCGTGCACACCGGTCAGCCACACCGCCGATGCGCGCGGATGATCGCCAGTGCCGTCGCCGAACGTGTCGGCTTGCAGATGCGCCAGACCCGTGAGCACGTTTACGTAATCCTTCACTGGTTCCAGAGGTCTCAAGATCGGCGACAGTTCCAACGCACCCGCGGAGGCCGGATTCCATTGCTCCTGGATGACACCGTTCGAAACATAGACAAATCCCAGGCGAGGCGTGGGCGCCGCGGACTTGGCCGAGAGAGCCGGCACCATCGAGTCCAACATCGGCAGGGCCAGGGTGGCTCCCACACCGCGCAAGAACGTCCGCCGCGGCAGCGATTTCCTGGTGATGAATGTCATTGCGATTCCCTCATCTGAAACGGAGTACTCTTCACGACGCCTAATATCAGCGACGAAAACGTATAGTTGTCTTTGGCCGCATCGCGAAGAATCGCGCGAACCGGCGGCGCATCGTAATACTGAAGATTCCGGCCCACACCATACATCAGCAGCTTCCCAGCTACAGTATCGACAAATTGATCCGGATGGTCCAGCAGGACCTTTTTCAGTCCGCTCATGCCTACGAATTTCACGCCGTCAGGGAACAGTCCCGAGGCGTCAATGGCGTTGCCGCCGTCGGAATCGCGCCATCTGCCGATCGCGTCGAAGTTTTCCATGGCGAAGCCAATAGGATCCATGCGGGCAT
>Ga0105245_10006812_pt1 | contig 10024 bp, 10 predicted proteins | sample KBSM54metaG_FD_81523 | JGI IMG/M metagenome (GOLD analysis project Ga0105245, IMG submission 81523) | Miscanthus rhizosphere microbial communities from Kellogg Biological Station, Michigan, USA - KBS M5-4 metaG | ecosystem: Host-associated > Plants > Roots > Rhizosphere > Soil | place... | reverse complement strand
GCCGTGAGTCGCTCCCATGCTGGCACGACCCCGATTACTCGCTTGGTGTTCAGCCTTTGCGCTTCCACCACCGCCGAAGGCGCTCACGTTGTGGCTCTGGGCACCAGAATTGTAGGACGATTGGGATCGGGTGCCAGTGCTTGTCGCTGGAGAGGGAGCGGAGTATCCACGGTCACCACCACGATTCATGTTGGGCGGTGCCGAATTGCGTGCAACCGTATTGCTGTTCGCGGCGCCCGCTCGATTCGTCGCTCCCAAGGTGTTCGCGGCCTTAGGACGATCCACGTCTCGATTGCTGGCGAGATTCACCGCATTAGAATTCTGGCGATATTCAGGATGTGCGGTGCCTCCGAGGTTAGAACGATTGCCGTTGCGCGTGGCCATCTGATTTCCCGAGCTCGGATTTCGGACATTCGACGGTACTGCGGTGGCCATATTAGCGCCGGGCCTTTGATTGCCAGCTTGAGGACGGGCACCCAAATACGTGCTCTGACCTTTCCAGCCAGGCTGGGCTGGACGAGTGGCGGCGGAACTCACTCCTCGATTGACGTTAGTGTTATTGAAGCGGCTGTAATAATTGTTGTTGTTCACATTGATGTTGACATTGCGGTTGTACTGGCTCCACTGATAGTTGGCGGGGGGACGGTAGTAAGGTGCTGGCCGGTATCCCGGGTACACCGGGCGGTATGGCGGCGGATAATAAGGTCTACCTCCGTAGTACATTCCGCCGTAGCCCCATGATGGATACGGATAGTAATCATTGTTATCGCTGATCGCGTGGCCAACTGCCATGCCGATCCCGAACGACAACAGTCCAATCCCGACCGCAGCGCCCGTGCTGACGCCTGACTTCTTCTCTTCCGTGGTGGTAGTGGTGTTCGTGGCAGCGGTCGCCGGCGCCGGAGCCGCTGGCGCCGGATTGTTATAGATGGTGACAGGGTTGTACTGCGGAACATAGACCACTTTCGGATCGGCCGGCTTGATTTCTACGTACTGCTGCCCATTTTCAGTCTTCGTTGCCACGGTCATCTGTGGACTCGAAGTTAGGTTTCCCACCTGCTGCGCCTCGGACCGCTTTCGCTGAATCGCGGCCATCACGCCCTTCGGGTCGCTCGTGAAAGCTTCTCCAAGCTGTGTGGTCCAGTCCATCTGTTGGCACATGTTGTCGACGACCTGGGGAAAATTCATCAAGTACTGCATGGGTGGGCCGAAACCCGCCTGCTTAGCAGCGGCGGTAAGGGCGTCCCCTTTCAAAGCTTGGTTTTGAATTAGCCAATTCCCCCCATCAAGCACTTGCTGCGGACTGCCTGCAGCCGTGAGGACCTGCCCCAGAAGTTGGTCGGGGTAGAGCGCAATTGGCGCAACCAGATCGTCGACCGAGAGGGCTGAGGGCTGGCTGGGGGCCTGATTTTGCAACCCTTGGTTGGCGGTCTGGCCATTCGCCGCCGTGCTCGTTTTGCTCGACTTGCACGCAAGCGTTAGGTCCAGCGTCAGCAGCAGCAGAGACAATGAAACAGCAGTGCATACGCGCGGAACGGACTTCATGGACTCCTCCCGAATCGAGCACATCGGGTACAAAGTGTTTACCGCCTATAAATGTTGGCTGGGTTGAAGCCGCGGTGAAACTGTCAGATGTGACAGACGGCGGGTCACGAACAAGAATCCTAACCAGCTTTTGTACGGCTTTACATCCCCTGCCAGAAACGACGGATGTTTCTATGAGCGGTCGGGTGCCTCACTAGGCTCTTGGCCCGAGGCCGCGCCAGCAAAAATGTTATTAGAAACATTTGGATAAGGTCGACGACCGGCAAAATTTGCCCTACTGGTAGAACTGACAGTAGCCATGAACCAATCGTGGCGGTAAATTGTCTCCCTCTAAAAAGTGGGAAACACTACCCTTTTCACTTGCCCGACACTTTCGTCTCGGCCAATAGATTTACAAACGTTGACTTCGTGAGGTCAAAATGTCTCTCTCCAGCCGGCCTCGAGTGTTGATCGCAGACGATCACAACCTCATTGCAGAGGCCTTCAAGACACTGATTGCAAGCAATTTTGACGTGGTTGCAACAGTTCATGATGGGCACAGCCTGATCGCCGAAGCTCTCTCCCTTCGTCCGGATGCAATCTTGACGGATATCGGCATGCCTATTCTGAACGGACTAGATGCAGCTTGGCGAGTCAAACGAACCTTGCCCAACGTCAAGATCATCTTTGTCACCGTGAACCCTGATCCAAGTCTGATCGCAGAAGCATTCCGACGTGGCGCATCGGCTTATTTATTGAAGACGTCTGCCGCGTCCGAATTGGTAACAGCGATCCGTCATTCCTTGCAGGGTCGCGTCTATCTTTCTCCATCGCTAGCGACCTCGGCTTCCGACTTGCTCAATCAACTTGAGGATCCAGGCTCGACTCGGGACAGACTGACGGACAGGCAAGTAGAAGTGTTGCAACTGCTCGCCGAAGGTAGATCGATGAAAGAAGCCGCCGCTCTCCTGGATCTTACGACCCGCACGGTGGCGTTTCATAAATATCGAATTATGGACAGTCTTAGTCTTCACAACGATGCGGAAATCGTTCAATACGCTATGCGCGAACACGTATTGTTCTCGTAATTGCGCAGACTCGACTCGGTCAAATGAACCACACCCGATTCATCTTCCGGCCTGCCACGCTTGACAGTTATTCGAAGGCTGGAATTCACCTATCTGCTGATCAGGAAACACCGACGCCGATTACGACTTACGGCAAAAGACTGATGACAGGCCCTTCATCTAGCCGAACAACAGGATGGTTGTCCATCACCGAGCAGGCGCTCTGGGTTGCCGGCATCGTTTTACTACTCTTGTGGCTGGGCGCTCGATCCCATTCACTCATTATGTCGCATTTTGGCCTGTGGCAATTTCAAGGTGTGAGGACTATTTCCAGCACCGAAGGAAGTAGCACCATAGGTCTTGAAGGCAAAGCGAGAGTTGATTTTAGTCTGTGGTCTTCAAAACGGATTCAGGCATTTCAGGAGAGTGTCGCTCGTACGTTTAAACAGCCAATAGCAGTGCTACGCATCCCAAGTATTCACCTAACCGCTCCTGTCTTTGAAGGAACGGACGATCTCACGTTGAATCGCGGACTCGGTAGGATTGCCGGCACCGGCACGCCGGGCGACGGAAATCTTGGAATTGCAGGGCATCGCGACGGGTTCTTTCGCAGCCTGAAGGACATTGCACCCGGCGATCCGATCGAGATCACGACACATTCAGAGACTGACACCTACGTGGTCGAGCGGACCGAGATTGTTTCTCCCGATAACGTTAGCGTTCTAAATCCGCAACCGAAAGCTCTGCTCACGCTTGTCACCTGTTATCCATTCTATTTCGTCGGGGATGCGCCTCGCCGCTTCATTGTTGAGGCATCGCTCCAAAAGCGCGGGAACCATGTAGTGCGAACTGAGCCGCCGAGCGCAGAAAACCAAGGGCAGCGGTAATAGGACAGGTTTATGTTGCGTGTTTTGCCGAGAAACATGTTGTTGAATAGTCACCAACTCTTGTTTAAGTAAGCAGGAGGAAGCAATGTCGTCTCTGTCAAAGTCTGAATTCGTCGGATTAAGTGTGCCGGCACGCACCCCTGCCTGCCTGCTTTTGTGCTCAGACATTAAAAGGCTTTTCTTGGCACTTAGAGTTTTTCTCAGACGGCAGTAGCAACGTCTGTAGACTTTGAGAACCCTACTGCGCCGTGTCGGATTTCTAGTGCCTAACGAAATCCTTGCTAATCGCAAGGGCATTCAATTTGACCGCCCTCTCCACGAATCCCGACGACCACCACACGCTCACGTCAAACAGTTGACAGTCTGCACTCTGGTGGTTCTATCAGTAGCAACCTCTCGTAAAGAAGAGTTCACTATCGATAGTACGAAAGACCGCGCGGGGCAGACCAATCCGTCATGGCGTTGCCATTTCATAAGCCGACAGTGGTCATAGCTGACGATCACAACGGTATTCTCACAGTAGCATCGATGCTGCTGGGAGGGGAGTTTGAGATCTTGGCCACCGTTGGCGATGGTATGAAAGCAATCGAAGCGGTTGCCGATCTGAAGCCGGACGTCTTAGTACTCGACATTGGTATGCCAGGTACTAACGGCATCCAGGCCGCTCGGCAACTCAAGCAGCTTGGTTATACTCCGAAGGTGGTTTTTCTCACGGTACAAGAAGACGCCGACTGCGTGGAGGCCGCTTGCTCGATGGGTGCAAGCTATGTCCTGAAGCCACGAATGTACTCTGACTTACTTGCAGCAATCAAAGAAGCATTGGCGGGCCGGTTGTTTTTTTCCATTCCCCTCCATCCTCTGGGAAACCCGAACTCTGCATGAACAGTCGCTGTTCAGACTCGCTCGTTTCTCAGATCCAAAGGGTGTCCCTTTGGCTCCAACCCCTACCTGTCACATTTGACAGTTAGCGTAGCTCGTTGAAGGGCCTACATTGCGATTCAAAAGGATCGCCATTTCGATGATGGCAGGCGTTCCAAAGAGTTTGGCACAACAACGACGAAACTAGGTCCGCAAGAAAGGATTTGGCATGAAGATTTCGACGCTAGCGGCGACCATCTTTTGTTTGTTTCTGGTCCTTGCGGTATCGGCATTCGGTCAACAACCACAGCCTGCCGCTGCAGACGACTTGAATTCTCAAATCGAGTCCTTACGGGCCGACACGCGTGCAGACAAAGTGGCAATCATCACTGAAGCAATGAAGTTCACCCCACAAGAGTCATCGGCATTCTGGCCGATTTACAAGAAGTATGAAAGCGACCTTGCAAAGCTCAACGACGGCCGAGTCGAGTTAATCAAGTCGTATGCGCAAAAATACACTACTCTCACCGACGCAGATGCCAAGCAATTCGCTGAACAATCGTTTGATCTCGAACAACGGCGCGTGGATCTGAAGAAAAAATACTTTAAGGAATTCAACAAGCAGCTGCCGGGAACGACGGTCGCCAAGTTTTTTCAACTGGAGCATCGGCTCGACTTATTGATTGACTTGGCCATTGCTTCTCAGCTACCCGCACTGCTAGCCAAGCCACCAACGAATCCAGCACCTGCACCGCAGTAGCGTATGTTTTCTTAGAGTTCTGCACTCAGCGAGGCATCCGTGTCTCGCGGCTCACCAAACTCGGCACCCTGCGTGAAACTGTTCAGGTTGACAGTTGTGAAATCGCTTGGCGCGGGTTGAGTATTTCAGGCAACACAAAGCACGGACTGCTTGATTTGCAAGTCGAGGCTACATCAGAAGCTTCGAGATAAATGCGACAGCGCTAAAGCGGCTTGTCGTCGTACGCGCATTAACTGAGTCAGGGTTTAACGAGTGCGTCGGCAGAAGTTGCGGCGCGGGGAGATTCTCATAAAAGCTGCGGTTCTTGTTGGGATGGCGGCGGTCATCTGTCTTGCCATATCGATGGATGACACGCTATGTGCACAAACTGCATCCACCCCTCCACCGGCGAACGCCGCCACCCCTACCAAGACGCCAGCGCAAGCAGTCGGCTTGTATGTTTACCCCACTAAGGAACAAGACCAAGCCCAGCAGGCGCAGAACGAGGGCGAGTGCTATACCGCTTCGAAACAGCAAACGGGCTGGGATCCAGCTGCGCCCGCGCCACCGGCTCAAGCCGGGGACGCTCCCAAAGGGGCGCCGTAAAAGGTGCAGCAGGTGAAGCAGCTTTTGGCGCGATTGCTGGCGATGCGGGAGAGGGCGCTGCCATTGGTGCGACAGTTGGCGCTGTAAAGGGCCGTCGACAACAAAAAAAAGCGCAAGAGCAGGGCGAGCAACAGGCGAAGCAGACCGCCCGGACTCAACAATCGCAGCAACTCGATGGGTTTCGCCGGTCGATGGATGCTTGCCTCGAAGCCAGGGGATATACGGCTAAGTAAGAGACATCGCGTTCTGTCACTCTTGACAGTTGTCGATATGAAGTCCTCACCTTATTTTTCATTCCCACGTTGATAAGCGCTCGTGTGGGAGTTCACAATGGCACGCACGTGCAGAACATCGCCAGCTTTTATTCTTCATGTACGGCTTCAGTTGCCCGTAGTCGCTTTAGCTTTTTCTTGCGTTGCATGGGCGCAATCGGACTCACTGGCAGCGTTCAATACAACACTCGAAGGTGTTGTAGCTAAGGTCGCTCCCGCGGTCGTCGAGGTTCAGGCCACAGGACAATCGACGCGCTTCGGAGATGGGAACGACGATGACAATTCCAACAGCACTCCATCAAAATCAGAACGCTTTATAGGCTCGGGCGTCATTCTCGATTCTTCGGGCTACATCGTTACGAATGCACATGTCGTAAGCGGCGCGAAGAGCCTCACTGTGAAACTGGACAAGAATGCAACTCAAGGGTCTCGTCCGGATGAGACGAGTTCAACGACATTTCCTGCCCGCCTGATCGGAGAGTTTAAGGAAGCCGATCTCGCAGTGCTCAAAGTTGAAGCAGCACAGCTCCCAACGATTTCGTTCAACACTAACGAGAATCTTCGCCCCGGCCAACTTGTAGTTGCTCTCGGAAGTCCTGCGGGCCTGCAGGGGTCCATTTCCATCGGTGTTGTAAGCACAGCGGGAAGACAAATAACCCCGGACGGTCACGTTGCATATGTTCAAACGGATGCAGCCATCAATCCCGGAAACAGCGGAGGCCCACTGGTGGACATTCGCGGCCAACTTGTGGGGATAAATTCGTTTTTCATTACCCAAGGTGGAGGCAGCGAAGGATTGGGATTTGCCATTCCTAGTCGGCTCGTCAAATTTGTTTACGAAACGATTCGAAGAACCGGACGCGTGTCCTGGGCCGACATCGGAGTGCGAGTACAAGGGGTAACGCCAACTTTATCGCTGGGCTTGCGCTTGCCGCGCGATTCAGGGGTCGTCGTCTCAGACGTCATCCCTGGAACGGCGGCGGAACAATTGGGAATTAAAGCCGGAGACTTTCTAAGCACAATAGACGGGCAGCCCGTCGAGAATCTTCCCAAATATTACGAAGCGATGTATCACAAGGGTATGGGCGACAAGGTTGCCCTGAATCTCATACGAGACTCGCACCGGATCAGTCTAGAAATTCCTATTACTGCCTCGATGGGCGACGTTGATCACGCCGCCGCCGAGTCCAATCCACCCAGCAACCTGGTCCCAAAACTGGGAATTCTGTGTTCCGAAGTGGGGACCATGCCGCGCATCGAAACTGCGCAACTGCGATCTAAGACTGGGGTTTTGGTCGAAGCCAAGGCGGTTGGCGGCGACATGCAAGCGAACCTGATGGCTGGCGACGTCATTCATTCCGTGAACCTCACGTCGATATCGAACGTCGCCCAGCTGCAAACTGTTCTCGACCAGGTTAAGTCGGGTACGCCGATTGTCCTTCAGGTAGAGCGTAAATCTCAATTCCTTTATGTTCCCGTCGACGAAAATTGAATGGTTGTGACTTTTGAGTGACGTCGGAAGAGCAATGTTCGATGTTCGAAGAGAACGTCTTTGCTCCCAGTATCGGAAGGGACATTGTCGATGACTGCATCAGGCACGCTGCCCCGGGCCGGGATAATGCACTCTAAGTTCTTTGCTGGAATTCCCGACCATGACCAGCAGTTGATTATTGGGATAGCCCAGGAGCGTCGCGTTTCGGCGAAGGAGGTCGTTATACAGTGCGGTGACAAAGCGAGTTGCCTGTTTCTTTTGTTTGAAGGAAACATGAAGTATTACAGGGTGACAGAAAGAGGCGAAGAGTTGATTCTTTGGTGGCTTACACCAGGCGACGTCTTTGGCCTGGCAACTATCCTTAAAAATCCGCCCAGATACATGGGCAGCGCAGAATCGAAGAAGGAGTGCAAGTTGTGGGTGTGGGACCACGCCTCGATTCGAAAACTTTCCGGTGTTTATCCACAGCTGTCGGAAATGCGCTTCGCATCACCCTTGGTTACCTTGCCTCATACGTCGACCGCCATACGGGAATTGCCACAAAAACTGCCGAGCAACGACTCGCAAATACACTCCTTCAGTTGGGACATCGCACGGGCCATGCCCATGCCACCGGTGTTGATATCGACATCACCAACGAGCAACTCGGAAGTCTCTCGGATGTCGGAATGTTTACGACCAGCCGTGTCCTGAGCAGGTGGGAACGCGCCGGTACGATAGCTAAAGCACGGGGCAAAGTATGCATTCATGCCCCGGAAAGACTGCTTAAGGACTAGCGCTCATCCGTTCCACAGTCGCCACAAAGTTCTCCGAAAACTCTTTGCTCTAGCGCAAAGAACTCTCTCGCAAGTGCTGCTACATTTTGCTTTCTTGATACCAAGAAAGCTTTCTTCGCGCCAATCATGCCCACCTCTCTCCAATCGAGGGCCCGTGTCGTCATCGGTGACGACAACGACACGACGCTTCAAACAATATCTCGCATTGTCCGCGTGCAATTCGATGTTGTCGGAACGGTTCGAGATGGTGAAACAGCGGTCAACAGCATTGAACTTCTGAAGCCAGACGTCCTGGTTCTCGATGTATTCCTGCCAGCCCTTGATGGGATCCAAGTTGTACGGAGGCTCAAAGCTCTAGGATCACCGCCTCAGGTCGTAATTCTGACCGGGCTCGAGGGCCAAGCCTTTGTTGACGCAGCGATGATTGCCGGGGCCAGCGCTTTTGTCTTCAAACGAAGAATGGCTGTCGACCTATTACTGGCAATTCGAGAAGTATTGGCAGGACGTATTTTCGTATCCGCAGATTATCCCGAGGACATCGAGCAGCGTTCTAAATGACAAAACGGAGAGTCCTGCGATTTCGCGAGACGCTTTTCATCTACATAACATTCGGTACTGATGCAGACACCACCCTTCGGTGCCAGTCGTTCCTCCTTCAGTGCCATGTGAGGTGGCCGGAGGTTGGTACATAATTGAAGTCACGATGGAGCCCACTCAATATGGAATGACCACGCAAGCAAATCGGCCTGCTGGCCATAGCGCTGCGCAAGCCAGAACAACTATTCTTCTGGCCGACGACAGTAGCGCGATGCTGTACGAAGTATCCACCTTTTTACAAACTGATTTCGATGTGGTTGCTACGGTTAGCGATGGCGCGGCGGCCGTGAAGCAAATCGCAGACCTGCAGCCCGATGTAATCATCTTGGATATCGCGATGCCCCTCCTGAATGGGATTGAAGTGGCACACGAGATTAGGCGCAGAGGATTGTCGCCGAAAATTATTTTCCTGAGCGTTGAGCAGGACCGGGATTATGTTGACGCGGCGGCTCAGATCGGCGCCAGCTATGTCGTTAAATCACGAATGAGATCGGATCTGATACTAGCCATCAAGGAAACGCTGGATGGTCGTATTTTCGTTTCAGTTCCCTGCCAGTCTTAGGTCGATCAACCGTAGAGGTATAAAACTCTAAGCGTCGACCCAAGGCCGTTGCTAGTCTCCCTGATACCTTTTCAAGGTAGAGCGCACTCTTTTCCACCTGTTCGCTTCCACTCAGATGATCACCGTTCTTCGTGACCGTCAGGTCATGTCGTTCACCTCGGCAGAAATACTGTGGCGTGATGTGATTGCACACACGATCATGAATGCGACGACGGGAAATTCAAAATTCTAAGCACTTTGTCGATTTCAATCCTCAGAGGGACAGTGGCAAAACCCACTCGAGAGACACGCCGATCAAGATTGGGATCTCAATCCAAACTGTTTAGTCCGGGAAAGAGTTTGGAGAACGCATCCGACATTCAAGCACTGTCAGAGTTGACAGTTTGGAGCAAAGAGGCGGCGCGGCTATTTTACTGAGAGGTGTTTAGGTTTACCCGAGCCAGCGCGATCTACCGCGGCTACTTTCCAAAACATCGAGCCGGAGAGATGGAAAATATCAAGACCGGTTCGAGTGACAGCGGACAATGAAAAACCACTCCCGCAACCCTTGCCTTCCGATGTGGTTGGTGGTTGTCTGCCTGTGCGTAACCAGTGTTGCCCAAATCTCACTTCCGCCTGGGCTCGCGGCCCCCGATAGTCAACCT
>Ga0105245_10006811_pt1 | contig 10024 bp, 15 predicted proteins | sample KBSM54metaG_FD_81523 | JGI IMG/M metagenome (GOLD analysis project Ga0105245, IMG submission 81523) | Miscanthus rhizosphere microbial communities from Kellogg Biological Station, Michigan, USA - KBS M5-4 metaG | ecosystem: Host-associated > Plants > Roots > Rhizosphere > Soil | place... | reverse complement strand
GTCGAGATCCCAAATGGTGAGGCGGTGCGCGGAGGGATCGAGATCGGGAGCCGGCGGGCGCGGAATGCCTAGCGGGTCGATATCGGCAGCCAGATGGCCGCGTTCGCGCCAGGCTTGAATGAGGCTCGCGACGGCCGCTTGTTTGGCGGGGTCGCCGTTGACGGACGGAGCGGAGGGCGGTTCCACTTCCCATCGGAAAGGCTTGGATGCAATGCCTAGGTCGGCGTAAATTTTTTCGTAGAACGCGTCTTCGCCTTCGAGCAGCGCTTGCATTTGCGCGAGGAACAGGCCGGACTCGGCGCCCTGGATCACACGATGATCGTAGGTGCAGGTCACCGTCATGACCTTGCTGAGGCCCAACGCAACGCGGGCGTTTTCGGTCATTCCGCGATATTCGGGCGGGAAATCGATGGCGCCAGTGGCGATGATGGCGCCTTGTCCGGGCATGAGCCTAGGGACCGAACCTACGGTGCCGACTGTTCCGGGGTTGGTGAGTGAAATGGTGGTGCCTTCGAAGTCGGCTACGGTCAGCTTATTGCCGCGAGCACGCGTGACGATGCCGTCATAGGCCGCCAAGAAATTGGCGAAGCTCATCGCTTCCGCGCTTTTGACGGACGGGACCTTTAGCGAGCGTGCGCCGTCCTTGCCCGCTACGTCCACGGCGAGGCCGAGGTTGACGTGGCCGCGGTGGATGCGGAGTGAGTCGTGACCGTTGGCCGAAAACGCATCGTTCAACGCCGGAACCTTTTCGATGGCGCGCACGATGGCCCAGGCGACGAGATGCGTGTAGGAAAGCTTGCTCTGACCTTGCTGCGAGCGGTGCGTGTTGATCGCGCGGCGGTTCTCGTCGAGAACTTTGACCGGCAGCACGCGCAAGCTGGTGGCGGTGGGGACCGTGAGGCTCGCCGCCATATTCTCGGCGATCTTCAGAGCGGGGCCCCGCAGGGGGAGTGCCTGATCATCCTTGCCCAAAGCGACAGCGGGCCCGCCGGCTACCGGCGCGGGCAACGCTTTCATCTCGGGAGCATCGAATTCGGGCTCGATGGTGATGGTGGTGCCATTCGCCGGCAGACCGTTGGGATTGAGGCGCTCAATGTCGGCGTCGAACACCTGCTTCCAGCCGGAGTCCACAGTTTGGCGGTCATAGAGGTACTGATGATACAGCTCGTCTTCGAGCCAACTGTTTACACTTGGAGCGGCAGGGTCAGACATCGGGGTTTCTATTTAACATAATAACTGATGGTCAAGGCGCTCATTTTCTCGGACATTCATAACGATGGGCGTGCGCTCGCGAAGCTCATGGCGATAGACGCCGACGTTTATTTCGCTGCGGGGGACTTGGTGAGTTGGGCTCGCGGACTCGACAAGATGGGCGAGTTGATGAAGGGCCGGGAGGAGCGGGTTTACGTGCTGCCGGGCAATCACGAATCAGCAAACGATATCGCGGCGTTTTGCGAGCGCTTCGGATTCGTCGATTTTCATGGCGCGATGGCCGAGATCGGGGGCGTGCGTTTCGCTGGATTGGGCTACTCGACGGTGACGCCTTTCGACACACCGGGCGAATACGGCGAGGATGAAATCGCGGAGCGGTTGGAGAAGTTCGCAGCGTGGAAACCGCAGGTGCTGATCTGCCACTCGCCGCCGCTGGGCACGCCGCTCGATCGTATCAAGGAAGGACTGCACGCGGGCAGCCGCGCGGTGCACGAGTTCATCGAGAAACATCAACCCGAGTACTTTTTCTGCGGGCACATTCATGAGGCGGAGGGTGTGGTGTTCCAGATGGGCGCGACGCGAGCGATGAATGTGGGGAAGAGGGGATATCTGTTGGACACGGCCCCGGCTATCCTTAAACCCGTAGAATAGAGATATGGCAAAGGCCAAGAAGGCACACTCGTACCTGATCGATCTCGTACCGTCAGAAGAGGGCGGCTATACGGTTATTGTCCCTGCCCTCCCCGGCTGCATCTCCTACGGTGAGAATCCGGCGGAAGCCACACGCAATGCTCGCGAAGCGATCGAGTTGCATCTGGAGAATCTGGCTGCCCATCGGGAGCCTATACCGAAAGGCCACGACGCGGCACCCGTCTTGAGCACTCTGGTTCAAGTCGGCGCCGGAGATGTCCGCTAGCAAAATCCCCTCAGTGCGGCCCAAAGAAGTCGTCCGGGCGCTCGAACAAGTAGGGTTCGAAACTTGGCGTCAGAAAGGAAGTCATCTGACGCTGTACCGAGCATCAGACCGGCGCGCACTGACGATTCCGATGCATTTCGCCAAGGACGTTCCTAAAGGAACACTTCGAACAATCATTCGTGATGCGGGTCTCTCCGTAAAGGAGTTCGTGAAGCTGTTATAACTTTTGCGCTACGCTTGGGTTATGGGCGCGACGCGCAGTCCCGCAGTTTCTGGGCTTCCGGAGCAGTCCTACCAGCTTGAGCATCCCAGCTCCGAAGCGATATGGAAGCGCGCGGTCGAAGTCTTCGGCAGCGAAGAGCTGGCTCGGAAATGGATGGATACTCCGCTTCCGATTCTCGGCCAGGCCACACCGGAACATCATTCCTCCTCGGGCGACGCTGCGATGCAGCGTGAGATCCTGACGATCCTGGGACGGATCGACTACGGGATGTTCAGTTAGCGGATGCGGATCTTCCGGCTCCATCGCCGGCAGCGGGCGGCTTCTGATTACAGCGGGTCTCTGCGCTTTGCCAGCCGCTGGAATCCGGCGGGGACTCCGATGCTGTATGCTTCGACGGCGCTTTCGCTCGCGTGCCTCGAACTGCTAGTGCATGTGAGTCCGGACCAGATCCCTTTGGACTTTGTCTACACGACTGCCGTGATTCCGATGGAACCCACGGCGCATGATTTTCATGGCACTCTTCGCGATGCTGAGACGACGCGCCGCTACGGGCAATCGTGGGCGGCGTCACTGACTTCTCTGGCGATTTATGTTCCGTCGGTCATCATTCCGGCCGAATCCAACGTGCTGGTGAATCCGGTGCATGACGCGTTTCAAGACGTGGTGTGGGGCACACCGCGACTTTTCGAATTCGATCCGCGGCTGCTGCGGGGATCGAGTGCCGTGCTTTAGCCCCCTGCTAAACTTGAATTGGAATGACCCTCGACGAATTGGAAAGAGAGTACGTTACGCTCCGCCAGCAGGCAGACGCTGTGCGGAGCTATCTTTGACGCGCCCGCGCGTAAATCCCAGCTAGCCCAGACTGAAGAACAGATCAACGCACCCGACTTCTGGTCCAACCCGGAGAAGAGCCAGAAGATCATGCAGGATCGCAAGCGCCTGGAAGAGCAGATCGCCCAGGAAGTGAAGATCGCCGGGCTGGCGTCCGACCTCGACACGTTGTTCGAGCTGGCGCGCGAGGGCGAGAACGTCAATGCCGATCTGGAGCGGGAGATGCGCAGCCTGACGGCGTATCTGGAAAAGCTGGAAACCAAGATGCTGCTCGCGGGCGAGAACGACGCGCGCAGCGCTATCGTTACTATTCACCCGGGGGCGGGCGGCACCGAGAGTCAGGACTGGGCCGAGATGCTGCTGCGTATGTATCTACGCTGGGCCGAGCGTAACCACTTCGAAACCGTGGTCACGGACCGGCTGGAGGGCGAGGGCGCGGGCATCAAGTCGGTGACCTTCGAAGTGAACGGCGAGAACGCTTACGGGCTGCTGCAGAGTGAAGTGGGCGTGCACCGGCTGGTCCGCATCTCGCCGTTCGACGCTAATGCGCGGCGGCACACGTCGTTTGCTTCGGTGTTCGTCTATCCGCAAATCGACGACGAGATCGTGATCGACATCCGCCCGGAAGATTTGCGCGTCGATACTTTTCGTGCGTCGGGGGCAGGTGGCCAGCACGTTAACCGGACTGACTCGGCGATCCGCATGACGCACCTCTCAACCGGCATCGTGGTGCAGTGCCAGAACGAACGCAGCCAGCACAAAAATCGGGCGAGCGCGATGAAGCAGCTCCGCGCCAAGCTGTATGAGCACGAGCTGGCGAAGAAGCGGGTCGAGGAGCGTAAGCTCGAAGACACCAAACTGGGGATCAACTTCGGCAGCCAGATTCGAAGCTATGTGCTGGCGCCGTACCGCATGATCAAGGATCACCGTACCAAGCTGGCGATCGGCGATGTGGACCGGGTTCTGGACGGCGATCTGGAAGCGCTGATCCATGCCTTTCTCGTGCTGCTCAAGACCGGCAAAACCGTTGCCGTGGCCGGCGCTGACGCTGATGATCTCGATTAAAGAAGCTGCGGAGCGAATTCGCGCCGGTGAGGTGGTAGCGTTTCCTACGGAAACGGTCTACGGGCTGGGGGCAAACGCGCTGGATGCGGACGCGGTCGCCAGAATTTACGAATTGAAGGGACGGCCTGCAACCAGTCCGCTGATCGTGCATGTGGCGTCCATTGAGATGGCGCAAACTCTGGTGACCGATTGGCCGCTGGAAGCGGAGGGACTCGCGCGCCGGTATTGGCCGGGGCCGCTCACGTTGGTGCTCCCGAAAGTGCCCGTGATTCCCGGCATCGTGACGGCGGGTCTGCTGACAGTGGGACTACGCGTGCCAAACCATCCTCTAGCACTCGCACTAATCCAGGAAGGGGGAGTCCCGATCGCAGCGCCCAGTGCGAACCGGTTTATGGGGCTCTCGGCCACAACGGCAGAACATGTTCGCGAGACTTTCGGGGAGGCCGTGCCAGTGCTCGACGGGGGCCCGTGTCACGTGGGGATTGAGTCGACGGTGGTGTCGATCAAAGCGGGAAAGATCACGCTGCTGCGTCCGGGCATGATTTCGATTGAAGACGTAGAAGGCGCGAGCGCCCCTTCAGCGGACGCGGCTCATCCGGCTCCGGGAATGCATCCGCGGCATTACAGCCCGCGCACGCCGTTGGTATTGTCTAAAGTTCCGGACCCTTGCGGCGCATACATCTGGATTAACTCGTCTGCGCACGCCGCTCATTCGGTTCAAATGCCGTCCACGCCAGAGGCTTACGCGGCGCGGCTGTATAGCGTTCTGCATGAGTTGGATCGGAAGGGCTTGCCGGTCATCAGCGTGGAGCCGCCGCCGGACACAGTAGAATGGGCAGCGGTACGCGACCGGCTGCTGAGGGCCGCATCCAAGTGAACCTCATCGAAGACATCGACCAAACTCTCACGGCTACACCAACGCTGTGGTGGCTGGGGCGCGCCGGTTTTGTAGTGCGCTTCGCGAATATTACTTTTTACGTGGACGCGTGCCTCTCACAGCCGGGTGCGCTGCTTGAAGGCTCGGCTGTCGACAACGCCGATATGATACTGGCTACGCATGCGCATCCGGGCCACTTGGACGCGCCGTCGGTGATTGCGATGCTCGAAAGATCCAAGACCGCGAAGCTGATTCTTCCGAAGAGCGCCGCGGACCAGGCTCATGCGGCCGGCATTCCGTATCCGCGCATGACTACCACTGACGCCGATCTGCGCGTGGAATATTTCAAGGACAATTTGTACGCTCGGATTTACGCGGTGCCGTCCGCGCATCCGCAGCTGGATCGGACCCCGATGGGAGGTTACCCGTATCTGGGCTACCTGATCCGTTTTGGACGCTGGACCATTTATCACGCGGGCGATTGCGTGCCCTACGACATGCTCGCCGAGCGCCTGCGTCCCTACAACGTGAGCGTCGCGCTGCTGCCGGTCGGCGGCAAGAATTTTTCAGTGAGCGAAGCCGCGCAACTCGCGGAGGATATCGGGGCCAAGTGGCTCGTTCCGATGCATTACGAATCCGGCCAGGAGAACGATTTCGTCACGCACATGCTGGGCCAAAGGCCGCATCAGCAGTTCAAGGTGTTTCAAGTCGGGGAAAAATGGACGGTACCGGAGGACTGACCGGACCGCTACCGCTCGATATGCTTTAGGCGCGCATCGATGACCTCTTTCACGCGGTGAAGCTCCGAGCGCCAGAGGTCCTTCATTTCTTCGAAGCGCACGTCCATATGTGAGCGGAGTTCGCCAATTCGGATATTGGTTTCTCCCATGCGTGTATGCATATCATTGAGCCGGGAGTTCAAACTACTGCTCAAGTCGCCCAAGCGGGCGTTGTTGATGAGTATTCCCACGAGAACAATCAGCATGGTCGGCGCCGTGCTCATCGCGATTGTCAGGATCTGGGTATCGGTCATCTCAACACCCATCATAGCTGCTTCCGCTATTCTTCTTCGTACCAGGCGCGCCATTGCCGGCGCTTGACGGGGAACGCCCGGATAAGCAGCATTCCAGTGACGAATCCGCCTACGTGCGCGAACCAGGCGATGCCGCCGCCGGAATAATTGGTGGTGGCTAGGGATCCCAGTCCGCTGAAAAGCTGGATGACGAACCACCAGAGCAGCATGATCCACGCCGGGATCTCCACCGTGGTGACGAAAACGATAATGAAAACCAAAGTCACGATGCGCGCGCGCGGGAATTTGATCAGATACGCGCCCATTACGCCGGCGATGGCGCCGCTAGCTCCGATGGTGGGCACTCGCGAATAGGGGCTGGTGACGACCTGCAGAATCCCCGCCGCAAGGCCGCAACATATATAGAACGCCAGAAAGCGGCCGCCACCGATCAGGTCTTCCACGTTCCGTCCGAATACCCATAAGAACAGCATGTTCCCCAGCAAATGCAGCCAGCCGCCATGGAGAAACATGGAGGTCAGCAGGCTTTGGAGGTTGCCGGAGATAGAATCCGGGATAATGCCCCAGTGCTCCACAAACCGCTCCAGCGCATAAGGATCGAGCGAAGCCTGATACAGGAAAATCAGGACGTTGAGCGCAATCAGAATTCCGACGACGAAAGTAGTGGATTGGACTCGCTCGGTGGATCGTAGGGGAATCATGCGCGCTCAGGGCTAGCGAATTCGGAAAAGCGGCGCTAATTTTTGACCGGGGGCATCTCGTAAACGTAGATGAGATGCGCATGGCGGCTATCGGTTTTTTCGGTGTGCCAAGCCTTCCAGCCGGGGACGGGGTAGTCGTGGGAAATCACCCGCGCTCCGGCTTTCAGAAAGCGCTCCAGGCGTGGACGCAATCGTTCATTTAACGGCGTGACGAGGTACAGGAAGACTACATCCGCGCCGGTCAAATCCGCGGTGAGGACATCGCCCTGAATCACGCGCGCCTGATCGGCCAGGCCTTCCTTTTGGATGTTGGCGGTCGCCTTAGCCACCAGACTCGGGGAAATCTCGACGCCAACCGCCTTGGCTTTGTACTTTTCCACGGCGGCGATCAGCACCCGGCCGTCGCCGGACCCCAGATCGAATACGGTTTCGCCGGGTTTGATATTGGCCAGCACTAGCATGCGATCCACCACGCGGGTGGGGGACGCTACATAGGGCGCTAACTTATTGGCGTATCGCGAATTTTGTGCGTTCACCGGCCCAGCCGCCAGAGCAGCTAGCAAGACGGCGATAGCGAACGGCCAACGCATAAGAGAACCTATTCTGTCGCTCGGATGGACAACCGCGAGTAGTTTGATTTTACTATACGGGAGATCATGTCGGAGATGGAAAACCACAGATCGCGGGGACGGGTAATCGTAAATTCGGTGCCACGAAACAGCCGGATGGCCCTTCCAATCGAATCCCGCCAGGGGGTTTCCTGCGGATTCAGCGTGTAATTCATATAGAAAATCGGGTAATCCACGTCCGTCAGCGGTTTTAGCGCCTCCTCAGGTAGAGACGCATCCAGCATCACTTTGGGTCCAGCAAAAATTAAGGCGTCAGGATGGTCATCGCCCGACATCTCCTTTTGAATCAGTTCAGTCAGGAACTCGGTATCGCCGTGTTTGTGTTGCAGCTTGGCGGCGTCCACAATCCCCAGTTTCACCGTGTTCAGAGCCTCGCCGAGCGCCGGGAAATCGATGCTGTCTTCGCTATCTTGCCGGTAGATGACGCGCTGTTCCTGTATGTTGAAGGCCACCACGGAATATCTGCCAAACTGCGGCTCGCGATCGAGCTGCCGCAGAATCGATACCAGCGCCAAGGTGTCTTGGGGACGCATGGTTGAGGCAGCCGAATTCTGGGGCGCGAAATTAACCAGCAGCTTGATTTTCAGGGGCGTTTTGTCCAGCACGCGCGCCACTGGCGGTTCTTGCGTGAACTGCTCGATGTGGGCGCCTTCGATGGCGCCGGGAGGCATTTCAAGTTTAATATCGCGGTCTTTCGAAGAAAGCGTGGCTTCCATATCCCAGTATGAAGAGCACACCTGCTGGATTCGGTCACGCATCATCCAATCCACGTGATACTTGCCTTCGCCCAGGTCGAGCGATCCTTGCAGCAGTGCGTCACCGCCGGCGTCCTCGACAATGCTGGGGACGGTATAGCGCTGGATGAAGTAGGCGGGCTCCGCGGCCTGCCCTTCGGGCGTCACACGGAACAAAATGGTAAGGGAGTTCTCCTGGCCCGCCAGTTCCTTGAGCGGCACGGTCACGTTGAAGCCAGCGTGGTAGCGCAAGTCGAAACCCAGCACCGGCTTTTGCGGCGTCACATTGCAGTTGATTTCCTTGCGAACGTCCTGAGCTTCGAGCACGGCCAGGTCGCTGCCAACCAAGTGCACCGCACCTTGGCCTGAGGAGAGCAGCGTCTGCGCCGGCATACTCGCGCACAACAGGAGCGTCAACGCCAAGCCGACCACGAGCGGGAGACGCCCCAATACGCTCACGAATGAAATCATACATCGTTTCGGATGCAATTGGGAGACCAAAAATTGCGTAGTGGTACTTTCGACGCGCTGTGACTGGCGGCGCTCTCTGCGCTCGTATGGTAAAGTGCAGAATCATGGCTAGCCGCAGTGTAAACAAAGTGATTTTGATCGGGCATCTTGGGCGTGACGCCGAGACCGCCTATACCGCCTCGCAAACGGCGGTTACGAAGTTTTCGGTCGCGACCAACCGGCGGTGGAAGGACCAGGCGACCGGCGATTGGAAAGAAGAAACCGATTGGACCAGAGTGGTGTTGTGGCGTGGTGAAAATGTCGCGCCGTACCTGGTGAAGGGCACCCAGATCTACGTCGAGGGGCGGTTGCAAACGCGCAGCTACGACGACAAGGACGGTAAAAAAGTATGGGCCACCGAGGTAGTGGCCGAGGAAGTTATTCTGCTGGGCGGCCGCGGTCAGGCTGGCGGAGGCGGGGCTGGCAGTGGGATGGATGAAGGCTTTTCGCAGGAACCTCCACAATCGGGGATGCGCAGCGCTCCGCGGGCCCGTCCGGCCGCGGCGCAGCCAGCCGCTTCCATGAATGAGGGGATTACGGACGACGACGTGCCGTTCTGAACTGGATGCCCGGGCGGCGCTGGTCGATTCAGATGACGAGAAGCTTTGGCAAACCGAAATCCTTCGTCGGGCGCGCGAGATCGACGAAGGATCGGTTTAACTCGTTCCGTGTAGCGAATTGCGATCCCAACTGCGCCTGCCGATCTAGTAGTGGTAACGTGCTTGTAGAAAATCGATGCGGTTGCCGCTCACTCGATAAACTAAGCGATGTTCCTGCGTGATCCGGCGGGACCAAGCGCCGGCCAGCAGATACTTCAGCGGCTCCGGTTTGCCGATGCCCGTCAATGGATCGCGCAGAACCGCCTCAATCAACTGAAAGACCCGCAATGCGACGGCGCGTTCGGTCTCGACCCAGTAACGTAAGTCGGATCTGAACTCGGGATGAAAAATCGCCTCACGCTCAATGGCTCGGCTCAATTTTCATCTCACGGCGCAGCTTGTCGAGAGGCTCGGGCTTGCCCAAGGCTTTCCCGGCACGCCGGAAGGCGCGAAGTAGGCGGCTAGCGTTCTTGGGCGAACGGAGCAGGTGGGCGGTTTCCATGATTGCTGTCAGTTCGTCGGCTGGAATGAGGGCCACGTCCCTCGCGCCTTTGCGGCGAACAATCACCACTTCCTGCTGTGCCGTGACGCGATCCAGTACCGACGCAAGCTTCTCGCGAAGCTGTGTGTAGCTAGTCTCCATCTTCTAACCTATTGTACAGGATTCCTGTACGTGTTGGGCGGTGAGCACCAG
>Ga0105245_10006810_pt1 | contig 10025 bp, 2 predicted proteins | sample KBSM54metaG_FD_81523 | JGI IMG/M metagenome (GOLD analysis project Ga0105245, IMG submission 81523) | Miscanthus rhizosphere microbial communities from Kellogg Biological Station, Michigan, USA - KBS M5-4 metaG | ecosystem: Host-associated > Plants > Roots > Rhizosphere > Soil | place: Michigan... | reverse complement strand
GTCCAAACCGAGTGGCAAACCGGTCAGAACATTGTCCTGGGCGTAGCTGGCCTCAGAAAATGAGTAGCTCGCCTGGAGCTGAGTCGCGGGATTGATCGCCCAGGTCGCGCTTCCATAAAACGAATAAACATCTCCTTTATAGGGAACGACGATTGGTTCGGCTGCGGCGAGCGTCGAAATTCGCGTTGCGCCATACGTAAACGAACCGGACAAATAAAGTTTTTGGATCGGAGTAATGGCGGCGCTGATACTGAAATTGTGTGCGTCATAGTTTCCGGCGAGCAAACCGGAAGGGACCGTCATCCCCGGGACCGGATCGGTGGTGGTGTGAAAATCAGTTGAGATGAACTGGCAGCTCAGGCTCGTTCGCAGCCACCAGAACGGATGCATTACCAACTTCGCTTCGATTTCATCGGTGTCGATCGTTCGATTTCGGATAAAGGCCGGGTAACCGGTGGGATCGAGAGCGACCTTCGTGTTGTCATAGTCGCTGTCGTTGTTGCGCCTCAAGTAATGCGCGTTGAGTGAAACCCAATTCCAGGGTGACGTGCTGAACCCGGCGCGGAGTTGTTCGCGATGGTTGAAATAATCTGTGTTGCGCGTAAATGTCGTGGATGGATTTGGGGTGGTTCCGGCATCCGCCAAATCCTGTTCGTATTGACCGATCGTTTCCTGATCGAGACGCGCGTCGGCGAATAGAACGGTCCATGGAATCACCATGAAATGCAGCGAGACATCTTCGCTCGTTCGCTGTGTATCGAGGCTCGACTGCACTGTCGAAGGGTAAAGCGTGAACGAGGCCGGCAGGTTTGGATCGCCGGTATCGAGGTTCACATTGCCAAAGCCGTCCTGGTGAGTCCATTCACCCTGGGCGCCTGCGGAAAGACTGACCCACTCGACTGGCTGCACGAGATTCGCCAGGCTCACCACCTGACTTTCGCGTTTCAAGACACTCGTGTCGGCCGACCAGAAAGAGCCGTTTACCGGAACACCCAGCGGGTTCAATGTGAATTGATTGAGCGATGCGTCGCCATCGAGTTTCGAATACAGGTAGCCGCCCGAGACTAGCCAGCCCTCGAGGACCTGCCGCTCGACGTGCAACGTGTTGATGCCTTGGATGTGAGTGCCATCGACGTGCGTGTGAATGATCGCATCCGGCCCCGGACCAGTGCTGAACAGGAGCGTGTCATCATGCCGGGTTTTGAGATCGTAGAATTCGACCCGCGCATTGTCCTCGATGGAAAATCCGGCGACGTCATACGTTACGTCCGCTTTGATGATGTGGACGTGCTCATGAATTTCCTCGGATGAGGGATAAATATTTCGGCTGCCCGCCTGACCCCATTCGAGCGTGGATTTTGAGCCTTCTTTGTATTGATATTCGTATCCGAGAATCAGCTGCGGTAAATGTGGCAAAGTAAGGCCGAAGTCGATCCATGCCCGGCCGATGTCCATGTGCAAATCGCGCCCTAAATCGAAAGAAGGTGGTGAGTAGAGAGGATAATACCCGCCGGTATCGTCGTAATATTTGCGCCATTGCTCGAACCCGGCGCGCACGAAGCCAACATCATCGTTTCGCAGTTCGAGCTTCAGTTGGAAATCGTCTGTGGGAACGGTGAAATGACCTTCCAGGGAGAGACGAGCCGTGGGCCCGAACTGCTGTAGGAAGGAAAATTCCTGCAAGCCTCCGTTCACCCCTTCACGAATGCCTTCGACCTCGCGAAACTTATGTTTGTCCCCGCTAACCGTTACCCAACCGAGTGTTGGCGCGGCTGAAAAGGCGATCTGTGGACCGGTGTTCGTATTTCCCCAGGCCGCGCCCTGATCGATCCATGCGCGGAGCAACCCAACTTGCGCCGGGGTCAGCGGCGTCCCTTTTCCCTCCGGTGGCATTTCCATTTCCGGGACTTCACGGGCGACATAATGGATTAGCGGACTCTCGGCGCTGTTTCCGGGAATGATATCTTTGGCGTTGTCATTACCGCCCTTGAGAGCGGATTCGCGATTATCGAGGCGAAAGCCGCTCTTCGGGCGCTCGGGTCCGTGGCAACGCAAACAAGTCGAGTCGAAGATTGGTTTGATGTCGTGCTCGAAGTCGATTTGGGCGTTTGCGGGCGGTGGGAGTTTAGATGGATCGAGGGAGGCGGCACCAAATGATGGCATTCCTGCGAACACGAAAGAAAACAACAAGGCGAGGCGCAGGGCAGAAGGATTCACAACGTCTTCTGAGATGGGCGAAGCGGAATTCATCCCTCAAAACAACATCCGTGGATGGACGTTCGATCCATGCACGGCGGTATGGCACCCGGAAGTCCAGCAGGTGCCCTGTTGCAATCGCGCCGCATGAGGAGCGTTCCCGATGTAAATTTCCCCGGGCTGCCTCTGCACCTGGGCGTGACACTTCAAACAAAGGTTCGCGTCGCTCTGCACGAGCATTTTGCGGTTGATCGAACCATGTGGTGAATGGCAGACGACGCATCCTTCCCGCAGGGCCTCGTGTTCGAAAACGAATGGCCGGGTTTGCTCCCGATGACATTGGCCGCAGTTTTCGTTTTGGCGGGCCATGGCCAGTCCGCTCCTGGGCCTGAAAATGTCCTCGCCATGTGGATCGTGGCACTGAACGCAATTCATGTGACCCTCATTCACCGCGTGGTGTTGCGGCAAGCGGAATTCGGCCTCGATCTCCAGATGACAGTTGTAGCAAGCTGACGGATGTCTGCGCGGGTTAACGATGAACTTTCCACGACCGCCGCCCGCCTCGATATGTTTGCTTCCCGGTCCGTGGCACGATTCACAACCGGTCGAACCCTTCATCTCCGCGGATTCGACGTGAATGCGCGCGTGCGGACTCGCCGGAAATGAGCGTGTGATGTTCGTGTGGCATTCGTAGCAGGCTTTGTTACCGACAAATTTCGCTCCGGGAATCTCCGGCGGGGCGATAATCCTGCCACCGGAAAAATGGCTGCAGGATACCAGGAGGATGGCGCCGGCTACGGCTGCCGCGCCGCACAGCGCGAGCCGCTTCACAAGAGACGCCCTTTGCGTTGGCGGTGAGACAGACGCGGGTCCGTGAGTGGCGAATGAAGGTGCAGCATTTCGTCGATTCTAAATTCTGCATTCGTCATTTCAAGCCTGCCCGCGATCAATAGAGCCGACCGCGCGATCTTCGCGAGGAACTGGGCACACAAAGTCGCGCATTCGTTGTTCTGAATGGAAGTCAGCCGGCTGGTCAGCTCGGCAGCTACGCAACCTGATCTTTGGATTGTTGTTGACGAATCTGGATCCGTTTGCCCCAGAATTCGGTTTCCCAGCTGACCACGCGCACGATTTTGGGCGGGGCCCACAACGCAAGGCCCAACCGACTGTTGAAAACGTGGTATGGCAACCTTGTTCCTCGAATATGTTGGCGGCCCAGATTACCCTGCAGCGCCGCCTTGCGGGCGGTCGACGTGGAGGTCGTCCGCCGACAACCGGGGTGAGGCTCGTTTTTTATTCTTGTCATCACTTAGCAGCGTCCGCGCTCGCTTAGGGGGTGGTAGTGAGCCACAGCATCTCTGCCAATGGTAAGAGGGCCGAAACCTGGTTTTGTTCCCGGCCTGACCCTACTTCATGCCAAAACAGCTTTGGATGAATTTGCGAATCACGCCCAGTTCCAGCTCACCGGCAATCGTGTGGGGCTTGGCAAATTCGCGCCATTCGAGATTCAATCCGGCCTTTTTTAGAAATTCCATTTGCGGTCGGCTTTGGCCGATGGGGACGACTGGATCGAAAGTGCCATGCGTCACCAGGAGGGGGATATCGCGAGCAACTGGGGACAACTCCTTTACCAGCTTCTGCGGATCGCAAAGGTAACCGCTGATTCCAACGATCCCAGCGAGTTTGTGTGGATAACGCAGCCCGGTCTCGAGCGACATCAGGCAACCCTGGGAGAAGCCACTCAGGATTGTTTGGTCGGGGGGCCAGCCGCCTTTTTTTTGTGAGTCGAGCAAATCGAAGAGCAAACGTTGACTGCGCAACATTCCTGGAACTATGTCGCCGGCGTAATCGTACCAGGAATAGCCCCCGTAATATTCCTCGGGCGCATTAACAAGAAGGTAATTGAGCCAGGGCAGATTTATGCCCTCGGGCAGCCAACGGTAACCTTCAATGCTGTCGCCAAGTCCGTGCAGCGTGATCAACAAGTGCCGCGAGTCCTTCTGTTCCGCGGGAATCAATTCATTGTGCAACATTTTGAGCGCTCAACGTATGGGTTTGGTAAGGTGAAGGACAGAAAAGTGTAAAAGAAACCCGCGGCCAAATGACCGCGGGTTGACTGCAAACACAGGGGCTAGGCTGTGTCTTACTGCAACTGAATCGAGAAATAACGATTGGGCTGGGCCGGATCGACCGGAATTGAGTTGCTGAAGTTGCCGCTGGTATCGAAAGCATTGGTAGAGACGCGCGGCCAAGTGGCGCGCGGGATGGCGATGTCGTTGGTGGAAACGACATAGTAGGTCCCGCCGGGTTGTCCGCCAGAACCAGTGAAGACGAAGCTGCCGCCAACGATGCCGGCGCTGCCGATTTGCGGCGGCTGAGCTGTGCCGGTAATGGAAATAACGCCAGTGGTGCTGAGCGCGCTGGTGTTCCAGCTCAGGCCGGGTGTGAGCGACGGTAATGTGCCAATAGCAATCGAACCGCTCAAGCCCCCGCTGCCGGCGTTGAACAGTTTGAAACTGTCGCCGGAAGCCAAAGTGCCGGAGAGATTGGTGACGTTCAACGTGCCCCCCAGGGTGATGCTGGTGGCTTTGAGGACGTCATTGGTGTTGGCCGTTTTGCTGATTTCCATGACTGCGGCGCCTTGCAGGGTAGCATTGTTGGAAACGTTGAGAGTGCCGAGGGCGCCAAAGCCGGCGGGTGAAACCGTGCCGCCGAGATGGACTGTGAGATTGGTGGCGCTGCCGGTGCCGGCGATCGTGCCGTTGGTCGCGGCGGTGACGGAGCTAAAGCCGAGCGAACCATTGACAGCGAGGATGCCGTTGCTGACAACGGTCGGGCCCGTGAAGGTGTGGGCGACGGACGCCGCGAGCGTGAGGGTGCCTGCACCGAGCTTTTTCAAACCGCCATCCAAGGCAGCGCCGAGCGAAGCGTCGTGCTGCATCGGTTCGGAAACGGTAATGGCGAAGCCGCCGTCGTCGATGATTGCGCCGCCAGACTTCACGATGGTGGCAATGGGGATGGCGGGCGAGGTGGCGTTACCCTGGAAGAAGTTGCCGGCGTTTTGTTTCGCTTTGAGCATCCCGCCATTGAAGTTGAAGGTGGCTGAGGGGAGGCTGCCGCTGGAGGGCGGACCGGCCTGGGAATTTGCGGTCGCGGTGCTGACGCGCTGGACGTTAAGCACGCCGCCATCGAGATTGACGGTGCCGATGCTGCCGCGGGTGTTGCCGGCAGCATTTCGAGAGACGTCGAGAGGGCCGCAATTAACGACGGCGGAGCCACTGACGGTGAAAATACCGCGGTCCCGGCTGGCGACATAAATCTGGCCGTTGGGCGTGGTGACCGAGCCCACGTTCATCGTGCCGCCACTAATATTGAGCATCGAAAGCGCGTTGGAAGTTCCACCATTGGCGCCCTGGAATTGCTGGCCGATGTTGAAGATGCCGCCGGTTTGATTGACGATGCCGGTTGAGACGTTGACGGTCGCGGTGTTGAGCCGGGCCACCGTTGTGAATGTGCCGTTGTTCATGTTGAATGTGCCGACTCCGCCGGTGATGACGCCGACCTGGTGATCCTGCGGTTGGCCATTCACACTGATGGTGCTCAGGACTGGCGCGCTTGAGCTGGAGCCGAAGTTGAATGTGCCGGCGCGGATATCGAACTGCCACGGCACGGTCATGGTCGACGAGGTCGCATTGTCCATCAGCGTCCAATTGGCGTTGCTGGTGGTCATGCTGACGGTGTTGGTGCCGTTCGGATCGGTGCTGCCCAGAATATTAGTGATGATGCCGGACCCGGCGAGGCTGAGCGTGTTGAAAACAGAAGCTGTGTTGGTTAGTCCGCCACCGACGACTAAAGTGCCCGCCGCGCCATTCAGGGTCAGCGTGTTGCCGAAATTCAGTCCGAGGTTCACGGTTTCAGTGCTGGTCGAGTTATTGATGACGTTCGATCCCGGAACCAGATAATTGCCCATGAGGACGAACGGGCCGGCTCCAGGGATGAAGTTGATGTCACCGTAACCCGTTCCGGCCGCGGTGTCGTTGATATTGTTCAGGCGGTTGGTGTCGCCGAAGTACAACGGACCGCCCGGGGTGATAGCAACGCCGCCCCAATTCGCAGGGTCAGACCAATTGCTGTCGGTGAGGCTGCCGCCATTCCATACCGGTGGACCGCCACTTACCACGACGTTGACTTGCCCGGTGGTGTTGGTATCGACGGCGAAATGATAGGTGTTCACGTCAGGAATCGTTAGGGGCACGTTATAGATAAGATTGCCTGTATAATTAAAGAGCCGGTAAGCGTGAGCGGGCCCGCTTTGGAGCAGGCCGATTGGGTTGATTGTAACCGAGCCACCGTTCACTACGAGGTCGCCATTCACAAGGATTAAATCGTTGGTGCCCAGGCCTGGCGTGTTGGTGGAACCGAGGTCAAAAGAGAGTGTGCACGTGGGCTGCAGAACGAGTCCACCGGCAGTCAATGTGCCTATGGCAGCATCGCCCGGAACGAGCGAGCCGGAAATATCCATCGGCCCGGCAGCAACGCCGCTGCCGGCAACGATCGAAAGTCCATCATTAGTCACGCCGCGGCCGAGCAGCGTGCCGTTCATGAGGAACTTCGAGCCGGTGAGGATACTGACACCGAGCCCGTTACTCAACGTACCGGTGAAACTGAGCGTGCCATTGTCTACAATCATGCCGCCCGCAAAGTTGGGACTGGTGCTCGAAACAAAGAGTGTGTTCGTGCCGTTGTGCTTGTGCAGAATGCCATCCCCGGTAAGCACATTGCTCAGAGTCAGAGAGAAGCCGGCGCCATTGGCCATGTTGATCAGGCAATCGTTCGTCAACGTCATCGGCCCGATGATCGTGTTGGCGCCGGAGTTGGCGGCGATGCTGGGGTTGACGCCGTCACCACCGATCGAGATTACTTTGTTCAGTTGATTGGTGAGGGCAAAGAGTTCGAGCGTCGCGCCGGGCCAGACAATGAGATTGCTGGCAGGGTTGCCAAAACCGGTGGTGGCGACTTCAATTCCCAGCGTGCCTTGTATGACTTCGACATCACCCAGCTGCGGATCGACCGTGACGCCGACAATGGTGAACTGATTGGTGCCCACTTTGGTCAGTTTCCGCGGTTGGCCGCCGGTGCTGAGGCTGGCAAGGTTCGGATTTGAGGTGGTGCTGGCACGCAGGTCCATGCGCCCGCTGCCGCCGACGGTGGCGTCGGCAGCAAGAATGAGCCGGGCGAGGTTCGGATTGGAAAATGCAGGGCTGCCGCTGTTGTTCACCAGCGCGCCGCCATTGGTGACACCGCTGCCTGAAATCGTGACTGACTCCTGGCCGATGTTGATAATGTTCGCGCCGATATCGAGCGTTGCGCCGCTGGCCACGACTGTTCCTGAATTCGTGGTCCCCAGCGCGCTGTTGTTTCCAACTTTCAAAGTACCTTGCGAAACCGTGGTCGGCCCAGTGTACGTGCTGGCAACTCCGAGGGTCAGCGTGTTGGTGCCGTTTTGGCGGACGGTGCCCGAGCCGCTGATCAATGTGCTAGTAACAATGTCATCCGAATGGAGGAAGGTCAGAGTGGCGTTGTTGATAATTGTGGCATTGGCGGAAAGGCTGCCGAGCGTGTCGTTGTTGCCGACCTGCACAGTGCCGGCGCTGATCGCGAGATCGCCACTGAAGTCGTTAATGCCGGAATTATCCATAATGAGCGTGCCCGCCCCGAGCTTGGAAATACCACCAGCACCGGTGATTCCTATGCCGCCGAGGTCATTAATGGTGTAGGTGAGCAGGTTATTGCTGACCGTGATTCCGGCCGGGGCGACCGTTTGGTTGAGCGTAACGAGGCTGTTGCTTGCCGAATCATCGAATAGCACGAACGAACCATCGGAGTAGGTGGCGTTGCCGCCGGCAAAGGTCCGGAAATTGGGCGTAAAAGAATCCCAGGCAGAGTTGGGCGCGCCGCTGCTGAAACCTGCCCATTTGATGGAAGTCGGTCCAGCAGTGATCACTAGATCGACCGAGCCGTTGCCCACATTATTGGAGACATAACCCGCGTAAGGCAGTCCCGGTGAAACCGGCAGCGAACCTGCCAAACCGAAGTTCAATGTGCCGTTCAGCGCAGTGTATTTGATCAACGTGAATTGCGCCGGATAGGTCGAGATGGACGGGATGGAATCGATGCCAATGAGGTTGGTTGAGCCGAGTGAACTAAGGGTCGGCACAGTGATAGAATTGCCGCTGACCTGCGGCGAAACTATTACCACGCCGTTGCTCATCGACCATGCGGATGCGCCGGTCAAGGCCACCGGGCTGACGGCAGTGATGTCCACAGTGGCATTACTGTTGATCGTGACCGTGGGAGTTCCGGCTGTCGGGAACGAGCCCGGCGCAGCGAAGATAAGCGAGCCGCCGTTCACTGTGGTGTTGCCTTTGTAAGTGTTGACGTTGGTGAAGATTTGGGTGCCGCTGCCGATCTTCACGATCGAGAGCATGTTGGTTGCAAAGCCGCCATCCTGGATGACGCCGCCGAAGGTGGCGGTGGCGTTGTTGCCGCCGAGCGTGAGTGTTGAGGCCGCATTGCCGAAGTTGGCGACCTGGTAATTGGCGCTGTATCCGGAATTGAGCCCGTTGATAGTATCGTTGCGGCCATTAAGATCGAAGCGGCCTATATCATTGCCGGCGATGGTGAGGTCGCCTTTGCTGAGGCCATCGGGGATTTGATTATCGGCACCGAGCTTGAGATAAACCTGGCGGCCGGAAGCGGTCGTGATCAGGAGGCCGCCGCTCCAATCGTTGTTGGCGTTATTGAGGAGAATGCTGCTGTTGTTGCCGGTAGCGGCGGTGAGTTCAAGGCGACCCGGGCCAGTGATTTTTCCGGAAATGGTATTGTTCGCTCCGGAGCCGCCGGAGATGCGCGTATTGTCTCGCAGGGTGATGGTGCCTGTCAGCGCGCTATTGCCAGCGCTGAAACGAATCGCGCCCATGGTCTGACCGCCGCTGGTTTCAGTCGTGCCGACGCCCGAGATGAAAAAATTATTTGCGACCGTCACGTTGCCGCCAAAGAAGTATTGACCGCCGGGATAGACGGTGATTGGGCCGGTGCCGCCAGAGGCGGCGTTGTTACCATTCAATCGGCCGTTGTTATAAATGAATGTGCCGCCGGAATACGTGTTGGCCGCATTCATGGTAACGTAGCCCTGCACATTGACGGCGACCGGTGCGCTGCCCACGTCATTGGTAATGACGGAATTGACGGAAAGACCGCCGCTGGTTGTGCCCGGCTTGGAAAGGAACGTTAGTTCACCGCCGCTTCCGGCGGTCGTGATGTTGCCACCTGTAACCGTTGCAGTGACGCTGGATAACGGCGTGTGGAAAATACCGCCCCGTGCGCCGAGCCTGAGCACGCCCGATACGGTGATGGTGCGGTTGGCGCCACTGACCTGGGTCAATAGGGAATTAATCGTCGTTCCATTCGCCGCGGTGAGATTGCCCGAGTCAAAGGTATAACGCAGGTTGGTGGTGGTGTTGTTCGCGATTGCTCCAGTCGCGATGTCCGTGTAGCCGGCATAAGCGACGACGTTGCTCGAGGCATCGAGGGTCGCCCAATCGTTGCCGAGAGTCGCCCAGCCGCCCAGGATGCCGTTGGCGTTAGCCAGCCCCGATCCGGTCATATTGATCGTGCCGCCGTTGGGCGGAAAGAAAACGGCCGCGCCCGTATTTCGAGTAATTGCCCCATTGAGGCTGATCTGGCCTGCGCCGGCCTCGACATCGATGACGTGTCGGCCAGCGGATAAAGTCAGCGGCAGATTGAAAATTTGGGCGCTCGCCGATATG
>Ga0105245_10006805_pt1 | contig 10028 bp, 9 predicted proteins | sample KBSM54metaG_FD_81523 | JGI IMG/M metagenome (GOLD analysis project Ga0105245, IMG submission 81523) | Miscanthus rhizosphere microbial communities from Kellogg Biological Station, Michigan, USA - KBS M5-4 metaG | ecosystem: Host-associated > Plants > Roots > Rhizosphere > Soil | place: Michigan... | reverse complement strand
TGAAACGCGAACCTGCCGATGCTGACGACCTGTGGGATGCCCCTGGGCCGGGTGGGCGCCGCAAAGGCCGCGACGTCGACCGCGTTGTGAATCACCAGCGTGCGCTCCGCCCGGCAGGCCCCCGCATCCACGCCCACGTCGCGCGATGCCCGAGCAACGCAGACGACCGCGGTCGTCAACCGGCGCAAGCGGCGCTCGACCCAGAGATACAGGCGTCCCGGGAGACCCCCGTACGCGGCGAACGACCAGCCGTGGACGGTGAAGACGCGGACTGGCACGTGGGCGAGAGCGGCAGCGAGCCGGCCGAGCGCGCCGGCCTTTGAACTGTGGGCGTGAACGATGTCCGGCCGGATCCGCCGGCAGAGCCGCACGAGCTCGACCAGCGCGAGCGCGTCCTGCCACGGACTGATCGCCCGCCGCATGTGCTCGAGCTGGACGAAAGGGACGCCGGCCGCGTGCGCAGCGTCGCGCAGCGGCCCCGAGCCGTGCGCCGCGACGGTCACGTCGAACTCGGCGGTGAGCCCTGGAAGCAGCATTGCAACGGAGGTCTGAGCGCCGCCGGCCTCTGCGAGCGTGATCAGGATCAGCAGCCGGGGCTTGTGAGACATTCCTGCTCTCGTAAGTACCCGGGTTGATGGGCATTGACCGACCTAACTGGAGGTGGCGCGTGACTTTGGCCTGGTTCGTCGTCTGGTTCATCTGTGACGTCATCGGCGACCGCGAGGCGCTGAGATTCGACCCCGTCAACTGGTGGGCGGGCTTCTTCCTCTTCGCGCTGGCGGTCGACCTCGGCCGGCAACACGCGACCAAGCACCGCTGACGTCGCCTCTCAGCCGACGGGGAGCTCGCGCCGAGCGTGGGTGTCGAGGCCCGGCTCGTCCGAGCTCAGCTCGAGCTCCCAGTAGAGCTTCCCGTTCCTCGTCTCGACGCTCGGCACCGCGTCGTGGGGCAACGCGAGGGAGAACTCGTACGAATCGCCCGCGGTGACGGCGCCCTCGTGGACGACGGCCCTCGTCTGGGCCGCCGGGATCGTGAAGTCGCGCGTGTGCTCGTAGAAGGTCAGCGTGATGGTCAGCTCGCGCGAGTTGCCGCCCTCGACGACCTTGATTCGACCCGCCACGGTTCCGCCGGGCGGGATGCTCTCGGCGGCGAGCTCGAGCTCCAGCTTCACGGCCACACCCAGATCGGATGGTCGCTGCGCGGGTCGACGCGCAGCCGCCGCACCTGGCGCACGGTGACCCGCCAGCCGTAGGAGAGGCAGTCGCCCTCGTAGGAGCAGGGCGCGGCGCGGGGGATCTCGAAGCTGAAGACCTGCTCGCCTACCGCGGCGTCGACCGGCTTCCAAACCTCGTAGGCGGTCGCCTGGTTCGTCTCGCGCACCGAGACCGGCCCCGCTTTCGTCTGCGCCCGCGCGATCAGGTCGAAGCGCTCGTCGCAGACGAGGCCGACCTCGAGATCCTCGACGGCTCCGTGCGTGACGGTCGCCGCGACCGCCTCGCCGCGTCTGAGCTCGTCCCGGTCGACCGCGAGCGCGACGCCGCCGAAGCGCGTGCGCAGCCGTGCCGGCCTGAACTTCCGGTATTGCATGTGTGCGACCGCGAGACAGAGCAGCCCGAACGAGGCGAAGATCGTCCCGCCGATCGCCTCGTCTCGCCAGGGAAACTGGCGCCGGATGTGAGCGGCGACGAGCACGCCGGCGACGAACATCGCGAGCCCGACGAGCCCAACGAACCACCACAGCACCGGCAGCCCCTGCCGGTTGCGCAGGCTCTGAGCCCCAGGCGCGTGGCCGGGCGGCAGATGAGGGAAACCGCCCGAGGAAGGCAGCGGTCGGGCGGCACCCAGCTTCACGGGGCTATCCTCATGGCCACCATGGACGGCATGCTTCTCACGAAGTTCCGTCCCCGGCCGCTCGTCTTCACGCGGCTCGCCGCGCGCGCGGCGCTCAGGCGAAGCGAGGAGTTCCTGGAGCTGATCGGCCGCCGGAGGTCAGTGCGCGAGTTCTCGGACGAGCCGGTGCCGCGGGAGCTCGTGGAGAATGCGATTCGCGCAGCGGCGACCGCGCCGTCCGGCGCGAACCGGCAGCCCTGGACGTTCGTGGTCATCTCCGACCCCGCCGTCAAGGCCCAGATCCGTGCGGCGGCCGAGCGCGAGGAGGAGCTCCTCTACCGCGAGCGCGCGAGCGAGGAGTACCTCGAGGCGATCGAGCCGATCGGGACCGACTGGATCAAGCCGCACCTCACCGAGGCCCCCTACGTGATAGCGGTCTTCGAGCAGCCGTGGTCGTACGAGGAAGACGGCACCAAGCGGAAGAACTACTACGTCCGCGAGTCGGTCGGGATCGCCGTCGGCATCCTGCTCGTGGCCCTGCACAACGCGGGGCTCGCGACGCTCACCCATGCGCCGTCGCCGATGGGCTTCCTCAAGGAGATCCTCGGCCGACCCGAGAACGAGCGGCCGTTTCTGCTGATCCCGGTCGGCTATCCGGCCGAAGGCGCCGTCGTGCCGACGCTCGAGAAGAAGACCCTGGCGGAGGTCGCCGAGTTCATCTGAGCTCTCCGGCCCGTTCGCGCTAGCGGCGGCCGACGACGAGCTTGACCGGGTAGCTGCGGCGTTTCACCGCGCCCGCCCTCGGGCTCTGAGCGATTACGCGGCCGACGCGCCTCGAGTGCGCCCGGCGCACCTGGCCGACCGCGCAGTGGCGCGCGCGGACCCGCTGCTTCGCCCGGGCGAGCGTCATCCCGACGACGTGCGGGACGTGGCAGGCCTGGAGCGGTGGGGGCGGTGGTGGAGGCGGCGGAGGCGGGGGAGGCGCCGGTGGGGCGGGAGGTGGTGGGGGTGCCGGAGGTGGAGGCGGGGGAGGTGGCGGTGGCGGCGGCGGAGGAGGAGGAGGAGGTGGCGGTGGCGGCGGCTCGGTCGACTGTGCAGTCTGGAGGACCCCGCCGCCTGCGCTCCCGGCATAGAGGTAGCCGCCGGAGCTTCTCGCAAGCGTCCAGACGTTCGCACCGGCCGGGAGGCCGCTCGTCACGTCGACCCAGTTCGCGCCGTCGTCTGTCGTCCGGAACGCCCCTCCGGCAAGACCCGCGAAGACGTCGCCCACTGCGTTGACCGCGAGCGCGTTGACGTCACGCGTGTCCAGGCCCTGCGGCGTCCAGGTGTCCCCGTTGTCCGTCGAGCGGAAGACCCCGCCGCCCGATCCGAACTGCGACACCGTTCCTGCGAAGACATGGCCGTTCGGGGCGACCGCCAGCGCGGTCACGTCCGTCGACGCCAGGCCGTCGTCGACGAGATCCCAGTGCTGGCCGTCGTCGGTCGAGCGGTAGACGCCGGTGCCGCAGCCGGTGGTTCCGGCGAAGAGCTCGCCCGAGGCATTGACCGCCAGAGAGACGACGTTCCCGCACGTCAGGCCTGTGATCACGTGCTCCCAGCTGCCGCCGTCATCCGTGGACCGGTACACGCCGCCGTTCTGGTACGTCCCAGCGAAGACGTGACCGTTGGGCGAGATGACCAGCGCGCGTACGTCGGTCGCGATCGAGCCGGTGACGTCCTCCCAGGTCCCGCTGTCGTGCGCCAGGCGGAAAACCCCACCCGACCCGCCGATGAAATCGGCGCCGGCGAAGACGTCTCCGTTGGGCTTGACCGCAAGAGCGCGCAGATACCGCGCGGCGAGGCCGTTGTCGAAGCGCTCCCAGGCTGCTCCGCCGTCGGTCGAGCGGAACATGCCGGCTCCGTAGGTGCCTGCGAACAGACCGTTCGGCGCGACCGCGAGCGTTCGCACGTCCGTCGCGATCAGCCCGGTGTTCTGCTCGCTCCAGGTCGGTCCGTCCGCGCCGAAGACGCCGCCGCCGAAGTAGGTCCCTGCCAGGAGGCGACCGGCCGAGACCGCGAACGAGAGGACGAACGGCGCCGTCAGGTTGTCGTTGAACCCGGACCAGTGGTCGCCGTTGTCGTCCGAGATGAAAGCGCCGTCCCCGTAGGTGCCGGCGTAGACGTGGGTCGGGGTCGCGATCAGGGCGTTGATGCCGTTTCCCGACGTCAGGCCCTGGTTGATCGCCGTCCACGTATGGGAGCCGTTGAGCAGGCGGAAGACGCCGCTGCCGAAGTCGGTGCCTGCAAACAGGTCGCCGCCGGCGTTCGCCGTCAGCGAAAGGACGAACGGCTCCGTGAGGCCGGTGTTCTCCGGGTTCCAGTGGTCGCCGTTGTCGGTGGAGCGGAAGACGCCCCCGCCCCACGTACCCGCGAGGAGGTCTCCGTTCGGGGCGATCGTGAGCGCGGCGACGTACGTGTTCGTCAAGCCTGTGTCGATCAGCGTCCACTCGGTGCCGTCGTGCAGATAGCGGTAGACACCGCCGCCCTCGGTCGTCCCCGCGAAGACGTCGCCGTCCGCGTTCACCGCCAGCGCGTCGACGAACGGCCAGTCCAGACCGTCGTTCAGCTGGGCCCAGGTGTCCCCGCCGTCGGTCGATCGGAAGACGCCGCTGAAGGTCCCGGCGAAGACGTCGCCACCCGGAGCGATCGCGAGTGCGCGAACGTTCGTGTCCGTCAGCCCGGCGTTCGCGCGTGCCCACGTCAAGCCGCCGTCTGTCGAGCGGAAGACGCCGCCGCCCTGCGTTCCCGCGAAGACGTCGCTCCCGTCCGCCGCCAGCGCGATGACGTCTGCGCCCTCGGGGCCGTTCGTGCCGATCCAGAAGTTGTCGCCTGTCTGCGCCGAGCCTGTGACGACGAGCGTGCACAGGGCTCCGACGATCACCGCCAGCCGTCGCATTTGCCCTCCCGAGGGCATGTCTACACGAAAGCGGCCCAATCTCCAAGCTGCGGCGTGGGCCAACGGCGTCGGACTGACGCTTGTCGTCGCAAGGCTCTGGCGCGTCTGCGGGGACGGCGCCGTTCCCTACCTCCGGCGTGACCGCCACGCACGACGATGCCCCCGGCATGAATCGAACATGCGCACGCGGTTTAGGAAACCGCTGCTCTATCCACTGAGCTACGGGGGCCGGACGGCTCAGGTTAGCGCCGCGAGGACGGGCTTTGCCCGGCCTCGCTCACGGCCGCTGCCGGACGGCCGAAGGAGGGGGCTCGTGGGGGAACCATGGGTTCACCCACGCTCAAACCGCTGCTCTATCCACTGAGCTACGGGGGCTCGAGGCGAAGGGTAGCGCTGGGCCTAATGGGGTACAGCGCCGTCCATGAAGCTTCTCAACAGACACAAGGACGAGACACAGAACGACTCCAGTGAGCGGCCGCTGCCCGACGAGGCGCCTGAGCCGCAGCCCGAGCACGAGGAGCCGCGGCTCGAAGACCCGGGCCCGACGGACCTCTCCAAGCGCGACTACCTGGCGATCGTGAAGCGCGGCTTCAAGGAGTTCAACGAAGACCACATGACGAACATCGCTGCCGCGCTCGCCTACTACGCGTTCCTCGCGATTCCGGCGGCGCTGCTGCTCGCCGTCGGCCTCTTCGGCCTGTTCGCGGGGCCCGACGCGATCAACACGGTGATCGACAAGCTGAACGGGATCGTTCCCGCGCAGGCGACGCAGCTGCTCGAGGAAAGCCTGAAGAACCTGACCAACAACCGCGGGACGAGCATCACCGTCCTCGTCGTCGGCGGTGCGCTCGCCCTCTGGTCGGTGACGGGCGCGATGCAGAACGTGATGTGGGCGCTCAACATCGCCTACGACCGCGACGAGGGACGCGGCTTCGTCAGGCGGCGGCTGATCGCGCTCTGGATGGTCGTGTTCGCGCTGATCGGCTTCATGCTCGCGTTCGGCGTCCTCGTCCTGGGGCCACAGCTGTCGACCTGGATCGGCGATGCGTCCGGCGCCAAGACGCCGGTGAAGATCGCGTGGTACGTCGCCGAGTGGCCGCTGCTGATCTGCGGGCTGCTGCTGGTCTTCGCCGCGATCATGTACTACGGCCCGAACGTCGAGCACCCGCGCTGGCAGTTCCTGAGCTTCGGCGCGTTCTTCTCGCTCGCCGTCTGGCTCATCGCGTCCGGGGCCTTCGCGTTCTACGCGAGCCGCTTCGGCTCCTACAACAAGACCTGGGGCTCGCTGGCGGCCGTCGTCGTAATGCTCACCTGGCTCTGGCTGAGCGCCGTGGCCCTGCTGCTCGGCGCCGAGATCAACTCCGAGGCCGAGCGAAGCCGCGAGCTGCGACGGGGCGAGCCCGCCGAGGTCGAGCTGCAGGCGCCCGCGAAGGACTAGCCGCTGGCGCTTGCAGGCCGGTTGGCCAGCGTCAGCGTGACCGTGTGGCTCTGGCCGTCGCGCTCGTAGGTGACGCTCACGCTGTCGCCCGGCTTGTGGGTGCTGATCGCGCTCGCGAGCTCGTCCGACGTCGACACCGACGTGCCGCCGAGCGAGGTGACGACGTCGCCGGTCTTCAGGCCCGCCTTCGCGGCCGGCGTCCCGGGGCGCACCCCTGCGATTCGCGCGGTCGCGCCGGTCGGGGAGAGCGAGACGCCGAGGTAGGCGTGCTCGGCCTTACCGGTCGAGATCAGCTGCGAGACGACCGACTGGATCGCGTTGGCCGGGATCGCGAAGCCGACACCCTCGTTGCCGCCGGAGTCGCTGCGAATCTGCGAGTTCATGCCGACCACGTGCCCCTCGGTGTCGAGGAGCGGGCCGCCGGAGTTGCCGTGGTTGATCGCGGCGTCGGTCTGGATCGAGTCGGGGATCGTGAAGTGGGTCAGCCCCTCGATCGACCGGTGCAGCGCGCTCACGATGCCGCTCGTGACGGTTTCGGAGAGGCCGAACGGCGAGCCGATCGCGACCACGCCGTCACCGACCTCGAGCTTGCTCGAGTCGCCGACGGTGAGCGGGAAGAGCTGCGAGTCGGGCGCGGAGACGTGGACGACCGCAATGTCGCTCGACGGGTCGGACCCGACCAGCGTCGCGGGGTACGTCTTGCCGTTCCAGAACTGAACCGAGATCTTTTTGGCGCCGTCCGCGACGTGGGCGTTCGTGACGATGTTGCCGTCGGAGTCGTAGACCCAGCCCGAGCCCTGCGCCTGCTGGGCCTGAGAGCCGCCGAACGGGCTCGAGCCCTGCGTCGAGACGGTGATCTGGACGACGCCCTTGTAGGCGCTCCGGTAGATCTGGGGGATCGAGAGCGGGCTCGTGGTCGAGGCCGGCTGCGAATCCTTGACCGTGACGGGCTGAGCGGCCGGCTTCGACTGGGTCGGCCCGAAGGCCGCGTAAAGGAGCGCCCCGCCGCCCGCGCCAAGGCAGAGGACTGCCAGGAGGGAGGCTATGAGGGAGGGTTTCGGGCGGCGGGACATCTGGAGTGACATGCTCCTTTCGGGGTTCGGTCGATTGCAATACACCGGTCCCGCCTAAGACGGACCTGAAACGAGGCTAAGAACTGGCTAAGAACGCGACGGCCTTTTCAGGAAGTTCTCAGAGTAGCCACGCACAATGGGCACCGTGAAGATCCTGATCGTCGACGACGAGCGCGCGGTGCGCGAGTCTCTCCAGCGGGCTCTCGAGCTCGAGGGCTACGAGATCGAGCTGGCCGCCGACGGGCGTGAGGCACTCGAGCGGCTGGGAGCGGACGGCCACGTGGACGCCGTCCTGCTCGACGTGCTGATGCCCGGCATGGACGGGCTGGAGGTCTGCCGGACGATTCGCCGCAACGGAAATCCCGTGCCGGTCCTGATGCTCACCGCTCGCACGCAGGTCGAGGACCGCGTCGAAGGCCTCGATGCCGGCGCCGACGACTACGTGACGAAGCCCTTCGCGCTCGAGGAGCTGCTCGCCCGCCTGCGCGCGCTCCTGCGCCGCACGGCCGACGGCTCCGGCGAGACGCTGAGCTTCGCCGACCTCGAGCTCGACCCCGGCACCCGCGAGGTCAGGCGCGGCGGCGAGCTGATCGAGCTGACGCGTACCGAGTTCTCGCTGCTCGAGCTGTTCATGCTGAATCCGCGCCAGGTCCTGACCCGGTCGGTCATCTTCGAGCGGGTCTGGGGATACGACTTCGGCTACGGCTCGAACTCGCTCGACGTGTACATCGGGTACCTCCGGCGCAAGACCGAGGCGGGCGGAAAGCCGAGGCTGATCCAGACGGTTCGCGGCGTCGGCTACGCGCTCCGCGAATCCTCATGAGCTTTCGGACACGGCTGGCGCTGGTGGCTGCAGTCGCGGTTGCGCTGGCGGTGGTCGCCGCGTCGGCGGTCGTGTTCGTCGTCGTGCGTAACCAGCTTCGCGGCGACCTCGATGCCGCTCTCAGGCAGCGCGCACAGGCGATGCACCAACCGCTGCGGATCGAGGCCGGCCCGGGCGGCGACTACTTGGATGCGGGGCCGGGCGGATTCGGCGACGTGGGCTTCCTGCAGGCGGTCCGGTCCGACGGCAAGGTCTACAAGATGTTCGGCGAGCGCGGCTCGCTGCCGGTGACGAAGGCGACGATCGATGCAGCGTCTGGACGCCGCGGAGCCTTCTTCGCCGACGCCAGGAGTGGCGAGAGTGACGTCCGCGTCTACACGGTCCCGGCCACGAACGGCTACGCGCTGCAGATCGCCCGCGGCCTCGGCGAGGTCAACCACACGCTCCACCGCGTGAGCGTCTACCTCGTGCTGATCGCGCTCGGCGGGATCCTCGTCGCCGTCGCTCTCGGGCTCGCCGTCGCGCGAACGGCGCTCTCCCCGGTCCGGCGGCTGACGGACACTGCGGAGCACGTGACCGAGACCGGCGATCTCTCGGAACGGATCGAGGTGACCAGCCACGACGAGCTCGGCCGGCTCGCGAGGAGCTTCAACACGATGCTCGCCGCGCTCGAGGAATCGAGCCGGGCGCAGCGGCAGCTGGTCGCGGACGCGTCGCACGAGCTACGGACCCCGCTGACGAGCTTGCGCACGAACATCGAGGTCCTGGCGACCGAGCGGACGCTTCCGCCTGGCGACCGCGAGAAGCTGCTCGGCGACGTGGTCGAGCAGCTCGGCGAGATGACATCGCTGATCACGGAGCTGATCGAGCTCGCGCGGGCCGAGCAGCACCACGAGGAGCCGGAGGACGTGCGGCTCGACCTGCTCACCGAGGGCGCGGTCGAGCGTGCGCAGCGGAACCGGCCGAACGTCACCTTCCGCACCGCCCTCGACGAGTCGCTCGTCCACGGCGTTCCCTCCACGATCGAGCGCGCGGTGGCGAATCTGCTCGACAACGCCGCCAAGTGGAGCCCTCCTGGCGGCGAGGTCGAGGTCGGCGTCCACGGCGACGAGGTCACGGTCCGGGACCACGGCGCGGGTATCGCCGACGAGGACCTGCCGTACGTCTTCGACCGCTTCTACCGCGCGTCGTCCGCACGCGGGCTGCCCGGATCCGGCCTCGGGCTCGCGATCGTGAAGCAGGTCGCCGAGGCTCACGGCGGCACCGTCACCGCCGAGGCGGCCGACGGCGGCGGGACGCTGATGCGTCTGCGCCTCAACGGCGCAACCGGCCGCTGAGCGGCGCTTTCCGGAGCGCTCACTAGAGTCGGGAGCCGTGATCGCGCGGGCCTTCCGGCGCATCTACTTGCCGCCGCTGCCTCGACGTGTCTGGCTGCTCGAGGGCGCGGGCCTCCTGAGCGCGATGGGGAACGGCTTCGTCCTGCCCTTCCTCGTCATCTACCTGCACGAGGTGCGCGGGTTCTCGCTGCCCGCGGCCGGAGGGGTGGTCTCGCTGATCGGCGCCGCGAGCGTGGTCGTCGCTCCCGTGAGCGGCTGGCTCGTCGACCGGTTCGATCCGCGCGTGCTCACGGCGACGGCGGTTCTGCTGGCGGCGGTGGCGACCGGCTCGCTCGCGTTCATCACGACGCTGTCGCAGGCGCTCGTGCTCGCGGCTGCGCTCGGCGTGGCGCACGGGCTCTTTCGACCGAGCGAGCGCACGCTGATGGCCGCGATCGTCCCGCCGGAGTCGCGGCACCAGCTCTTCGCGCTCCAGGGCGCGATGGGGAACCTCGGGATCGGCATTGGCGCGGTTTGCGGAGGTCTCGTCGTCTCGACGACCCACCCGGACAGCTTCACCCTCGTGTTCCTCGCCGACGCCGCCACGTTTCTC
>Ga0105245_10006803_pt1 | contig 10028 bp, 8 predicted proteins | sample KBSM54metaG_FD_81523 | JGI IMG/M metagenome (GOLD analysis project Ga0105245, IMG submission 81523) | Miscanthus rhizosphere microbial communities from Kellogg Biological Station, Michigan, USA - KBS M5-4 metaG | ecosystem: Host-associated > Plants > Roots > Rhizosphere > Soil | place: Michigan... | reverse complement strand
TTTCTCTGTGCGGCCGTTCGGATTCGACACGTAGAGAATGCGGAAATCCGGCACGAAGGCCAAACGCTGCTGCGCACCGTCCCGCATCACGAAGAGGGCATCGCTGGCAGTCGCATCTTGGATCGACGTGACAGAATCGAGCCAGGTTTGCAGCGGTGCTCCCCCTGCGGCTTTGCTTCTAATGAAGACTCTGGAGCACATGCTCTCGGTGCATCCGACTCCTTCGAGCCTGACCGTTCGGCTCGTCCCATCGGCGGCAATGACTCTTGCCGTCAGACCCGACCGATGTCCGTCGATTTGCGCCGGTAAGCTGGCTCCTCCGCTTTTGAAAGCCGGAAGCAGCAGGACCGCAGCCATACAACCTATTCGGAGTGTTTTCATATTCTGATTCCTTTCTTCATTCTCGCTCGTCGACCACTCTTCTGATCTCCGCTTCATATTCGCCCTTGCCGCAGATCCCGACGTGAGTTGCCGCAATGCGGCCGGATCTGTCGATGATGAATGTCGTCGGCAGGGAATGTGCACCGTACGCCTGAGCCACGTCGTCCTTGCCCAGCATCACCCGATAGTCGATCTTGTGGGCGTCGATATAAGGCTTAACAGCGCTCCAGCCATCTTCATCCAGGGAAACGCCCAGCGTTGCGAACCCCGCGTGCTCGTAACCTTTTTGAAATTCGATGAACCACGGGATCTCGGCCGCGCAGGGGGCGCACCACGTCGCCCAAAAATTAAGCAAAACCACTTTGCCGCGAAGTTCCGAGAGCCTAACCGGCTTGCCGGAAGCATCGGCCAGCACGAAATCGGGAGCCATCCGCCGCTCGCTCCCGTTGACTAACGCGGAGCTTGGCACAGCGCTGGACACGTTACGCGTGAGCAAGCTGTGCACCCAGTTGGATTGGCCGACACACGCCGAAACGCAGCGTTGCGCGAACGCACGTGTGGTCGGGAACGCCATCAACGGAACGCTTGCCGCGACGGCTCCCGCGGCCACCCATCCCCACCTCTGCGTACGATTCCGTTTGAGCCGGCGTCGCTCCCGAAGCCGCGAAAGCCCTCGCGATACATCGGCCTGCCACTCACGGTCCGGCCCCAGCGCTGCCAGACGTTCTTCCACCCATTCGTCCCTATTGCTGTCCATATCGTTTGATGTACTCCTTTCGGAAAGTCTGCTCTGCACGACTAAGAAAAGTTCCAATCGAGGCCGGGTTCAGGTTCAGCGCGGCCGCCAGTTCTTCGTAGCTGAGGCCATGGCTGCGGAGGATCAGCAACTCGGCCTCGCGCGATTGGATAACGGCCAAGACAGTTCGAACTCGGTCCTGGTCTTCTTGGGCCGCCCGCATGTCCTCTGGCGTCGGCGAAGGGCGGAAGAACCGCACCAGGCTTTCGCGCCGGGAGCGGCGACTTTCCCGGCGAAGCTCGTCCAAACCTGCCCGTACGGCCACGCGATATAGCCATGCCGAAGCATTTTCACCCTGCGCCCCAGGGTTTTGCGACCATTTCAGAAAGACGTCGACGGCCAGCTCCTCCGCACGCGACGGATCCCGTAGGACGCGCGCGATCACTCGCGCGATTCGCTCATAGTGGGCCTGGAAGACCGTCTCCACATCTAGCCGGTCCTCGCCCGTATCGATCTCAACGAGCGCTTCGCGTGATGCGTCCACACTTCTACAACGCCGCTCGAGGCCGGTTTGTGACAGGTTTCTTTTGAGATTTAGGCCACACCGCCGCGTCCGAGCGTATAAGCTCGTGTAAAGCCGCGTAGTACCAATCGCTTGGGCTCAGAAGGGCTACTCTTTCGGGGAAGTGACCATGTCTACCAAAGACCATTGGGAATCCGTTTATTCGTCCAAGGCAGATGCGGAACTAAGCTGGACCCAGCCAGATCCCCATCTGTCGCTGTCGTTGATCGCCGAAGTGTGCCCTGCTGGCCGAGTGATTGATGTGGGCGGCGGGACGTCTCCGCTTGCTGGCAAGCTCTTAGGCTGCGGGTATTCGGTAACTGTGCTCGATATTTCAGAAGCGGCGGTAACTCGCGGACGGGAAAAACTGGGATCCAGAGCGGATACTATCCAATGGATAGTAGCCGATGCAACCGCGCTCCCCAACCTCGGCGCATTCGACGTTTGGCATGACCGGGCGGTATTTCACTTTCTCACGAATCCGGCAGATCGGGCGGCTTACATCGCACTGTTGCAACGGACTCTTGCGCTCGGGAGGCATGCGGTGATCGCAACGTTCGCCCTGGACGGACCAGAGAAATGCAGCGGTCTGGATGTTCGGCGCTATAGTGGACAGACCCTGCGTGCGGAGCTAGGAACTAGCTGGGAGCTTCTTAAGACGGTCCCGGAGACGCATATCACTCCTGAAGGAAAGCCACAGTCCTTTCAGTACAGCGTATTTCGCCGAGTTTAAGACTGATGGCCGGGGGATCCGATGGTCATTTGTTACACTCGCTGTGAATGCCTCAAATACTGGACGGCACCGCCGTCCGCAACGAAATCCTGGAGCGGCTGAAGCCGCGGATCGCCCAACTCAAACGCAAACCGGGGCTGGCTGTTGTCCTGGTGGGCCACAATCCGGCGTCTGAAGTTTACGTTCGCAGCAAGATCAAGACCTGCGGCGAGATTGGCATTTTCAGTGACAAGCTCACGCCTCCTGAAACCATCACCACCAGCGAAATGCTGGCGCTGATCGACGATCTCAATCGCCGTCCCGATATCGACGGCATTCTGGTCCAGATGCCTTTGCCTAAGCATGTAGACACCCGGAGGGTGTTGGAAAGTGTCGCGCCGGATAAGGACGCTGACGGGTTTCATCCCGTGAACGTCGGCCATCTTGTGGCCGGCCGGCCCGCGCCGCGAGCATGCACTCCCGCCGGCATCATGGAACTGCTCAAGCACTACAAAATTCCTGTCGATGGACGCCGCGCAGTGGTCCTGGGACGCAGCGATATCGTGGGCAAACCGATGGCGCTTATGTTGCTGCATGAAAACGCCACCGTGACCATCTGTCACTCCCGCACCACCGAGCTGGCCGACGAATGCCATCGTGCCGATATCCTGGTGGCCGCCATCGGCCGAGCCGGTATGGTAACCAGCGAGTTCCTGGCTCCGGGAGCCACGGTCATCGACGTCGGCATGAATCGCGTCACCGATCGCGCAACGGCGGAATTCCTGGGCAAGGCCGAGGAGTTCGATCGCAAGGGCTCCGTCCTGGTCGGCGACGTTCATCCTGTTGAAGTCGCTCGCGTGGCGTCGGCTTATACGCCGGTGCCGGGCGGTGTTGGTCCTCTGACCATTGCGATGTTGATGGCCAATACCGTGGCGCTCGCGGAGCAGCATCAGGGGGCAGCCGCGTCCCGAACGAATGCTTAGAGTCGGCCTCACCGGCGGCCTGGCCAGCGGGAAAAGCTTTGTGGGCCACGCCCTAGCCGATCTAGGTTGCTTCTTGATCCAGGCTGACGTGTTGGGTCGCCAGGTGCTCGAACAGGGCGGCGAAACCTACGACGCCGTGGTGGCCACCTTCGGCAACCAGATCCTCGACCCGGACAGCAAGATCAATCGAAGGCTGCTGGCGCGGATTGTGTTCTCGGATCCCGAGCAACTGGCCAAGCTGAACGCTCTGGTGCATCCCCCGGTCAAGCTGCGGGAGCGCGACCTGGCCGACGAATTCGCCCGCGCCCATCCCGATGGCATCGTCGTTACCGAAGCTGCGATACTGGTCGAGACAGGCAGTTATAAGGATTACGACCGCTTAATTGTCGCCGTCTGCCGCCCTGAACAGCAGATCGAACGATCGATGGAGCGGGATGGAGCCAGCCGCGAAGAAGTCTTGAAACGGTTGAGCCGTCAAATGCCGCTTGAAGAGAAGGTGAAGCATGCCGACTTCATCATCGATACCTCGGGAAGCAAGGAAAATACCCTTCAGCAAGTTCGAACCGTATATGAAGCCCTGCGGAGTCTGGTTAAGGGGCCGGGATTGAATCCATGAAGCTACGAACATTCTTAATCGCGCTGGGCCTGGTGGGCGTGTTTGTGTTCCTTACCAGCCGCCAGAATTCGTCGGTGCGCAGCCTTTGGACGGATCGGGGTGTCGCATGGACCGGGCCCTCGGTGGCTTATTCTGCCGGCCTCAGCCCCGATGAGACCAACAACATCGATATTTACAAGGCCTCGAAGGAAAGCGTGGTGTACATCACCAGCACCGTGTATCAACGGGATTTTTTCTTCGGAGTGCAGGCCGTGCAAGGTTTGGGCTCGGGATTCCTGATTAATGCTGATGGTCAGATTCTCACCAATTATCACGTGATCAGCGGCAGTTCCGACGTCGAGGTCACCATGCCTCCCGACCAGAGCCGCTACAAAGCAAGGATTCTGCACCGCGATCCGGCCCACGATCTTGCGCTGATCCAGATTGACCCCAAGAAGAAACTCACCTCCTTTCTCAAACTCGGAGATTCCGACAATCTCCAAGTGGGCCAGAAAGTGCTCGCTATCGGCAATCCGTTCGGCCTCGCGGGAACTCTGACTACCGGTATCGTGAGCTCGCTGCATCGCAAGATTCAGAGTGAGGAACGCGGCGATCTCGAAGACATGATCCAGACGGACGCGGCGATTAATTCCGGCAACAGCGGCGGTCCGCTGCTCGATTCGCAGGGCTACGTCATCGGGATCAACACGGCGATTTACGGCCCCAACGGCGGGAGTGTTGGCATCGGTTTCGCAATTCCCATCAACCGTGCCAAGGTCATGCTCGGCGATTTCAAATCCGGCAAGTTGCCGGCGTCGAGCACGATTGGTGTTTCCACCTACCTGGTTTCAGGCGATTGGGCGGAAGCGCTGAAGTTGCCTCGGAGCGGGGGACTGCTGATCGGCAGGGTAAACCGCGGAACACCGGCGAGCGCAGCCGGGCTACGTGGGGCGACGCAGCAGGCTCGACTCGGCAATTACTTGGTGCCAATCGGCGGCGATCTGATCATTGCTGTCGATGGAAAGAAAGTGGAAGAAGAGAATGCGATCACGAAGGCCGTGACTCAGAAGCACGCCGGCGATACGCTCAACCTGACCATCTGGCGCGATGGCCGTAACATGGATGTAAAAGTGACACTCGCGGCGCAAGGCGACGGCGTACTCTGATTCCGCAGGGCTGCTAATGCAGGTTCACTCTCCCGAACCGACCGCGGCTGCGTCCTCTAGCGGCGATCCCCTCGGCTCCTCCAGCGCGCGCCGCGCACTCGCCGGATTCTTCGTCTCTGGAGTGCTGCTGTCGTTCCTGGGCACTATTCTGTTCTCCTGGCAGCATCACCTCACCTCGCAGTACGGTATCGTCGGGCTGTACTACGCGGGACTGATCGCGGGCCTGGTTGGATCGGCCCGACTTTCCCCCGCACTGCTCCGCCGCAAAGGCCTCGGCTGGACCTTGGCGCTCGCGTGTGGACTCGCCGGAGCGGCATTCCTGTACCTCGCGTTCGTCTCGCCACCATTTTCGCCGTGGTGGCGAGTCGCCGGCATGGCGATGGTCGGATTCTCCGCGGGCTTGCTGCACACAGCGATTTTTCACGCGATTTCTCCCATGTACCGCCACGATCCCGCGGCCACCGTGAACCTGGCGGGCATCCTCTTCGGCTCCGGATGTTTCGCCCTGGCGATCGTAATATCGGGGACGTTTTATCTCTACACGGCGGCGGCGGTCCAAGTCTGGATTGCGGTGATCCCGGCGCTGTTCGGCTGGATGTATTGGAAGACGCCCTTCCCGGCCGAATCCGCGGCTGAGCTTCCAGCGCCACACCAGACCTTATCCGAGCTGCGCAGCACGGGGGCCGTCTTGTTGAGCTTATTGCTGTTTTTCCAGTTGGGGAACGAATGGGCGGTTGCCGGCTGGCTTTCGCTGTTCTTGAGCCAACGACTGGGTATCAGTCCGCCGTCAGCGCTCGGAATGCTGGCGCTATACTGGCTCGCGCTTACGATAGGACGAGCAGCCTCGCAATGGATCCTGCCCCGCGCGCGACATGGACGATTGCTGCTGACGACCGTCACGGCGGCGATGTTCGGCTGCATCATCCTGGGGGCCACCGACAACAAGTTTGGAGCCGTCACCGGCGTCCTGCTGGTGGGCTTGGCGTTCGCACCGATTTATCCCCTCGTAGTCGAAAAAATAGGGCACCGTTTCCCGTATTATCACCCTGGCTTTTATAACGGAATCTTTTCTCTGGCGATGGCCGGGGGACTTCTGACTCCCGGACTTATGGGCTACATCGCATCCGTCTACGGCCTGCGCATGATCATGCTGATCCCTCTGATCGGATCGATAGTGGTGTTTATTCTGTTGCTGCTGATCTGGCTGGAGTCGCGCCTGCGAGCGTATAACTCTCCGCCCCCATCCCCGGCACAGTCGGCCTAGTGCTAGGTCTTACTGCTGACGAATGCCCGCCCGCGCTTCTCCGGCCCCAGGCCTACCGTAATCGCTGCGAGGAGCAGAACCAGGGCCGCCATCACCCCCATCGCGGTCGAGTAGCTGAAAGCCTGGGCGAACCGGGCTTGGATATACGCGGAACCCGACGCAACCAGCACGCCGATCTGGTAACCGAAGCCGGGGAAGAAGCCTCGCGCCTCGGGCGGCGAAAGTTCGTTGATATGCGCGGGAATGGCCCCCCACGCCCCCTGCACCGCCACCTGCATGAGAAATGCCCCCAACATTAGCAGCGGCTTGGTGGGCGCCAGGATCCACAGCGGGATCACCAGCAGTCCAGCTAAGGTCACGCCCGTGATCGTGCGCCTGCGACCCCAGGTGCTGGAGAAGTGCCCGAGCGTGACTCCGCCGATAACTGCCCCCAGAACGCCTATGAAAGTGACCACCGAAGTGTCCTGCGCGCTGAAGCCGCGCTGGCTCTGGAGGAAGGTTGGATACATGTCCTGCGTGCCGTGCGAGATGAAATTCATGGCGGACATCATCAGGCACAGGTACAGGAAGAGCTTCCAGTTGGAGAACAGAACCGCGCGGTAGGAGGCCGCGTCCGTTTTCGATTCATGCCAGGCACGAGATTCCTCCACGCTCAGGCACAGCAGGATTGTGATCAGCGCGGGGATCGCGCCGACAAAGAACATGGCGCGCCAGCCGAAGTGAGGAAAAAGAGTGAAGTACGCGATTGCAGCCAGGCCATTGCCCACGGCGTAGCCTTCCTGCAGGATCCCGGAGGCGATGCCGCGCCACTTGACCGACACCGATTCCAGCGCGAGCGAAGCTCCTACGCCCCAATTTCCGCCCATGCCGATGCCGTACAGCAGGCGGAGCACGAGGAACGCGGTGAAGCTGGGTGCGAGGCCGGACAGCACTTCCATCAGCGTGTAAAACGCGATGTTGGCGATCAGGATGGGGCGGCGTCCATAGCGGTCGGCGAGCAGGCCGAAAACGAACGCGCCGATGGGCCGCGTCATCAGGCTGGCTGTAATGGTCAGCGCAATGTCGGGCACGGAACGGCCGAAGTCTTTGGCGATGGCGGAGACGCAGAAGACCAGGACGAAGAAGTCAAATGCATCGATGGTCCACCCGAGGAAACCTGTGGCGACCGCCTTGCGCATATTTCTGGTTTCGGCGGTGCTGGTTCCGGCAGGCATCTGGACCTGTGTAACACATCCAGCCGGGTTGGCGCTTTTGAGCCCATCCATGCGACACAAGTCTCAGAGTCCTCACGCCGGTGTCTTTAAGACTTAGTTTGGCGGTCGCAGTTTTAGTTTGTGATCCAATGCGATTCCGGTCCCCCGAGTTCGGAAGAACGCAACGATGGGAAAATGATCAGAGGTTAAGCGTACTTCGGGATCTTGCGGGTTATCTGTGAGGATAGCCGTGTCGACCCGGCGTGCTTGAATGAATGCTCTTAGCGTGTTCGCGGAAATCATGCAGTGGTCATAGTTGCTCACCGGAGTACCGCCCTGAGCTGCGGATGATCGCGAGGTTGGCTCGTGTACAGTAATAGCGAAGCGCCGCTCGCCCTCCTGGAATCGGGGATCTTGTTGCAAAACTGAGTCTAGCGTTATGCCATTCTGCCCATGCTGTCCGCTAAGTTGGGACGGCATATTGAAATCACCGCAGACGATAACATCAGGGTCGTGATCCTTTTGGCTGAAGTACCAGTCCAAGTAGTCAAGCACGGATCGTAATTCACGTGCGGACTCCGACGTATTTCCATCGGCAAAAGTCAAGTGCAGCGTCACCAGTGTGAAATCGAAATCATCTACCGCGAATTGCGAGACCTGAGGTGGATGAACTGCGCGCGTTGGGTCCGTCACGATCTCATCGGATAGAATCTGGTTGGTCACATTTAGCAGGAATGAATCGCGCAGAGTCGCGCTGTGTTGGAACCAGAATCCATTGTCCATTGCGTCGGTGCTTTCGAAAAACGAAGCACGCCAATTCGCAGTCCCCTGCGGAAGCATCGATGTAAGCAGATCCGCTGAATCCCGGTTAGGAACCTCTTGAGCGGCCAAAATCTGATACGTGCCACCAAAAAGATTAGTGAGGGCGACCTGAACCATAGGTGGACGCGAAGCCCCGACATCAGTTGATGTCCCTCCGACCTGTGTGTTCCAAGAAACCAGTGCAAGCCAGTCACGCGGTACCCCGACCCGGTCGTTTGGTATCTCTGGAAGAGGCGAGGGTTCCGCGGTGGTTTTCAGTTCTGCCAACCGCTGCTCCACTAGAAATCCGGTGCCAGGTGGATCGGCCTCAGGGCCATCGACTGCAACCGTAACTCCAGGTTGACTGGACACATCGTCAACGCGAACTTCAAGCGGTAGCAGACCGCCGTGAGGTAGTGAAGTAGGGATGCCAACAACAATTGAGAGGATTCCGTTGACGACTCCGGCTGTCAATCCTGCGCGGAGCACCGCGGCATCAACGCCGTCGATGCGAACGGTAACTGTATGTTTGAGGACTGGAGTGATCGCGCCAATTATTGCGCCATCTGGCAAAAGTGGATCGGTTTCGCCATCGCCAGTAGCGTAAATCGTCACAAAGGAACCGCGCGCCGCTCTTTGGGATTGACGGTTTGTGCTGTGGTCAGAGTTTTGAATAGCACCCAAGCCTTGGCCCGAACCATCAGCCGTAAAAATGCCGAGAATGATTCTCGTCACTGGCACAGTTACCTTGTTGGACAGTAAGCCTTCAAACTCGACCTGAATGTCGACTGAGGTGCTCGCGCTCACAAAATACGGGACGATTACGCCAACGACATCCTCGCGAGTACAGATCATAGGAGCAGGCGTCCCCCCAAAAAGGACCCGCGTGCCTGCGAGAGCGTTCGTCACCGTTTGACCATCAGAGCTTAATTCAAAAGATCGGATGAACGCGGGACCCATCCGAGAGCCGTAGATGAAGAGGATCTCGCCCGGCGAGATGGGCCCTGCGAGCGAACTGGCGGCACTACGAATCCCAGCGGCAGAAATTACTGGATTCTTCAGAAGAGGCGAACATGCGTTTAGAGGAGTGCCACGGTTACGAGGACTTGGGGCGCCGGTCACGAAATCCGCCGCGTTGTTATCCGTATCGGTACATCCATTCGAATGACGCAGAATGGCAGTAACGTTGTCCAGCGATGGTGCGGGCGCGCTTTCGGCGTCATTGGCCGCCCCATAACCGACAAAGTCGATAACCTGGTTACCGACAGCGCTGCTGCCGGACAGCAGCGCATTCCCGGAGACAAGCGCAACCTTGCCGGAATTCGCGCTTAGGTTGATGCCGCCGGTCGCATCTGGGGAAGGTATAGGGGCGCCGACACTACCTAGATTTTCCTGAATCAAATAGAATTGCCCGGGCTGAAGACTACCGGAGAGTAAGGTGCTGACCCACGTGGTCCCAAGCGCGGAGGCGTACTGTACTGTCCACCCACTTAAGTCGACTGGAATTCCTGTCCGATTGAATAGCTCGATAAAATCCGCTCGTAGTGGCGCTCCTACGTTGCCTCCCCCACCGTAAACCTGACTAATGACCACTGCTCCTGGCTGCACCTGTGCAGGCAGTACGACGGGAGACTC
>Ga0105245_10006802_pt1 | contig 10028 bp, 6 predicted proteins | sample KBSM54metaG_FD_81523 | JGI IMG/M metagenome (GOLD analysis project Ga0105245, IMG submission 81523) | Miscanthus rhizosphere microbial communities from Kellogg Biological Station, Michigan, USA - KBS M5-4 metaG | ecosystem: Host-associated > Plants > Roots > Rhizosphere > Soil | place: Michigan... | reverse complement strand
CGCGTGCAGCGGGTAGCCGCACACCATCTCCGGCAGGGAGCGGAGCACGTGGACGATGTTGTCCGCCTCGTTGTAGGCGGGGATCACGGTGGCGACACCGCCTGCGAACTGCTCCGGATGGCCGGTGGCGCGGAACTGTTCGAGCGCCAGGTTCTCGATCAGGCGGGTGAGGTCGCGGCGCGATTTCTCTCCGCGGCCGGCCAGCGAGAACGCGAACAGGTAGAGCACGCCCACGGCGAGCACCGTGGCGCCCATGATCTGGTGGCCGCCGCCCTTGCGGAACGACAGCTCGTCGAACGTCCACTGCAGCGCCCCCGGCTCCAGCGAGAAGATCAGGAGCGGAAGCGTGAAGACGCCCAGCCGGACGAGCAGATCGCCGTTCCCGATCCGTCCGCGCCGGTAGGCGTAGATCGTGAGCGCCGCGAACACGAGCGCGGCCACGAGGCCGGCTGTGCGAAGCGGTGTCACCTGGCCGCCTCCATCACGAGGCCGGCTGGCCCACCGGCGGCGCGGGCCGCCACTGGGTGCTCGGGGCGATCACGTCGGAGATGACGCGGTCGCGGTAGCGCTGGATGACGCCGAGCGTCGACTCGATCAGGTTCTCGGAGAGGAGCGTCGGCTCGAGGCCCAGCGACGGCAGCTTCGTGTGCACCGGGTTGTAGTAGTGCTCCTCGAGCTCGAACCGCGGGTTCTGGAGGTTCTCGACGGTGACCGTGATCCCGACCTCCGCGCCGGCGTGCTTCACCTTCTCGGCCAGCTCGGCGACCGTGAACGTCTCGGTGAACTGGTTGAACACGCGGTACTCGCCGGCCCCGGCCGGGTTGTTGGCGGTCAGCTCGACGCACTGGAGCGTGTCGACGATGTTCAGGAACCCGCGTGTCTGGCCGCCGACGCCGTAGACGGTCAGCGGGCGGCCGACGACGGCCTGGACGCAGAAGCGGTTGAGCGCCGTGCCGAACGCCTCGTCGTAGTCGAAGCGGGTCAGCAGCCGCTCGTCCAGCTTGGCCTCGGGCGTCTCGATGCCGTACACGACGCCCTGGTTCAGGTCGGTCGCGCGCAGGCCCCAGACGCGGCAGGCGAAGTGGATGTTGTGGCTGTCGTGCACCTTGGAGAGGTGATACAGCGAGCCGGGCATCTTCGGGAACGGCAGCACGTCGGTACGGCCGTTGTGGGTGACCTCGATGAAGCCCTCTTCGATGTCGATGTTCGGAGTGCCGTACTCGCCCATCGTCCCGAGCTTGATCAGGTGGGCGTTCGGCGCGTGGTCGCGCATCGCCCACAGGAGCTTCAGCGACCCGACGACGTTGTTCTGCTGCGTCGTCACCGCGTGGTCGACGCTGCGCATCGACCAGGGGGCGCTCGGCTGCTCGCCGTAGTGGATGATGGTGTCGGGCTGGAAGTCGATCACCACGTCGGCGGCGAGGGTGTCCTCCGCCAGGTCGCCGACGTACGACGTGATCCGCTTGCCCGACACCTCCCGCCACGCCTCGATGCGCTCGTCGAGCGAGACGATCGGCGTCAGGGAGTCTCCCCCCATCTCCTCGACCCAGCGCCTGCGGGCGAAGTTGTCGACGACCGCGACCTCATGGCCCTTGCCCGAGAATCGCATCGCGGTCGGCCAGCCCAGATAGCCGTCCCCGCCGAGGATCAAGACTCGCATACGCGTCACTCCGTGCGTTCGTGGTGGAATCGTGCGGCCCCTCCGACCGCGGGGCCGTAACGATAGCCGGAATGCTATCGACGGCGGCCGATAGCGGTCGCCGCCACCGTCCTCATGCGCCGCCGCGCCTTGGTTAGCATGCCCGCCGTGCATGCGCGCAGGGTCGAGCTGGCCGCCGTCGCCGCCATGACCGCCGGCCTGCTCCTCGCCCGCGGGCTGGGGCTCGACGCGATCGCGACGTGGTTCGCGTTCGGCCTCGTCCTGATGCTGCCGGGCTGGCTGGCGCTGCGGGCGCTCGAGCTCGAGGGCGAGCTGGGCCGGGCCGGCTGCGCACCGGTGGCGGCGGCGCTGGGCCTCGTGGCGTGGGGGCCGCCGCTCGCGCTCGCCTACCTGATCGGGCTGCCGCTCGGGTTCGTGATCGTCGCGGTCGCCTGCGAGATCGCCGCCCTCGTCCTGGCCGTCCGCCGGCCGCCGGCCCTGCCCTCGGCGGGGTGGTGGGAGATCGCGGCCGGCTCGGCGGGCATCGTCGCCTTCGCCTATCTGGGCTGGCGGCTGTCCCTCCCGGTCGTCGGCGACGGCCTCTTCCACGTCGGCCTGATGCGGAAGCTGGAGGACGTCTCGCAGATCTCGTTCGGCACCGTCTCGCCGTTCCTGCACGGCCCCGCCAACGCGGGCTACGCGTTCCCGATCATGCACGCCGCCCTGGCCTCGGTGGCCCGGCTTTCGGGCACCGACCCGGTGACGGCGTTCCGCGACGTCCAGCCGCTGTGCGCCGGCCTCGCCATCGTCTCGGCCTACGCCCTCGGCAGGGCGCTCACCGGCCGGCGCGGGATCGCCCTGCTGGTCGCCCTGTTCGTGGCCTGGGACCTGTGCTCGCTGCTGAACGGGCTCGTCATCCAGATCAACCAGCCGGCGCCGTTCTCGGTGTGGGTGCTGACGCCGGCGGTGCTGATCCTGTTCCTGCTCGAGATCGGCCGTGTCCGCCGGGCGGCGCCGGCGACCGCCGCGGCCGTCGTCTCGATCGCGCTGGTGCACCCGACCTACGCCATCCCGGCGCTCGTGCTGGCGGCGGGCATCCTGGCGGGGGCGTGGCTGGCCGGCGGCCGCCGGGTGCGCGCGCCGGCGCTGACGCTCGCCGGCGCGACCGTCCTGATCGGCGCGATCTCGCTGTGGATCTACGTCATCGCCATCCACGGCGGCCGCCGCCACCCGGTGCTGTCGCATCCCGACGAGTTCCTGCTGCACGGCCGCCGGGCGCTGCTGATGTACCCGTGGGCGCCGGTGTTCGGGCGCGGCTACGTGCTCGCCGCGATCCTGCTCCTGGTCGTCGTCGCCCGCTACCGGCGCCTGCTGCCGCTGGCCGCGTCGAGCGTGGCGCTGCTCCTGCTGCTGCTCGTGCCGGGGGTGAACACGGCGGTCATCGCGGCGGTGGGGATGGGGCAGTTCCATCGCTTCTGGCAGCCGCTCACGTGGCCGGTCGTGGCCGCCGCCGGCGCCTGCATCGTGGCGGCGGCCCTGGGCCGGTGGACGTGGCCGCTCGCGATCGCCCTCGCGCTCGGACTGCACCAGGTGCGGGGCGTCGACTGGGTCTGGCAGACGCCCACGAGCGCCCTGGTCGTGGCCGCCCTGGCGGCCGTCCCGTTGGCCTTGTGGAAGCCGTCCCGGCACGCCCCGGCGCTGTCGGTGTCACCCGCCGCCGTGGCGCTGGTCGTCGCGCTCCTGGGGCCATGGGTGTGGCACTGGGGGCCGGTCGTGCGCACGTCGGCCGAGGCCGGCCCGTACCGACCGGAGCCCGCGTTCGAGACCGTGCGGATCACGCCCGGCGTGGTGCGCGCGTTCCGCCGTCTGCCCGGGCCCGCGCCGGTCGTGCTCGGCGACCCGCAGCGGCTGTTCGAGCTCTTCGCCTTCGCCGACATCCGCGCGGCGGTGCTGCCCGAGGCGCGCACGCGGGCGGTGCCGAAGCTGGACGAGGCCTCGCGCAACCACCTCGGCCAGAGCTTCTTCTCGCTCGAGACGACGAACGCGCGTCGGAACCAGATCCTGCGCCGGCTGCACGTCGCCTACGTGCTGCTCGACCTGCGCGACCAGCCGCCGGACGTCCTGCGCCGCATCATGGCCGACCCGGCGCTCGCGCCCGTGTACCGCGACCCGCCGGACGTGCCCGATCACCTGGGCCGGTTCGAGATCCTGCGCGTGAAGGATGCGACGGCCGACCGCTCCGCCGCCGGCAGGCCCGCGGGCAGCAGCAGGGCGTAGGCGATCGCGCCGGCGACGGTCGTCGCCGCGGCGACCACCCACCATGCGTGCGAGTCGGTCACGGCCCGCGCAGCCCAGGCGGCGGCCAGGCAGCCGGCCGCGGGCAGGAGGAGTCGGCCGTAGGCGGCGTCGAAGGGCTGGACGCCGACCCGGCGGTAGACCTGCCCCAGCCGGACGAGGTTCACCAGCACGAGGGCGGCCGCCGACGCGGCCGCGGCGCCCGTCGGCCCCTCCGCGGCGGCGAGCGGGATCGCCAGCCCGAGCAGCACGGCCGCGGCGAGGACGTTGTCGGCCAGGTCGAGCCCGGTGAACCCGGCCATGACGAGCACGAACGCGACGCCGCCGGTGGCGACGTTCACCGTCTGCCCGACCAGCATGATGCGAAGCGGCGTCGACCCGGTCGCATAGCCGGGCCCGAAGGCCTCGAGCGCCTGCGGCGCGGCCACGAAGAGCACGATGGCGAGCGGCAGCGTCGCCGCCAGCGCCCAGCGGGTGGCGCGCTTGAACAGGGCGTCGAGCCGCTCGCGCTGGCCGCGCGCGTGCAGGTCGGCCGCGAACGGCGAGAAGACGAGGTTCACGGAGGTGAGGAAGAGCAGGATCAGCTGCGAGATCCGGGCGGCGGCGGCGTAGGCGTCGAGCCGGCGGCCGGAGGCGTAGTGGGTGAGCACGAAGAGGTCGCCCCAGAAGAGCGCCTGCGCCAGCAGCGCCGACGGTGCCCTGGGCGCGCCGTAGCGCAGGACGGCCGCAACCTCGGCCCGCGTCGCCGGGCGGCTGCCCGGCCAGGCCGCCAGCCGCCGCCACATCCACCAGGCCGCGACGAGGCCGCCCAGCCAGGACAGGTCGTAGGCCGCGATCGCCGCCTTCGTCTCGCCGCCGAGCGCGATCGCGATCGCGGCCAGGCCGATCCAGGCCACCGGCTGGCCGATCCAGAACACCCAGAGCGTCGGGCCCATCTTCTTCAGGCCGCGGGTGGCCCCCAGGTAGACGTTCGCGGTCGCGATCAGCGGCAGCGCGGCGGCGCCGACGGCGATCGCCCCGGCGCGGTCGCCGGCCAGCGGCGAGAGCGCGGCGACGAGCGCGCCGAGCACGACGCCGGCCGCGAGCGCGATGCCGGCGCAGCGGTCGACCAGGCTGCGCAGCTGCGACATGTCGCCGGTGCCGGCGCCGATCGCGACCGCCCGCACGGAGGCCAGGTCCATGCCGAAGCGGGCGCCGGCGGCCGCGACGAACGCGAACTGGACGGCGACGGTGACCAGGGCGAGGCCGCCGTGGGGCAGCGTCCGCCCGAGCAGCAGCTGGACGCCAAAGGCGGCGACGACACCGGCCGCCAGGCCGATCACGTTCGCCCCCGTCCCCGCCAGCAGGGTGCGCTCGTCCGTCACGCCGTCGCCGGGCGCCGCCGTCCCGCGGTGCGCAGGCCCGCTACTCGAGGTAGCCCAGCCCGCGCAGGCGCTCCTCGACCTCGCGCTGCTCCTCGTCGGAGAAGACCGCCACGGGCTCGTCCTCGGGGGCGGCCGACCAGCCGGCGTCGGGCTCGACGCCGGCCGCCCGCGAGATCAGGGCGGCGAAGTCGGTGAGCGAGATCTCGGCGCCGTCGGCAGGCCCGGCGCCCGGCCCGGCGGCGACGTACACGCCCTCCGGCCGGTGGTCGCCCGACAGCCAGTCGGCCTGCTCGACCATCTGCCGCGCATGGGTGAGCGAGTAGAGCGGCGCAGCCTCGAGCAGGAGGTCGGGGGCGCGGTCGAGGTACGCCCCCTCGAGCGCCTGCTCGCGGGGCACGGCCCGCAGGATCGGGTGCTGCCCGGTGGCGGGGTCGGTGAAGCCCTCGAGCGCGGCGGCCAGCTCCGCGCGGGCCCGCTCGTAGTCCTCGGGCGCGACCGTGCCCTCCGGCTCGCGGCCCCGGAGCGCGAGCGAGACGCCCTCGCCGGTCGAGACGACGCTCGTGTAGGCCCGCGTCCGCGCCCAGTCGATCGGCGCCGTGGGCACGGCCACCTTGCCGTGCAGGCCGAGCCTGTCGTAGGCGACCCTGGCGATCGATCGCACCCGCCCCCATGCCAGCAGGCTGACGAGCGCCGAGCCGCGGCCCTGGTGCAGGTAGCCGAGGTGCTCGAGGACGCGGTTCATGTTCAGGGCGCGCGTGCAGGGCTGGTGGCCGTGGTCGGACATGACGACGACCGTGTCGGACTCGTCGGTGCGCTCGACCAGCGTTCCCAGCTCGCGGTCGAGCAGCCGGTAGACGTCGCGGACGCGCTCGGCCACCGGCGTCGCTGCCGCCCGGGCATGATCGGGGTGGCCCGGGTGGACGTACTCGAGCAGGCAGTGCTGGATCCGGTCGGGCGACACGAACACCGCGCAGGTCACGTCCCACTCGTTCGAGTCCATCAGCCGGCGCACCGCCTCGGCGCGGGCCGCCGTCACCTTCTCGACGTCGGCGACGAGGTCGAGCGGGCGGTTGCGGAAGGTCGTCCACGAGCCGCCGTTGATCGGCCAGTGCAGCTGCGGCCCGGCCTCGGGCGGATGCGAGTAGACCGCCTTCGGCGGGATCACCCCGCCGGAGATGACGACGCCGCGGACGGGCAGCGGGGGATAGGTCAGCGGCACGTTCAGGAGCAGCACCGTGCGGCCGGCGTCGGACAGCCGCTGCGGCCATGTCGGCGCCAGGATCGAGCGCGACGAGACCGGCATCCGGCGGGTCTGGCCGGGTCTGTGCTCGAGGATGTCGAAGACGCCGTGCCCCGCCGGGCTGACGCCTGTCAGGAACGACGGCCAGGCCGCCCACGAGTGCGACGGCAGCACGGATCGGGCCACTCCGCGGGCGCCGCGCTCGGCCAGCGCGGCCAGGTTCGGGAGGTCGCCGGCGGAGAGCAGCGGGTCGAGGATTTCCCAGTCGGCGCCGTCCCAGCCGACCACGAGCACACGGTTCGACATGGGCGGGCAGGATACCGGCGCCGGTGCGGGCACGGTACCGGCGGCGCCGCCCGCGCACGCATAATCCGCCGGGATGAGCGCCACCCTCCTGCCCGAGTCTGCGGCCGTCGCGGACGGCCGCCTGGCCGTCGGCGGCGTCGCGCTCGGCGACTTGGCCGCCCGCCACGGCACGCCGCTGCTCGTCTACGACGAGGCGACGCTGCGGTCGCGGGCACGGGCGTACCGCGAGGGCCTGGCGGCCTATCCGGGCCGCTCCCGGCTGACGTTCGCGTGCAAGGCCCAGACGACGGTCGCCGTGCTGCGTGTGCTGGTCGACGAGGGCCTCGGCATGGACGTCGCCTCGGAGGGCGAGCTCGCCTTCGCCCTCGCCGCCGGCACGCCCGGCGAGCGGCTGATCGTGCACGGCAACAACAAGTCCGACGCCGACATCGCGGCCGCGCTCGCCGCGGAGGCGGGGCTGGTGGTCGCCGACCACGACGGCGAGCTCGACCAGATCGAGCGCCTGGCGGCCGCCGCCGGACGCGTCCAGCCGGTGCTCGTCCGGGTCAACCCGGCCATCGACGCGGACACCCACCGCAAAATCGCGACCGGCCACGCGGCGTCGAAGTTCGGCCTGGCGCCCGCCGAGGCGGCGGCGGCGCTGCGCCGCGCCGCCGGGCTCGAGCACCTGCGCCCGATGGGCGTGCACGTCCACCTCGGCTCGCAGATCGGGTCGGTCGACACCTATCTCGAGGCGGCAGCGTGGCTGGCGGCGTTCGTCGACCGCGAGGGGCTCGGCGACCTGCCGCTGCTCGATCTCGGCGGCGGGCTCGCCATCGCCTATGCCGACGGCGACGCCGCGCCGGACATCCGCCAGGCGGTCGCGGCCACCGCCGCCGCCGTGGCCGAGCAGCTGCGCGCCCGCCGCCTGCCGCTGCCGGAGCTGGTCCTCGAGCCGGGCCGCTCGATCGCCGGGCCCGCCGGCGTCACGCTCTACACCGTCGGCGCGATCAAGCGCACGGCGGCGGGCGTGACCTACGCGGCGGTCGACGGCGGCATGGCGGACAACCCGCGGCCGGCGATGTACGGCGCCCGCTACCAGGCCTTCGCGGTCGACCGGGCCGGCCGGGAGGCGGCGCACACGTATGCGATCGCCGGCAAGCACTGCGAGTCGGGGGACGTCCTGATCGACGCGGCCGAGCTGCCGCGGCTGCACCCCGGCGACGTGATCGCGCTGGCGGCCACGGGCGCCTACACCGCGACGATGGCGTCGACGTACAACGGGCTCCCCCGGCCCGCGGCCGTCATGGTCGCGGACGGCGCGGAGCGCACCGTCGTCGCCCGCGAGACCGTCGCCGACCTGCTCGCCCGGGAGCGCTACGACGCGTAGCGCAGCAGCCCGACGTGGTTCGCCTTGGCGATCGCCCTGGCGTCGTCGAAGCGGTACACGAGCAGGTAGCCCGTCGCCTTCGCCGGCGTCGGGTAGACGAGCGTGCCCGTGACCGTCTTCCCGGGCGGGATCGCCATCTTCAGCAGGTTGTCCGGCACGTCGGCGGTGCCGGCCGCCAGGTAGGGGCTGCCGGCGGCGTTGCGCAGCCAGATCTGGGTCAGGCCGATGCGCTCCGGCTTCCCGGTCATGTTCTTCACCGCCAGGGTGACGAGGCCGAAGGTCTTCGTGCCGGGCGGCGGCTTGACCGTGACGCCCCCGACCGTCCCCAGGTCGACGTGCGGCCTCCAGGCGACGCGCTGCACCTTGACGGCGATGTCGTCGAGCCGCAGCACGCTGCCGAGCGGCGCGACCGTGTAGACGCGCCCGTCGGTGTACGTGACGGTGCCCGACGTGGGCAGGGTGGAGACGCGCTTCGGCCCGGTCGAGCCGGCGCTCGAGCCGCCGCCTCCGGACGAGCAGCCGGCCAGGCACGCCGCGACGGCGACGAGCGCGACGAGCCGCGTCACGCCGCCTCGTCCTCGACCTGGGTTTGCAGCTCCTTGACCGACAGCCCTTCCATCGAGAGGAACACGAACCCGACGCCGACCCCCAGCAGGGCCTCGATCAGCTGGAGGCCGATCGAGAACGTCAGGGCCAGATTGGCGGGCACACCGTACAGGAGCGTCAGGCTCGTGGCCGTCGCGCCCTGGAACACGCCGAGGTTGCCCGGGGTGATGGGGAAGAGCTGCACCAGGTTCGACGCCAGGAAGACGACGGCGGCGACGCCCAGGCTCTTGTGGATGTCGTAGGCGGCGAGCGTGAGGTAGATGCCGGCCATCTGCGTCAGCCAGCTCGAGGTGGCGGTGACCAGGCCGATCGTGAGCAGCTTGGGGCGCTGGAAGATCGCCTGGCCGCGGCGCATCCCCTGGACGACCGACGTGAAGCTGATGCCGAGCAGGTGCCACCAGCGCTCGACGTAGTCGTCGGTCGGCGCCCGCCGCCGGCGCAGGCGCGCCCAGACCTCGATGGCGGCGGCGACGAGCCCGATGAAGATCACCACCCCCGAGAGCACGGCGAGCAGGTTGACCGCCGCCCGCGGCACCGGCACGTAGATGACGACGCCGATCAGCACCGCGACGAGCGTCGCGCCGGAGAGCAGCTGCTCGGTGACGAGGGTGCCGACGACCGGCGATGCGGGCAGCGGGTGGCCGCGGGCGGCCAGCCGGCGGCGGACGACCGAGACGCGGGCCACCTCGCCGAGGCGGGCGAAGAGCACGGTGTTCAGGAGGAACCCGATGAAGATCGCCGGCACGACGTCGCGCATGCCGACGTCGACCGGCTCCTCGCCGTCGACCCGCGGCATCGCGTCGAACGCGGCCTTCCAGGTGAGCGCCTTGAACCCGACCGAGAACAGGTTCGCGACGAGGGCCGCCAGCACGTAGAGCGGGTTGGCGCGGGTGAAGACGTCGGCGACGACGTGCAGGTCGAACTTGCGCGAGAGGGCGACCACGATCGCGATAGCGACGGCCGTGAACGCCGCGGCCCGCGGCACGGTGTTGCGCCTCGGACGCAGCTCCTCCGCCAGTTCCGACACGGTGACGGGCTCGAGGCCGCGCTCGCGGGCGGTCTGCAGGATCTGGGGCAGGGCCTCGACGGTCTGGGAGCGGTCGCCGCCCTCACCGGAGCCGCCGCCGTCGTGCAGGAGCACGATCGCGCCCGGCTCGAGCACGCGCGCGCATCGGTCGACGATCACCTCGACGCCGGGCCGGGCGGTGT
>Ga0105245_10006800_pt1 | contig 10031 bp, 9 predicted proteins | sample KBSM54metaG_FD_81523 | JGI IMG/M metagenome (GOLD analysis project Ga0105245, IMG submission 81523) | Miscanthus rhizosphere microbial communities from Kellogg Biological Station, Michigan, USA - KBS M5-4 metaG | ecosystem: Host-associated > Plants > Roots > Rhizosphere > Soil | place: Michigan... | reverse complement strand
GGGTGAAATCATCGCGCAGCACCTGGAGCACCGCCTGAATCAGAAAATCGAACGCAGCCTGAACCTGGGAGGAACGCTGCTGGCGCATGGGGCGCTGCTCCATCACGAGATTGACCTGTATCCGGAGTACACGGGCACGGCTCTAACGGCGATTCTCAAAGATCCTCCCGACAACGATCCGGCCCGGGTACTGACGCGCGTGCGATCCGAATATCTGACTCAGTTCAAGGTCGAGTGGCTGGATCCCCTGGGCATTGACAACAGTTTCGCCATGGTCGTGAGCGGCGCCGACGCGCGCTCGAAGCATTTGCAGAATCTGAGCGACGCGGCGAAAGTCGCATCCGGCTGGAGTCTGGGCGTCGGATACGAGTTCCAGCAGCGTCCCGACGGACTGGCTGCGCTGGATCGCACGTATCACTTGCATTGGACTGGCTCGCCGCAAAGCATGGATCTGGGACTGCTCTATAAGGCGCTTGAAGGAAACCAGGTCGGCATGATCGCCGCTAATGCGACGGACGGGCTGCTATCGAAGCTGGACGTGAAGGTTCTGGACGACGACCAGCATGCGTTCCCGCCCTACCAGGTGGCCATCGCAGCCGGGGAGCAGCGATTAAAGGATACTCCCGGCATGCGCGAAGCACTGTTAGAGCTCTCCGGGAAGTTCACCAACCAAAGCATGCAGCAGCTCAACTATCAAGTGGACGGCGAGCATCGTCCGGTGGCGCAGGTAGCTGCCGAATTCTTAAAGGGGATCTATGGACAACGATAAATCTCTCCGCGAACATCTTGTGAAGCTTTTAGAAGGCGGACATGCGCACGTGACGTTTGAGGCAGCGATCAAGAATCTTCCAGTGGCGCTGCGCGGTAAGCGGCCCAAGGGCGCCGAACACTCTGCCTGGGAAATCGTCGAGCACATGCGCATCGCGCAATGGGACATCCTGGAGTTCAGCCGCGACGCCAAACATGTTTCGCCGGAGTGGCCGGGCGGTTACTGGCCGAAGACCAGGATTCCTCCTACTGCGCAAGCCTGGAATAAATCCATTCGGGCGTTGAACACCGATCTCGTTGCCATGAAAAAGCTAGTTGCGGCGAAATCCACCGATCTGCACGCTCCCATTCCTCATGGTCAGGGGCAGACGATTCTTCGCGAGGCTCTGCTGATCGCCGATCACAACGCGTATCACCTGGGGGAGCTGCTTCTCGTCCGGCGATTACTTGGCGCGTGGAAGTAGCCGGAACTCTGCGCGGGGCGCGATCACACCGACCAGCGATTTCGTCGAGCTCAGTTGGCTGATGGAATTATTGGCAGCTTCGGCCAGGACGACCTCTGCGATATCGCCAAAATCCTCATTCGCCATCGCCATTCCGACCAGCGCCACCTGCAGGGGCGGCAGGCTGGGATTGAACGCGGCGTTTTCGATATAGGATCCGGAATACACGCTTCCGCGGCGCGAGCGGATCGCGACTCCGGACGGGGAGTGTGTGTATGGAGCGTAGGACTTTGCGGCGGCGTAGCGGGCGGCTCGCACAACATCTCCCTCCACGCTTTGATCCACGATATTCGTTCGGGCGAGAGGGCTCTCCGTCACCTTCAGATCTCGCGGACCAAACGGATGCGGCAAAAACGCCGACAATCCAACGGGCGGCTGATCGGGAAGCAATATCTGGATGTCGCGGCCATCCGAGAATTCGTACAAGAACTGGCGGCAATGCCCGCACGGAGGCGCGCTCACGGCAATCGCTTCGATGCCGGGCTCGTCCTGCATGAACGCATTCGACAAGGCGGCTTGTTCGGCGTGCACAGTTTGATGCAGACTCTGCCCGGGAAATTCCAGATTCGCGCCCAGGTACAGCTTGCCGGACGTCCCCCGTACAACCGCACCCACACGGAACTTAGTCAGCACCGGACGCGCATAGGACTGCGCCTGCGGCAGAAGCTCAAGCATATTTTGGGAGCTGCCGCGAAAGGTACGGAGCCAGAGTCGGGTCTTTCGCCAGGATGACAAGCGCGTCCAGGGCGATTTCAGCGGAGAGTTCCTCGCCAGCCATGCCCCATTCGTTGGTGTGCCGATTGGCGAAGACTGCATTGATCGCGCCCGCGGGCAATCCGCCGCCTTCGGTGGCGCACCAGACGAACAGATCCGCAGCTTCCATCGAGTAACACGCGGCACCCAGGCGAAGAACTTCCTGATGCCGAGCCTGCATGCGATCCGGAACCTTTCCGAACAGGTTCGGCCGGCCTTGGCCAGTATAGAAATCACTGGTGGTGCACTCGACGCCTAAGTGAAAACCACCGGAAGCTTTCTCCTGCGCCGCGCGCTGCAGAGCGCCCACTACGCGCCAGTCGGCGACGGCCGGATACTCGCGCGGAGCCCAATCGTCGGCCGTACGGTCGAATCGAATGGCCGCGGTGGGTATGATGACATCCCCGACTTTGGATTCGCGGATCAAGCTTCCGCAAGATCCCACGCGAATGAAAATGCGAGCCCCGCTGCGGACCGCTTCCGGCAGCACGATGCCCATCGAGGGACCGCCCATCCCGGAGGTGGTAACCGAAATATCGCAATCGCGGTATTTCCCGGTGTGCGAGACTAACCCGCGAGAGTCGTTCGAAAATCGTCGCGAGCCCTTTAAGTACCGTTCGGCGATCATGTCCGCGCGCCCGGGAGCGCCCACGATCAAGCACAAGGCGGCCAGATCATTCGCACCTGTATGAGTGTGATATTCGACGCCGCCGGTGGCTTTGGGTTTGTCTGCGCTGGGCACGATTGTCACAAGAATAGCAAGAGCCGCAAACTGAGACCGTATACTGGAAAGTCGAGATCACCATGGCTATTGCGAGCGTAAATCCTGCAACCGGCGAACTGCTGCGAACTTTCGAGCCTCTTTCCGATTCTCAGATTGAAGCCAAGATCCAAACCGCTGCTTCCGCGTTCTTGAAATTTCGCAAGCTTGCCTTCACCGAACGCGCGCGCATGATGACCCACGCGGCGAATATTCTGGATGACGAGAAGGAAGCTCTCGGCAGGCTGATGACCACCGAGATGGGCAAGACGCTTTCGTCCGCGATCGCCGAAGCCGCCAAGTGCGCCACGGCCTGCCGCTACTTTGCGGACAACGCCGAACAATTTCTCGCCGATGAACTGGTGGAAACCTCCGCCAGCCACAGCTATGTTCATTACCAGCCTCTGGGTGTGATCCTGGCGGTGATGCCATGGAACTTTCCGTTTTGGCAGGTGTTCCGCTTCATCGCGCCTGGGCTGATGGCCGGAAACGTCGGCTTGCTGAAGCACGCTTCGAATGTTCCTCAATGCGCGCTCAAGATCGAAGAGATTCTTTTGCGCGCTGGCTTTCCGGAAGGAGCGTTCCAGACGCTGCTCATCGGCGCCAAGCAGGTGGAGCGTGTTCTTACCGATCCGCGCATCGCCGCCGCGACGCTTACGGGAAGCGAGGGAGCCGGTATCCAGGTCGGCGTCTCCGCCGCGAAAAACATCAAGAAAGTGGTGCTGGAACTCGGCGGGAGCGACCCGTTCATCGTGATGCCCAGCGCGAACCTGGCGGACGCCGTCTCTACCGCCGTCAAAGCGCGCGTCGTCAACAACGGGCAGTCCTGCATTGCCGCCAAGAGATTCATCGTCGCGGAACAGATCGCCGACGATTTCGAGCGCAACTTCGTGAAAGCGATGGCAGCTCTGACGATTGGTGATCCCATGGATCCGGCTACCGATCTGGGCCCGCTGGCATCGGCCGAGGCCGTGGCGGGGCTCGACGCCGATGTTCAGAAGACCGTTGCCGCCGGCGCGCGCGTGCTGACGGGCGGCAAACCGGTGGATCGCGCCGGGAGTTTCTATGCGCCCACAGTGCTAGCGAACATCCCGAAGGATTCTCCCGCCTATCGCGAAGAGTTGTTCGGACCGGTGGCTAGCGTGTTTCGCGTGAAGGATATCGATCAGGCGATTCAGGTCGCCAACGACACTCGGTTCGGCCTGGGAGCCAGTGCCTGGACCAATGATGCGGTGGAGCGGGAGCGCTTCGCCAATGAACTCGATGCGGGCATGGTGTTCATCAACCAGATGGTGGCCTCGGATGCCCGGATGCCATTCGGCGGAATCAAGGCCTCGGGACACGGCCGCGAACTCGGGGTTCACGGGATCCGCGAGTTTGTGAACGCCAAGACGGTCTGGGTCAAGTAGGCTTAACGCCCAGACCAGGATTCGCAGGTTGGAGCTGGACCCTGTACCTGCGGCATCGGAGCAAGCTTCTCTGTGGGCGGAGCGACCTGCTTAATCTTGTAATCGACGTCTTTAGGGATTTGCGCGCCCAGCAACGGAATCGAACACGGCGATGTTGCTGGCGGCGGCGTCATGAAATTCTTGCTGACTGTAGCGCGGGGAATTTTCGCTTGCAACGATCCTGAGCTAACACCAGCGCGGGGAATCTTCACTTGCCACGAACCTGAAATGATGGGTCCGTAAAACTTGCCCGACGGTGAGCCGGGATCTTGCGCAAACAGGCAATTCACGGCTGAAAACGCCACGAACGTAACGCACAGTATTCGCACGCCCGAAGTCTACTACACAGAAACGCCGGCTACAAGCGTCGAGACATCTTCGGCGAGCGACTGAGGCGTTAGACTAGAACGATGGCAAATTTGGGGTTTGTCGGCTTAGGGGTGATGGGCGGCGACATGGTTGCTCGTCTGCTCGACAAAGGTCACACCGTTACCGGCTACAACCGCACCAAATCGAAGGCCCAGCGTCTGATCGACCGCGGCATGAAATGGGCCGATTCTCCGCGCGCGGTCTGTGCCTCGGCGGATGTCACATTATCGATGGTGACCAACTCCGCCGCCCTCGAGCAGGTGTTCGATGGTCCGGATGGAATGCTGGCTGGGTTGAGCGCCGGCAAGATTCTGGTGGACATGAGCACGGTCAGCCCGGCGATCAGCCGCGCCCTGGCCGCTCGCGTCCGCGAAAAGGGCGCCGACATGTCGGACGCGCCTGTATCCGGCAGCGTCATCACTCTTCAGCAGGGAAAACTTTCCGTGATGGTCGGCGGCCGTCCCGAAACGTTCGACCGCCTGAAGCCGTTGCTGCTGGACATCGGCCCAAAAGTGACGCACGTGGGCGATAACGGGCTCGCGCTGGTGATGAAAATCGCCACCAATCTGAGCCTCGCCGTACAGATGCTGGCGTTCTCCGAAGGCGTGCTGCTGGCCGAAAAAAGCGGTATCGCGCGGGAGACGGCAGTGGACGTCATGACCCACAGCGTGATCGGGTCGCCGATGGTGCAATATCGCGGTCCAATGGTCCTAAAGATGCCCGACGAAGCCTGGTTCGATGTCAATATGATGCAAAAGGATATGCTGCTAGCATTGGAGCTGGGCCGCCAGGTGGATGTGCCTCTACCCACCACGGCGGCGACCAATGAAATGCTGACGGCCGCGCGCGGCATGGGCCTGGCGAAGAAAGATTTCGCCATCCTTTTTGAAGTGCTGGCGCGAATTTCTGGTGTAAGCAAATGAGCGAATCCATCGACACGAAATTATTGCTCCGCATGTACCGGCGGATGGTGATGATCCGCCTGTTCGAGGAGCAGGTCAACGATCTCTACACACGAGCGTTGATGCCCGGCCTCGCGCACCTGTATATCGGCGAGGAAGCCATCGCCGTGGGCGTCTGCGAAGCGCTGCGCGCCGACGATTACATCACCAGCACGCATCGAGGCCACGGGCACTGCCTGGCGAAAGGCGCTGCGATTGACCGCATGTTCGCCGAGCTGCTGGGCAAAGAAGTCGGCTACTGCAAGGGTAAAGGCGGATCGATGCACATCGCCGATCCCGACACCGGCAATCTGGGAGCGAACGCGATCGTCGCGGGAAGCGCCGGAATCGCAACCGGTGCGGCATTTTCAGCCAAGCGCCTGGGCAATGGACGCGTTGCCGTCTGCTTCTTCGGCGAAGGCGCGCTGGGCCAGGGAGTGGTCTACGAAGTGATGAACATGGCGGCGCTCTGGAAGCTCCCCGTGATCTACGTGTGCGAGAACAATATGTACAACGAGTACACGCACGTTTCCGAGACCGCCGCCGGCGATATCATGGCGCGAGGCCCGGCGTTCGGAGTGCACTCGGAAACAGTAGACGGACAGGATGTGCGGGCCGTTTACGCTGTCACGAAGCGCTTGGTTGAGCGCGCGCGCCGCGGCGAAGGTCCGGCGTTCCTGATGGTGCCCACATATCGCTTCATGGGGCACCACGTGGGCGACATCAGCCGCGAATACTATCGCCCCAAGCAGGAGGAGCAGACCTGGAAAACGGAGCGCGATCCCATCAAGCTGTTCACGGACGTGATCCTGGCGGAGAAGATCGCGGACCGCTCGGGGCTGGATCAGATTCAAGGCGAAGTGAAAGCCGAGATCGAGAAAGCGGTGAAATTCGCGATGGATGCGCCGTATCCGAACGTGGATAAAGTGGAGCAGGACGTATATGCCTGAAACAGCAGTGGCCGTTCGCGAATTAACGTTGGGCGAAGCCGTCCGCGAAGCGCTCGCCGAAGAAATGCGCCGCGATCCGCGAGTCTTCATTCTGGGGGAAGACGTCGCCGAAGCGGGAACAGCGTTCAAGGTTCTTGGCGGCCTGGTGCAGGAGTTTGGAACGGACCGCGTGCTCGACACGCCCATCTCGGAAGCCGGATTCACGGGAATCGGAGTAGGCGCGGGGATGACCGGCATGCGTCCTGTAGTGGACATCATGTTTGGCGATTTCGCCGGCCTGATTATGGACCAGATGGCGAACCAGGCCGCCAAAATCCATTACATGTCGGGCGGCAAGTGGAAATGCTCCATGGTGCTGCGGACGACTTTGGGCGCCACGCGGCGATCCGCCGCGCAGCATTCGCAATCGCTGCACGCGTGGTTCTGCCACATACCGGGACTGAAAGTTGTGATGCCGTCCACACCCTACGACGCCAAGGGCCTGCTGAAGTCCGCGATCCGCGACGACAATCCCGTGGTCTTCTACGAAGACAAGATGATGTACAAGCTGAAAGGTCCGGTGCCTGAGGAAGAGTACATCATCCCGCTGGGTGTCGCTGACGTGAAACGCGTCGGCGAGGACGTGACCATCATCGCGACCAGCAGCATGGTGCAAGTGGCGCTGGGCGCGGCGAGGCTGCTCGAAGAGCAAGGTGTGAGCGCCGAGGTGGTGGATCCGCGCACGCTGTGGCCTCTGGACGAGAAGACCCTGATCGATTCGGCCCGCAAGACCTCGCGGGTGATCGTGGTGGATGAGGGCTACGGACGCTATGGAGTGACCGCGGAGCTGGCGGCCGTGATCCAGGAGAACGCGTTCTTCGACCTGGAAGCTCCGGTGAAGCGCATGGGCGCGATGCATGTGCCGATTCCGTTCTCGCCGCCTCTGGAAGACGCCACCGTGCCGACGGAACGCTCGGTTTGCGAAGCTGCACTGGTTCTCTGCGGGAAATAATATGGCTCTAAAAACTTACGGCACCATGGCGGTTGATTGGGAGCAGCGCATCGATTTCGATCGGCTCCGCAAAGAAAGACTCGCTCGCGCGAAAACACTGCTGGCCAAATCCGATATGGGCGCGTTGTTGTGTTTCGACATGAACAATGTGCGCTACCTTACGGCGACGCACATCGGGACATGGGCGCAGGATAAGATCAGCCGGTTCACGTTGCTGCCGCAGAATGACGAGCCGATTCTGTGGGACTTCGGGTCGGCTGCCAGGCATCATCAATTAAATTGCCCCTGGCTCGGCGATCGCTCGCGAGCAGGAATTTCGCTTCTGCGCGGCGCGATGTCGCCCGAAATGGGCCGTGCCGAAGATGTTGCGCGCAAGATCAAGATGGAGCTGGAGATGCGCGGTCTGCACAAACAGCCGCTGGGCATCGATGTGGTCGAGCCACCCATCCTGTTTGCTCTTCAGAAGGAAGGCATCACCGTTGTCGATGGCCAGCAGCTCATGTCGGACGCACGCGTCATCAAGACACAGGATGAAATTTCGCTGCTAAATACGTCCGCGATGATGGTGGACGCCGCTTACGAAGAGCTGTACAGGGCGATGCGTCCGGGCTTCAGCGAAAACCAAGCCGTCGGGCTTGCCAGCAAGGTTCTGTACGATCTCGGCTCCGAATACGTTGAAGGCGTCAATGCGATTTCGGGCGAACGCTGCAATCCCCATCCGCACGTTTTTTCGGATCGTGTATTGCGTCCGGGCGACCCGGTTTATTTTGACATTCTGCATTCCTACATGGGCTATCGCACCTGCTATTACCGGAGTTTCGCGGTCGGCTACGGTTCGCCGGCGCTGGTGGATGCCTACGCGCGCTGCCGCGATTACCTGGATGCCGCCATTTCTCTGATCCGGCCGGGTCGCAATACGGCCGAGATCGCGTCCGTATGGCCCAAAGCGCAGGAATTTGGTTTCCCCAACGAGGAGGCTGCCTTCGCACTGCAATTCGGCCACGGCATCGGGCTCGCGATCTGGGAAAAGCCGGTGATCAGCCGCCTGGTTTCGCTGGAGCATTCTTACGAATTGAAACCCGGGATGGTCTTCGCACTCGAAACATTCTGGCCTTCGAAGGACGGCTGGAGCGCGGCGCGCATTGAGGAAGAAATTGTGGTAACGGAAACCGGTCATGAAGTGATCACGCGCTTCCCGGCCGAAAAGCTTCTGGTCGCCGGAACGCAATACATCACCGTGGACGGACCCCTCGCTACCACGCGCGAGCACGATCCCCCGCCTAGCACCCGAGTGGTGGAAATGGTCGAGGCCAGCGCCAGGGTTGAAAAAAGAGAAGCTGAGAAGGCTGGAGTGTCCAGCTAGTCTATGGCCATCAGCGTCGTGATGCCGGCCCTGGAGCTGGCGCAAGAAACCGGGAAGGTTCTCGCCTGGATCAAGAAGGAAGGCGACAATGTCGTCAAGGGCGAGCCGCTGCTCGAAATCGAAACGGATAAGGTTTCCTTCGAGCTGGAAGCGCAAGCCGACGGGATCCTGGCCGGTATCAAGTCGCACGAAGGCGATGTGGTGCCGGTGGGCCAGATCATCGCTTGGCTGGTCGCGCCGGGAGAACAGCCTCCGGTTGAATCCGATACCGCATCGCGTGGGATGGCCGAGCAAGCTCGTCCCATGACGGCCTCGTCCGCTCCGGCTGCGGCCGCCACGCCTGCGGCAGTCGCTCCAGCGGCTTCCGGCGGTCCGCGAATTTCTCCGAAAGCCCGCAGGATGGCTCAGGAACTGGGCGTCGATATCAGTCGCATCGTCGGCACTGGTCCGGGTGGAACCATCAGCGGTGAGGATGTTCAAGCCGCGGCCGCAAAGCCCGCAGCTTCAGCCGCTGAGTCTCTAAGCACCATAGCTCGATTGATGGCAGAGCGAACCACGCAAAGCTGGACCACCGTTCCGCACTTTTTCCTGGCGCGCGACGTCGATGCAGCCGGATTGAACGCCGCGCGCGAGCATCTTGGGCGCGATCAGTTCACGCTGACCGACTTGCTGATTGCCTTGGTTGCCCGCACGCTGCTGGCGCATCCTAAGATGAATGCGAGCTGGACAGGCAGCGGAATTCGGCTCAATCCCTCCGTCAGCATTGCCATGGCCGTGGCCGTTCCCGAAGGCGTCGTGGGCGCAGTGATCCCCAACGCGTCTAACGCGAGCCTTGCCGAAATCGCCACACAACGAAAAGATCTCGCGGAACGCGCCAAATCCGGACGTCTCCGCCCTGCCGATATCGCCGGCGGGACGTTCACCATCAGCAATCTGGGCATGTTCGGTATCGACGCCTTCAGCGCGATCATCACGCCCCCGCAGGCCGCGGTGCTTGCGGTCGGCCGAGTACGTGACCGTGTTATGGCCGTGAACGGCCAGCCCGCTGTGCGTCCGATGATGACCATCACACTTTCTAGCGACCATCGCGTCGTCGATGGCGCCCAGGCCGCCGCGTTCTTGAACGATCTTTCCGCAGCCCTGGAGGATATGAGGAGTTACCAGCAGCTATGAGTTATCGAAATT
>Ga0105245_10006799_pt1 | contig 10032 bp, 8 predicted proteins | sample KBSM54metaG_FD_81523 | JGI IMG/M metagenome (GOLD analysis project Ga0105245, IMG submission 81523) | Miscanthus rhizosphere microbial communities from Kellogg Biological Station, Michigan, USA - KBS M5-4 metaG | ecosystem: Host-associated > Plants > Roots > Rhizosphere > Soil | place: Michigan... | reverse complement strand
TTCCTGCCGGGCGTCGCCGAGATCGAGCGCACCGCCGAAGAGCTCGGGTCCCTGCCGGCCGATGTCGAGTTGCACAAGCTCCACGGCGGCATCGAGCCGGCGTCGCAGCGCAAGGCGCTTGCCGCGCCACCATCGGGCAAGCGCAAGCTCGTTCTTGCGACCAGCATCGCCGAAACCAGCGTCACGCTCGAGGGCGTCCGCGTCGTCATCGACAGTGGCCTCGCCCGGCGCCCGCGCTACGACCGCGGCGCCGGCCTCACGCGACTTCTCACCGAGCGCGCAAGTCGCGCAGCGGTTACTCAACGCGCGGGCCGCGCTGCACGCCAAGCTACTGGAATCGCTATAAGATTATGGGAAGAGGCGGCAAATTCTTCTCTTCCGGCGCATGACCCGCCGGAGATCCTCGAAGCCGACCTGTCGAGCCTGCTTCTCACCTCCCTGATCTGGGGTGAGGCGGACCCGACCCGCCTGCCATTCCTCGACCCGCCGCCAAGCGCCGGGCTCGACGAAGCGCGTAGTCGGTTGGCGGAACTCGACGCAATCGATGACGCAGGACGAGTCACTGATCACGGCCGCGCCATCGCCGCGCTGCCGCTCGAGCCACGGCTTGCCCATATGCTCCTCGACGCGCGCGACCGCGGCTTCGGCGCAGCAGCTGCGGACGTGGCCGTGCTCCTGACCGAACGTGGGCTCGGCGGGAATGATTCCGATCTGGAGCTGCGCTCGCGCCGGTGGCGCTCCGACAAGTCGCCGCGTGCCGATGCTGCTCGTAAGCTGGCTGCAGGGTGGCGGAGGCGACTTGAGATCGAGACGACGAAGATCGATGAGCACGATCTCTCTCGCGCGCTTGCGTTGGCCTTCCCTGACCGGGTCTCGCGCCGCCGGGACGCGTCTGGAGAAAGCTGGCAATCGGTCGGCGGGCGCGGCTTCCGGCTCGACCCAAGCTCGTCGCTGGCCGGCAGTCAGTGGCTCGCCGTCGGGGAAGTTGCGGGACATGCCTCGGGCGCGCGAATCCTGTCGGCGGCTGCAATTGATGAGGCCGCAGTGCTCGACCTGTTCGGGGATCGCATCGAAACCCGCCACGACGGCGAATTCGATCCTGCGACCGGCGCGGTCACACCGATGCGCAGCCGCCGGCTCGGTGCAATCCGCCTCTCCAGTGGCCCCGACCCAAAGCCCGATCAGGCGGCGATCGAGTCCGCGCTGCTCGAAGGGGTGCGCGAGCACGGCCTGAACCTGCTGCCATGGGGCGAGCGAGCGACCCAACTACGCCATCGGGCGGCATTCGCGCATGCATTCGATCCCTCGATCGTGTGCCTCGATGATCAATCGTTGCTCGATCGTGCTGAGGAATGGCTTTCCTCACTCTTGAATGGGAGGCGCCGCTTGAGCGAAGTTGCGGGACTTGCCGCCGCGCTGGAGGGGCTGCTCGGCTACGAAGCTGGGCGCAAGCTCGACCGGCTCGCGCCCGCCGAGTTCGTCAGTCCAGCCGGAAGCCGGCACAGAATCGACTATGCGGCACCCGCTGGTCCGACCGTTGAGGTTCGCGCACAGGCGTTGTTTAGCCTTGCAACGCATCCCACGGTAGCAGGCAGCGTAGTGCCGCTCGTCCTCGCGATTACCTCACCGGCCGGGCGTCCGATCCAGACGACGAAGGATCTGCCCGGCTTCTGGGCCGGCAGCTGGCGCGACGTGGCGAAGGACATGCGGGGCCGGTACCCCAAGCATGCATGGCCCGACGACCCCGCCTCCGCCTCGCCGACCCTGAGGTCGAAGCGGGCATGATAGCTACTTGCTGATCGGCACCATCAGGTGGGCGTAGGGTGTGCCTGCCCACATTACATAGGGTGTGGATGTGTCCGGTTTGGCGCCAGAGGGATAGCCAGCGAGCATCGCCTTGCTGCCGACAAGCATGATGTGCGGGCCGGTCTTGATCCAGTCGTTGTCTGCCGTCGGCTGCTTCGCGTACGGGTCGGTGTTGCTGGCATCGGTGCCGCCTTCCAGCATGTACATCACGCCTGGCGTGCCGTCGGGCGGCGTCTTGTGATGGACCCAGGCGTCGGCCCATTTGGCGGCATTCCCGTCGAAGCACATCGGGTCAGGCCCCGGCGTGTCGGGGGCGTCGGGCATACAGGTCCAGCCGTTCTTGCCGGCACGAACCTGCTTCATCGCGCCGCTCGCATCGACGGTCACGATGGCTGCGTCGTGGGCGAGAGCCGCAGGCGCCGCGGATTCTGCGCTTGCGACCGGATCGCTGCTAGCCGCAGCTGTCGACGCCGAACTGGTGTTGGTCTCGGTCGTCGTAGTGTTGCTCGTCGTTGTACCCGGCTTGTTGCAAGCGCCGACGGCGAGCGCCGCCCCTGCCATCAAGAGGACGCGCATACTGGTCGATCTCATGAACCCCTCCATCGTTGAGAGGAACGGTCGCTTAACACAGTTTAGCAAGAGTCGCACGTGAACGCCGCGCGGCTTGATTTGCCCCCGCCACTTTGCCACGTGAGCCACCATGACCGTCGCCCGAATTTCAGAAATGGAACGCAAGACGACGCAGTCGGGCAAGGCAAATGCCGGACGCTGGCTGCTCGAGTTCGAACGGCAGCAACCGCTACGCGCGGACCCGCTGACGGGCTGGAACGGATCGGGTGACACCAACCCGCAGGTGCGGATGACATTTGCGACGAAGGAAGCGGCAATTGCCTACTGCGACAAGCACGGCCTCAACTACCATGTCGTGCCTGCGCCGCCAGTTCGCCTCAAGCTCCAGGCCTACGCCGACAATTTCCGTTGAGCTGACGCCGTAATGGCGGCACAGTCCCCCCGCCGAGGTAGGGGGAAGGCTGCGTACCGCCGAAGTCTGGTTAGTTATCGGGACCCGCCCGGAAGCCATCAAATTGAAACCGGTCGCAAAGGCGCTAGCTGCCTTGGGACTGAGCCCGACCGTGATCTGGACGGGGCAACATCGCGCGCTCGATCCAGATGGCTTCGGCCTTGGCGAATTCAGAAGCTTTCAACTCAACTGTCCGGGACAGGAAGACCCGCACTCGCACGTTGCCGCGGTCTCACGAGCGCTCGGGCCTCTCCTGCGCCCAGCTCCGGATCTCTTGATCGTCCAAGGCGATACGTCCAGCGCGCTAAGTGGAGCCCTCGCCGGATTCAGCTCAGGCGTTGCCGTCGCCCATGTCGAGGCGGGGTTGCGGTACGCACGACCCCTCCCTGCCCTGGCCAGAGGAAGAGTATCGGACCGCCATCGATGCGGATGCCGACCTCCTGTTCGCGCCGACCGAGCTCGCCGCCGCCAACCTCCGCGCAGAAAACGTGCCCGGTGAGATCCACGTCACCGGCAATAGCGGGATCGACGCTCTGCTCGAGAAGGCGTCCCATTTGCCGCCTCCATCGCTTCGCGACGGCGGCAGTCCGCGCCTGCTTGTCACCTGTCACCGCCGTGAAAGCTGGCACGACGGACTTCCTTCGATTGCTGCCGCCGTTCGAGACCTTGCCGCCGCCGGCGCTAAAATCGACTTCCTGCTTCACCCAAATACCTTCGTTGCGACAAGCATGCGAAACCTACTCGACGGAATTCACCGCGTCCGTCTTGTCGACCCCTGCGCCCACGAAGAACTGCTCAGCCGGATGCGCGACGCGGACCTGGTCCTGAGCGACTCTGGCGGCATTCAGGAGGAAGCACCGGCACTCGGCGTCCCACTGCTCGTGCTCCGCGACAAGACCGAACGGCCCGAAGGGATCGACGCCGGATCGTCACGACTTGTCGGTACCGATCGAGAGCGGATAGTCGCCGAGGCGCGACGCCTGATCGACGACCCAGTTGCTCGCGCAGCGATGAGCCGTCCCACCCTTCCGTTTGGAGACGGGCGCGCAGGTCAGCGGATTGCGTCGATCATCACGGCGTGGCTGCAAGAAAGGTCGCTGACGCGGCGGCTGGCCTAAGCTATTGTCGTTCCGCCCGTGGACGATGAACCCGTCATCGACGAACCCATCGAGGAGGTACCACCTCCCCCGCCCCCGCGCCGCATCGCCTACCGCCATCGGCTGCCCACACGCCTCTGGCATTGGCTGAATGCGATTACCGTCTTCGTTATGCTGATGAGCGGGATGATGATCTTCAACGCGCACCCGCATCTTTACTGGGGCCAGTACGGCGCGAACTTCGATCATCCGTGGCTGTCGTTCCACGGACGGCCGATGCCCGGCTGGGCGACTATTCCGTCGACCTACAATTTGGCTGCGGCGCGGCGCTGGCACCTCGCTTTTGCATGGCTGCTAACTGTGCCGCTCCTGCTTTTCCTCATTACGAGTGTCCTCAATCGTCATGCCCATCGCGACCTTGCCCCGACCCGCGACGAGGTGAAGCCGAGCCACATCTGGCATGACATTCAGGAGCATGCGCGGCTGCGCTTCCCGACTGGCGATGCGGCGCTCCGCTATAACGTCTTGCAAAAGCTCAGCTACGTGGGGGTGATCTTCGCGCTCTTGCCGCTGATGGTACTGACCGGGCTCGCCATGTCGCCGGCGATGGACGCAGCATGGCCCTGGCTCCTCGACCTGTTCGGCGGGCGCCAGTCTGCGCGCTCCATCCACTTCATCTGCGCCGCGCTGCTGCTCGGCTTCATCCTGGTCCACCTCACGATGGTGCTACTGGCAGGGCCGATCAACGAAATCGGCTCGATGATCACGGGGCGCTTCAGCGTGCCTCCCGAACGAAGCGGCGACGGATGATCGATCGCAGGCGATTCATCGCCACCGGTGCTTCAGGCCTGCTGCTCAGCGGCTGCGATCGGCTGAACAATAGCCCCGAGTTTCGCGGCGTGTTGCGCTCGGCTGAGAAGCTCACGATGGCGAGCCAGCGGCTGATCTCGCCCCGCGATGCCCTCGCTCGCGAATATAGCGAAGCTGACCTGTCGCCGATCTTCAGGTCCAACGGGACCCGCGTTCCTGGAACCCCTGAATATACCCAGCACGCTGCCGAACAGTTCGCGAACTGGTGGCTTCAGGTTGACGGTCTGGTCGCGCGCCCCTTGTCGATCCCGCTAGCAACCCTGCGAACTCTGCCCCACAAGACCCAGATCACTCGCCACGACTGTGTCGAGGGCTGGAGCGCCATCGGTAAGTGGCACGGCGTGCAGCTCTGGCGGATTCTCGAACATGCAGGCCTCAGCACGCGGGCCAAATATATCGTGTTCCACTGTGCCGACCGGTTCGGTGACAAGCCTTATTATGAAAGCATCGACCTGGTGGACGCCTTGCATCCGCAGACGCTGATCGCCTGGGGCCTCAACGGGCACTTCCTGCCCATCCCGAACGGGGCGCCCCTACGCCTCCGGGTGGAGCGGCAGCTCGGCTACAAGCAGGCGAAGTACATCCAGAGGATCGAGGCGGTCGATAGCCTCGCCGGGATCCAGGGCGGCAAGGGCGGCTATTGGGAGGATAATGTCGATTACGAGTGGTACGCCGGGATTTGAGGGCCGCGCCCTTTCGGGACAATCTTGCCCTATTTCTTGACAGTCATAGCAGCACCAACGACGAGACAGCGCGGGTCATACGAGGTTGAGAATTCCGTTAGAGCGTATGGCAGCCTGATGACCCCGCCGCGACCACCACTCACCATCGTGCTCTCATCGTATCACGATTCGGAGGACGTCAATGCGTTCTCCACGACAATCTACCATATGGCTCAGGCGCTGAAAGCAGAAATCCCCGACCTGGAGATCGTGCGTTTTCCGCGGATCTTCCTGCACTGGAGATTGGTACAAGCCATCCTCCGCAGGCTGCCGTTCATCAGGCCGGCCAATCGGGACTATTTCCTCAAATTTTGCGCTTGGCGCTTCGCGAGGCGATTCAGGAATCGCCGGGTCGCAGTGATCAACGTCGTCGATTCACCACTCGCGATTTTCCTTTCCAAGAAATTGCCCGTGATCAACGTATCCGACGCAACCCATGCGCTGCTCGAGACCTCCTATTACGGTGTGTACGACGGCCTCTCGGATGAAGACACGGCGTTGCAGCACCGGGCTGATCGAGCGGCGATCCATTCCTTGCACGCCTGCTTCTCATCGGCGTGGGCGTTGGACTCGGCGGTCCGCGACTACGGAGGCAATCCCGAAAACCTGTCGGTAATATCATGGGGCTGCAACCTGCCCGGCTTGCCACGCGACCAGGCGCGATTAGTTGCCGATGACAGTCGCTGCCGATTGCTCTTTGTCGGTGCCCAGTGGAGGCGGAAGGGGGGCGACATGGTGCTCCAAGTCGCCCGGCTTCTCCATGTGCGCGGGCTTCCGGTTTCCGTCGATCTCGCCGGCGTCCGACCGGAGGACCCGTTTCCTGACGGCGTGGACGTGACTTACCACGGTCGTCTCGACAAGAACGACCCCGCTCAGCTTGAGCAGATGATAGAGCTTTATCGTCGCGCCACCTTCTTTGTGCTGCCCACCAAGCAGGACTGCACGCCAATGGTGTTTTCTGAGGCCAATATGCTGGGCACGCCCGCGGTGACTTCTGACGTAGGCGGGGTTTCCTCCGTCGTTCGTCACGGCAAGAACGGCTTAGTCTTGCCTGCAGACGCTAAAGCGTCCGATTTCGCCGACGCTATAGAAGCCTTGTGGAAAGATTCGAGCAGGTACGAGGCCTTGCGCCGCTCTTCGAGAACCGAATACGAAGAGCGGTTGAATTGGAAAACCTGGGCTCACGAGATCGTGCGTCTGATTCATAGTCTCGATGAACAAGGAAAAATTCCCTGATCGCTGAGCCCTCCGACAAACGGGCTCCGACGCTGGCAGTCGGGGTGGCGCGGTACGTCAAGAAACTGCGACTTACAGGCAGCTCTGCGCTCGCGCTAAACACTGTAGCGATCAACGCTTTGCGCGTCGTCAGTACCGTGTGTCTGACGCGGCTGCTCTCGCCCGACGTCTACGGCATCACCGGCGTAATCATGTCCGTGTTCTACATGATCACAATGGTCACCGAACTCGGATTTCAGCCTTACGTGGTGCGCCACGAGCGCAGCGATGAGCCGGAGTTCATCAGCGCTGTCTTCACGATCCATGCGATTCGTGGGGTTCTCCTGGCTGCCACCGGGGTATTCCTCGCCTGGCCTCTCTCACTGTTGCTCGACAAGCCTGCTCTGGCGGCGCCGCTTGCCATATGCTCGCTGACATTCATCATCGACGGACAGGTCACGCTGCACCAGTTGCGCGGCCTGCGCGACGGGAAGATCCAGCGTTATGCGGTGATCGACCTCATCGTGAGCATCAGTCAAACGTCGGCAGCGATCGCGCTTGCGTTCCTGTTTCACAATGTCTGGGCGATTGTGGGGTCAATGTTCGTTGCGAGCGTTGTCCGGGTCTGGATTGGTTACACCCTATTCCCGGGAAGCCGCCTTACATTCCGGCTGGATCGCGACGTCGCTGCCGACATGTGGCGCTTCTCGCGAGTGATGGCTGTCTCCAGCATGCTGACACTGCTCATTACTCAGGTCGATAAGCTCGGCCTCGCGCGCATTTTGCCTCTCAGCCAGTTCGGCATCTACGTCATCGCTTCCTCGTTGGCCGCGGCTCCGACGGTCTTCGCCTTCAACTATGCCTCGACGATCGTCTATCCTGCCGTCGCAGCGGCGTGGCGCGAGAGCAGTTCGGTCGTCGATGCCTTTTATCGTTCTTGGGGCCGCTTTTTTTACCTCTACGCATTCGGCGGCGGCGTGCTCATTGGATTGGCCGATCTCATCGTGCGAGTACTGTACGACCCGCGCTATGCCGCTGCCGGCGGCTATCTTTCCGTCCGGGCGATTGGGACTGCGTTCATGATGGTGACGCGCTCTATGGAGTCCGTTCAAGTCGCGACCGGGCGTCAACGATTTGCGATCGAGGCAAATATCCTTCGATTAGGACTCCTGGTGACGGGCGGCATCGCCGCAATTGTCCTTCACAAGGCCATCGTGCTCATCGTGGCCCTCGGCATCCTGGAGCCGTGCGTCTACTGTTTCGGCCTCGTCCGGATTGGCCGCTGGCACCAACTTCGATGGGTCCGCGAACTGTCATTCCTGATGGCCGTCGCAGGCGGCCTGGCCGTGGGTGCATTGGGTAGCTGGCTAGGCCGGCTGCTGTTCCCGCACTTATGAAGGTTGGCGCCTATGCGCCGGCCATCTGTGGCGCAGCGACACGCTCGACAGCTGCCTTCCCCGGAACTGGAGATTTTCGCCTGGCCTGAGCTGTACTCGCAATCGACCCGGCGAGAACGAATACCCACGACAGTGAGCCTGAGTTTGGAATTGAATCCACGATGCATACGGCAAGCAGCAGGGCCAAACCGCCGCGCGTTAGGTTAGCTGGCGTGATTTCCTTCCCGACTGCCCGGTGTGCGCGGAACAAGGCAAAGGCCAAAAGGCCGTAAAGCCCCAGATAACCCGCCCAGCCCCAGCAGCCGTACAGGATGATCCATCCGCCGTCGGTGACCGAAATGTCCTGGCCGGTCCACTTGTCGTAAATACGGTTTCGGCCCCAACCGCCCCAGCCGAACCACGGCTTCTCATTGGCTTTGGCCAGCAGCGCATCCTCATTCTCGACGCGCGACTGGAACGACTTTAGGCGATCAGTACTGACGGTGCTCGCTACCTGAGAGACCAACTGGGTCGGCGCCAGTCCATTGTTTCGCAACAGCGGATAAGCGCAAGCAACCAACGACACGGCACAAGCGACCTTAATCCAGGTGCGGGGACGGGTGAACAGAACGACGGGCGCCAGCACAATCGCATAAATTGCCGCGCCGAGCGTCTTGCAGAGCACAAGCAAGCCACTGAGATATACGGCCACCAAACCGGACTTTTGCCCGAGTATCCTTTGCCGCTCTCGCACAAGCACGAGAGCCGCGAGCAATGCCATTGCCGTGAACATCGCCAGGACCAATGGGTGCGGAAAAAAGACGACCGGCCGAAATCCGCCGCCACGCATGGCCTGAGAGAAGCTCTCATGCGGAAAATAGCCATATACCCAACGATGGAGCTGTGGGCTCATCCGGATTTCGAACAGCATCGGCAGGCTGTAAAAGACCATGGCTGTCGGGAGCGCTTTGAGCAGCACCGCCCGCGCGTTGTCGGATGAGAGGAAGCGCGACCCGATGTACATTGGAACGATCATCAGCAGGTTGCGCCCGCAAAACTTCAGGGCCGTCAGTGGATAAAAGCCCGGGATGCTCATCTTGAGAGCCCTCAGCTCTTCGCTGTTGTTCAAACTCGAGAGAAGCGGAGAAAGCACCAGCAAGCCGGCGAGGACGTAGAGCAGGACCGACCGTCGGGGCCGCGGCACCCGTGACCCGTAAACCCAGCAGAGCAGCAGCGTCGCCAAGGACGTCACGCCCAGCTTGTCGAGCGGGGGCAGGAACTCGAGATCTACGTCGAGCGAGGAAGGCAACAGCATGTATCCGCCGAGCAGCGACCACACGACCGCCTTCTCGAACGATAGTCGGCTGAACAGGACAATGCAGACGGCCGGCCAGCCGAACAGCGCAATATAGGCAAACCAGTTCGGGATGATTGGCGACCTTCGTTCAACGCACGATTGCGTGAAACCGGGAGGCTATAACCTGCCGCCGCTCACCTCAAGGCCGCCAGCGGAAACCGTCCCACGTCGACGCAATTCGATTCACCGCGTTGCGCCAAGGTCTTGCGCGGTCTTTGGAGCGCAAGGATAGTCTGCGTCCGATCCAGAGAGAGAATGCGGGGATGGATTCCGTGATTCAGCCGATAGCTTTCCGGACCTTTCGCGCCAGCTTCCCGGGGTATGCGCGGTAATGGCTGACGGCCGGCCCCGCGCTTTGATGACCACGACGGGCCCTGCCGGGACACAGCCGTCCATGGCTGCCGCTCCCCTTGTCGAGCAAGCCGGATACCGGGTGGACGAGCGGCTCATCCCCGAGGCGAGCAGCCTTCGCCAGCTGGCGTCGACGCTTCGCATCGGATCCGCGGTCCGCAACTACGACCTCATTGTCGCAAACGAATATTCGACCGCGATCGGCCTCGGGCTCCTC
>Ga0105245_10006797_pt1 | contig 10033 bp, 8 predicted proteins | sample KBSM54metaG_FD_81523 | JGI IMG/M metagenome (GOLD analysis project Ga0105245, IMG submission 81523) | Miscanthus rhizosphere microbial communities from Kellogg Biological Station, Michigan, USA - KBS M5-4 metaG | ecosystem: Host-associated > Plants > Roots > Rhizosphere > Soil | place: Michigan... | reverse complement strand
GATGCCGGGTACAAGGCTTTCTCGACCGACCGAGGCTACGGCCCTGAGGCACTGAATTTGCCTGGATCCACCTACCGCTGGGGCGGCGACGAATTCGGGTATTTGGATCGGCCGGAAGGGCTTCCAAAACTCGGCGACCGCCTGGAGTTCATCGCGCCGCACTGCGATCCCACCGCGAATCTCTACGCCGCGATTTACGCCTGCCGGGGGCAGCAAGTGGAAGGCGTTTGGCCCTTGAAGACATTGTAAAGGCTTAATGGCGAAGCGCATCGCGATCAAATTTGCCTCTAATTTGACGCTCAGGACGTCCCCCGTTATTGACCCCCGTTTGATTGGAGGTTAGCATTCAGACTGGTTGCATACAGGGGGTTACGGGTGCTGTGTGCAACCAGCCGTCCACTCAGCCTCCCTGCACGCAGTTCCGATATACTGCATTGAGTCGGCCATCGGGAGGTGCTATGAACACACGAAATCTTCAGACTTGCATTGTCATCGCGATCTTCGCTGCGCATGCTGCGCTAGCCCAAAGTCGCGGCGCACAACAGCACTGGGTGGCCACCTGGGCGGCTTCTCCCATCGCCACTGCGATCCCGGCCGCGGCGCCGGCGAATGCTGCGCCGGCTGCCCCCGCGGTTACTCCAGGAGCTCCGGCTGCCGCGCCGGCCAAGCCCGCGGGACCTCCACCCTTCCGAAGCGCCAACAATCAGACCATACGCATGGTGGTGAACACCAGCATCGGCGGCCCCAGCGTGCGCGTCGAGCTTTCCAATACGTTTGGCGCGGATCGCCTGAAGATCGGCTCGGCTCACGTCGCTTTGCGCGACCACGAGTCGGCCATCGTCCCCGCCTCCGATCGCCCGCTCACGTTTAGCGGACTGTCTTCGGTCAGCATTCCTGCGGGTGCTTCGATGATCAGCGATCCGGTCAACCTGGCCGTCCCAGCGGTAGGCGACCTGGTGGTCAGCATCTACATACCCGGAGATTCAGGTCCGGTCACGCAACATGCCACGGGATTGCATACGACTTATATTTCGTCCGAGGGTGACTTCACTGGAGCCCCCGATTTTACGCCCGCCCGCACTACGGCCTCCTGGTACTTTCTGACCGGCGTGCAGGTGCTGGCGCCCGCGGATACGGGACTGATCGTGACATTCGGAGACTCCATCACCGATGGCGCGACATCCACTACGGACGCGAACGCATCCTGGCCCAGTGTCCTCGCAAAACGGCTGCAGAGCGCGGGCGTGACGAATCTGGCCGTGGTCAACGAGGGCATCTCCGGCAATCGCGTGCTGCGCGACGGAGCCGGCCCCAGCGTGCTCGCGCGCTTCGAGCGGGACGTTCTGACGCAGCCCGGCATCCAGTACCTGGTGTTTATGGAAGCTATCAACGATATCGGCCAGGCTTCCCGCCCCGGGGCGCCCCCGGTGACCACCGAAGAAATCATCGCTATCTACAAGCAGATGATCGAGCGGGCGCATATGCGTGGAATAAAAGTGATCGGGGCCACGCTCACGCCCTATGAGGGCGCGGCCTATTACAGCGAACCTGGAGAAGGGATTCGCACCGCCGTGAACCAGTGGATTCGCACCTCCAGCGCGCTCGACGGATTTATCGATTTCGACAAGGTCACGCAGGATCCACAACATCCCGGGCAATTGCTGCCTGCGTATAACATCCGGGATCATCTGCATCCCAACGATGCCGGATACAAGGCCATGGCGGAGGCGATCGATTTATCGTTGTTCGGTGTGAAGAAACGCTAGGCGGGTCGCGCATGCCCGACCCCTACAAATGTCGGCTGTATCGGTAATATTGGTGTAGCCCGCTTAGGAGGCAACCCAGCCGAGGGCGGTCAGTTCAGCTTCGAGGTAGGCAAGACCTTCGTTAAGCGTCTTGCGATAACGCTCCTCGCGGCAGGTTTCCAGGTCGTGCAAGACTCGCGTCCGGTGCAGAAGCAAAGCATCGCGCTTTTTGGCGATGGCGGCTTCTTCCGGGGTCGGTTGGGGTTTGGGTTCGCCGTGGCGCGATCGAGCGGCTTCAATCTGCTCTTGAATCGACTTACTTTCCCAACCACGTGCCACAACCCCAGTCTACCGCAGAGGTCCTAATTGGTCCTATTGCTGGGGAATTGCTCGGCTGTCAGGGCTGGCGGCCCACGCCGGCCGGCGTTTCCAGCGAATTCAGAACCGACTCCGCAGCCTGCGCCGAGCCCGTGAACAAGTCGGCGGGAGGCTGGCGATAGCGGATCATATCGCGATAAATTACATCGGCAAGTTGCGAGTTGATGCCCCAACCGGCCAGGTAGGAAAGCCGCAGGTTGCTGTCGCGATTGATATCGGAGCCAGCCGTCCATTTGCCCAAATCGTCTCTGCGGCCACTGTACGTGGAGAATAACGCCGTGGTCGAGCCCACGCCGACTTCCCGCAGCGATTGCACCACCGGAGCATAGTCCGGACGATCGAACCGCTGTTGGACTTCATCCAGATTAATCTTCAGCGGCTCGGCTTGGCCCATGAAGACCATATCGTAGCCTTCACCGTTGCGGGTGTTCGTCCAGACGGTCGCATTGGGGAACGCCTCGAAGAATGTCGCCAACTCGCTTTTCACAGTGCGCAGGTCGCTCTCATAGAGAGGCACGTATAACGAGAAGTAGCCGCCGGGATTCAGATGCGCTTTTACGGCCTCGAAGTATTCCTTCGAATAGAGCGCGGCGGTACCCTTGGCGAAGACATCCAAAGGATCGGACGCGATAATGTCGTATTTGTTGGTGGTGGTCAGAACGTAATGCCTGGCGTCGTCATACACGATTCGCGCCTTGGGATTGTTCATGACCTCGTAGTTCTGGCGCGCGAAGAAGCGCGTGGACGTGGGCGGAATCACGGGTTCGATCTCGCAAATCGTAATGTGCTCGATTCCGGGATAGCGCGTGAACGTGCCCGCGGAGACGCCCGCACCGAATCCGATGCCCAGCACCGATTTCGGGTTGGGGTGCAGAAGGCCAGGCAGATGTCCCACCATGCGCTGCAGCTTCATATCGTAGATTTCGGTGGTGGCTTCCACGTGGCCGTTGACATTGATATAGATCTCGCCGCTGTTCCAGCGCGAAATCGCGACCGACGAATTGCGTCCCTCGGCGGTGTAGAGAATCGTCGATTGGCCGGTGTTGAGAGGCATCCGGCGGCCGTACGCGATCAACTCCCCCGGAACAGGTCCCAGGCCAAATATCAGAACCAGCGACACTACCGCGGAAGCGGCCAATAAGCCCGATATCCCCACTGATTTTTGGTCACGGACATAGGGGATAAGCGCGGTGAAGGCGCTGATGGCAGCAATGGCCAGAATCGCGCGTTGGGACTGCTGCGTGCCGATCATTGGAACCAGAATCAGACTGACCACCAAGGCGCCGGCAATCGCGCCGAGGGTATTGGCGGCGTAGACGCGGCCGACCACCCTCGCCGGATCCTGCCCCGGCCCGGCCACGGCAGCCAATGCCAACGGGAAACTTGCGCCCCACAGCAGTGCCGGCGGCAGAATCGCCCACAGGCAGCGCGCCATGTCGAGCTGGAAAGTGTACCAGGGGCTGCTGGTGAGCGTTGGATCGATGGGCCAGTAGGGAAGCGACCCGGCGATCATGTACGCGGTCCAGGCGATGCCTATCGTTAACAGAATCTGGCACCAGCCTAAAGCAAGCCGAGGGCGAACGGTGCGTGAAATCCAAGCGCCGGCCGTCGAACCGATTGCCAGGCCGATGAGAAATACAGCCAGAATGATGGAGAACACGTAGACGGTGGAACCGAGCAGCATGCCCAGTAACCGCGTCCACACGACTTCCGCGCCCAGGGCGCTGGCTCCGGAAAGTCCGATGGTGATGTAGATGGACGTGCGGTCTTCATCGGCTAGGCCTTCGTCGGCGTCAGGAGCGTCTTCCTTCTGGGCCGCTTCTATACTTCCCGGAGTCCGCGCGGATAGCGCCAGGCTGATCCCTGCGACGACTAAATTGATGGCAACGGCCGCCAGCGTCGCGGCGGCTACGCCGTACATGCGAAGCAAATAGAAACCTGCCAGCAGGCATCCGATCACCGCGCCGACGGTGTTCGTACCGTACAGCAACCCCCACCAGGAAACGCCTTTGCGCGTCGACTGAATCCAGCGCGCGGCCGCCGGAAGGGATGCGCCCATCAGCGCGGTCGGCGGCAGCAGGCAAATGGCGGCTACCAGCGCCCGCAGCAGCATATTCGGAAGACCTACGCCGTTGGCGGCGATGTAAACCTTATCGATCAGCGGGATTCCCACCAGCACCAGCAGCGCCAGCACCGCGATTCCGGCCTCGATCAGCGCGTACATCTTCAGCGGATGCATTTCGGTGCGGAGACGCGGCATCCCGATGCTGCCAATGCAGAGCCCGCCCATGAAGGTGGCCAGCAGGACGCCGACTGAGATGCTGGTGGAGCCGATGGCCAACTGCAGCATCTGGTACCAGACCACTTCGTAGATCAGAGCGGCGCAGCCGCTGCCGAAAAACAAGACCAGCAGGATGGGCAAGAATCTTGAAGACGACGAATCTTCGGGCGAATTTTCGGCGAGCGAGGCCGGGAGAGGTTGAGACATAGCAAAAAGCGGTGCGGCCTACGAGTATCCCACAGGTGTAGCTACTTAGGCCCGAGACCGTTCTTGCCCAGAAACTCCCGGATGGTCAGATAGATATGATCGCGTTCCTGCGCCGTAAAGCCGCCGTGTTTACCCCCGGGAATCGTCACCAGCTGGTTGGGCACCTTGAACTTGTCCAGCGCTTTATGCAGCGCGACCGCTTCCGGATAGGGCACCGTCGGGTCCGCATCGCCATGCACAGTGAGGATCGGCGGCAGTCCGGCGCGCACATAGGTCATGGGCGAGACGCGTTTGGCGACTTCGATGCGGTTCGGCATGCTCCCGAACCAGCGTTCCGCTGGAGGCCGCCGATTGGGACCATCAATGACATCGGGGACGTCGGCGATGCCGAACCAGTTGAGCACCGCAGCCACCTTGGGCATGGGGCCATTCGCGGCGCACTCGCGGTCGAATCCTTCGCTCTCGGGAAGAATTCCGAGGGCCAGCGCCAGATGCCCACCGGCAGATTCACCGGTCACCACGATGCGGTTGACATCGACGTTATACATCATGGCCTGCTGGGCGACGTAGCGCAGCGCGCAAAAGCAATCCTCGACGGCTCCAGGCGCCGGCGTGTTGGGGCCCAGCCGGTATTCCACATTCACCACGTTCCAGCCCATTTCCATCCACGGCAGCAGGTTCAGGATGGCGCCTTCTTTGTTGCCCGCCACCCAAAATCCGCCGTGCATGTAAACGATGGTGGGCTGAGGCGTGGTGGCCGTGCGCCGGCGATAAATATCCATCTTGAGCTGGGTGTCGCCCATGGTCAGATAGGTGACGTTGGGATACGCCTGATACTCATTGGCGGCATGCGTCGCCCACGCTGCGGTCGGCGAGAGCTGGGCAAATCCGGGCGCGGCCAGAGCGATTGCGAATGCCATTGTTTGTAGATGACTCGAGCGCATCGAAGACTCCGTTCAGGGCGAGTATACACCAGTCGCGCGAGCCCTGGCCTCCAGCACCTGGCGTTCGACCGCTGCATCGTGATGCTCTTCTTCGTGGCCGCGTAGATTGGCGTCGATGCACATCAGGATGGCGCGCAGTGCGCCCGCGATGAGCGCCTCGGCTGCCCGCTGATCCACGGCGAGCGAGGGTTTCACTGCTCCTGACGCACGCACGCACAGCTCCAACCCGGCCACGGCAGCACGCGCGGCACGCATGGGCCCTTCAATGGCCTGCCGCAAGGTGGCTGCGTCGCGACCGTGCATGAACTCCATCACCGCGCCGATGTCGTCATCGGCGGCGCCGCGGAGATGAGCTGCTTCGAGACGTGCTGCTTCCACCAAATCGGCGTGGCCGCCCGTGATGGACATGGCCTTGATCATCAGGCACATGCCTAGCTCGGCGACAACCGCGGCAGCGCTTACTCCAGCGGGCGCCGGACGCGTCGCCGCCACGGCATCGGAGAAAGAACCCAGGGATTCAGACCAAATGGAACGAGGCATGCGTTTAGAAATGCGTTTCACATAGAATGTACCAGAGGCTTACTAATGCCCAGTTTTCATCACACTGTTTTACTACCCGCGTTGGCGACGCTGATCGGCATTCCGGCGTTCGCGCAAGTGGATCTCTCCGGCGTTTGGGGGCCCACGTTTCACGAAGACAGCGCCGAGCGTGGACCCGGTCCGGAGCTGGTGGATTTCATGGGTCTGCCGATCAACGCGGCGGCTCGCCAATGGGCTCTAAGCTGGGATCCCGACCGGCTGGGCCTTCCCGAACATCAGTGCCAGGTTCATACGGCCGCGTATATTCATCGCGGCCCGCTGCGTCTCCGAATCTGGGAGGAGCGCGATCCTCAAACGCAGGATCTCATCGCCATTCACATGTACAGCAGCACGTACGAACAGAATCGCGTGATCTGGATGGATGGACGTCCCCATCCCCCCGAATACGCGGTCCACACCTGGCAGGGATTTTCGACTGGCAAGTGGGAAGGCAACATCCTGACGATCTACACGACGCACATCAAGCAGGGTTGGACGCGCCGCAACGGTCTGCCTTCCAGCGACCGGATCACGCTGGTGGATCATTTCATCAAGCACGACAATCACCTGACCCACGTCAGCGTGGTGACCGATCCGGTGTATCTCACCGAGCCGCTGGTTAAGAGCGAAGACTACTTGTCGAACGACAACACCGGCGGCAACTGGCTATGGCCTTGCGAGTACGTGGAGGAATTGCCCAACCACGACAATTCTCGCGTGCCTAGCTGGGCTCCCGGCGAGAATCCGTTCCTGCATGAATTCGCCGACAAGTGGAAGATTCCCTTGGACGCGGCCTTGGGTGGTTCGGAGACGATGTACCCGGAGTACATGAAGAAGCTGGTGGCGAAATGACGAGAACGATCGTCGCGGTGGGATTGCTGTTGGGGCTACTGATTTTCATGTTTGCCCTGGGAGGGTTGGTACTGATTCTGAGCATCGCGGCTTCGACAGTGACGTTACTGGCCGTGCCGGCGCTCTACCTGACCGGAAAACGCCGGCGCGCTGTCCAGCTTCTGACCGCATGGGGAATTTATTTAGCGATCTACCTTACGATTGCGACCGGCATCACGATGGCAGGCGTTCGTCACGAGCCGAATCTCTCCATCGGACAAGAGGTGTGTGCGGACTCAGGCTGTTTCGCCGTGGACAAGGTGGATGTATCAGCCTCCCCGACCGGAAACTTGTATACGCTTTACTGGCATCTTTCCAGTAACGATCAGAAACTGACCAAGCATTTTCCCGGCAGCGGCTTGGAACTATTCATGTTCGATGAACGCGGCCGCAAGTTCGCGCTCCCAGGCGACGCCAATCAGAATCCGCTGGATGTCACGTTGCCCGCCGGCGAAACCGTGCGTGAATCGATGACGTTCCGCGTTCCTGCGGATGCCCGCGAGCTTTTCTTGACCGCGAAATATCGCCCCTTCACGTTCCAGAGCATGCTTCCGGGCGAGCTATCGCTAATACCGCATCGGCACGGAAAGATGATTCGAATTCAGTAGCGCTATTCGCCATGCGAAAAGTGATTCTCGGTTGCGGCATCACGCTGGATGGTTATATAGCCCGTCCGGACGGCTCGACCGATTTCCTGGTTATGCCCAAAGGGGCCGCCAAGGTGGCGGCGGACTTTTACGCCGGCATCGACACGATCGTATTCGGGCGCAAGACGTACGACGCCATGCGGCGCATGATGGCTCAAGGTGAGCACGACGGCCCGGCGGGACTCTGGAAGACCTACGTTTTCTCGCGCACGCTTCCCTCCGGCGAGCGCGACGGCATGACCTTCGTCAAGGAGACTCCAGCGGCCTTCTTGCGGAAGCTCCGGCGGAAGCCGGGCAAACACATCTGTCACATGGGCGGCGGAGAATTGGCCCGCAGTTTCCTGCAAGCGGATCTGGTTGACGAGCTATGGATGCACGTTGTTCCGATACTGCTCGGCGCCGGAATCCAGATATTCCCCGCTGGCTTCCCGCAGCGCGATTTCAAGCTGGTGAAGTGCAAGACCTACGGGAATGATCTTTCGCTCGTCTATGTCCGGGTGCGCAAGGCCCGAGCCAGCCAAAACAACGCCAGCCGCAAGGCTAAGAAAGCCCGATGATCCGGCCAGTCTCCGTATCCAGGTCGATATCGTAGTATCCCGGTCTCGTGGACAGCCCCGGCATTGTCGCCATGGTTCCGAGCAGCGGATACAGGAATCCTGCGCCGACGCTGGCGCGAACATCGCGCACCGGCACCGTAAACCCGCTGGGCGCGCCCTTTAGATTCGGGTCGTGGCTGATCGACAAATGCGTCTTGGCCATGCAGATCGGCAGTTTGTCGAAGCCCTGGCGCGTATACACGGCGATTTTTTCTTCGGCTTCGGGCGAATACTCCACGCCGCTGCCACCGTACATTTCCTTCACGATGGTCTCGATCTTGTCTTTGATGCTCATCTCCAGCGGATAGAGAAATTTGAATTTGCTGGGCTGCTTGCATGCTGCGACGACCGCGTTCGCCAACTCGACCGCTCCCGCGCCGCCCTCCGCCCAGTGATTGCTCACCACGGCGTCTTCCGCGCCCGCGGCTTTGGCCAGCTTCTTCACCAGTTCGATTTCCGCCGGCGTATCGTCCTTGAAGCGATTCACTCCCACCACCACCGGAATGCCGAAGTTTCGAGCATTACCGATGTGGCGGATCAGGTTCGAACAACCCTTCTCCAGCAAGTCCAGGTTTTCCTTGGTGTACTCGTGGGCCAAGGGCTTGCCCGCGACTACCTTGGGTCCGCCGCCGTGCATTTTGAGCGCGCGGATCGTCGCTACCAGGACCACGCAATCCGGCGTGAGCCCGCTGTAGCGGCACTTGATGTTGAAAAATTTCTCCATGCCCATGTCCGCGCCGAATCCGGCTTCGGTGAGCACATAACCATCCGCGCCCGCGAGCTTCAGGGCAATTTGGTCCGCCACAATGGAAGAATTACCGTGGGCAATGTTGGCGAACGGTCCGGCGTGCACAAATGCCGGGGTACCCTCGATGGTCTGCATCAGGTTCGGCATGATCGCGTCCTTCATCAGCACCATCAGCGCTCCGGTGACACCGATATCGTCGGCGGTAACGGGCTCGCCGGCGCGGCTGGATCCGATCACCATGCGGCCGAAGCGTTCCTTCATGTCGGCCAGGCTGGTGGTGAGCGCCAGGATCGCCATAATCTCGCTGGCTACAGCGATATCGAAACCGGTGCTGCGGGTGGCGCCTTTTTCTTCAGGACCTTGGCCCACGGTGATCTGACGTAGAAAACGATCGTTGGTATCCAGCACGCGACGCCAGGTGATGGTTGGCGGATCGATATCCAGACGGGCAAACCGGCTCCGTTCTTCCGGCGTCAGCGCATTGGGATCGGTCTTGTTGATGCCCAGCTTCTTCAGCCGCCGCTGCATGATCGCCGAGAACTTCCGCGTACCGTCCTTGGACGCGGGCGTGAGGCGATCGAACAACGCCGTGTCATCCGTAGTGCTTTCGTGGAACATCCGCGCGTCGATGGCAGCAGCCAGCAGATTATTCGCCGCGATAATCGCGTGGATGTCGCCCGTGAGATGGAGATTGAATTCCTCCATGGGAACAATCTGGCTGTAGCCGCCGCCTGCCGCGCCACCCTTGATTCCAAACGTCGGGCCTTGGCTGGGCTGCCGGATATTCGTGAATACTTTCTTGCCTAGATAAGCTCCCAGAGCCTGGCTCAGGCCCACCGTGGTAGTGGTCTTACCTTCGCCCAGCGGCGTGGGGGTGATCGCCGTCACCACGATGTACTTGCCGTTCGGCGCACTCTTCAGCCGGTCGCGTACGGACAAGGCAACCTTGGCTTTGGATTTGCCATAGAGTTCCAGTTCGTCAGGCAGGATTCCTGCTTCGGCCGCGATCTGCGTGAT
>Ga0105245_10006793_pt1 | contig 10033 bp, 1 predicted proteins | sample KBSM54metaG_FD_81523 | JGI IMG/M metagenome (GOLD analysis project Ga0105245, IMG submission 81523) | Miscanthus rhizosphere microbial communities from Kellogg Biological Station, Michigan, USA - KBS M5-4 metaG | ecosystem: Host-associated > Plants > Roots > Rhizosphere > Soil | place: Michigan... | reverse complement strand
CAGCGTGCTCGGATTGGTGATATCCGTCCACGTCACCGTCGCCGCCGGAGCAGCCGGCGCACCCGCCCCGAAAATGTTCGGCGTAACAGCGAGCGGCAGGGTCAGATTCGCTGACCCTGCAAGAGTCGGCGTCGGCACGAGAGACGAAACGTTATTCGCCAGTGCGTTAAAAAGCTCGGTAAAGGTGATCTTCCCGTCGGCCGCATCCGTCCCCGGATCGACCAGTTGCGCATTGAAGTTAGCCGTTATCCCGCCCGTGCCATTGACCACGCCCACGCTCAGGAACCCGAGGTGTGCATTGGCGTCGATATCGGTTGCGGAGAGCGTAGCCGATCCCGTCACCGAAGCATCCTTGATAAAGAACCGGCTGCCGATCGAATCGGAAGCCGACTGGCTGTCATTGAATCCAAGTTGCGTTTCCGCTGAATCCCCCGACGTGCAGTTGACCGTAATCGAAGAAGGCGTGAGCAACCCCTGCGTCGCAAATGTGATCTTGTTCCCGTTCTTCCCCGCCTTGACGGTATCCCCCAGGCCCGCCGCCGTCAGCGCAGTGTTGATATCCGCCACCAGATCGTCCACCGAGTTATTCGTCGCATCGGCTGCGACGGTCACATCCACCGCGTCATTCCCACCGACAACCACCGAGAAATGCGCAGCCGATGAAAGCCGCCCATTCGCCGGCGCATCCACATTCCCCGTGACCTTCGCCGAAGGCGCGGAAAGAATAATCCCAAAAGTAAATTCAATCCCCGCGCTGGCTGAAACGCTCAGCGTGCTGCTCGTGCTAAGCCCCGCCAGCGACCCCAGGCTCAATCCTAAATCCACCGGCAACGATTGCGGCGCAAACGCATCGGCGATCTTCACGTGATACGAAAGGATATTGGTCGCCGCATCGTAGTTGGCGCCTACGGTCGCCGGTGAAATCCCCAGCGTGCTGGCCAGCAAATCCGCCAGCCCTTGAGCCGTATCAAACGACGGCTTTCCCGGCTGCGGTTCGAGGAATTTGTACAGCTTATCCGTAAACGCATTCCCCAGATCGAGAATGTCGCCAACGGTTTTGGAGGTAAATGGAATCTTGGTAGACAGCGCCGCCGACCCCTTGAAAGTCGCCAGGAAAGATCCAACCTGCTTCAACATCCCCAGAATCGCCAGCGGCGAAAGGTTGTTGAAATTGAGCAGGTTGTCGAAGTTTTCGACATGGACCTCCGGCAGTTTCTCGAATAATTCGTCGCTTTCGATATGAATGATCGGTGAGATTGCTGCCACCCCCGCGAAACTCACTTGCACCGGGAACTCAGCCTCCAGTTTGCCTTCCGCCTCCACATCCAGCAACGAGCTTAAGGAGGTTCCCTTAATCTCCGCCAGGGTGATCCGCTGCCCCGCATCATCATCTGGATTCTTAACCTTGACGGACACTTCCGCTTCCAGAACGAGCGATCCATCGGCGACGCGCGCGTCCAGAAATCCCGCCTTGATTCCGAAATTCAGGGGCTTGCCGGTAAACTGCTCATCCGAATCCAGCACGTTGGCAGCTTCCTCACGCTCCTCGCCCGCGCTGACTCGCGCTTTGGCCTCCAGGCCTTGAACGCGAATAAAAAAGGCATCCGCATCAGACAGGCCGGGCGTCAAATCGACACCGATCGAAAAGGACAGATTCAAAGCCGTTTCCAAGTCTATCTGGCCGCTGGAATCGAAGCTCAACCCCAGCGAATCGATTGCAGACTTGAAGTCCAGCGACAAATTGCCGGAAAAGCCCCGAAGACTCAGTTCCAGGTCGAGCCGCAACTCCTGATGACCATCAGGACCGATGAATATCCCTCCGCTCACCATGGCCGGATCGGCGTTGAACGACACGTTTCCCAGGGGACTGCTCAGTGACTTCGCCAATGTAACCAGTTCCTGAACGGTGGGAGTGGCATCCTTGGTGAAGAAGTTGTTGATCGGATCAGCCAGCCCGCGCTTAAGCACGCCGCCGATCGGATCCGAACCGTCCCCGATGGAGAGCGTTTGTGCCAGGTTGATTCCCAGGCCGGGAATCTTCTCAGCCAACTCGCCCAAGTGCGCAATGGATGCGCCAAGGTCGGACAGTGCTTGCAGCCCGCTGCGGATTTTGGAGACAATGCCGCCATCGATCGGCGTCTGGTTAATCTCCTGCCGGGTATTGGTTCCGGGGCCGGTTTGATCGAAGTCAATCCCTTCCGGGAAATCGACCAGTCCATTGGCCTGGTCGATAAGCAGCGTGTCGTTGCCCTGTCCGCCCGTCACGATCACCTTGCGAACGGCGCTGGTCTCAATCTGAAAATCCGGTGTCTGAGTTGTGTTGTTGACAAAGACTTCAAGGTTGTCCGGGTTGGCGGGGTCGAGCACCAATCGGATCGTATCGTTCTTGTCGGCCAGTTCGTCGCCGGTGATTGACAAGACACCCGTGTCGCCTGCCGCAGCGGGCAGGGGAGCAGCCGCCGGTCCGCCAACGGGCGACGCGGGCGTGACCTTGATGAATGACTTGAGGAATTTATCGATCTTCCAGGTCCCGCGCCCAAACGTGGCGACGATCAGCGCATCGCGGCTGCTGTCGTAGCGCAGGTCTTGAGCGATGATCCTCGGCAGGCCGGTCCCCACGCGAATCCAGGCTGTGGCCGTGCCGCCGGCCCCGGCGGGAGGATTGATGGCTGCGAACACTCCGTTTTCGCCGCCGACCAGAACGATCTCACCCACAGCTGCGTCTTTGATGAGTTCGACCGTGTGCAGATCGGTCATGGAACTTTTGAGATTATTTTTCGGTTTCGCTGGGTCGGCACCCTCGATCCGCTGCCAGTCGGCCACGGTCTTACCGTTGTTCGTAAAACGGAATACGCCACCGCGGTTATCGATCACATACCCGCTGTCAAACTCCTTGGGGTCCACAACGATGTCCTGAATGACCCCGCCGTTCACGTTGGGTTGTGCCCCGCCATATGCGGTTTGCACGAAATCTCCAAAAGTCGGAGCGGTTCGCGTGCCGGTAATGGCGGTTCGTACCCACATCCTTCTGGCGGTCGAAGCGACATATGCCGCATCCGCGCGGGCCCCATTGGTTGAGGCACCGCCGTACACGACCGCCGACACCCCTCCGATCGGGTTGGCCGGCAAAAATTCGTTGGTGTCGCCGGCGATGATCGTATCGTTGTCTTCGTCGATCGCGTTGGTGTTGAGGTTTTGCAGCCCCGTGACAGGCACAACCGTAGCCCCGCCGTCGAATGATTCATAAAGATACGAACTGCCAATCATGATTTGTTGGGCGTTCTTTGGATTGACCGCGTATCGTGTCACAAACTCCCGAGTACTGTCGAACTGGAGAGTTTTTGTCCCTGCCGGCGATCCCGGCCGACTGGCACCAGGAAAGAGGTCGCCAGTCAGCGTGCGTATGTTCGTCCCGGTACCGGTACCGACAACGTTCAATGAGGGAACGACCAGTGACCCGGAAGGAGTTCCATCATTCTTAAACGTTTGATAGCTGAATCCGAAATATTGCGATGAATAGTAATGCGTAGACGTGTTTGCCGCCGTATTGTTGATCACCTGCACGATCATCCCGTCGCCGATCGGCTTGCCGTCCCAGCCGTATGCAGGAGGTGTCGCCCCCTTGGGCTGTTCGCCAACGCCGTTGTCCTGCATGCCGCCAAAGATCGTCTGGTTAATCGAGTCATAAGCTGCAGACCAGAATTCGGTGGCCCGCAGGTCGAAGTTGAGCGAAATCCATCGTCGGCTGGCCGGCGTGCGCGGGTTTTGCAAGCGATAGATCCCGCCATCGCTGCCGAAGAGCAGTTCGTCTCCGGCGCTAAAGACCATGTCGCGGGAGTCCGCGTGGGGCGCTGATGAGTTGGCGCCGCCCTCCAGCGTGACGCTTTCCCAAGTGGTTTTTCCTGTGGTTTGGTTGAGTTTCGCGCGGTAAACGCTGGCAGTAGCACTCGCAGTTCGGTCGCCCGAAACAAATACCGCCAGACCGTCCTTTGGGTCGGCCATGATCGCGCCATGGTTTCCGCCCTGGCTCCCGAGAAACAGGTCCGGCATGTCTGTGAAGTATGTCCAGGCATCTCCGCCGTTTGGAGAGCGGTAGACAGCCATCAACTTGTTCGTCTGGGCGCTATATAGCGAGGCATAAAGATGATCTCCTTCGGCACTGTTGTGCATTGTCAGTTCAATTTTTGAAGTGCCTGCGACGGACTCATTGGCATCGGGGTCGGCGTTACCATCGCGGTCATCGTCAACGCCGTTGGTTTTGATGACGTCCAGTCCGGTGTTTTTCAACTCCCAGGCGGCAGTGCCGTCCGGTTTGCTCTTCACGCCGGCTAATGTGTTGCGATAAACACCTTGTCCAGGAATTGCGGCAAAGAACCGGTTCGTATTCGCTGCATCTCCTACTAACGAAGTTATGTCGCCGGCCAAAACCAGATCAAAACTCTTCCCGCCATCTCCGCTGCGGAAAACACCTCCCGTTTTAGCGCCCACGGTGCGCGCCGCAACCAGTAGCGTATCCGCGTCAGTGCGGCTGGGTACGATCGCCTTAATGTTCAATCCAACAAGCTTCTTGTCCAACTGAAACCATGTCGAACCTCCGTTTACACTTTTGTATACCCCCAGGCGCCAACTCCCCCAGTTGTAACCCGAACTGACTCGAGCAGCTCCGGCATATACCACCATCTTGTTAACCGGAGTCGTGTCTGTTAGTGCGTGATTATCCGCATCGAAAGGTGAAAGGGTAAGCGCACCAATTGACATCGCGGGAAGGCCGGTAAGCGGCTTCCATTCCGGGCTGGGGCCGTTGGCGCTATCCGTTCGCCAGACGCCCCCGTTGGTCGTTCCTACAAAAACCACGTTGGTGTTGGGCGCTGCCGCGATTGCTTCCACCGCGCCGCCGGCAGGGCTGTTTTGAATTGGGATCGATGTCGCCGTCGCCGGCCTGACCGGGCCGGGTCCCTGTTCGATCCATGCCGGTGCCAGAACGTCGATCTTCGCCAGCATCAGCCGCTGTTCCATTGCCTCAATGGTGCAGTTCACTGCCTGGAGCAGTTCTGGTTTTTCCAGACGATTCTGTAACGAAAACGAGCCCTTTTTTGCCTCTTTCCGTTTCATGACTTCCTCACTAAAGGTGAAACACTTACGCCCGTGCCATAGATGCAATCTTCTGATATTCAGCTAGATTCCATCCTTGCCAGCCGAAAGACATGCACCCACACGTAATCCGGAGAACACTGGCAAATTTGTAATGGTTGCCAGTAAAGCGTTGCAAATCAGTGGAAGTCAACAGAAAAACGTTCTTTTTTGGGGTACTGAAATTGTCGAGATCAGGGCAAAATGGAACCACATCCCCTTCGTTTTCAAATGAAGCATTTTTAATCGCTCGTGCAGTCCTGGGTTTTCAAAAGCGAGTCAGCCGGCGGCTCGACAATCGCCGAATTCCTCGAATGGCGTCCACATTGAAAACCCGCCCGATTATTCATGGGCGGCGTCTTTTTTTTGCGCGTTACGCTCGCGAAGCAATCGCAATTGATGGGATATGGGGACATTTTGGATCGGAAGTAATGTATACACCCACCAGCCCAAATACGCTGAAGCCTGTGGGTTGCTCATCCCGCCCCGTTGTCGGTAACGCCCGGACGTTGGCAATCACTGGCACACGGGATACAGACTTAGTTGAACAACTGCTGGCCGAGTCTGAAAGGCTTCGCGCGGAATTGAAACGCCTTATGGAAAAGTCGCAGCATTTGGCCGCAGAGGTAGACGCTTTAAAGAAGCGGTCGAAATCCATCAGGAACCCTGGCGTGCGACGAACGATCAGAAAGCCGGCGAAGATTGCATGAATCACGGTAGCCCACTTATTAACCGGCCCGCCATCGAGCGAATCATCGCCACCTTCACCGCTTAGAGCATCATCCGCCGAGCCGCCCTTGCGGGGCGTTGCGCGGAGATCATAGCCGTATTTGACGCAGCAACCTGCGCCTTTACCAAAACCAGAACAAACCCCGGTTGCGTTCCGGGTAAACACCTTTCATAATGAACCGCCATTTATAGCCATTCGTACAACGTTGGTACGGGGGAACGGTAGGGTGTCGGGCAGGATTAAAACGGTTTCACTACGATTGCAATGGAAGGGAAGATGAAAAGGCCGCAAACTGAATCAGTACGCGCTAAATCGGGCATTTTGGAGAGTTTGGAAGGGCGGGTTTTGCTCTCCAGTTCGATTCTGCCCACTTCCGCGAGCGCTGGCAGCAATCTTTTGGATTATCAGCTTCCGCAAACCCACCTTTTTAACCAACGCGGAAGCAAATATCTTACCAAGCCCGCCGCTGGCAAGCCGCTTGATATTGCATTGAAGTTCTTGCAATCGAGCGCGGCAAAATTTGGCGTAACTGCGAAAGATTTCGAAAACCCGATCGTCACCGACCAATACACCGATGATTCGAACGGCGTTACCCATATTTACCTTCGCCAGCAGTTCAATGGGCTTGAAGTTGCCAACGCCGATGTCTCGGTCCATATCTCGCGCGAGGGGCGGGTGATTTTTGCTGGCGGGGCGTTTGTCCCCAATCTGGCTGGTCAGGTTTCTGCAAAAAAGACCTTGGCGCATGTCATCCCAGCCCTGGCGGCAGATCAGGCGCTTAGCAGCAGCGCCTCAAGACTGGGCTTCCTTCTGAAAGATCGCCCGGTTTTCAAATCCGCTTCTGCTTCCTCTCCGCGGCGCGAATCGCTTCTGGTGGCCAGGAGCTTTTCGCTCGATGATATTCCCGCCAAGCTGCATTACGTCGCGACCGCATCGGGCATTAAGCTCGCGTGGGATCTGGTCGTCCGCACGCCCGATAAGCAGCATTGGTACGAACTGAACGTGGATGGTGCTGATGGCTCGGAATTGACACGCACCGATTGGGTCGAGCATGCGAATTACAATGTGCTGCCGATGCCGATCGAATCGCCTTCGGATGGTTCGCGCGCGGTCGTGACTGATCCGTATGATCCGGTTTATTCTCCATTTGGCTGGCACGACACCAATGGAATCGCCGGGGCGGAGTTTACCGATACACGCGGGAACAACGTCTCCGCCCAGGAAGATACCGATGCCAACAACTCTGGCGGATTCCGCCCGGATGGCGGGACTTCGCTCAATTTCGATTTTCCGCTCGATCTCGCGCAAGCGCCCAGCGCCTATCAAAGCGCCGTGATCACCAATCTGTTCTATTGGAACAATCTGCTTCACGACATCCATGCCAGCTACGGCTTCACCGAGGCGGCGGGAAATTTCCAAGTCAAGAATTATTCCGGCCAAGGCGTTGGAAACGATGCGGTGCAGGCGGACGCGCAGGACGGCAGCGGCACAAACAACGCCAATTTCGCGACGCCCCCCGATGGATCGCAGCCGCGAATGCAGATGTTCATCTACAATTTTGTCACGCCCAATCGCGACGCCGCGCTGGACAACCAGATCGTCATCCATGAATACGGGCATGGCGTGAGCACCCGATTGACTGGCGGGCCTGCCAATTCCAGCGTGCTAACGGCTCTGCAGAGCGCTGCGATGGGCGAGGGATGGGGCGATTGGTGGGGAATGATGCTGACGCAGAAGCCCACGGATCTCGAAACCGGGGCGTATCCTCACGGCACCTACACGCGCGGCCAGCCGCAAAACGGCGCGGGAAGCCGCCGCTATCCCTACAGTTTTGATAAGGCGATCGATCCGCTCACCTACGGCAATTTCAAAACCAACAACGAAGCCCATGACGGCGGCGAAATCTGGAGCGCCGCCCTGGGAGACATGAACTGGCTGCTGATCGATAAATATGGCTACTCAAGCGACATCGCCCACGGCTACGACGCCAATACCGCCGGCCGAAATGCCGGCAATAATCTGGCGCTCAAACTGGTGATGGATGCCCTGAAGCTTCAGCCGGTTAATCCCAGCATGCTTGCGGCGCGCGACGCCATTCTCGCTGCGGACCAGGCCGATACAGGCGGCGCCAATGCGTTTCAGATTTGGACCGCCTTTGCCCGGCGCGGCATGGGTTTTTCAGCAAAGGACGGCGGCAGTTCAAGTTCTTCCGCGGTGACCGAAGCATTCGATATACCGCCCGGTTTGCTTAAACCGATCGTGACTGGAATTCTTCCGACCGCGGTGCAGACCGCGCCGATTTCCCAAATCGATGTGAATTTCAGCAAGGCGATGAACCCGGCGAGCTTTGCGATCGCCGACGACATCGCATCGTTTACGTCGCCGGGCAATGTTTCGCTTTTCGATCAGATCACCGGTTCATCGTGGGTGAATGCGACGACGCTGCGCATTACGTTCAATCCGCAAAGCCAGGACGGGCAGTATTCGCTGGTGCTGGGCCCAAATATCACGTCGGCGGATGACGCGACGCCGATGGATCAGGACCAGGACGGCGTTGCGGGTGAGGCGATACAGGATCAATTCACGGCGAAATTCCGTTACGATTCGCTGGTGCTGGCGGTGACTTCGACCGTCCCCGCAAACAATTCCGCGGTCACGCTTCCCTTAACGACGCTGGATGTGAATTTCAACGAACCGGTTGCGCCGGCAACGATTGGCATCTCTGATCTGGCGCTAAGCCGCGGCACGGTCACGGGTGCGGTGGCGCTGGATGCGGATACGATTCGATTCACTCTCAGCGGCATCACTGGCGAATCGAACCTGACTCTCTCCATCGCCGCCGGCATTCTGACTGATTTGAATGGCAATCCAAACAAAGCCTATTCCGGCACACTCATGACGGATAACGGTACGCTCCCCTTCCCCGGCACGTTGACTGCCCAGGCGCCGCTTGGTCTTGGCGTTTATTCCGGCACGGCGGCGGTCAATCTGAATTTCGCCGGCGATACCGATACCTTCACCGTCAGCCTCGACGCAGGTCAGACGCTTACCGCGCTGCTCGATCCGGTTTCAACGCTGATGGGCAAAGTCGAAATCTTCGACCCGCAGGGCAACTCACTTGGCACCGCCTCCGGTCTGGCGGCGGGAAAAGATGTCGTCGTCCAGAGCGCGCCGGTGACTGCCGCCGGCACGTATTCCGTCGCGTTTACTTCTCTTGCGGGCACAACCGGCACGGCCGGCGTCGCATTAGTTTTAAACGAGCAAGTTGAGCTCGAAGCGCACGACGGGCTGCCCAACGGGACGCTGGCCAGTGCTGAGAATCTCGACCCGGCGTTTATTAGCGTCGATCCACAGACTGGCGCAAAGAAGGTGGCGGTGTTGGGGAGTGCTGCGGCTAACGACAGCGACTATTACAGCTTCACGCTTGCCGCGGGCGATACGGTGTCGGTGGCGTACAGCGTGCTTGGCAGCACGTTTGGTACGGCCACGATCAAACTGCTCGATTCGACAGGCGCGGAATTAGTCTGGGCGACGCCCGGATTCACTAACGGGACCAATTTCATCGCTGATTTTAAAGCGCTGGCGGCGGGAACGTATTACGCCGTCGTGACTCTCGCGCCCAACGCCCCGATTACCAGTTACAATCTTTCCGTCATCCGAAATGCGGGATTCGAAAGCGAAGCCAACGACTCAATCGCCACTGCAAATACTATTTTATCGAAACAGGTCGTGGGCAAACAGACTTACCTGGGCAATCTCGAATCGGGCGGCGCGGACTTTTACCGCATTCCGATAAATCCCGGCCAGGCGATTCAAATCGCCACGCAAACCCCCGGGGACGGGCCCAATGCGCCGCCTAATCTGCTCGATCCGCGCGTCCGCGTTTACTCTAGCGCGGGGGTTCTTCTGGGAAGCGACGATAACTCTGCCGCCGATGGCCGAAATGCAGCGCTGAATTATGTTCCCTCCGCGAGCGATTCATTCGTTCTGATCGAAGTGAGTTCGGCGGGAGTCAACACGGCGGCGACTGGCGCTTACGTTCTTTCCATTGCCGGTAGCTTGGACACTGACGTTCCGTTTACGGCCTTGTCGATAAACCCGACCAATGGCAGCGTGGTCACCACTTCGCCGCCCGTTGTTCTCATTCAATTCTCCGACGCGGTGTCGCTCAGT
>Ga0105245_10006789_pt1 | contig 10036 bp, 9 predicted proteins | sample KBSM54metaG_FD_81523 | JGI IMG/M metagenome (GOLD analysis project Ga0105245, IMG submission 81523) | Miscanthus rhizosphere microbial communities from Kellogg Biological Station, Michigan, USA - KBS M5-4 metaG | ecosystem: Host-associated > Plants > Roots > Rhizosphere > Soil | place: Michigan... | reverse complement strand
TGAGGCGCTCGTACAGCGCGCGGAAGCTGAGGCAGGCGTCGTCGGGCAGCGTGTAATCGCCGGTCGCTTCGCGCAGGTCGCGCAGCAGTCCGCCGACCACGTCGTGCTCCAGCATCATCATGCGCACCGGATTGCGCACCGTGCCGAAGCAGTTCGGCGCCTGCTCGCCGCGCTCCATCGCCGCGACGTACGGAAAGAGGACGGCCTCCTCCTTCATCATGTGCGGCTCGAGGTCGTTGCAGAGCGCGACGACGAGCTCGCGCACGCGGAGCACCTCGGGATGGCCGTTCCCGTGCCGGTTCGCCACCTTCTCCGACAGCACGTTGACCGTCTCCATCGCCTGGCGGGTGAAGACGTGATGCGTGTCGATGATGTAGCGCTGCAGCGTCTCCAGCGATTCGCCCGACCAGTCGCGCGCTTCGTCGACGACAGGCGTCGTTCCGATCTCGCGCATCAGCTCGTCCGGCGTCACGCCCGCGTCCGCGCAGGCCTCGGCCACGGAGCGTTGTCCATGGCAGCAGTAGTCGATTCTCCATCTCTCCAGCACCGCGATCGCGTGCGGGACTTCGAGAGCCAGTTCGCCGATCGATTTCGTTTGCGTGTTCATCATGAATGCAGTTTCGCCGTCGGAGCGGAACGCAGCCATGACATCCGTCATACGTTTGGTCAGTGATAGAGAGAGATAGAGGCGGCCCGTGCTCCTCTATCTCTCTATCTCTCTATCACTCTGTCCCTTCATCACTCTCTCCACCGGCCATCGCTGACGATCGAAGCGTGACATAGACTTCGCGCAATGCCGATCGAAGCCCCCATCCCGTTCGATGCCATTCCTCTTCTCGCCGCGCTGAAGAAGGACGATCGCGAAGCGCTCGCGCCGCTCTGCCGCATGCGCGGCTACGACAAAGGCGACGTGATCTTTCAGGAGGGGGAACCGGCGGATCGCATCTGCTTCGTGCACATCGGCCAGGTGAAGATCGTGAAGGCCGCCGGGGGCCGCGACGTGATCATCGAGCTCCTCGGGCCGGGCGAGCCGGTCGGCGCGGTGGCGGTGTTCGAGCGGCGGCCGTTTCCGGCGAGCGCGATCGCGCTCGAGCCGTCGGGCATTCTCTCCATTCCGGAGCGCGACTTCTTCGCCCTGCTGGAGCGGCGGCCGGAAATGATGCGGCACCTGCTCGCCGGGCTGACCTATCGCCTGATGATGGTCAACAAGCGGATCGCCGACCTCATGGGCTCGGCCGAGTTGCGCGCGGCGCGCCTCTTTCTCACCCTCGCCGACCGGGTCGGGATCCCGCGCGGGAGCGGCACGTTCATCCCGCTGCCGCTGTCGCGCCAGGAGATCGCGGACCTCATCGGCACGACACTGGAAACGGCCATTCGTCTGATGAGCCGCTGGCAGAAGGACGATCTGATCGAGACCGGGAAGAGCGGCTTTCTGATTCCGCGCGTCGACGTATTGAAATCGATCAGCAGCGAGTAGGAGGAACGAGATGGCCGACCCGATTCCGTCCGGATATCACACCGTGACGCCGTACATCCGCATGACCGGGGCCGCGGAGTTCATCGACTTTCTGACGCAGGCGTTCGGGGCGAAGGAGAACCATCGCTCGCTCGCGCCCGACGGCTCGATCATGCACGCCGACGTCACCATCGGCGACTCGCACGTGATGCTCACCGAGGGAATGGAAAACTTCCCGCCGCTCCCGGGCTCGAATTTCCTCTACGTCGCCGACGTCGACGCGACATACCGCAGCGCCATCGACGTCGGCGCGACCTCGATGATGGAGCCCGCCGACCAGTTCTACGGCGACCGCACCGCCGGTGTCCGCGACCCGTTCGGAAACGAATGGTGGATCGGGACGCATGTCGAGGATCTCTCCTCCGAGGAGCTGCATCGCCGGCATCAGGAGGCGATGAAGGAGAGGCACAGGGGTTAGTGGGCAGTTGATCGTTGGCAGTTGGCAGAAGAGCCGTTCGGTCCTACTGCCAACGGCCAACTAATAACTGCCAACTAGACCGTAGTGGGCAGTTGATCGTTGGCAGTTGGCAGAAGAGCCGTTCGTTCTCCTGCCAACGGCCAACTGCCAACGGCCAACGAACCCCCGTGCAACTCTTCGTCACACCTGAAGGCATCGGCCGTCACATCCTTACTGCCGTCCCTCGGCCGATCCTGTCGGCACCATGCCGGTAGTCGAAGAAAAGGCCGCCATTGAGGCGGCAAGCGTGTTGTTCGCGTCCGTCGGAGAAGTGCTGATCTGCGCAGGCGTTGACGGCCGGGTCCTCTTCGCCCCCGATTCCTACCGCGAGCTTCGCGGCCGGACGGTCACCGAGGTATTCGGAATGGCCGTCGACCTGGCGATGCGCGGCGAACATCGGGAGTCGTTGCACACGATGGTGCAGACGGTTCGCGGCCCCCGGCCGGGAGTCGTGACCGTTGCGCCGTTCGAGTCGGACGAAGACCTCGGGCTCGACGGCGTCCGCTACGTGCTCGCGTTCCGTCCGGAGGAGGTTTCGGGCGAGGCCGATCGCATCCGCCTCGCGCTCGAGGCGCACCGCTGGCGGCGCGAAGAGGCGGCGCGATCGCTGGGGATCTCGCGCGCCACGCTGTGGCGCAAGATGCGCGAGTTTTCGCTGCTGTAGTGGGCAGTTGACAGTTGGCAGTAACGGCCAACGGCCAACGGCCAACTATCTCCGCACGCCGACGGTCGTCGTCGTACTCGCCGCCGTCCCGGTGTCATCGACGGCGTCGACGCGCACCTCGGCGGTCACTCCGCCGAACAGGCGGTCGTCGGTCACCTGCTTGCGGGGGCGGAACGCGTAGCGCACCTCGCCGTTCGCCGGCAGCGACGTCGAGTATCCGAGGCTGTTGATCTTCGCGGCGTCGTAGCTCTCCGTCGCCACGCGCACCGTGCCGAAGGCGAAGACGTCGGCCGACACGTTCGTGATGCGAACCGGATGTCCGCCCGTCTCGCGCAGCACGACCTCGAAGGGGAACTCGTACATGTCGCCGCCGAGGCTCGTGGCCACGATCGGGTTCGGGACGACCGTCAGAGAGATCGCCCCGTGACCCGGTTGCGCGCTCGATTGCGTCGAACCTGCCTGGCTCGACGCGCAGGCGGCGGCTAGAAGAAGAATCGGAATCAGCAGAACGCGCTTCATGCGCGCTCAGTGCTGCATCGACCCTGCCATCGCCGTCGCCACGCCGCAGGCGATCCGCGCTCCGGCGTTGCCCGCCGGCTGCGTCGTCAGATCGTCGGGATTGGCGTGCAGCACCACGGCGTGTCCGATCACCGACATCGTTCCGGCGGCGACGGTGACGGAGTGCGTGACGAACGTCGCGTGCACTTCACCCTTGTCGTCGGCCGTCACGTTGCCGAAGTCGCCGGCGTGATGCGACGCGGCCTGCGGATCGGCGTGCGGCATGTTGTTCGGATTGAAGTGGCCGCCGGCCGCCTTGGCGTCGTCGGCGCAGCTCGCCCCTTCATGGATGTGGAAGCCGTGCACGCCGGGCGGCACGTTGGTCAGATCGACGACCACTTCGGTGCCGCCGTCTTTGAGGTCCTGGAAATGCACGGTCCCTGTCGCGGTCTGGCCGGTGGTCGGCGCCAGTGTGGCCAGGGCGGTCGGACCGCTCGGCTTACCGCTTGCGCATGCCAGCGCGAGGAAGACGAGGGTGATTGCCGCGAGTCTTTTCATGAGCCCTCCATTCTCGGTTTGAGGATGATCGTTACACGGCTTCCCGCGGGGGGCAGCCGGTTCGGTCGCGAGGTGTAGACCACGCCGTCGCGGACGTAGTCGCGGATCGGATGTGCGTGATTGCCGACCGCGCCGCCGGGACAGGAATAGAGACAGACGATGCAGCCCGACTTGAATTCGGCCTGGAATCGTTCGTTGCCGCCGTAGCGGAAATCGAGCAGCGGTGAGGCGTGTCCCTTCTCCTCGAGCAGAGAGGCCAGCGGAACGCGTGCCTGACCGCGCCATTCGACGAAGACGTCGACCGCCGTCCCTTCGACGCGCTTGTCGGGCTCGACCGAACCGTCGTCGTCGCGCTTGTTCCAGGCGTCGGCGGTGAGGTTCTCGCCGCGGCGCGCGCCGAGGGAGTCGAGCGCGACGCGGACGTCGTGATCGGACGGATCGGCGACGAAGAGCGCGTACCTGCTCGCCTTCCCGCCCCGCCAGACGATGGCGTGATGTCCCTTCACGCCGAACGGACGGTTCATCGCGTCGGGCTGCACGACCGCGCCGAAGCGGACTTCGGCGTGCGGCTTGTCGACGGTGAGCAGTTGCGCGGCCAGAGCGAGGGCGAGCATCGAGGCGCTGAACATACCAGATCGAGGGGAGTGACACTCACCGCGCGCTTCCGACCAGCACGAATGCCGACCAGTACAACGGATGCCTCCTTCCCGTCGTGGCGATGAGGCCGAGTCGCGCGGCGCGCAGCGCTTTGGCCTTGGCGAACGCGCCGGCGGTGTGATCGAGCCAGCGGCGGTAGAAGTCGACGATCAGATCGGCGCTGGCGGCGGAAGGGATCTTCCACTGCGTGACCACGGTCGACGGACAGCCGGCCACGAACAGCGCCCAGGACATTCCGACGAGGCCCTCGCCGGGGTGCACGGCGCCGCGTCCCGTCTCGCATGCGGAGAGGACGGCCAGGCTGGCGCGCAGCCGCAGGTCCATCATCTCCCACGTCTCGAGCAGCCCTCCGTTGGCCAGCAGGAGGTGGGAGTACATCGGATTCTGGTCGTCGATCGTGCCGTGCGTGGCGAAGTGGATGACGTCGCCGCGCGGCGCTTCGCTCAGCACGCGCTCCTTCAGCGCGTCCGCGCCCGCATACACTTCGCTGTGAGCGGGAAAGAGACGGGCGATCTGGGCCACTTCGCGCTGCGCGTCCGGCAGCGGAGCGAGCTCCTCGCCGCGGAACTTCGCCGATGCCGCGCGCGGAGCGGCCGGATCGGCGAAGGCGACGAACGTGCTGCCGGGTCCCACGGGCATGGAGCGCGACGCTCGCGTCATCTGCTGATAGACGGCCAGCGACGGCGCATAGAACGTGGCGCTCGTCTCCGTCAGAAACCGCCCTTTGGGATCGATCAGCGATTCGAAGGGAAGTTGCCAGAGCGGGCCGTCGGGCACGATTCCGATCACGTCGACGTTTTTCAATTGCGGCGGCATGAGCAGGTCGTACAGCTTCCGCCCTGCTTCCATGTAATTGAGGTCGCGGTGCGTCAACGCGGATGTATGCGCCCACCCGCGACCCGAGGCTCGCGCGCGAAACGTGAACCGTTCGAACCGTGATCCCCGACCTGCGCACGATGAATTCGTGCAGCTGCCGCTCCGTGACGACGTATTCGATGAACGCCGAGTGCCGGTCGGGAAGCAGGGCGAAGATCTGTTCGTCGCTCAAGGCGGCCGCCGACATCCTCTGCACGGAAAGCTGCGGGTATCGGACCGCCAGTTCCGCGCGATAGGAATCGAGATCAGTGCGCCTGGCGCGGAGCGTCTCCATGCCGGCGGCGGCCTTGCTCGCCGCCTCGACGCGGTCGATCAGCTCCTGCTCCCTGCCGCGGTCCTCGTCCGTCATCCGTTCCTCGGCGGTCATGCGGCCGGAGCGCAGGACGTCGAGCAGCGTTCGCCCTTTCGCTTTTTCCGCGGCGGCCAGCGCCTGATCCGCTTTTTCATCCTCGACCAGCATGTCCACCAGGTCGTGATACGGCACGATCCGTTCGGCGAAAAACGCCTGCTGCTGCCGTTCCGCGCCGCCCATCTTCGTCCGCTCGTATTCGGTCAGCTCCAGGGCTCGGTCGAGCGTGCGATAGGCCTCCGCGCGCATGCCGAGCGCGCGTTGTGCGCGTTCGGTGACGACGGCGATGTCGAACTGGATCCCGAGCTCCGTGTCCCCCAGCAGATCGGTGGCCTCTTTCGCCACGCCGAGCGCTTCGCGATTGCGGTGCTGCTCGAGGCGCAACTGACCGAGGGCGGCCAGGGCGATGGCGCCGAGCCGCCACTGCTTCAGATCCCTGCCCCGGGCGATGCTGTTCTGAAGGTCGTCCTCGGCGCGTTTGAAATCGCGTTTCTCGATCCAGTAGCGGGCCCGCTCATTGAGGATTTCGCAGACCGAGTCGACGATCTTGACCTCTTCCGATACTGCGAGAGCCTCTTCCGAGGTGCGAAGGAAGGCCGTAGTGCGCCCGAGATGGTGCTGACAGAGCGCGAGCTTCTGCAGATCGATGGCGATCGTGTCGCCGAAGTGAAGGGTGCGTGCAAGCGCGATCGCCTTTTCGTAATGCGCGGCGGCGAGCTCGTAGTCATTGATGACGAGGTAGGCGTTGGCGATGGCGTTCTCCGCGCTCAGGAGAGAGACCTGGTCGCCCGTCTCCCGCGCGATCTCCCCGGCCAGAAGGGCCGATTGCAGGGAGCCGCGGTGATCGCCGTGGGCGTCGTAATAGAAGCCGAGGATTCCGGCGGCCAGCGACACGGTGGAGCGGTCTTCCACGTCGTCGCCCAACGCCAGGACCTGATCGAAGTGCTCCTTGTTCGTCACCGAATCCTTGAACTGTTCGGCGCGGCCGAGTCGCAGGAGCGCCTTGGCCATGACGTCCGTGTCGCCCGATTGCTCCGCCAGGGCGAGACTTTCCTTTGCGCGCTGAAGGGCGAGCGTCATGTCGGCGACCGCCTGGCGGCGGAGCACGACGCTTTCGACGCCGGCGGCGAGCGACAGGCAGGCGGCGTCGTTGAAGTCCGATCCGATCGAGGCGGCGAGCCGCAACAGCGACCGCGCGGCGTCGAAGTCCTTACGGTTCGCGGCGTTCAACGCGCGAGACGAGAGCGCGCGGCCGAGTGACGTCGTGTAGAGGCGCGGATCGCGCGCCAGCAGTTGCCGTCGTTCCTCTTCGCTTTTCGCCGCCGCGATTTCGTCGGCCAGTGCGTCTTCACGCTGCTGCCATTTCGTGATGCGCCAGCCCGATTGCGGCGTTCTCACCAGCTCGATCTTCGCCGACTGTGATTCCAGCACTTCGGCTTTTGGCGTCTTGCGGCTCGTCTTTCCGATGACCGCCTCGACGTCGACGGTGGCGTGATCGCCATCGATGTTCTCGTCGACCTCCCGGAATCCCGCCAGCCGGAGGCATCGGACGCGGAGGATCTGGCCGCCCTGGCGGCGGAATGTCTCCCGCGCCGGCGCATTCGGCTCCCACAGCCGCGCAGCCGATTCGACGTCGCCGGTCGCGTATTGCTCATAGAAGGAGCGCGCAACCTCGGCCGGCGTCACAGGCGGGGTCGCGGCCGCCGCAAAGACGGCTATCGCGAGCGTAAGAATCGGCATGCGGCGATGTTACTGCGACAACGCCGCGATCTTCTTCCCCACCGCCCCCAGCCACGACGTCGCCAGGTTCTGGTAGTACATCGCCCCCGCCTTGCCGACGGCGTCCGCCAGCGATGGATACGGCGAGACGAGCTGCGCGAGCTCGCCCACCTTCATCTTCTTTTTCCGCGCCAGGACCAGCTCTTCGATCAGCGTCGACGCGTTGGCGCAGATCGCGTGCGCCCCGAGGATGCGGCCTTTCGCGTCGGAGACGAATTTGATGAAGCCTTTCGTCGTGCGGTCGACCACGGCGCGGTCGACGTCGGCCATCTCGACCTTGTACGTCCGCACGTCATCGCCGAATTTGGCCCGCGCTTCCGATTCGGTCATGCCGATGTGTCCGACCTCGGGGTCGGTGTAGAGCGCCCACGGGACGTCGTCGTAGATCACCGGCGACTTCCCCGGGAAGAGGATGTTGCGCACGAGCTTCACCGCTTCGTGCGCGGCGACGTGCGTGAACTGCATGCCGCCGTGAATGTCGCCGCAGGTCCAGATGCGCGGCACGGAGGTCTGCAGGTATTTGTCGGCGACGACGAAGGAGCGGTTCGTCTTCACGCCGATCTCGTCGAGGCCGAGGCCTTCGATGTTGCCGCGGCGTCCGGAGGCGACGAAGAGTTCGTCGACGGCGACCTCGCGCGACTCGCCGTTTTTCCGTTCGATGCGCGCGACTTTTTTCGCGCCCTCGCGCCGCACCGACTTCACCGCCCAGCCGGTATGCAGTTTGATGCCCTCATCGCCGAGGATCTGGCGCACCCGTTCGATGACCTCGTGGTCTTCCTTGTTCACGATTTCGTCGAGCATCTCGACCACCGTCACGTCGCAGCCGAAGCGGCGGAACATCTGCGAGAACTCGATGCCGATGTAGCCGCCGCCGAGGATCAGCAGGGACGCCGGAAATTCATCCCGATCGAGAAAGGAGGCGTGATCGAGGAAGCCGGCGTCGGCGAGTCCTTCGATCGGCGGCACCGAGGTCCGCGAGCCGGTGGCGATGACGATGTCTTTGGCCACGAAGCGGCGGCCGTCGACGTCGACTTCATTGCGGGAGACGAACTTCGCGGAACCGAAGACCACGTCGATGCCGAGGCCGCGGAACTTTTCCGGATCGTCGTGACGCGAGGTGACGCGGCGCGCCCCGCGCATCGACTCCATGATCGCGCGCGGCGAGAGCTTCGGTTCGTGCGGCTCGAGGCCGTACGCGTTCGCGTTGCGCATCTGGTGCGCGAGCTTCGCCGTGGCCACGAGCGCTTTCGTCGGGACGCAGCCGGTCCAGAGACAGTCGCCGCCGAGGGCCTGCTTTTCGATCAGCGCCACGCGGCGCCCGAGGCGCGCGCAGCCGGAGGCGGTCACCAGGCCGGCCGTGCCGCCGCCGATGACGAGGACGTCGAACTTTTCAGCTGAATCGCTCAACAGCTCAAGAGCTTACCAGCTACTGCTCGCGCTCGGTTATGCGCGAACGGCAGCTTATAATCGGACGAAACCCCATGCCCTTTTTCTGCATCCACTGCAGGTCGGCCATCGACTCGACGTACAAAGCGTGCCCGTTCTGCGGTGATCCGATCAGCGATTTCCTCCGCCGGCACTTCGAGACGCCGGTCGACGGCAAGTACCAGATCCTTTCCCGGCTCGGCATCGGCGGCATGGGGGAGGTCTACAAGGCGCTCCACATCCACCTCAACGCGCTGCGGGTGCTGAAGCTGATGCGGCCCGTCGTGGCGACCGATCCAGGCGCGAACGACCGGTTCCTGCGCGAGGCACGGCTGGCCACGCGCATCCATCATCCGAACGTCGCCACGCTGTTCGATTTCGCCGCCATCGACGACGGCTCGTGGTTCATGGTGTGGGAGTACATCGAGGGGACGAACCTCCACGAATTGATCGACAGCCGCGGGCCGCTCTCGCCGCGCTACGCCGCGATGCTCGCCATCCAGGCGCTGCACGGCCTCGACGCCATCCATCGCGCCGGCATCGTTCATCGCGACATCAGCCCCGAGAACCTGATGATCACGCGCGACGACGAGGGCCACGAGCACGTGAAGATCATCGACCTCGGCATCGCCAAGCAGTCGGGGTCGTCGGAAGAGGCGAAGACGCAGACCGGGATGTTCGTCGGCAAGTGGAAGTACTGCTCGCCGGAGCACCTCGGGATGATGCCGGACGGCGAGCGGATCGACGGCCGCGCCGATCTCTATTCGTTCGGCATCGTGCTCTACGAGATGCTCACCGGCGTGCCGCCGTTCCAGGCCGACACGCCGCACGCGTACGTGATGCTGCACGCGTCGGAGCGGCCGAAGGGGCTGCGGGAAGTGAATCCGAACGTCACCGCGTCGCCCGAGCTCGAGCAGATCATCTTCAAGTCGCTGGAGAAGGACCGCCAGAAGCGCTTCGCCAACGCGCGCGAGTTCGCGCATGCGCTCGAGGCTGTGCTGCCGACGCTCGACGATCGCGCCGGCGCGCCGGTTCCGCTGCCGACGGCGATGGAGGCGACCGAGGAGGCGACGCGGGTCGTAAGGCCGACGCCGGCGCAGGCCGACGTGGCCACGGTCGTCACCTCGCGAGCCGACGGCGTCGGAAAGATGACGCTCGATCGCGTCGCGCCGGAGGAAGAACGGCGGCAGGCGAGGTCGCCCGTCGCCGCGCTGATCGGCGTCGTGGTCGTCATCGCGGCGATTGGCGCGTGGATGA
>Ga0105245_10006788_pt1 | contig 10038 bp, 6 predicted proteins | sample KBSM54metaG_FD_81523 | JGI IMG/M metagenome (GOLD analysis project Ga0105245, IMG submission 81523) | Miscanthus rhizosphere microbial communities from Kellogg Biological Station, Michigan, USA - KBS M5-4 metaG | ecosystem: Host-associated > Plants > Roots > Rhizosphere > Soil | place: Michigan... | reverse complement strand
CGGTCGTCGACACGAGCACGTGCGCTTCATCGCCGCGCGCGGTGACGGCGCCGGAGAGATCCGGCTCCCACGTCACGGCTGCGTCGACCTGTTTTGCTTTGAACATCGCCGCGGCTGCCGGCGCGTCCTGCGTGAAGATGATGTTCTTTTCGACGCCGGCGCGATCTTCGGCGTTGAGTCCCGATTGCGACAAGAGATAGAGCAGCAGGAAGTGCGACGGCGTGAACTGCGTGCACGCGACCTTGTGACCCTTGAGCTGCTCGATGGAGTTGATCGATGCGAGCGACACGATGCCGTCGCCGCCGCGCGACCAGTCCTGCATGATCACCGACTTCGCGTGCTGGTTGTTCTCCGCGAGGATCGATGCTTCGCGCGCCCAGTTGTCGACGGTGTTCCACATGATGTCGACGTCGCCTTTGCGGAACGCGGCGAGCTTCGCGGCCGGATCTTCGATGAGCACGAACTTCACATCGAGTCCGTACTTGCTCTTGTAGCGCGAGCCCGAGTTCGGATCCATGCCGTTGTTGAAGACGATGCCGGGAGAGTGGCCGGCCCATGTGTTGATGGCGACGACGAGCGGCCGATCGAGCTTGCCGCTGTTGACCGCGACAGTGTTGACGCCGGTGACGGCGGCATCGCGCGACGGATCGGCTGGCGCGTTCTTCAGCGCGTCGAAGTCGTTGTTCGTGACTTGCGCGGAGCCGGTGGTCGTCGTGCCCTTGTCCGAGCCGGTCGCCCATTTGCGGATGTCGGTGCCTTTGTAGTGATAGGCGGCGTATCCGACGACCGCGAGCACGACGACGGTGATGAAGAATTTCGCGAAGGGAGTGAGTCTCATGATGCCTCCGAAATCTACAGGTCAGAAGGCAGAAGGCTGAGGGCAGAAGTCTTCATCTCATCCTTCTGCCTTCTGACCTCTGCCTTCTGACGTCAACTACATCGTCTTCTGACCCTGCTGTTGCGCGGCTTTGCGCGCTTTCATCGCGGCGAGCTCCTGCTTCGCCTGAACGTCGCCGACCTGGCTGCGCAGTGCGCCGAGGCGGGCGTCGAGCGACGAGTCGGAGAGCTCCTTGCCGAGGTTCGCTTCGGCGATCGTGTTCTTGATGTGCGTGCGGACGGTGTCGAGCGCGCGCACTTCGTCGTCGACCGACAGGCCGTCGAGCTGTTCCTGAATCTTGAGCCGCGCCTGCGCCGACTGCATCTTCGCCAGCATCGAGTCGCGCTCCGATTTCAGCTTCTTGATCTCGGATTGCACGCCGAGGAGCGAGGATTTCGCGGAGTCGGCGTCGGAGTGCGCGGTCTGGAGGTCGCCCTGCAGCTCCGCGGCTTCGGTCGCGAGCGCATTCTTTTTCTGAATGAGCATCACCGCGAGATCGTCCTGATTCGTCTCCACCGCGGTGTTCAGTTCCGCGTCGGTCTGCGCCAGCTCGGCGTTCACCTTCTTGAAGCGATCGTCGAGCTCTTCACGCCGGCGGATGATCGCGGCGGTCGCGCTCTTGAGCTTCGCGTACTTCGTGATCATCGAATTGATCGCGTTCTCGTACGCGATCTCCGGATGCTCCTTCTCGATGTCGGAGATCCAGAGCGAGAGAAAACCTTTCCAGAGATTCCCCAGTCGCGAAAAGACTCCCATTGTTCTCCTCAGTTCTCAGCCGGCTCGTGCAGCTTCGGCGAGTCGCGCACCACGCGCGCCACGGCTTCCTGTCCGAAGAATTCGAGCACCTTCTGCACTTCGAGCTTCTTCTCGTTGCACGATCGGATGACGCTTTGCTGCTCGGCGACTCGATCCTGCATCACCGTCTTCAGTTTTACGATTTCCTGTTCATATTGTTTGATGCGGAGGTCGGCTTCGCTCGTCACCTTCTCCGTATCTGCTGCTCCCGCACGGATATACGCCTCGAGCGCCTGCAGCTCCTGCGCGCCCGCCTCGATGATTTTCTCGATCGGAACGCCGAACGCGCGGAGCGACGCCATCACGATCTGTTTCTTGACCGCGTCGGCGGTGTCGGGCGGGAGTGAGGTGAGAAGCTCGAGCGTCTTGCCGACGCGTCCGCGCTCTTCTTCGTCGATGCCGGCAGCCTGAAAGACCTGCTCGAAGTCGACCTTGCCGCCGGGCGCGGCGGGCGGCGGCGAGTTGAAGACCGGGATCTGCTGCTGCTGCGCGGCAGCGCTGATCAGCTCTGCGTCCGACGAGTCGTCGGATGGCGCTGCGGAATCTTCAGCGACGCCGGCGTCGTCCTTGACGACGAACCAGCCCATCACCGTCGAACCCCACTTCTTCTTGTCACTCATCGCGGAACGCGGCGAATGTTACGACATCCAGTTGACGCCCGCCTCTTTGTTCCACTTCGTGGTCATCTTCTTCGACTTCGTCCAGAACTCGATCGAGCCGCGGCCGGTGATGTCGCCGACGCCGAACTTCGACTCGTTCCAGCCGCCGAATCCGAACGGCTCGCGCGGCACCGGGACGCCGACATTCACGCCGACCATGCCCGCGCTGGCGTTCTCCATCACGTAACGGGCGACGCCGCCGCTCTCGGTGAATACGCTCGCGGCGTTGCCGTAGCGCGAGCGCTTCTGTACGTCGAGCGCTTCGTCGACGTCCTTCGCGCGGATGATCACCATCACCGGTCCGAACACTTCTTCCTGCGCGATCTTCATGTCGGGAGTCACGTAGTCGATGAGCGTCGGTCCGACGTAGTACCCGGTCTCGCGTCCCGGCACGACGTAGCCGCGGCCGTCGACGAGCACCTTCGCGCCCATCTGTTCCGCTTCGGTGATGTACGACTCGATCCGCTGCTTCGCTTCGCGCGAGATCACGGGACCGACGTGAACGCCCGGCACCATCGCCTTCACGACGTTCACCATGCGCTCGATGATGTGATCGCTCTTGCCCACGGCCATCATCACGGATGCGGCCATGCAACGCTGTCCCGCGCATCCGGACATCGATGCGACGACGTTCGACGACGTCATCTCCGGCTCCGCGTCCGGCATCACGATGAGGTGATTCTTCGCGCCGCCGAGGGCGAGGACGCGTTTGTAGTTGGAGCTGCCGCGGCGATAGACGATCTTCGCGACTTTCGTCGAGCCGACGAAGCTGATCGCTTCGATGCCGGGATGATCGCAAATCGCTTCGACCGTCGCCTGACCGCCGTGCACGATGTTCATCACGCCGTCGGGGAGTCCTGCTTCGCGCAGCAACTCGGCGATGCGGCCGGCGCTGATCGGCACCTGCTCGCTCGGCTTGAGGATCATGCAGTTGCCGAGCGCGATCGCGTTCGGGATCGTCCAGTTCGGAACCATGTTGGGAAAGTTGAACGGCGTGATCGACGAGACGACGCCGACGGGAAAACGTTCGACGCGGCATTCGACGCCGCGCGACACTTCGAGGACTTCGCCGGCGGTAATCTGCGGCAGCGAGCAGGCGAACTCCGTCAGCTCCGCGGACTTGAGCACTTCCGCGCGCGCCTCGCTGTCGATCTTTCCGTTCTCTTCGGTGACGAGCTTCGCCAGATCGTCGATGTTCTTCTCGAGCAGCGTCTTGTATCGGAAGAAGACCTGCGCGCGCTCCTTGATCGGCGTGCCGGACCACGCCGGGAACGCACGCTGCGCGGCTTCGACGGCGCGATCGACTTCGGCGGACGCGGAGAGCGGCACGCGCGAGATCACGCTGCCGTCGGCAGGATTGGTGACGTCGAGGTAATCGCCGCCGTTGTCGTCGGTGAACGCACCGGCAATGTAGTTCTGAACCGGCGGGTATTTGGTCGCGACGGAGTTGTCGAGAGCCGTCATGGGAGCCTCCTGTGTAAGAGCGGAATGATATCGCGCGCGGCGGCGCGAAGATTCCGGGTAGGGAAATCATCCCTTCCGGACTCTCCTGTGCGGGACCGAATCCATATTTATGCTCAACCGCCTCCGGGTCATCGGACCGTTCCGCGGCACCAGCGGTTACGACCGCCATACGCGCGAGTTCGTCCGCGGCTTTGTGGCTGAGGGAGTGGCGGTCGAGCTCGTTCCGCTCAACGGCTGGTCCGTCGATCTGCCGATGGAGCAGCGCGAGTCGTGGTTCGAATCGCTGGCCACCCCGGTCGGCGCCGACACCGTGCTGCAGTTCACGATGTGTCGCGACACGCGTGCGATGCGCGGCATGCGCAACATCCACTACACGATGTTCGAGGCCGATCGCATTCCGCAGTCGTGGGCCGGAATCGCGCGCACGCAGGACTGCACGATCGTGCCGACGAAAGCCGCGCGCGATGCGTGGGTCGCCAGCGGCGTTCCCGAGCAGTCCGTCCGCATCTCACCGCTCGGCGTGAAGAGCGACTACTTCAGCACGCCGGCCGATCCGTTACCGCTTGCGCTGCCGGACGGACGCGCGGTGTCGTCGTTCTCGCGGCGATTTCTGAACGTTGCGGAGTTGCGTCCGCGCAAGAATCACATGGGACTCCTCCGCGCGTGGATGCGCGCGACGAAGCCTGATGATGACGCCATTCTCGTGATCAAAGGCTCCGCCTTTCAGCCGCGCGTCATCGAGCAATTCAACGCTGATGTTCTGGCGATGCAGCAGGCCGAGGGCCGCAGGCTCGCCGACGCCGCGCCGGTCGTCGTGCTCACCGGCTTCTGCACCGACGATCAGATCCGGTCGCTCTATCGCAGCGCGACGCATTACATCTCGATGTCGCACGGCGAAGGATGGGATCTGGTGATGATGGAGGCGGCGGTCTCGGGACTGAAGTTGATTGCGCCGCGGCACACCGCATACGTCGAGTATCTGCGCGATGACGAAGTGGCGTTCATTCCCGCGCCGCTCGCGCCGGCGACGTTCGAAGGAAAGATGGGCGTCGAAGATCAGATGTTCTTCGACGGACTCTCGTGGTGGAACCCCGACGAAGACGCGGCCGCGGACATCATCCGCCGCGTGATCGATGGCGACGACGCCATCACCGGCAACGCGCCCGGCGCGCGGCTCGCGTGCGAGTTCGCGTGGCCGCGCGCGGCGCGAAGACTCCTCGAGGTGATCGGCGACGTATGAATCGCATCTGCCTCAGCATGATCGTGAAGAACGAGGCGCCGGTGATCCGGCGCTGTCTCGATTCCGTGCGCGCGATCATCACCGATTGGGTGATCGTCGACACCGGCTCGACCGACGGCACACAGCAGATCATTCGCGAGCATCTCGCCGATCTCCCGGGCGAGCTGGTCGAGCGGCCGTGGGTCGACTTCGCGCACAACCGCACCGAGGCGATGGAGCTGTCGCGGCTCCGCGGCGATTACTCGTTCGTGATCGATGCGGATGAGATCCTCGAGCTCGCGCCGGGATTCGCGCTGCCGGAGTTGACGCTCGACTCGTACAACGGCCTCGTGCAATACGGCGGCTGTTCGTATCAGCGAAAGGTGCTGGTGAAGAACGCGCTGCCGTGGCGATACGAAGGGATTCTTCACGAGTACCTGCGCTGCGACGACGCGAAGACGGAAGAGTTTCTCGGCGGCTTGATCACGAAGCCGTATCGCGACGGCGCACGCGCGCGCGATCCGCAGACGTATCGCCGCGACGCGCTGATCCTCGAGCGCGCGCTACTCGACGATCCGCAGAATGCGCGGTACACGTTCTATCTCGCGCAGAGCTATCGCGACGCCGGCGATCACGAGATGGCGATTCGCTGGTACCGCCGCCGCGTTGCTTTGGGTGGTTGGACGGACGAGGTCTGGTACTCGCTGTATCAGATCGCGCTGCTCGAGGAGCGGAAGGGAACGGCGTGGCCGGAGGTGATGGAGCACTTCCTCGCGGCACATCAGTTCCGGCCGGATCGCGCCGGACCGTTGTACCGGATCGGCCTTCACTATCAGGGGAAGCAGGAGTTCATCACGGCGCATCTCTTCTTCGCGGCGGCGATGAAGATTCCGAGGCCGGCGCACAACCGGTTGTTCGTCGAGGATGCGGTCTACGACGTTCATCTCCCGGTCGAGTACGCGGTGTCGTGCTTTCACGCCGGCGAGCACGCGGAGTCGGTCGCGGTGAACAATCGATTGCTGGCGTCGGGGAAGTTGCCGGCGCAGTTGATCGAGCACGTGACGCGGAATCGGCGGTTCAGTGTTGACGCGATGCATCCGCGGACGGCTGGCGCTGCGGCGCCGGTGAAGATGAAGGTCGTGGTCTCGACCGAAGGTGCGGATCACCGGCTCGATGATTTGATCGATTCACTCGATCGGCAGGAGATGCGCGAGTTCTCGCTGCACTTTGGCGATGACGTTGTTGTCGATGATGGCGATGTCGTTGTTCGGTTGGCGTTTGACGATCGGTTGGCGGATTCGAACGTGTTGGGGATTGTTCGAAGTGCGTTCGAGGATCCGGCGTGTTTGTTGTTTTATGGACAGTATCGGTTGTCGAGTGGGGAGTTCGGGGACGCGGTGCCGTATCCGGACGCTCTCGCGTTTTCGGCGGGCTCGCCGAAGCGGTCGCTTGTTGCGTTCCGGTGGAGGACAGGCGCCCACGCCTGTCCGGACAGGCGAGGCGCCTGTCCTCCACTGGAAACCATCTGGCGCACCGCTGGGTTTGCGGCGACTCGCTTTTCGGATTCCGTACTCACGATTGCGTCCGATCGTTTGCCGCGCGAGCGCGCGGCGCGCATTCACATCGAAGAGGCGACGCCGAAGATCAGTTGTCTGATGGTCACGCGCGACCGGCTGTCGCTCGTGAAGCGGGCCATTCAGTCGTACGCCGATCAAACTTGGCCAAGTCGTGAGCTGCTGATCGTCACCGACGGCACTCCGCGATTTCGAACCGCTGTCGAGGCATTCGTGAAGGCGGAGAACATCGGCAACGTCCGCTTCGTCGTTCCCGAACGCGACGACCTTCCCCTCGGCGCGCTCCGCAACATCTCGATGAACGAAGCGTGCGGCGAGATCGTCTGCCAGTGGGATGACGACGACGCCAGCCATCCCGATCGGCTCGCGACGCAGGCGCAGCACATGATGTCGAGCGGCGCGCGCGCGTCGTTCATGACCGATCATCTCCAGCACCGCGCCGACCAGCGCTCCGTGTTCTGGATCGACTGGACGGCACGCAACACCATCCAGGGAATGATGCGGCTCGCGCCGGGAACGCTGATGATGTTCGCCGACTCGCGCTTCCGCTATCCCGAAGACGGCGATTTTGCGCGGCGCGGCGAAGACTCCGTGCTCCTCTCGCAGATCATCGCGAACGTTCCGATCGCGGAGCTGACCGGCTTCGGCCACCTCTATCTCTACGAGTGGCATGGCCGCAACACGTTCCCGAAAGAACATCACTACCGGATGGCGCAATGCGGCGCGCCGCGCGCGTTCCTCGAGGAGCGCGCCGCGCAGATCAAAGACGCGCTGCGCTACTACGCGATCGCGCGTCCTGCGGTCATCGCCGGACCCGATGGGCCGAGCTTCTATCTCGCATGACGAACCTCGATCGCGCGCAGGCGACGGCGGACATCCTCACGTCGAAGTGGTTCGGCCCGAACGCGCCGCAGCAGTGGCTCATGGACGATTTCTGGCGCGTGCCGAATATCACCGGCTCGCTCGCCACGCTCGCGTCGCGCACGGGTTCGCATGCGTACGATCAAACGATCCTCAACGCGCGCGCCGCGTTCAAATCGGCGTGGAGTCCTCCGTACTCGCCCGCCTACTACGACGACGAAGGCTGGTGGGGCGTGATGTTCGCGCGCCTCTTCGAAATGGGGAACACGCTGTCGTCCGACTGGCTCACGCTCGCAGGACAAGTGTTCGACGACATGAGCGGCGGACTCGATGACGTCGCCGGCGGCGGCGTCTGGTTCAAGCGCACTCCGAAGTCCTATCCGGGCAACGAGAAGAACTCCATCCCCACCTCTCTCTACATCGACCTCGGCATGCGCCTCTACGAGTCGCCGGTGTCGCAGAAGAAGCACATCGATGGCGCGATTGCAGCGTGGCAGTGGCTGAACACGCATCTCGTCGACGACTTCGGCATCGTGTGGAGCACCGCGAACGAAGACGGCACGATCGCGCCGAACAATCCGCCGCGTCCGTACTCGCAAGGCATCGTGCTGAGCGCGCTCCAGCGTCTGACGAAAGCGACCGGCGATCCGAGCTACGCCGAGCGCGCGAGCGCGATCGCGGCCGCCGGCGCGCGCATGGTGTGGAAGGGAACGGAGATCCTGCAGGAACTCTGCGAGGCGTTCGGCTCGTGCAGTGCGAACGACTCGAACCCCGCTCTCTTCAAAGGCGTCTTCGTCCGCTACCTCGGCGAATTCGGCGGCTTCGACGCGCAGCTTTCGACGAACGCCGACGCCGTGTGGACGAACTTTCCGAACACGATCTTCGGTATGGACTGGCACACGTCGCAGCCGAAGTATCAGCCGACCGGCCACACGGAGTACGACGCGTGCCTGCAGTCGTCGGTCCTCGACCTATTTTTATCAGTCCTTCCATAAATAGTGGTAGGAGTATTTCTCCGGACGTCACTCCTTACGTATGCCGATCCTCGCACAGTTCTCCACGCCCGCCCGCCAAAACGACTTTCCGAACAACCCGACGCTGTGGCAGGAGATGCAGGCGCTGTGGAACACCTACGTCACCGGCTTCAACGAGCAGGCGATCGTCGGCGATCCGTGGAACCAGCAATTCACGTCGAACGTGTTCTGGTGGTACAACCCGGTGACGACGAACGTGCCGTCCGGCGTCGGCGCGAAGCTCATCTTTTGGACCGCCTTTCCCAATCGCCTGATCACGTACTTCGGCGACGCGAGCACCGGTACGGCCTATCCGAATCCGAACAACTTCCCGATCACGACGCTCTTCGAGATGGCCGACACCGGCCAGTTGAACGGCGGTCCGTTTCCGCAAATCCCGACCCAGCGATGCAGCGGTCCCAACGGAGTCAACGGCCCGGATTGGAACAGCCCGAAACAGGCGTACGGTCCGTTCGGTCCGCGCGGATGGATGGACGAGTATTGCGAGTTCAGCGTCACGCGGCGCTCGACTGACAACAAGATCGTTCGCATCGACTACACGTGCGAGAACCCGGAGTACTGGTACACGCTGTGGCGCGTCGATCCCGCGACCTGCGCGCAAGTGTACGAAGACACGCTGAACGCGAACCTCACGTCGGGACCCGGCATCACCGTGACCGTCGACGATCTGACGCTCTTCGATCCGTTCACCGGCGAGCCGGTGATCGATCCGTCGACGGGACGTCCGTCGTACAACCCGCTGAACAAGTGGAACAGCGGTTCGGCGGCATCGCGCGTGTGGGCGGGACAAGGCTCCGACACCGGTGGCGCGATGCACCTCACGGCCACGCCGAACACGTTGCAGACCGAGATCACGACCGTCGGCGCCGGCGGCACGATTCAACGCCTCATCGGCAATGGCCAGCCGCAGCCGCTCGTCTGCTGCAGTCAGTTTGGACAGAATTTCCGCAACAGCGATCCGCACATCGGTCAGAACATCAATCAGATCGTCGGCAACGCATCGCCGAACAACGTCATCTCGCTCGCCGATCCGCAAGGGCTCTACATCCAGCAACCGTCCGCCGACCAGTTCACGACCAACTTCAAGCTTCCCGCGAACGTGCCGCCGGGATCGTCGGCTGCCGAGTGCTGGCAGATCATTCGCGGAGAAGAAACGCTGATCGACGAGAACACCGGCGAGCCGTACAGCGGCAACTTCATTCTCCACGTCGCGTTTCAGATTCCGGAGTCATGGCTCGCCGGCGGCAATGACATCACGGTCAGCGACATCCAAGTGCTCGCGGTCGACGGGAAGTTCTATCCGATCAACTGGGCGTCGCAAGTCCAGGCGCAGTTCTCGATCGGCCTTCTCGGCCGCGCGTTTGCGCCGGGATTCTCCGGCGGCACGTACTACGGTCCGACGTCGGTTACCGGCGCGACGTCGCCGCAGCTCCCGTGCCTCACCGGCGCGACCGCGTCGGTCTCGCAACCGCTGCAGCTGACGTATCTCGACATCTGGAACGCGGTGCTCAACACGAACGTGCCGAACCCGATGGGCTTCACGATGAATCTCGCG
>Ga0105245_10006786_pt1 | contig 10041 bp, 6 predicted proteins | sample KBSM54metaG_FD_81523 | JGI IMG/M metagenome (GOLD analysis project Ga0105245, IMG submission 81523) | Miscanthus rhizosphere microbial communities from Kellogg Biological Station, Michigan, USA - KBS M5-4 metaG | ecosystem: Host-associated > Plants > Roots > Rhizosphere > Soil | place: Michigan... | reverse complement strand
GTAACCGGCCGAGCCATAAATCGTGAAGCACATCAAGCGCCCCCCTGCTGGATCGATGTTCAGCCCCCAGCCGGTTTCAAAGCGGCCGGTGATCGTCTTGCCGGATACGAGCGTGAACGTTTTGCCCTGATCGGTGCTCTTACAAATGCCGATGTTGTTGGCCATCAGATAAACGTCGCCGTTGGTGCGGTCTACGGAAATTCCCGCTGTCATTGTGGCGAATTTGTCTTTCGACTTCGGATGATCTTTTTCAAGCTCCGCGAGAATCGCCTCAGAGATCGGCACCCATTGGCCGTCATAAGTTGGCTTGACCGGCTGGGCTTTTCCCTCGGGTGCGAAGATCGCAAAGAACAGCGCGAGAAGCAGGAGCGGCGTAAATTTCTTCATCGTTATCTCCTTCATGAATTGGAATCGTTGGTGGGTGTGTCGATATTGGAGGAGTATTCGCTGCATGGCGTGTCGTTGAAGTTGGGCGGAAGTTCGTTAGCTGGCGGCGCTGATTTTGATATGGCCAGCATCACCAATGTCGAGATTCAATGTTGTATTGGCAACCTCGGCGTGCTGGACCAGATAGCGGGCGAGAGGGGTGACGATGAGAGCTTCGATGGCACGCTGAAGAGGGCGCGCACCGTAGCGGGGGTCGTAACCTTCGCTGGCGAGATGATTGAGCAGGCGATCGCTCCAGGTGAGATGAATGTTGAGGCGCGTGAGGCCTTCGCGGCTGGCGAGATCGCGGAGTTCCTTTTCGGTGATCGCCCGGATGATTTCCTGAGAGAGCGGATCGAAGGTGACTACGGCGTCGATGCGGTTAAAAAACTCGGGGCGGAAGAAGGTGGAGGCTTCGGATTCGTAGGCGGGCGTCGTGGTTTTGGAAAGGCCAAACGGCTCGGCGGCGACGGAACCGAGATTGCTCGTCATGATGATCACCGCGCTTTTGAAATGCGTGAGGCGGCCCCAGGGATCGGTCAGGCGGCCTTCATCGAAGACGGCCAGGAGAATATCGAAAATCTCCGGCGCGGCTTTTTCGATTTCGTCGAGGAGGAGGACGGTAAACGGCTGGCGGCGGATTTTCTGAATCCAGTCGGCGGGGCCTGTTTCAGCGGAACCGAGAAAACGGTCGGCTGCACCGGGCGTGGAATATTCGGACATGTCGAGGCGGACGAGGCGCTCGAATGAAACAGTACGAGGTTGATCGTTGCCTCCGTAAAGATAACGGGCGAGCGACTGGGCAAGTTGCGTTTTGCCTACGCCTGTAGGCCCGGCGAAGAGCAGCACGCCCAGAGGCCGAGTTGGATCGTTCAGCCCGGCTTTGAAAGTCGTGACGATGCCCGCGGCCATTTCGCAGGCATGCGGCTGGCCTATGACGTCCTGATGAAGCGTTTGGATAATCGATTGCAGTTCGAGAGGTTCTTCATCGCGCAGGAACAATTCTGGTACGCCGGTCTGCTCGACAAACAAGGCGATGGTGTCGGCAACTGTGACTTGTTCCGCAAGACTGCGCCGGGCGCGGTCGAAAAGCGTCGCCATGAACGCCGCGGATTTGCCGGGGAAAGAGTGATAGGGCATAAAGCGGGCAAAGAGTCGGTAAATCGTATCGACTGTGCCGCGCTCTGTGTCGATCTTCGAATTCTGCCGCTGGGCGGCGGCGATTTGGGTCAGGCAATCAATCGCCTGCGTGCGCGTGAAGGAAGGGATGGTGATGATCTGAAAAACATCGGCCAAGCCGGGGAGAAGCCGGCGGATGGCATCGAGCTCGGCGGGTGTCGCTTCGCTAATCAGCCGAAGTTCACTCCGCTGGAGGTAGGGCATGAGGAACGCTGCGATCGAATCGCCCGGCGAGCGACCGCCGGTGCGGACGAGATCGAGAAGATTTTCGACGCAGAGAATTCCGGAGATCGACGCGGCCTGCGTGATGATCGTTTCAACCCGCTCCTGCCACATGCCGAGATATTGCATGCCGGCGATGATGCGTGGGGCGGAAGTCAGCCAGAAACGATTGGTGCGGATAATGGGCAGCGCGGCCTGCTCAGGAGGAAAGATTTCGGCAATGAGCGCCATGGCGGGATCGGCGGCACGCTCAATCCGGCGGACGGCGTCGGCAAGAATGGTCGTCTTGCCAGTGCCGGATTCGCCAACAAGCAAGATCGGCGAGGTTTCGTTCTTTAACGATTGAATCAGCCGATTGACAATCTCTTCGCGCTCCCACGCGCGGGAGAAGCGGCTTCGCAGATCGCGCGAGCCGAGTGGATCGGCGATGGCGGCGAGTTCGGCAACATCGGCTGGCTCTTCTTGCTCGCGCGGCTCACGCGGGATTTGAATGACGATGTCGTCGAGTTCGAGCGTGGCGGGCAGAAGATAGCGGCTGATCTGCGCGGGAGTCTGGCTGCGGAAATGAGCGGTGACGTATTGCGTGATCAGCGGCTTGAGATCTTCGTGGCTGTAATAGTTGAAGCGAATGCCGAGCGTGGGAAGGGCCACGACGAGCAAACCGGCGCGGGTGCGGCCTGTGACTACGGCGACGTGGAGCGCGATGGTTTCGCCGCAGGGATGGGGGCGATTGGCGACGGCATATTCCGGGCGGACATCGACGCGCTGCACTGCGAGTTGCGGATGATCAAAATCGGGCTGGGGGTACCAGGGGAAGTTGCGATAGGTGCGTTCGAGATACTCGCGGAGGCGATCGCGCGCCTGGGAGGCGGTCTGGCCAAATGCTGCGATATCGCCGTTGTCTTCAACCAGCGTGGCGGTGAAGCTGCCGGCTTGGTCCTGGAAGCGGAGGATGGGGAAACGATAGGCGGGCATGGTTATTTCATCATCAGTTGAGCGGGAATCGGAAGCGCTGCGAGAATAAATCGGCGGAGATCGTCGGCGGTGGGGAGGTTGGGGCAGAGCAAGTTGGTGCGGAGATCGAGCGTGGCGATGTCGGGATCGTAGATGCGAATGACGGGGCCCAGTGGATTTGGATCAGAGTCCGGGGAAGTTTGGCCGGTGGCGATTTGCGACTGCCACAAGTGCCGGGCGGCGATGTGAGACTTAACCGCGACGGTGGCGTCTTCGGATGCCTCCAGTGGGATGATGATGACTTGCAGCGGAAGTACATTTTCGTGCGGGGGGTAGAGGAGATGCGTGCCGGCTTCGTGTTGAAGAATGCGGTATAGGCCGGGCATTTCGAGGAGGAGGAATTCGCAGGTGGCGTCGGACGAAGCAAGGAGCGTGGCGGAGAAGCCCAGCGATTGGGCGAAGAGGTGAGAGTAGGCTTCGCGGAGATTTTTGATGATTGGGGCGGCGGAAGCGCCGAGGGGGCGGAGGCAAAGAAGGAGACGATCTCCGAATTCGCTGGTTAGCGATTGGAGCAGGGCGCATTGGTGATGGAGATCGCTTAGGCGGTCGGCGGGATCGTCGCCCACCGGTCGTGCATTTTCCAGGATTTCGTTGAGGCGCGAGTGGAGGTTGATGGCGGAAGACCCAGCCGCTGACGCGGCCTCACCGATGGGCTGCGTCGACTCATGAATCCGTCTAGGCGCTTTAATGCGCGGGGCGCGGCGTGTGATGTTTGCGGGGCGATTGGTTGCTTGATCGATCTGCTGAATCAGGCGGTCGATCCGCTGAATTTGTTCGCGGACGGCGAAGTAGTGGAAATGGGCTGGAGAGAGTGCGTCAGCGGAGACGCGGGTTGTCGCGGCGCGGGAATCGCTGGTGGCGAACTGCGATTCGATTTCGTTGACGAAATCTTCTACACGCTCGAGGACGGAATCGACGTGATCGAATTTCGTGCTGCGCGTGATTGGTGCAGCGTTGATCAGCGGCTGAACGTCCGGGACGATTTGGTCGCCGCTGGGGTAGATGGTGATCACCATCGGTGCTTCGGGGGTGAGGGCAGCTAATTTGGCAGCGATCGGTGCAGTCAATTGCCGCTCGATGGCGCGCTTAAGCGCTCGTGCGCCGAGCTGCGGGTGATAACCTTGTTCCACGATTCGCGTCATCGCCGCTGGATGAATATTTAGAACGCAACGACGATGGATGAGGCCTTCGCGACGAAATAGATCAGCGATCAGGCGATCGGCGATGGCTGCGACTTGCTCGCGGGCGAGCGATTCGAATGGCACGATCCGATCGATGCGATTGAAGAATTCCGGCCTGAAAAAGGCTCGTGCGGTCTCGATGAACGTTTCATGCCGCGAGGTTTGGGCGGGGCGTAGGCCGAAACTCGTGGAGGCTTCGCGCGTGCCGAGGTTGGAAGTCATAATGACAACGGCACTGGTGAAATCGGCTGTACGCCCGAGTGCATCAGTCAGCCGGCCTTCACCGAGCAATTGCAGCAGCAGATCGAAAACCGCGGGATGGGCTTTTTCAATTTCATCGAGCAGGAGCACGCAATAGGGCTGTCGGCGGACGGCGGAAGTGAGCAAACCATCCGGTTGAGTGAATGTGCCCGTAAGCCGCGCAAGCGACGCCGAATCGATAAATTCGTTCATGTCGAAACGGAGCAGGCGAGCTTCATCGCCATAGAGATATTGGGCAAGGGCTTTTGCAGTGGCGGTTTTGCCTACCCCTGTCGGGCCAAGAAAAAGCAGCGTGCCGAGCGGCCTGGTGGGATCGTTGAGGCGCGCTTTCGCGATCGTCACGATATCCGCCATCGCTTGCAGCGCAGCGTGCTGGCCGACAATCTGTTTCGCAAGCGCATCGGTAATCTGGCTTCGAGCAAGCCGCGCGGCGTGATCGAGAAAGTTAATCGAAAGACCCGATCTTGCAGCGAATTCAGTCAGCACAATCGGCCGGGTGATATCGCGCTCGCGGTATTTCTGCGCCAGCGTTTCGAGCAACGCCGCCGCCTTGCCGGGCATTGATTGATCGCGGACGTAGCGCTGCTGCAGTTCCATCACCGTGGGCAATGCTTCAACATCGAATCGGCAGCGGTGGCGGTCCTCAAGCCGCCGAATAACATGAATCAGTACCCGTCTTGTTTGCGGTTCATCCGGCTCTCGTATCGGCAACACATGAAACAGATCAGCCAGACCGCGATCCTTCTCACGAAGGATGCGAAATGCATCGGGCGTCATTTCCGCGAGGAATCGAAAATCGCGCCGCTCGATCCACGGTCGCATGACGGCTGCGACATTCAGATCCGAATCGGCCGATTGCCCCGCCTGATAAAGGCCCAGCACATCGTCGAAATAGAGAACATGCTCGCGCTTTGCCGCTTCGCCAAGAATCGCCAGCAGCCTGCCTTCCCATTGACCGACGTATGACATTCCGGAGATCAGCCGCATCGGCGAAAGCAGCCAGATATTCCGCTCGGCGACGTGGGTGCTTTGGCTAAGCCCCTGTCGCTGATGAACACGTTGGTAAACGGTTTCATGAACGAGCGCGGTCTTGCCGACCTTGCGCGGGCCAAGCAGCAACACCGGGCGGCGATCGCGCTCCGATAACAGCCGCGTCAGCTCTTCCATGTCAGCGTCGCGCAGCACCGCTCGCTGCAATTCATCCGGATAAAGCCAATCGAGGCATCGCCCCACTTTCTGCAACTCAGCCCGGCCATCCGGCTTTTGCTGCGTCATGATCGCCATCAAATTGCTGACGCTGGCCACCTCAAGCGATGGGTTGGGATGAACATCCAGCTCCATCGTGGTAACCCACGCGCGGCTGCACGTCGTCAGCAGTGGTGGCAGTTTGAAATCATCCCCTTCTTCCTTCTCAAGCGTGCGATAATGATCGGTAATCACTTCCTGCGCGCGGGCACGAATATCCTGCCCGCGCAATATCTCAAAGTATTGGTCAGGCAATGCAGGCGTAAACGCAAGCCGCCGATCAAACGCCTCAAACGAAACAACGAGAAACCGGCAATCCGCAGTCTGCCGGCGAAGCTGCATCGAAAATTGCACATTATGTTCCGCCAGCGGCGGCGAAAATGTCCACGGCACCAGTTGCTGCTGCCGCGCCAAAACGGCCAGCGAATCCAGTTCATGCCGAACCGCCTGGGCAAGCTTGGACATTCCGGTTGAAAGGTGCCGACTGTGTTTGAATGGCGTCTTAAAAAAAAGCGGCCGCATCCGAAATTGCGGCACCGTGGCCTGCGGGTCTTTGTGCTCTTCGATGTAAACGGGGATGGCGAGGTTCATTGCATCCTCTTCAACACCCGAATCCCCTGCAAAAGCGGCAAATGCGACGGGCACATATAAGAACAAATCCCACATTCAATGCACGCCCCAAGGCCGTATCGATCGGCCATCGCCATGTCCTTCCGCTGCGCCGCTTCCAGCAGGCCCGCTGGCTGCACGACCGTTGGGCACGTCTGCGCGCACCAGCCGCATCGTATGCATGGATCGGGAACGCCCAGCGTTCGGGATGGCATCACGTGAAGCGTCAACTCACCGCCTGCGATGACGGCGTCGGCAGAGATCGGCTCATCGCGCAGTACGTCGCCGCGCAATAGCGTTACGCCTTCATGCCGTAACTGCAGATGATCAAGCACATGGCGGATCGTCGTGCCGATTCTCACGACCAGCAGATGCGATTTGTTATGGAGGTGATCACGAATCGCGATCGGTGTTTGCAGCATCGGTTGCTCCCGCGCCGCCGCTCGGCCAACGGCGATCGCGCTCACGCCATCAAGCACCAACACGCCCTGTTCCACCGGCGAACGCCCCGGGCGCAATCGCCTGCGCAACAGCGTATAGATCAGCAGTGTCGGATCGCCCTGCGGATAGTCGGCCAGCACCGGCACGATATCGGCTGATGCTTTTCGCAATTCGCGGCGCAGCGGCAACCACCATTTTGGCGCAGCGCCTGCTTCGACAGCGATCCAGATATTTCGCGCACTGGTCAACCGCGCCAGCAGTGAAATGCCGCTGATTAACACGCTGCCAAATCGCCCAGCCATCATCGAACCAAGCCGCAGCATTGGCTCGTGATCGACGAGGTTGCACAACACGGTATCAATGGGCCGGCGCAAAATCTGATGCAATTGACCCAGCAGATCGGGGCTATGCAAGCGATCCGCCCAGACGCCGGCCGCGCGCAGGCGATCGATCCATGGGCCAAAATCATCGGGCGTAACCTTATCGAGCGAATCCAACTGTTCCCGCTGCGCCTCCGCCTGTTGCGCATCATGCTCTTCAGGCAGGTGTCGATCCTGAAAATCCGACTCAAGCTCCACAGCCGGCACCGTCTGCCCATTGGTCAGCATCACATCGCTGATCCCCACGATCCGGCCCGAAGTTGGCGCCAGCGCCGCCGGCCCGCCTTCAACAGGTCCACCCGCCAGCATTTGCCCCTTGGACACCACCGCGCCGATCTCCACGCCCGATGGAACTTCCATCGGCGCATGAGTGCCCAGCGGCACATGGAGCCGTGCGGGGGGCTCGACGAGTCGCAACGGGGAAGATTCAGCGGGAGAGGCGAGGGGCATTTTCGAATCGATATGTTATTCGTTACCGCTGGGCAGCACCCACTCTACGACGCCAGCACAACTCCCTGTTGCCTGCATACTTGTTTCAGCGCATCCGCTGCCACTTTAAAAAGCTCAGGTCCGGTTTCGCCATGCGAATGGCCTGCTACTTTCAAATGCGGCTCGAGCGCCAAAAACCCGCGATAGCCGTTCTGCCAGGCGTCTCTCAAAATCTCTGGAATGTGTCCATCGCCTTCGCCCGCCACTGTTACCTGACCGCTCCCCATTTTCGCATCCTTGATATGAATATGAGCCGTAAACGGTTTCAGCAGCGGCCAGTTTTTACTCGGGTCTTCTCCGCACTGCACAAAATTCGCAAAGTCAAAGGCCGCGCGAAGTTTTGGATCGTTCACGGTCTGTAAAAGATCCAGACACCGCCGGCCGATATCGCCGAAAATGCCTTTTTCATTTTCATGCAGCATCGTCACCGGCACGCCTTTGAGAAACGCCACCTTTTGCCGAAATCGATCGATCACTTCATCACGGTGCGGATCGAGCGGCCCTTTGCCTTCGCCGGCGGCGGGGTAATAACTGAAAAGGCGGATGAAGGGCGAATTGAAATAAATCGCCAATTCAACCGCCAGTTTGAATCGATCAAAATGCTCGCTCCAGGGTTTATCGATGGCCACTTTTCCGATGGGCGAGCCGATGGAAATCACGCCCATGCCGTTGGCTTGGAGTTTTGTCTTGATCTCAGCCCGCAGTTCGGGACTGAAATCCATCACGTTTTTCCCATACACGCCGCGCAGTTCAAAATGCGTCACCCCGTTCTCTTTACAGACGCGAATCTGCTCGTCCAGATCCGGCCCGATCTCATCTGCGAAGGCGGAAAGTTTCAGCATGCGCGCATTGTAAGACGCGCCCAAACGATTTGCCAATTGTCGTAACTGAGCTAAGCCTGTTTCCGTGTTGGCGTGTAATTTCCCGGTACCGAGCGGAATGCAATCGCCAGGCGATTCCAGGCATTGATCGCGATGACGGCGTAGTTCAGTTTCACCAATTCCTCATCGCTGAACTGCTGGCGAGCGCGCTCGAATACATCATCCGGCACATGCGTCTGGCTGATCAGCGTCACGGCTTCGGTCCATTCCATCGCAGCGCGTTCGCGATCGGTGTAGAACGGGCATTCGCGCCAGACTGAAAGGCAGTTCAGCCGCTGCTCAGTCTCGCCCTCGGCGCGGGCATCTTTGGTGTGCATGTCGATGCAATAGGCACAACCATTGACCTGCGAGGCACGAAGCTTGACCAACTCAATCAGAGATTTTTCCAGGCCCGAGTTTTGCACAAATCGTTCCAAACCGCTTACGGCTTTAAGACCATCATGAGCAAGTTCCATAAAGTTGAGGCGAGGTTGCATCTGAATTCTCCTTTAAATGTAGATGGCCGCACTGGCAAGCCACTGCCGCTGCGAGGATAATTTTAGGCCCTGGGTGAACGAGTTGTCATTTGAGAAAAGGAGATTCGATGTTGAAGGTGATCGGTGTTTGCGGGTTGATGATTTCGTCGCTGTTCGTAATTGCCGGCTGCGCAGCGACTCATTCCGCAGCGCCCGGCGAAGGGATGAAATCAACGACGGTAACAAAAATATTAACCCAGGCGCTGCCGGAAAAAGTCGGTACCGAAGCCCGCGTGCTACTGGTCGAATATCCGCCAGGCGTAACATCGCCGGCCCATCGCCATCCCGGTGTCATCTTCGCTTATGTTCTCGAAGGAGCAGTAGAGTGCGGCCTGGATGATGGACCGGTCGTGCGATACGAGAAAGGTCAGGCGTGGTATGAGCACCCAGGCCAGTTGCATCGCGTCGCGAAAAATGCGAGTCAGACTCAGCCGGCGAAGTTGCTGGTCTTCTTCCTGACCGAACCTGGCAAGCCGGTGCTGGAGCGAGAAAAGTAGCGCGGGCTACCAGCCCGTGTTTTGTAATTTATTCAATCAAAACATGGGCAGGTTGCCCATGCTACTTCCCCTCACCCAAATTCTTCTCAATCTCCTCGCGCGAATAAAACTTCGACTCCACACCCTCTTTCGGCACCTCTGCATGCGCCGTCCAGGCCAGCCCATTCAGCACCATCCGCCTGAAATCGTCATTCTTCCAATTATCAAAGTAATGCCCGCAGGTGGTCGCAAATCCTCGGCCTTTGTTCTCGCGTTCTCGGCACCATGCGACAGTATTTCCATTCTCCACCCGCCCCTTTAGCGCCGCGACGTTCAGCAGGGGAGTCACATTCTTATCCCCATCATTAAACCGAATGTTAAAATAAAACTCCTCCTTCATCTTAAACGGCTTAACCCCCCTGCTGATCGGATGATCGGGCGATGCCAGACTCACATCTGCGTTGTCGAGCGTCGTAATGGCGGAATACCACTTGCGCTGGCCATTCTCTTCCCAATCAAAATATCCGCCCGTCCAATCAAAACACTGCTTTGCGTATTCATCTGGCGCAAACGTAGAAAAATGAAACAGCACCAGTCCGCATCCCTTATCCATCAACTTCTGCACAAACGCCACCCGCTCCTTGCTTTCAAGATGCAGCGCTTCAGAAAATTTGTCGCCATCGCGCCCATCCGAAATAACCATGATCGTCGCTGCATCTTCC
>Ga0105245_10006782_pt1 | contig 10041 bp, 14 predicted proteins | sample KBSM54metaG_FD_81523 | JGI IMG/M metagenome (GOLD analysis project Ga0105245, IMG submission 81523) | Miscanthus rhizosphere microbial communities from Kellogg Biological Station, Michigan, USA - KBS M5-4 metaG | ecosystem: Host-associated > Plants > Roots > Rhizosphere > Soil | place... | reverse complement strand
GTTCGGCGGGATGACGACGTAGCTAGTAGATGAAGCGGGCGCGTCGGCTCGTGCGCTTCTTGGCTTTAGGCGGCTTCGGCACCGAGACCCGGCCGGCGGACACCGGCGTGCCCGCGACGAGGTTCGACGACTGCGGCGTCAGCGTCAGCGTGTAGCGGCCCTTCTTCAGCCGCCGGGAGAGCTTGATCTTCAGCTTGTTCGTGCCTGCCACCAGCGCGGCCGTGGTGCTGGCGGTGGTCGCCTTGGCTGCGGCGTGGGCCACGAGCTTGGCCTTGCCGCTGGTCAGCGTGGCCACCACGAAGCCGGCGGCCGAGCTCTGCACGGTCAGCTTCAGCACGCGCGAGCGGCCCGAGCGCGCCACCTTCGGCTTGCCGCTCAGGCTCAGGGTTGGGACCGGGATCGGGATCACCGTCTGCTGCGGAATCGGCGTCGTCGGCTTCGGGGGCGTGGTCGTGCCCCCGCCCGTGGCCGGCGGCGGCGTGGTGGCGTTGGCCGACAGCGAGATCGGCACGGCGTCGGCGGTCAGCGACGGGTTGGTCACCGCCACGGTGTAGGACGTGTTCAGGTTGAACGGGATGTCGGCGTGGGCGCCGGTGTCGCCGCCGGTCAGCGGGATCCGCGTGCCCGTGGGCGAGCCGAAGCGCATCAGGCTGGCCTGCACGCCCGAGCCGCTCGGCCAACCGACGTCGACGTGCAGCGTGGCCTCGCATTGGCCCGAGCATGCGTTCGAGGTCAGCCGGAAGAAGCGTGTGGTCAGGTGATTGATGGTGTTGGCCTGGTTCGTGCTCGTGTTCGTGTTGACCCCGAGCACGGTGTCCGAGCTCACGCGCGGGAAGGTGCCGGCGAGTAGCGATATGGGCCAGTCGGCGGCGTTGACCGTGGCGGCGTAGTCGGCGAACACGGCCCCCAGCGTCGTGCCGCGCGCGACGAGAGCGGCGTTCATCCACTGGGTCTGGCCGCCGGCCGGCGCGCTGTTGGCCTGGGCGAAGTCGTCCTGGACGACCGCGGCCCCGAACCGCTCGTTCTCGAACTCGAAGAACGGCCACTCGCCGTAGAGCACCTCGGTGCTGGAGTCGGGGAAGTCGAGCGTCTGCCCCACCCCGAGCGTCCGCTGGTAGGTGGGCTGGTGGCCGCCGTCGTTGCCGGCGGCCAGAGCGCCGATCCACGACGCCGAGGCCTCGCGCATCATCACCCGGTTGGTTCCGGCCAGCGAGCTCAGCGCGACCGACGAGATCCCGAGCTGGACGGTGTGGAAGAACTCGTGCGCGATCGTCGACTTGTTGGCCGCGATGTTCGGGTTGATGTAGATCCAGCCCGTCTGGCTGCCGCTGTCGGGGCTCATGAAGCCGTTGCAGCCGCAGGGGCTCGTTGTCGCCGAGCACGCCTGGTCGGTGTAGACCCAGACGTCGGTGCGGCCGTCGGGGTTGGTGCCCGCGGGCGCCGTGACCGTGCTGTCGCTGGGCGGGGCGGGGAAACCGAGGCTGTTGACCTCGAGGCTGCGCCCGGCGTCGGCGTCAGACAAGAGCCCCGACGCCTGGGTGTCGCTGATCGCGCCGGAGTAGTGGACGAGGAAGTTCGTGCTCCCGACCGTCGACGTCGCCCCGCTCATCCCGGTGCAGGGCACCCGGTTGCCGGCCGCGCTGGCGGGGCCCGCCGCCGCGAGGACGAGCACGGCTGCGGCCGTCGCCGCGATGGCTCCCGTTCTGAGCATGCCTCCGTAACCCGGGGCGAGCGTACCGGGTGCGCTACTGCTCGCGCTGGCTTTCGCGCTCGCGCCAGCGCTCCCGCGAGCGCTCGATCTCGTCCAGCGCCTCCTCGAGCGGGTACCAGCCGTCGACCACGACGACCTTGCCCTCCGGCCCCTTGTACATGCCGAAGAAGTGGGCGATCTCCTCGCGCAGCTGCTCGGGCAGCTCCTCGAGCTCGTCGTAGATGTTCCAGTTCGGGTCCTTGCAGGGCACGAAGAGGACCTTGTCGTCCGGGCCCTTCTCGTCGCTCATCCGGAACAGCGCGATCGGCTTGGCCTTGATCACGCAGCCCGGGAACGTCGGCTCGGACACGCAGACCATGGCGTCGAGCGGGTCGTCGTCGAGCGCCCAGGTCTCCGGGATGAAGCCGTAGTCGGTCGGATAGACGACGGAGGAGAACAGGAAGCGATCGAGCGTGATGACCCCGAGCTCGTGGTCCCATTCGTACTTGTTGCGCGAGCCCTTGGGGATCTCGATCACGACCGGGATCGGGTCGGCCTCGCTCATGGGTGGGAGACTCTACGCTGCGGCCGTGAGCCACGATCACGATCACGCGCACGGTGCCCGTGAGGCCGATACGAAGCGCCTCGGGATCGCGCTCGCGCTGATCCTGACCTTCATGGCCTTCGAGGTCGCGATGGCCGTCGTCGCGTCCTCGCTGGCCCTGCTCTCCGACGCGGCGCACATGCTCACCGACGCGGCCGCGCTCGGCCTGGCCATCGTCGCGGCGCGGCTGGCCGCGCGCCCCGCTCGCGGCGCCATGACCTACGGGCTAGGGCGGGCCGAGATCCTGTCGGCCCAGCTCAACGGGGCGACGCTGATCATCCTGGCCGCGTTCATCGTCTTCGAGGCGATCGTGCGCCTGGTCAATCCGCCCGACGTCAAGGGTGGGATCGTGCTCGTCGTCGCCATCGTCGGCGTGGTGTTCAACGTGTTCGCCTCGGCGGTGCTGGCCGGCGGCGGCAAGGGCAAGCGCTCGCTGAACGTCGAGGGCGCGCTCCAGCACGTCCTCAACGACCTCTATGCGTTCATCGCCACCGCGCTGTCGGGCGTGATCGTGCTCATCAGCGGCTTTGACCGCGCCGACCCGATCGCCTCGTTGGTCGTCGCTGCGCTCATGCTGCGGTCGGGCATCTCGCTGTTGGTGAAGTCCGGCCGCGTGTTCCTCGAGGCCGCGCCCGAAGGGATCGACCCCAACGCGATCGGCCGCGACCTGGCCGCCCAGCCCGGCGTGGTCGAGGTCCACGACCTCCACGTGTGGGAGGTCACCTCCGGCTTCCCCGCCCTGTCGGCCCATATCGTGGTCAAGGCCGACGCCGACTGCCACGGCGTGCGGCGCGAGCTGGCCCGGCGCGTGCAGGACCAGTTCGGCATCGAGCACACCACGCTGCAGGTCGATCACGAGACCCGGCGGGGGCTCATCGACATCGAGCCCGCACCGGCGACCGCGTCTCACCCGATCGAGTAGCTCACCCAGTCCCCGCGGGTGCCGCCCATCTTGGCGTAGAAGGCCTGCGCGCGCTCGTTGTCGGCCGCGGTCTGCCACTCCATCTCCGCGCAGCCGCGCTCGCGGGTGACGGCCAGGGCGGCCGAGAACAGCGCCGCGGCCGCGCCGGTGCCGCGGGCGCGGTCGTCGAGGTAGAGGTCGTTGAGGATCGCGATGCGCTCGGCGCGCAGGGTGCTCCAGGTGAAGTAGAGCGTGGCGAAGCCGACCAGGGCGCCCTCGCCTTCGACCACGAGCTGCGTGCCCTCGCGGCCCTCGGCGAGCAGGTCGACGAGCGCCTCGAGCCGCTCGCGCGGCGGGCGCGGGGACCGGTAGAAGTCGACGATGTAGGCGCCCATGAGGGCCAGCAGCGCGTCGCGGTCGGCGCGCGTCGGAGGGCGAACGACGGGCTCGGGCATGGGCGTAGACTCGCACCGATGAAGGTCGTCAAACCCGGTGCGGAGCACGAGGTCCCGCGCGGCGTCCTCGGGGGCGCCGAGATCTCGCAGGCCACGACGGGAGCCCACAACATCTACATGGGCGTGTTCCGCGTCCCGCCGGGCGCCCGCTCGCGCCCGCACTATCACGCCCAGTGCGAGAGCGCGGTCTACGTCCTCGACGGGCGACTGCGCGTGTCCTGGGGCGACGACCTCGAGCACGAGGCCGAGCTCGAGGCCCGCGACCTCGTCTACGTCCCCCCGCGCGAGACCCACATCATCGAGAACTTGTCCGAGACCGAGGCCGCCGACTACGTGGTGGCTCGCAACTCGCCCCACGAGGACTCGGTCGAGGTTCCCTGGGCGGGCTAGCCGGGTACCACCACGCCCGTGCGCAGGGCGGGGCTCGTCGGGCTGGTGGTCGCAGCGTTGGTGGCGCTGCCCGCGGCGGCCGCGCGCGCCGACGGTCCGGCCCTCGACGTGCCCGCCTCCGCCCTGGCCGCCAGCCTGACCTGCTCCTCCGATCTGGCCACCGACGGGCGCGAGCCGCTCCTGCTCGTGCACGGCACCGCGCTGTCGCCGAAGGAGAACTGGTCGTGGAGCTACCAGCCCGCGCTGGACGCGCGGTCCTACCCGTACTGCATCGTCACCCTGCCCGACCACGCCATGGCCGACATCCAGGTCGCGGCCGAGTACGTGGTCAACGCGCTGCGCACCATGCACGCGCAGACCGGCAGGAAAATCGCGTACGTCGGCTACTCCCAGGGCGGGATGGTGGGCCGCTGGGCGCTGAAATGGTGGCCCGACACCCGCGCCGAGGTCGACGACTACGTCGGCATCGACCCGTCCAACCACGGCACCCTCGACGCCTATCCGGTGTGCGCGGTCAACGGCTGCGCGCCCTCGATCTGGCAACAGCAGACCGGCTCGCGCTTCCTCCAGGCGCTCAACGCCGGCGGCGAGACGTTCACGGGGATCGACTACACCGTGGTCTATAGCCGCACCGACGAGGTGGTGACGCCCAACTTCGATGCCACCGGCTCCTCGGCCCTGCACACCGGCGGCGGCACCATCGTCAACGTGGCCGCGCAGGAGATCTGCCCGGCCGACCTCTCCGAGCACCTGGCCATGGGCACGTTCGACCCGGTCGCCTACGCGGTCGTGCTCGACGCCATCGGCCACGCCGGCCCCGCCTCGCCGGGGCGCATCGACCGCTCCGTCTGCACCCAGGGCGTGATGCCCGACGTCGACAAGTCTCGCTTCGCGGCCAACTTCGCCAACGTCGGCCTCGTGGCCGGCCAGCAGGTACTGACGTATCCGCACGTGGGCAGCGAGCCGCCGCTCAAGCCCTACGCAGCGGGCTAGTGACCACTAACCGGCCAGCGGCACGACCAGGAACGCGATCACGGCGAAGTGCAGCGCGGCGGCCGCGACCACGAGCACGTGGAAGATCTCGTGGTAGCCGAACACGGACGGCACGGGGTCGGGTCGCTTGCGCGCGTAGACGATCGCGCCGACGCTGTAAAGCAGCCCGCCGGCGGCGATCAGCGCGATGCCGAGCGCGCCCAGGCGGTGAAACAGCTGCGGCATGGCGATGATCGCCACCCACCCAAGCGAGATGTAGATCGCCGCCGACACCGGCCGCGGGGCCTCGGGCCAGAGCAGGCTGAGCACGATCCCGCCCACCGCGCCGCTCCAGATCACCACCAGGACCACCGACGCGAGGGGCTGCGAGAGCACCAGCAGCGCAATCGGCGTGTAGGTGCCGGCGATGAGCACGAAGATCATCGAGTGGTCCAGGCGCCGCATCCAGCGCCGGGCGTTGGGGCGCCGCCAGGTCACGCGGTGGTACAGCGCGCTCGTGCCCAGCAGACCGGCCAGGCCGAGCACGTAGAGGCCCACGGCCAAGCGCGCCTTGCCCGAGGGCGCGACGACCAGCAGCACGGCGCCGGCGACCAGGGCGACGAAGAACGCGTACTCGTGCACGACGCCGCGCAGCCGGGGTTTGACCGCGGTCGCCATCACGCAGGCACCGCCTCGCCGAGGCTGAACCGGCAGCCCGAGTAGTAGTCGCCCGCCTTCGAGGCCAGGAAGGCGACGAGGCCGCCGACCTCCTCGGGCGTGCTGGCGTCGCCGGGCGCGATCGTGGTGGTGCGGATCGCGTAGCGCGCCCACTCGATCGACGTGGTCCGGGCCAGGTTCTCCAGCGCCGCGCGGGTGGCCTCGGCGTGGTCGCCCGCGGCCGGCGGCGGGGCGATGAACACGACCTTGCCCCCGTCCGCCGCGTCGATCAGCGCCGCGGTCGCGGCCGCGCGGGCGGCGATCCACGCCCCGTCGGCGGCGGCGCGCAGCCCGCCAGTCGCAAACCGGGCGGCGGCGTCGTCGACGAGCACGTCGACGCGCTCGAGGCGCCCGACGGCGGCGACGGTCGCCTCCTCGTCGAGCGGATCCGCGCCGAGCAGGCGCACGTCGGCGCCGAGCTCCGCACAGGCGTCCGCGGCAGCGTCGCCGTACGCCGCGGCACCGGCGGCGAGCACGATCGCCTGCCCCTCGAGCAGGCCGGAGCGGAAGAGCTCGACGGCCATCGCGATCAAGATACTCAGCCCGCGAAGGCTTCGAGCCCCTCGCGCATCCAGTCCGGGATCGGCGCCTTCGCGTGCGTGCCCAGGTTGACCACGACGTGGCGGAGCGTCCCCTCCACCAGGAGCTGTCCGTCGCGCAGGAGCTCGTAGCGCGTGGTCACCCCGGTGGTGCCCAGGCGGGTCACGCTGACCGCGACCTCGAGCTCGTCGTCGAAGCGCGCCGGGGCCAGGAAGCGGGCGCTGGCCTCGCCCACGACGAGGTCGACCTGGCGCTCGAGCATGGACTCGTAGCCGCCGAACACCGCGCGGAAGAGCTCGGTCAGCGCGAGGTCGAAGTAGGCGAAGTAGTGCGCGTTGAACACGACCGACTGGGCGTCGCACTCGGCGTAGCGCACGCGGAAGCGGTGGCGGAACGGCTCGGCCATGGTCTCCGGCTAGGTCGTCGCGGCCCGGCGCGCCGCGCGGCGCTGCAGGCGGTCGCGCTTGACCACGCCCTTGCGGCCCTCGCGGTCCAGCTCGGCGTAGAGCTCGCGGACGCGGGCGAAGATCTCGTCGGCGACCTCCTGGTGGCGCTCGCGGCTCGCGCCCTCCTCGGCCGGGAAGGTGACGGGCTCGCCGAACAGCAGCGTGACCTTGGGGAACTGCAGGCGCTTCCAGTTGCGGGCCTTCAGCGTGCCGTGGATCGCCGTCGGGACCACCGGCGCGCCGGAGTCGAGCGCCAGCCGGCCCACGCCCGGTTTGGCGTGCTCGGACAGCTTGCCGGTGCGCGAGCGCCCGGCCTCGGGGTAGATCGTCACCAGACCGCCCTCGCGCAGGATCTGCTCGGCGGTGACGAACGCCTCCTCGTCGCGCTGGCCGCGCCGCACGGGGATGACGCCGCCGTGGAGGAAGATGAACTTCAGCGGGAACGCGAACAGCTGCGACTTGGCCATGAAGCGCACGTAGCGGCGCAGGAACACGGCCACGAAGAAGTGGTCGAGGAACGAGAAGTGGTTCGGGGCCACGATCACGGGGCCCTCGAGCGGGACGTGGTCCGAGCCGATGCAGCGCGCCCGGTGCACGATCAGCAGGTACGGCGTGAGCACGAGCCGCACGATGCCGTACACCCAGTCGGGCTTGCGCCGCCGCCCGCGCGCGTGGTACCGGTCGAAGTACGACGCCGGGCGCGGGTCCTTGTACACCTGCGCCTTGATCTGCGTTAGATCCTGGTCGGCCATCCCCGGGACTTTCTACTCCTCGTGCCCGGAGGAGTTACCCGGAGTGGCACCGCGATCATTGAGCGCGGGCGGCCGGGACGTTGCCGCCGGCGGGCTGTCCCGCCCTGGCCGGAGGTCCCCTCGAGTCTGTCCCGGCCGCCCTTGCTCTGGTGGTTTGCCGCGACGACTGGGTCAGGGTCGCCGCGGGGTTTGGGCCTGTCGTGGGAGGAAGCTTGCCCTTCAGCACGGGGGCGTTGCACCGCCCGGCGGTCCAAGATTTGCCGCCCGGCTCCCTACCTGCGGTCGAGGTAGACCCGCGCGAAGTCGGCGAGCTGACGCCCGCGGTGGGCGAAGCCGCGCAGGCTGCGGCCGGTGGCGCGGTGAGCGAGGTCGAGCTCGACCTCGGCGACGCGGTATCCCGCCCGGGCGGCGTCCACGGTCATGCCGATCTCCATCCCGAAGCCGTGCGCGAAGGGATCGATGACCGGCAGGACATCGCCGCGCAGCGCCCGCTGGCCCGAGATCGGCGCGCGCAGGTCCAGCCCGGCCAGGGCCCGGATGACCCGGTGCGCGAACCGCAGCGCGAGGCCGAGGCCGCCGCCCTCGCGGCGCGCGAAGGCGGCGATGGCGAGGTCGGCCTCGCCCCGCTCCACGGCGGCGGCCAGCGGCCCCAGTCGCGCTGCGCTCTCCCCCAGGTCGCCGTCGCAGAGCAGCACGGTGGGCCGCTCGGGGGCCAGCGCCGCCGCCATCACCCGCTCGGCCGCCAGCGTCGCGGCCCCGCCCTTGCCCCGCGCGGGGTAGGCGCGCACGAGCTCGGCCCCGGACTGCAGGGCCACGTGGGCGGTCGCGTCGCGCGAGCCGTCGTCGGCGACCACCACGCGCGCGTCCGGGAACGCGCCCCCGAGCGCGCACAGGGTCGTGCCCAGGAGGTCGGCCTCGTCGCGGGCGGTGACGATGACGATCGGTCGCGGCAGGCGGCTATCGTGCCGCCCGCGCGAGTGGAATGTCAGCCCCAGGAGGTCGGATGCCCGAGGTCGAGGCCCACATCACGGGAACGGTGTGGAAGATCGAGGTCAAGGTCGGCGACAGCGTCGACGAAGGCGACACCGTCGTGATCCTCGAGTCGATGAAGATGGAGATGCCCGTCGAAGCCGAGGACGCCGGCAAGGTCAGAGAGATCCTCTGCGAGGAGGGGCAGGCCGTCAACGAGGGCGATCCGCTCCTCGTGCTGGAGTAGTGCGCGAACTGGCCGACGGACGCCTGCGGCTCGACGAGCCGGCGCCGGACGTCGCCCGGCTGACGATTGCCAACCCGGCGAAGCGCAACGCCCTCGACCAGGAGATCCTCGACGCGATCGCTTCGGCGGTGCGCGGGCTCGACGCCCGTTGCGTCGTGCTCACCGGCTCCGGCGGCATGTTCTCGGCCGGCTACGACATCGGCGACATCCCGTCCCAGGTCTTCGCCGAGGAGGCCGAGCGGCTCGTCGCGCACCCCTTCGCGGAGGCCATCGACGCGCTCGACCGCTACCCGTACCCGACCGTCGCGGCGCTGAACGGGCACGCGATCGGCGGCGGGCTCGAGGTGGCGCTGTCCTGCGACCTGCGCATCGCGGCCAACGGCATCAAGCTCGGCATGCCGCCGGCCAAGCTCGGCCTGGTCTACTCGCACACCGGCATCCGCAAGTTCCTCGACGTGATCGGGGCCGCGCGCACGCGCGAGCTGTTCCTGGTCGGCAGCAACGTCGACGCCGAGACGGCCGAGCGCTGGAGCCTGGTCAACGAGGTCGTGCCCGGCGCCGAGCTGGAGGAGCGCGCGGTCGCGCTGGCGCGCGAGATCGCCGGCAACGCGCCGCTGTCGCTGGCCGGCAACAAACGGGTGCTGCGCGAGCTGCTGGCGGCGCAGGGCGAGCTCGACCCGGACATCGAGCGCGAGCTGGTCGAGCTGCGGGCGGCGTGCTTCCAATCCGAGGACTTCCGCGAGGGCGTGCGCGCGTTCGGCGAGAAGCGCCGCCCGCGCTGGCAGGGGCGCTGATGGCCCCGTACGACCGGCCCGGGGCGGTGGCGGAGCTCCACTCGATCGACCGCCTCGGCTACCGGCTGGCCCGCTCCGCGCCCGCGGCGGGACGCGCGCTGTTCGGGGCCATGTTCGCGGCCTGCCGGCGCTCGCCCGAGCGGGCGCTCCAGGGCTTCCGCAACGACGTCTCCGAGCCCGACCAGGCCGCGATCGACGCCCTGACCGACGAGGTCGAGGCCATGGGCTGGTTCATCGAGGCCGGCCGCAAGGGCGGGCGCGGGCCGACGCACGACTACCGGGCGCTGGGCGACTGGGGCTTCCCGCTCGGCGACGTGACCGCGCCGGTGGAGCTGTGGCACGGCGACGCCGACGTGCTCGTCCCGATGGCCCACACCGAGGACCTGGCCGCCGTCGTGCCCGGCGCCACGCGGCGGCGCTGTCCGGGCGAGGGCCACCTGCTCATGGCGACGCACGCGACCGAGCTGCTGGCCACGGCCGCCGGGCAACGTCACTGATTCGACACAGGCCGCGCCGCTCACGCGACAGACGCGGGGACGCCGCGGCGCGAGCATGCGACCCATG
>Ga0105245_10006781_pt1 | contig 10041 bp, 11 predicted proteins | sample KBSM54metaG_FD_81523 | JGI IMG/M metagenome (GOLD analysis project Ga0105245, IMG submission 81523) | Miscanthus rhizosphere microbial communities from Kellogg Biological Station, Michigan, USA - KBS M5-4 metaG | ecosystem: Host-associated > Plants > Roots > Rhizosphere > Soil | place... | reverse complement strand
GCGCTGGCCGGGATCGAGAAGCCGACGGTGCTGGTGCCCGGCAACAACGAGACCGTCGACGCGCTGCGCGAGGCGGCCGCCGACTGGAACGCCGCGACCGTCCTCCACGGCGAGGGGACGACGATCGACGGGGTCGAGTTCTTCGGCCTCGGCGCCGGCATCCCGGTCACGCCCTGGGACTGGAGCTTCGACCTCGATGACGAGGAGGCGACGGAGATGCTCGCCCCCTGCCCCGAGGAAGCGGTCCTCGTCCTCCACTCGCCGCCTAAAGACCACTGCGACAGCGCCGGCGCCGGCGGCAACTTCGGCAGCCCCGCCCTCCTCCAGGCGATCGAAGCCAAGCGCCCCCGCCTCGCCGTCTGCGGCCACATCCACGAGTCCTGGGGCTGCGAGAGCCAAGTCGGCCCCACCCCGGTCCGCAACCTCGGCCCGAAGGGCACCTGGCTGGAGGTCTAGTGTCGATTTTGTCCGGCATACCCGTACAAACTCGACACTGAGATGGCGTACCGGGTGCTCAAAGCCGAGGACGCCTTCTGGCGGCGGTCGAATCAGATGCAGACGCCGAACACGGACCTTGGGGGACAGTTGGAGGCTTCGGCGCTGGGGGCGCGGATGTGGCGGCTGGAGCCGGGCAAAGCGTCGACCCAGCACCGGCATTTCACGCAGGAGGAGCTCTATGTGCTGCTGGAGGGCACGGGGCGGGTGCGGGTCGATGGCGAGGTGTTGACGCTGAGCCCACACGACACGCTGCTGGTCGAGGCGGACACGGTGCGGCAGCTCTTCAACGACACCGACGCCGACCAGCTCTGGCTCGTGGTCGGCGCCCCGCGGGAAAACATCACCAGCACGCTGGAGATGAGCGAGGAGCAGCTGCGCCACATGTATCCCGACGGCCCGAAAGCGCTGCCGCCGGAGCTGGGCGGAGGCCAGGCCGAGTAGCTAGAGCGCGAGGGAGATCGGCTCCTCGAGCAGGGCTTTGACGCGGGCGAGGAATTCGGCGCCCTCGGCGCCGTAGAGGATGCGGTGGTCGCAGGCGATCGTCGCCTTCATCAGCTGGCCGGGAGCGAGCTGGCCGTCGCGGACGATGGGGGCTTCGCGGATCGCGCCGACGGCGAGGATTGCCGCCTGGCCCATGTTGATCACCGCCTCGAAGGAGTCGATTCCGTACATCCCCAGGTTGGAGACGGTGAAGGTTCCGCCCGAGAGCTCCGGCGGCGTCACCGAGCCGTCGCGGACTTTGGCGGCGACGGCGCGGGCGTCGGTGGCGATCTGCCGCAAGCCCTTCCTGTCGGCGTCGAAGATCGTCGGCACGACCAGCGCTTCGGAGGCGGCGACGGCGATGCCGACGTTGACGCGGGAGTAGAGCTCGAAGCGGCCGTCGCGGTAGGCGCCGTTGGCTTTCGGGAACTCGCGCAGCGCGATCGCGCACGCCTTCACCACCATGTCGTTGAAGGACGGCACCACCTCGCCCTCTTTGGCGGCGCCTTTCAGCGCCGCCCGTGCCTCAACCGCCCTCCCCATGTCGATCTCGATCGTCAGATAGAAGTGCGGCGCAGTCGCCTTGCTCTCGGCCATACGACGAGCGATCGTCTGTTGGAGCTTGTTCAGCTCCTGGGTCTCGGTTTCGCCCTTTGCGGTCTCGATCGAGGGACCGGGCGCCTGGCCGGCGGGTCCTGCCGCTGCAGGGGACCCACCATGTCTTCCGGTAGCTAAAGCTTCCTCAGACATGGTCCCCCCTACAGCGTCACCCGCCGGAGCTTTCGCAGCTTCCACGTCCGACTTCACGATCCGCCCCCCAGGCCCGGACCCTTTCAGCTGTGAAAGCTCAAGGCCACGCTCCTGCGCGAGCCGCCTAGCTAGCGGAGAAGCTTTGACCCTGTCTCCGTTCGCTGAGTCCGGAGCGGCCGGAGCTTCGACGTCGGACTCCTCCGCTCCTGCCGCGGGTGGCGTCGTAGGGGGGACCCCCCCTGAGGAAGCTTTAGCTACCGGAAGGGGGGGTGGGTCCCCTGCGACGACAGGACCCGCGGCCCGAGCGCCATGTCCCTCACCGGAAGCACCGTTCTCCCCAATCCTCGCAATCGGAGTCCCGATCGGCAGCGTGTCTCCCTCCTGAGCCAAGATCTCCTGGAGCGTGCCAGCCACGTCGGATTCGTAGGCCATGTTCGCCTTGTCCGTCTCGATTTCGACCAGCTCGTCGCCGACCGCGACCTCGTCCCCGACCTGTTTCAGCCAGGTCAGGATCGTGCCCTCCTCCATCGAGTCCGAGAGGCGCGGCATCACCACCTCACTCATCGGGCAGCTCCATGCCTACAGGTTTGCACCTCGCCCCCCCGACCTTCACCGGCCGCCGAGGATCGCGCCGGCGAGCAGCGTCGCCGCCGCTTGGCGCAGCACGTCGCCGCGGATCGCGTCCATCACTTCGGTGCGCCGCGCCTGCAGCCTCCCGACCGTCGCGATCGGTTCGACTTCGGGGCGCGGTTCGCCCACCGCCGGTTCGGGCGGCGCGGTCGCCCGCGCCTGCTCGTAGGCGAGGCAGCCCTCGACCCCCTGCGCGATCAGCTGCGCCCGGTAGTCGGAGCCTTCTTCGACCGGGTGCAGGTTGTCGGCCTGCATCAGCTCGGGATGGGTGGCGACGACCGCCGCCCAGTCGGGCACCTGCGTCCCCGGCCGCGAGGCGGCGAATTCGGCGACGACCCGGTTCTTGCCGGTGTTGTCGACGCCGTTGACCGTGTAGCCGTGGATCGTCGGCACGACCATGCAGCGGTCGCCGACGATGGCGGCGGCCTTGGCGAGGTTGCCGGCGAGGATTTCCGGATAGGCCGGGTTGTCGTTGGTGCCGGCGTCGAAGACGATCACCGAGTCCGACGGTTCGTAGCTTTCCTGGAAGAGGTCGAAGATCTGGAAGCTGTTGTAGCCGCCCTGGGCGTTGACGACCAGTTCGACCCCGGGCAGGTAGCGGCTGAGGTAGGGAGAGGTGAGTTCCTCGAGGCTGTCCCCCACCACCAGCACCTTCGGCGCCGCCTGCGCCTGGCCGGCGGACGCCGCCAGCGCCACGAACACGAGCAGCAGCGCCCCGATCACCCTCCCGAAGCTGCCGATCCGCCTCACGAGGACCCTTTCTACACGACGTAGACTGCCGCCGTGCCCGCCCCCGCCCGGCTCCAGCTCACCGGTTGCGTCCTGCTCGCGGCCGCGCTCCTCGCCGGCTGTGGAGGGAGCGGGTCCGACTCGACCGACAGCGCCACCGTCGCCAGCCGCCCGGTGACCACCGCGGCGGAGAAGCCAGACCCGCAGCAGGGCAAGAAGCCCCACGCCACGCCCGGCGGCCCCTGCCAGGCCCAGCTCGGCAGCTTCGTCGCCTCGATGGACTCGCTGCGGCGCCGGCTCGCCGTCGGCCTCACCTTCGACCAGTACCTGGCCGAGGTGCGCGGCATCCGCTCCACCTACAGGAAGATCCCGATCGACCAGGTTGAGATCGACTGCCTCGGCGCCGTCGGCACCCCCAGTGAGCACGCCTTCAACCGCTACATCGAGGCGGCCAACGACTGGGGCGAATGCGTCTCCGAAGCCGGTTGCGGCTCCGCCACGGTCGAACCGGTGCTGCAGCGACGCTGGCGCATCGCCTCCCACTTCCTCTCCGAAGCCGACGAAGGGCTCAGCGCCGACGCACCCTAGTAGTCGGCGGCGTCGTAGACGACCTCGATCCGGATCCCGTCGGGGTCGAAGGCGAAGAAGGCGTAGTAGTCCTCGTCGTCGATGTAGTCGTAGTGCCTTTCCGGCGGCGACTCGATCCGGCCTCCGGCGGCGAGGCAGCGGTCGTGCGCTTCGTCGACCTCCAGCCGCGTGTCGACCTGGAAGGCGAAGTGCTCGAGCCCGACGTCGTAGTGGCGGTAGGTGCCGCCGTCGGCCGGCCGGAAGCCGATGAAGGAGCGGCCGAACTGGAGGTAGACGACGTCCTCGGTGCCGCGGTAGCTGCGCAGGCGCATGAAGTCTTTGAGCCCCAGCGGGGCGAGCAGCTCGCGGTAGAAGGCGAGGGAGCGATCGACGTCGGCGACCGCGAGGTCGATGTGCTGGATGCCGCGGCCGGGCATCCAGCGACCCTACAAAAGCGCCGGGGCCGCCTTGCGGCGAAGACGCGGAGGGCCGCCCTGGGGCGGCCCTCCGTCTGGTGCATGGAAACGAACGCGGGAACTGCAAACGAGCGGGACAAGACTCGTCTCCCTGACGCTCGCCGGTGCCCGGGGTGGATTCCGCCGGGCGCCCGAACCAGTGCGGCGCCTAGCGGCCCTGCACCTCCAGAGTCCCATCAAGCATGTGATTCAAGTTAGGACCACCTCCTTTCTCTGGTCAGATGATTGAAGCAGACCGGCAAGTCGAGGTCGAGTACTTCCGTAAGCTCGCCGGGATGAGCGAGCTGCCCGAGCACGTCGCCCGCAACCGCTCCTACTGGAACGGCTACGCCGAGAAGTGGGTGGAGAGCGGGCGAGAAGACTGGGAAGCGACAGAACCGCGCTGGGGCAACTGGCGGGTGCCGGAGCGCGAAGTCGGGCTGCTCCCATCCAATCTCGAGGGGGTAGACACGATCGAGCTCGGCTGCGGGACCGGCTACGTCTCCGCCTGGCTGGCCCGCCGCGGCGCCAAACCGGTCGGGATCGACAACAGCGAAGCGCAGCTGGAAACCGCTCGCCGCTTCCAGCAGGAGTTCGGGATCGAGTTCCCGCTCCTGCACGGCAACGCCGAGGAAGTCCCCCTTCCCGACGCCGGCTTCGACGTCGCGATCTCCGAGTACGGGGCGAGCATCTGGGCCGACCCCTACCGCTGGATTCCCGAGGCGAGCCGGCTGCTGCGCCCCGGCGGCGAGCTGGTCTTCCTCGTTAACTCGGTCTTCGCGATGCTCTGTTACCCGGACGACGAGAACGAGCCACCCGGCGAGCGCCTGCTGCGGCCCTACTTCGGCATGCATCGGTTCGAATGGCCCGAGGACGAGTCGGTCGAATTCCACCTGCCCCACGGCAAGCTGATCGCGCTGTTGCGCGACAGTGGCTTCGAAGTCGAGGAGCTGATCGAGATCCAGCCGCCGGAGGATGCGACGACCCGCTTCCCCGGGAGCAGCCTGGAGTGGTCGCGGCGCTGGCCGCTCGAGGAGGCCTGGCGGGCGCGCAAGCGCAGCCGCTAGGCGCGTTACCCGGCGCTCATCTCCGGCGGCAGCTCGTCGCCGAGGATGTCCTTGCCGCGCCGTTTCTGCCAGCGCCGCCAGGCTTCGAAGCCGAGGCCGACCGCCATCGCGCAGGCGAGCGAGCTGGCCAGCGGCAGCCAGAGGTTGTCCTTGAAGGTCTCGCCGCCGAGGTAGCCGAGCATCGAGACGTAGAGCGCCCAGAGCACCGCGGCGGAAGCGTCGGCGACGGCGAACTGGCGGTAGGGCATCTCCAGGGTGCCGGCGGCGAAGGTGGTCGCGGTGCGGCCGCCGGGGATGAAGCGGCCGACGCCGATCAGGATCGCGCCGCGCCGCCGCAGCGCCGCCTCCGCCCACTTCAACCGCGCCTGGCCCTTTTCGCCCGTGAAGAGGCGGTCGGCGACCGGGTCGCCGATCTTGCGCCCGAGCAGGTAGCAGAGGTTGTCGCCGAGGAAGGCGCCGAGGGCGACCAGCGGCACGATCAGCCAGATGAAGAGATCGCCCTGCGCCGCCAGCACCGAGGCGGTGATCACGATCGTCTCCGAGGGGATCAGCGGGAAGAGGACGTCGGTCGCCGCGGCGGCGAAAACGACGGGATAGGTGACGGCGCTCTGGCCGACTTCCTGGGTGAGCCAGTGGAACACAGGCTCCGGCTACCCGGATCGGGGTGGTTTACCAATCGCTCGGCGGGTAGTGAAGGGGCATGTCAATTTGGTTAATAGCCGTCATCGTCGTCGTAGCAATCGCGATCCTTGCGCTCCTCGCAGTGTCCGCGCAGAAAGCCAAGAAGCGCCGTGAACTCGAGCGCATGAGGCTGAGCGAACGGGCCGGCGGGCACCGCAACGAGGCCGAGGTGCACGCCTCGAAAGCCGAGGAGCACGAGCAGGCCGCGCGCGAAGCCGCCGAACGAGCCGAGCGCGAGCGCGAGCTGGCCGACCACCACGGCGACAAAGCCGAGAACATCGAGCGCAAGCTCTAGGCGCCAATCCAGGCGCCGGCGAAAAGGGGAGAGAAATGGTCATCGGAGTCGTAATCGCGATCTGCATCCTGCTGGCAATCCTGGGCTTCCTCGTCCCCAGGCTCTCCAACCACGCCCGCCGCGGCAGCGACAAGGGCTTCTCGATGGGCCAGCGCGCGGGCAGCAAGGCGCCGGGCCCGATCGGCCGCCTCCTCAGCAAATCCTTCGGCAAATCCCAGCAGGCCGCCGACAAGAGCCACTCGGCCGGCAAGACCGCCCGGGACAAGATGCCGTTCTAGGACTCCTCCGGGGAGCCTGCGTCCAGCGCGCCTTTCAGCTCGCGCCGGGAGCCGATGTCGAGCTTGTCGTAGGTGGCGCTGAGGTGGGCCTCGACCGTCTTCACGGTCACGAACAGCGACTGGGCGATCTGGCGGTTGGTCATCCCCGAGGCCGCCAGCTCGGCGACCCGGCGCTCGCTGGGGGTCAGCGACTCGACCCCGATCGGCGCGAAGCGGCGCACGGTCTCGCCGGTGGCCTGCAGCTCGTCGCGGGCGCGCTTGGCAGCTCGCACCGCACCGCAGCGACGGGCGAGCTGGATCGCCTCCCGCAAAGGCGCCCGCGCGTCGGCTCGCCTGCCCTCGGCGCGGAGTGCCGCACCGAGGTCGACCAGTGCATGCAGGCGCTGAAGCCGGCGCGGTGAGTCCTCGAGAATCGCTACAGCCTCCTGCAAGGCCTCTATGCCCTCGCTTCCGCCCCGTACTGCGGCAACCGCTCGCAAGTGATGGGAAATCGAGGCAGGGGCTCCCCACCTTCGAACCCCCTCTGTCAATCCGAATACCAGTTCTTCGGCTTGCTCTCGGTTCCCGCTCGCTACCAACAAACGAGCGGCGTAAGGAGCCATCGAGGCGACCGGTCCCCAGCCAAGACCGAGCTCGTCAGCCACAGCCGAGAGCGCGACGAAGTCTTCGGCGGCCAGCTCGACCTGTCCCTGCTCATAGCGCAGGTGCCCCCGGGCCATCAAGGCGGCGCCCGATATGGAGTTTGGCGGCAGGGGGCCCGTCGCCATACCGATGCTCTGCAGCTCCGCCTCCGCGGCCTCCATCTCGTCGCGTTCGATCAGGATGTGGGCAAGGATCGGGGTGTGCATCATCACCAAAGGCACGATTCCCGCCATCCGCGCCAGCGAGACGGCCTGACGTAGATCCGCCTCCGCCTCGGCCAGTTCGCCGGCACCCCAGGCAACGAACCCACGTAAGAACCACCCTCGGACAAGCTGCGGAGCGTTCGCGTCGCCCTCTTCGGCGATCGCGAGAGCTCGCTGTGCGCCATGTCTAGCCACGTCGATCTCGTCAGCGGCCACGAGCGCCATCACCGTCAAGGCGGAGGAGACCAACTCAGGCTCCTCCTCGAAGATGATCCCGTCGTTCGCGAGCGCTCGCTTGGCCGCAGCCAACGCCTCCGCAGCGGTCCCGTTCACCGCCGCGTAACGGACCTCCATCGCCGCCGCCAACCGACCGGCCGGGCTATCGGGATCTATTTGGTCGACGAAGCGCTCCAGGTTCACCTCGGGTACCGAGGGCACCACAAGCGCAAGGGTGGCCAGATGCGCCTCCAGCTGGAACGCGCGTTCCATGTCTCCTTCTGCCAGAGACACCTCGACGTCATCCCTCAGCATCAAAGCGGCCTCTTCGAAGCGTCCCTGCATGGCCATCAGCATGGTTAGGGAGACCGCCCACCGACTGCGCAGCGACGGCCCCTGCGCGGTCGCTCTCGACATCTCGGCTTCGATCGCCGGCAAGGGCGAGGGGTCGGCAGCTCGGAAGCTCGCGGTGATCAGCTGGTCGAGAACGGCGCCTCGAAGGTCGTCGGGCGGGGGCTCTTGCAGACCGCGTGTCAGGTACACGACCGCCGAGCGCGGTGCGCCGGTCGCCAGCGCTCGTTCCGCTGCGTCGAGCAGGGTCTCTGCCGCGGCGCGCTCCCCCTTGGCCTCAGCAGCCAGCAACTGCGTTGCGATCTGCTCGGCGTCGGCATTGCGCTCGCGAAGAGCGGCCGCGGCGCGCGAGTGTGCCTCCGTCCGCTCCCCGGCAGGCATGTCTGCGTAGATCGCGTTCCGCACCAATGGGTGGCCGAAGCGCAACTGCCTCTCTCCGTCGAGGATGGCGCTCGCGCGCAGCATGTCAGCGGTTCGATGGAGCGTTTCGGGATCGAGATCGGCGAGCTCGGCGACCAGGCGATAGTCGCTGTCGTCTCCGAGCACCGCCAGCCACCTGGCCATCTTCGTGGCGTCGGCCGGGAGTCGCGCGAGTCGCGTCAAGACAAGGCGCGTCACTCCCTCCGGCGCCAGATCCCGCAGGAACTCCACCTGCTCGGCGGTGGGGTCCACCTCTCGCTCGGCCAGCGTGCGCGCCAGTTCGACGAGCATGAAGGGATTGCCCCCGGTTGCTTCGTGACAGGCGGCCACGAAGCGGGCGTCAGGCTGAATGCCGAGTTCGCGGGCGAGCAGCTCGATGCTGGCCGCCTCGCTGAGCGGTGCCGGCGACAGGTGCCGGATCGAGGCGTCCGCCAAGACTCGTCCGAGTCCATCGGGCGCTTCGGGCTCGTCCGAGCGGGCAGCGACGACGAGCAGCGCCGGAAGCTCCTCCAGCCGAGGCAGCAGAAAGCTCAGGTAATCGAGCGAGGCGGGATCGGCCCAATGCACATCGTCGATGGCGAGGATCAGCGGCGTTCGCTGAGCCATGGCAGCGGTGACCCAGTACATCCCATGGAGAACCGCGAACGAGTCATAGTCACCATTCGCATCCGGCTGGAAGACGGCCCGCGCCGCACCTGCCCCCGCGAATATCTCCTCCCGCTCCTCGGCGGTCATTGCAGCAAGCGGAGGGTCGAACAGCTGACGTACCAGGGCGAAGGGAAACTCGCGCTCCAGCTCGGTCGCCCTCGCCGTCAGGACGCGATTGCCCGCGGCATCTCCAGCCGTACGAATCTCCTGCAACAGACTGGTCTTGCCCAGCCCTGCGCCGGCCTCGATAGCCACCGCCACTCCCCTACCGCCCGCCGCCTCCCCAAGCGCCGCCTCCAGCGCCGCCACCTCCCGTTCCCTCTGCAGCAGCGCCGACACGCGGTCTCACTCGCCAGTTCCGGAAAACTTCGGCGGAAGGAATTCAAGGGTCGATGTTAGGGGTCGACCCCATGGCGATCTCCGCACCTGACGTGGAAACTCCCGACCCATGAGAGTGACCTTAGTAAAGGCCGAGGGCCTTGTCCCGCCTCCGCTGGCAAGGAGTTCCGTGGACTCGAAACACCCACTCTCGAGGAACTCCGATGTAGGACGGGTTCACTCTTTAAACGGCCACAAGCTTCCCGCTGCCCCCAGTCGGTTCACGGTGCTTGAGCGAGTCTTTCCAAGCACTGCTTCCGCTCGCGGATCAGATTTGGCAGGGGTGCGTCGCGATACCTCTCCTTTCCGGGTTCGCGACGCTTGCGAAGAACGTCCGGGGTGACTACAGCGGGTGACAAGAGGCACCCCGCCGACGTTACCCCGGACTTTCTTCCACCGACGCCCTCAGGCCTTGAGGATCCAGTAGGCCATCAGGACGACGGCGGCGAGCACCGCTGCCATCGTCGTGACGGCGCCGTGGTTGAAGTGGCCGAGTTTGGCGACGGCCTCGAGCGCGGCGGTCATATTGGTGAAGGTAGCCTTACCGGTGGTCGCCGTCTCCCCCGGCAAACGTTCGTATGACGACTATCGCCTAGCTCCAGATCAGCCTACGACGAGGCTCGCGGTGGGCCATTTGGGCCATTGCCGAGGCGGCGTCCCTTCTCGATGATGCGGCGATGAGCGACGCGGGTTCGACGATCGTCTTCTTCCCCGAGGGGGCGTTCGGGCCGACCAACAACTGCGTCGGCATCG
>Ga0105245_10006779_pt1 | contig 10042 bp, 7 predicted proteins | sample KBSM54metaG_FD_81523 | JGI IMG/M metagenome (GOLD analysis project Ga0105245, IMG submission 81523) | Miscanthus rhizosphere microbial communities from Kellogg Biological Station, Michigan, USA - KBS M5-4 metaG | ecosystem: Host-associated > Plants > Roots > Rhizosphere > Soil | place: Michigan... | reverse complement strand
GATGTCGATCTCCGCCGACGGCTATGTTGCCGGGCCCGGCCAGTGCGAAGAGCAGCCGCTCGGCATCGGCGGCAGGGAGCTTCATCACTGGCACTTAGGCCCCACCATGAACCATCCTGTCAATCGGCAGGTGGTCTCCGACATGATGGACGGCATGGGAGCGACGATCATGGGCCGCAACATGTTCGGCCCAATTCGTGGCGAATGGGAGGATTCGGACTGGAAGGGCTGGTGGGGCGACGTCCCGCCCTACCACTGCCCAGTGTTTGTCCTGACTCACTACCCACACCACCCGATCGAGATGGAGGGTGGGACCACCTTTCACTTCGTCACCGACGGGATCGAGTCGGCCTACGCCCAGGCTGAGGCGGCTGCCGGCGACCGCGCCATCTCGATCGCAGGAGGAGCCTCGTGCGCCCGGCAGGCGATCGCAGCAGGACTAGTCGACGAGATCGATCTACAGATCAACCCGGTGATACTCGGTTCGGGTGAGCGCCTGTTCGACGGATTCGAGGCGGGGAAGCCCGCACTTGAGCTAGTCCGGGTGCTCGAAGCCCCGGGCGTGGCCCACCTGCGCTACCGCGTTGTCCGATCGGCCTAACGCCGTCATGGCATCTCCTCGGCCCACTTCATGTGCCCTTCAAAGCACCAATCTGTCGTCGGCAGGCGCGGCCGCCAACCTGGCAATCGCGCGGCCTCGGCTTCGGCCACGTCAGTCCGCGGACACTCGCACAGATGTCACACTGGCTTCTCGCTTCTCGTCTGTTTGGAACGTTGTCGCTCGCTACGTGGGCAAAACGAAAGGTGCCTGCCTGCACGCGCGCTAGAGAGCCGTCGCCGTCCCCGTCAGGTGCGGGTCGCCCTTCGACATGTTGCGCAGCGTGAGCTGCCACCCGTCAGAGATGCGGTCGACATACAGGCCTGCCCGCGCAGGCAGCACCACCGGCTTGGCGAATCGCACCGAATACTTGAGGGCGTCCGGCAGCTGACCCTCGATATTCGCCAAAACAGCTGCAGCGGAAAACATTCCATGTGCGATCACGGTCGGAAAGCCGAACAGCTTCGCGGCGATCGGGTTGGTGTGGATCGGATTGTGATCCCCGCCGGCCGACGCGTAGTGCCGGATCTGGCCCGGCGTGATGCGCAGCACCGCATTCGGTGGGCCCGGCTTCGGCTGCTTCTGCGGTGACGGCTTCGGCTCGTCGGACAGGCTGGTCCGCTGCTGGTGCAGGAACGTCGTCACCTGATGCCACGCCGTCTCGTTTCCGACGTTGACGTCGGTGACGATGTCGACCAACAGCCCGCGCCGATGCTCACGCAGGTTCTCAGCATGCGTACGGACCGATACTGTGTCGGTCACCAGAATGGGCCGGTGCTGAGTGATTTGGTTTGCGATGTGCACCGAACCCATAGCGGCGAAAGGAAAGTCGAATCCCGTCACGAGCGACATCACCGTCGGGAACGTCAATGCGAAAGGGTACGTCAGCGGCACCGCGTCGCCGAACCGCAACCCCGTGACGTTCGCGTACGCCGCCACGTTCGCGGGGTCGATGGCCAGCTCGTCGACGGTGATCGTGCGGTCGGGCAGCTTCTCGCCGCGCGGCACGAACGGCAGCGCTCCCGCCGCCGCACGCACCAGGTTCATCAAGCCGGACGGCGGTGTCATGGTGGTCAGCCTAGGCGCCGAGCATGGCCTGGCCGCAGACCCGGATGGTGTTCCCGGTGACGGCGTTCGACGCGGGGCTCGCGAAATACGCGATGGTTTCGGCGACGTCGACGGGCTCTCCACCCTGGTACAGCGAGTTGAGCCGTCGGCCCACCTCACGGGTGGCCAGCGGGATCGCCTCGGTCATCTTCGTCTCGATGAATCCCGGCGCGACCGCGTTGACCGTGACGCCCTTGTCGGCGCACACGGCCGACAGCGCGTCCGTCAGCCCGATCATGCCTGCCTTGGTGGCCGCGTAGTTCGTCTGTCCGCGGTTGCCCGCGATGCCGGCCATCGATGACAGCCCGATGACCCGGCCGCCCTCGCCGAGGGTGCCGTTGCCGACCAGGCCCTCGGTAAGCCGAAGCGGCGCAAGCAGATTCACGGCGATGACGGAATCCCAGCGCGCCTCGTCCATGTTGGCCAGCAGCTTGTCGCGAGTGATGCCCGCATTGTTGACGAGGATGTCGGCGCGTCCGTCATGCACCTCGCGCAGATGCTCGGTGATCTTCTCGACGGCATCGTCGGCGGTGACGTCCAGCGTCAGTGCGGTGCCGCCCACCTTCGAGGCCGTGACGCCCAGGGTCTCGGCTGAGGCCTCTATGTCGATGCACACCACCTTGGCCCCGTCGCGGGCGAACACCTCCGCGATCGTCGCGCCGATGCCGCGGGCAGCGCCGGTCACGATCGCCACCTTGCCGTCCAGCGGTTTGTCCCAATCGGCCGGCGGCGCGGAGTCGGCGGCACCGACGCGGAACACCTGCCCGTCGACGTAGGCCGACTTTCCGGACAGGATGAACCGCACCGTCGACTCCAGCCCGGTTGCGGCCGGCTTGGCATCGGGGGACAGGTACACCAGGTTCACGGTGGCGCCGCGCCGCATTTCCTTGCCGAGTGAGCGGGTGAACCCCTCGAGCGCCCGCTGCGTGACGCGTTCGTGTGTGCTGCCTATCTCGTCGGGCGTCGTGCCGATCACGACGATGCGACCCGACGGTCCGAGGTTGCGCAGCAGCGGAGTGAAGAACTTGTACAGGCCCTTGAGGCCTGCGGGCTCGGTGATGCCGGTGGCGTCGAACACCAGCCCGCCGAACGAGTCGGCCCAGCGGCCGCCGAGGTTGTTCGACACCACGTCGTAGTCCTCGGCCAGCGCGATGCGTAGCGGCTCGACGACGCGGCCCTCGCCGCCGATCAGCAGCGTGCCTGCCAGCAGCGCATCGCCCGGCTTGTAGCGGCGCAGCGTCTCGGGCTGAGGGATGCCGAGCTGCTTGGCGAGGAACGATCCGGGCGCCGAGTGGACGATTTGGGAATACAGATCGGTAGCCATGAGCCTTAACTTACTCCAGAGTAAGAACGCTGAGTAGGATGGCCCTCATGGCCAACAATTCGAGTCGCCGCGTAGCTGTTCTTGGCGGCAACAGACTTCCGTTCGCACGGTCAGACGGCGCCTACGCCAACGCCTCCAACCAGGACATGTTCACCGCGGCGCTGGGCGGGCTCATCGATCGGTTCAACCTCGATGGCGAGACGCTGGGCGCCGTCATCGGCGGAGCGGTGCTCAAACACAGCCGCGACTTCAACCTGATGCGCGAGTGCGTCCTCGGCAGCGCACTGTCGTCGTACACACCAGCGTTCGACATCCAGCAGGCGTGCGGCACGGGCCTGCAGGCGACGATCGCCGCGGCCGACGGTGTCGCCGCCGGACGCTATGAGGCGGCCGCCGCGGGCGGCGTGGACACCGCCTCCGACGCGCCGATCGCGTTCGGCGACGACCTGCGCCGCGTGCTGCTGGGACTGCGCCGGTCGAAGTCCAACGTCGACCGGCTCAAGCTGGTGGGCAAGCTGCCCGCGTCGCTCGGCGTGGAGATCCCCGTCAACAGCGAGCCACGCACCGGGCTGTCGATGGGTGAACACGCCGCCATCACCGCCAAGCAGATGGGTATCAAGCGGGTCGACCAGGACGATTTGGCCGCGGCCAGTCACCGCAACATGGCCGCCGCCTACGATCGCGGCTTCTTCGACGATCTCGTGACTCCGTTCCTCGGGCTGTATCGCGATAACAATCTGCGGCCGGACTCGTCGGTGGACAAGCTCGCCAAGCTCAAGCCGGTGTTCGGGGTGAAGGCCGGTGATGCAACGATGACGGCCGGCAACTCCACACCGCTGACGGACGGCGCCTCTGTGTCGCTGCTGGCGACCGACGAATGGGCCGCAGCGCACGGCATCGTACCGCTGGCGTACTACGTCGACGCCGAGACCGCCGCGGTCGACTATGTCAACGGCAAGGACGGCCTGCTGATGGCGCCCACCTACGCGGTGCCGCGGCTGCTGTCCCGAAACGGCCTGAGCCTGCAGGACTTCGACTTCTATGAGATCCACGAGGCGTTCGCGTCGGTGGTGCTCGCTCACCTGCAGGCCTGGGAGTCAGAGGAGTACTGCAAGGAGAGGCTCGGCTTGGATTCAGCACTGGGCCGCGTCGATATGTCCAAGCTCAACGTCAACGGTTCGTCGCTCGCCGCTGGTCACCCGTTCGCCGCGACCGGCGGACGGATCGTGGCCCAGCTGGCCAAGCAGCTCGCCGAGAAGAAGAAGGAGACCGGCCAGCCGGTCCGCGGCCTGATTTCGATCTGCGCGGCGGGAGGTCAGGGCGTCGCGGCCATCCTGGAGGCGTGAGCCGACATTCAACTCCAGCGGTATATCCAAAAATTCTTTTCCGCGGGGTTGTAACGGGCTCGCGGGGGTCGCCGATAGACGTCATAGCTCCGTGTTGCCGTCTGACCCCCCGACCCGACGGCAACACGGGGCTCTTAATTCTTGCCGTCGGGTGCTTCGATGGTGAGCATGCAGATCAGCCTCAGCCTCGTCGGATTACTCAGCGACTCCGATGGCGCCTCGCCCGTCGACGCCACCGTGAACAGCCTCGCCATGCTGCGCGACGAAGGGTTTCGCAGAGTCTGGATGGCGCAGCTGCCCTACGACCCCGACCTGCTGACCATCCTGGCCTGCGCCTTCCATGAGGTCGACACCATCCAGGTGGGCTCCGGTGTGCTACCGATCCAGGTCCAGCATCCGACGCAGCTGGCGCAGCGCGCGCTGACTCTCAACGCGATCGCGGGCGGACGGTTCAGCCTCGGCATCGGGATGAGCCACCGCATGGTCACCGAACAGATGTGGGGCATCTCATACGAGAAACCCCTGCGCCGGATGCGTGAGTACCTCGACGGCCTGCTGCCGCTGCTCGCCGGGCAGGCCGCCGACGCGGTCGGGGAGACGGTGACCACGCGTGGCGCGCTGCAGATTCCCGGTGCGCCGACACCGGATGTGTACATCGCCGCCCTCGGGCCACAGATGCTGCGGCTGGCGGGTCGGCGGACGGCGGGCACGCTGACGTGGATGACCGGGCCCAAAACGCTCGCCGAACACGTCGGCCCGAGGCTGCGGGAGGCTGCTGCCGAAGCGGGCAGGCCCGAGACCGCGGTGCGGGTCGCCGCCTCGCTGCCGGTGGCCGTCACCGACGACATCGCGGCCGCGCGCGCCAGGGCGGCCGAGGAGTTCGCCATCTACGGGCAGCTGCCGTCGTACCGCGCGATGCTCGATCGCGAGGGCTACGCCGGACCTGAGGACGCCGCCATCATCGGCGACGAGAACACGGTCTCCGAGCGCCTCGATGAGCTGGCCGCGGCAGGTGTCGACGAGTTCGCCGCGGTCACCTTCGACCGCTCGCCCGAGGGGCGTGCACGCACCCGCGCGCTGCTGTTAACGAGGGACAAATAACGCCCGAAATTTCTCTGGTGTGACCGCAATCACCGGCGTACGATCGAGCGCACGACGGGTTCGGGAGTGACCGATCCAAAGTGCCGGCAAGAGGCGAAAGCCGGACGCGCGAGAATAATGAGACGCCCTCAGATGTCCTCCCGAACCCGCCCTTTTTTGTATGTACGGCGGTGCGGCTAGCGGCATCACAGGCGCATCCGCCGCGGGCTCGCGGTAGTCATGTATCTGAACTCCGGATCGGCCGACTTCGGCGCGAGCGTGAGCGCCCCGAGTGACCAGATGGTCAGGTACGCCAGCCCGAAGAATGCCGCCACCGCAAGCGCCACCCCGGTCGACTGGTGGTACAGAAACGGTGAACGTACCCACTCGAGCGTGGTCGCCACCACCGCCTTGGGCTGTGTCACCAAATCCCAGGAATTCCAACGTTGGAAGCGTCCGATCACGACCCCGATCGCACATAGTCCGATCGAAGCGACGACGAGCATCCAACCGAACACCACACCGTAATCGCGCTCGGTCCGCGTGTGAATCAGGCGCAGTGACACCACGCCGAGCATGATGCCCGTCCACGCGGCGAATCCGTATTGCAGGACGTGGCGCCAGAGTTCGACGCCACCTTCTCCCAGATGGGACAAATCGGTCACCAGGTACACCGAATTCGGCAGGAATACCAACCAGCCCAGCAGCCACGGCAACTGCCAGACACTTCGACGCAGCGCGGCAAACCCAACTGCCATGAAGAGCGGAACCCATGCCAGAGCCAGATTCCAGATCAGAAACTTGGTGGGGTAGAAGACCGGTGCTGCTGGGTCCGTGACACCCAGGACGGTCGTCAACCCGGTCGTTGCCACCAGCGCGACGATCAACACGGCGCGAGGGACGATGGTCATTTCTTCAGTTTGCCGCAACGGCGCGGCTACATGTCAGAACCGACGGGGTGCACCTGGAAGTGGCAGGCACCGTAGATGCCGGGATGAACGGTGACGGTGTCGGTGGTGTCCGGGGGTGTCACCCGCAGGTCTGTGTAACTCGGGCACTTCTGGTCGCTGTCCGGGTTGCCGCGGCCGCCGCGACCATCGCCGCAAGCATCGTGATCTTCACGGTCGCCTACTTCTCGCCTCGGTAGAGCAGCGCGTCGGTGACACCGCCACCGTTGACCGGCGGGCCGAGCAGCACAGTGGAGGTGTTGGCCGCCGGGTCGTACATCAGCAGCGACGTTGTGCCACCGCACCCGACCTTGGCGAGGAGCAGGAGCTTGTCGCCGGTCACGCCCGCCACGGCCACGCTGTCCGACACCCCGGGCACCTTGACCCGCATGGTGTGCATGTCAGGGGTCAAGCGGGACAGGAAGATCGTCCCGCACGCGCCCGTGGACTGCAGGAACGTGCCGCTGGGCAACTGCCACGCGACCGTGTCGCCGATGTCGCCGCCGAAGCCCGGATCGTCCTCCAGACCCGAGTTGACGGCGGTAAGCGCAGTCGGCGTTCCACCGTCGAGCGGCACCTCCCAGAGCTGACTCCCCAATTCGCCCTCGCAATTGGTCAGGAGCACTGTCGAGGTCCACCACCGCACAGGCGAGCACTGGGCCTTGGGCATCGGTGACTGCAGCGTTCGAAGGATCTCTCCGTCGTCGCTCATCACCACCAGGCTGTTGTCGGACCTCGGTACCACCTCGTTGCCGAGGTTCGCGGTCCCGAGCACGAGTTGCGTCCCGTCGGGCGACTGGAGGTAGCGGCCACTGAACTGACCTGCTCCGCCGAGTTGGTCTGTCGGATACGACTTCTGCTCGGCGCCGGTGAGGTCGATCCGTTCCAACGTTCCAGGCTCATCCCCGTTGTAGTCGGTCGACACAAGCAATGCCTTGCCGTCGGGGCCTGTGTAGCGGGCGTAGCCCTTGATGGGGATCGTCGTCTGCGCGCCGGTGTGCAGATCGATCGAGACGACGGACGAGGATCCGTACCCATCCGGTTCGAGCAGGGCGTGACTCCCGTCGCCGGACCAGTCGATCAACTCAGGCTCCGCCTTGTCGTCAGGCGCGAAGGTGGTGACCGGATAGCGGTTGCCTGCCGGGTCAAGCAGGTACAGGGTCGTGGCGGCCACGTCAGGTGTCGGCTCGTCCGGAATCGGTTGTGCGCCGGGCATATGCGGGGTGACCGGGTTCCACAGGGCGAGCATCCAACCCGGGCCGACCTTCGACCACGGCACATCGCCGATCGGGGCCTCGACTCCGTGCGCGGCGGCAGGCGCGGCCGGCGCAGCCGTCGCCGGGGTTGGCGTAGCGGGGCTGCCCGGTGCGCTGTGCACTGCCGTCGAACCGGCCGACGACGAGCATCCGGCCAGCATCACTGCCGCCAGCGCGACGAGCCCGGGGGTTATCCGAGATCGCTTGCGGCTCTTGCCGACCTTCTGTGGGTGCGCCATGGTCGTCATTTTGTTTCCTTTGTTCGGCTGCTGAATGTCATTGGGTGTCAAAGCGTTTAGCGAGTGACGGATGGCACCGGTCACCGGCGCCATCACTGCACCGGCAGTTTCAGTACGCGCGCATTGCCGTTATCGGTCACGTAGACGGTGCCTGCGCTGTCGACCGCGACACTCTCGGGGATGTTGAGGTCAGCGAACGACAGGGCGGTCGCGGCGGTTGACTCGGCGGCCAGTTTCAGCACCCGGTTGTTGCCGCGGTCGGCGACATAGAGGTCGCCTGCAGAGTCCACCGCCACACCGGCCGGGTTCCTGAGGTCAGCGACAGGCAGCTCAGTCGCGGTGGTGGCGCCGGCGGCGAGTTTCAGCACCCGGTTGTTGCCGTTGTCGACGACGTAAACGTTGCCCCTGGTGTCCACTGCCACGCCATGCGGGTTGTTCAGTCCGGCAAAGGGCAACGCGGTGGGGCTGGCCTCGTCGGGTGCCAGTTTCCACACCCTGTTGCTGCCCCAGTCGGTGACGTAGAGGTCGCCCGCGGTATCCACCGCCACGGCGGCCGGGTATGCGACACCGGCTAACGGCACCGGGGCGGGGCTGGCTGCCCCTGCTGCCAACTTCAGCACCTGATGGTTGTTGAAGTCCGTGATGTAGAGGTTGCCTGCGGCGTCTACCGCGGCGCTGCCGGGGTCGGTCTTCGTGGAGAAGGGCAGCGGCGCCGGGGTGTCCGCCCCCGCAGCCAGCTTCCAAACGCGGTTGTCGCCCTCACCCGTGACGTAGAGATTGCCGGTGGCGTCCACCGCCACACTGTTGGGATAGCTGAGGTCTGTCAATGGCAGATCTGTTGTGCTGCTGGACCCCGCCGCGAGCTTCACCACCTCGTGGTTGTTGGCGTCGGTGACGTAGACGGTGCCGAAACTGTCCACCGCCAAATCGGCGCTCTCGTTGCCGAGGCGGGTGAAGGGCATCGGAGTTGGAGCACTCGCTTCTGGTGCCAACTTCAGCACGGGGTCGGGGTTCATTTGCACGACGTAGACGTTGTCGTTGGTGTCCACCCCGACGCCCGTGGGGTAGTGCAGCGTGCCGAACGGCAGCGCGGTCGGGCTACTCGCACCCGCCGCCAGTTTCAGCACCCGATTGGTGCGGTTGTCGACGACGTAGACGTTGTTACCGGCGTCCACCGCCACTCCGACTGGTCCGCGAATACCTTTGAACGGCAACGCTGTTGGAGCGCTGGCTCCTTGGGCGAGCTTCAGAACGCGGTTGCTGCTGTAGTCGGTGACAAATACGTTGCCCGCGGCGTCGACAGCCACGCCGTCGGGATCCTTCAGCCCGGTGAACGGCAGCGGCGTTGGATCGTCCGCGCCCGGCGCCAGCTTCCACACCTGGTCGTTGCCGTTGTCGGTGACGTAGACGTTTCCTGCGTCGTCTACCGCCATGCCGGTGGGGTGGGTAAGTCCCGCGGACGGCAGTGGGGTCGGGGCGCTGGCCCCCGCCGCGAGCTTCAACAGTTGGTGGGTGCTGTGGTCAGCAGTGAAGAGATTCCCCGCCCGGTCCACTGCCACACCCCAGGGCTCATCGAGGTGGGTGAATGGCAGCACGACCTGAGACGAGTAGGACACGGTGTCCTTCTGCGATGGCCGATGCGAAACCACCGCAACGATGCTCACGGCAGCTGCGATGGCGACGACGACGAGCGTGCCGACTGCGAGTGCAGCCTTGGCGCGTCGGCTCGATCGCCCAACAGGCGGCGAGACTGCGGTCATTGCGATGTCCTTTTCCGAGATGGCTTGTCATCGCAAAGGATGCGGAGAAGACCTTGGCGGATTCTTGGCGAGCTGCGAGCAGTCGGGGTGCCAAGGATTTCAGCAGCAACATCGCGGGCGCGAACTCCCGCATCGATCGACAGACCGCATTGGTCATCGTCGTCGATGCCGCGCAGTCCTACTGCCCGCAGTACGTGCACCAGATGACCAACGGCGCCACCGTAATTGGCCCCGACCGCTGACCAACGCCAAGGATCCGGTGCAGGCCTACCACCGCGCCGCGACGTTGGCAGCGATCTGGTTGGCAATCCTTACCGCCGAGTCGGCGGGGTCAGCGCTGCACGTGTTGATGTCGATGATGACATTGTTTTTGAGCGCCAGCGCG
>Ga0105245_10006778_pt1 | contig 10042 bp, 5 predicted proteins | sample KBSM54metaG_FD_81523 | JGI IMG/M metagenome (GOLD analysis project Ga0105245, IMG submission 81523) | Miscanthus rhizosphere microbial communities from Kellogg Biological Station, Michigan, USA - KBS M5-4 metaG | ecosystem: Host-associated > Plants > Roots > Rhizosphere > Soil | place: Michigan... | reverse complement strand
CGATGACGTCGCCAACAGCACGGTCCTTCCCGGGACGAAATGTTTGTATTTCTCTTCCGCGACGAACTACCAGGGCGGCGGCTATCGGTCCGATTTCAATCCGATCCCGGATACTGTCGCTCGGGCGGGGTTGCCCAACCAGAACATAAAGCTCGACCAGGTGCCCGCCAACCTAACGAGCGGCGGGTTTCATAACTTCAACACCGATCCGGACGGTCCGGCTGATATTTCGCAGACGTTCCTGATTCCTGCCGACGACAGCGTTGAATTCTCGTTTCAGTGGAACGATCCCTTCGATCAGACTCCCATGCCGCCGGATTTTCCCGGCGTAACCACCGATTACAACATCCTGGTGTTCGATGCAGATGGAAACTATTTGCCGGATGCTTCAGGAACCGCCGACAATTTTTCCACGCAGCAGGCGATTGAAGACATCTTTGTGGACAATGACGGTGACACCGACGCCAAATATCAAATCGTCATTGCTCGCGCCGGAACCGTGCCGGCCACACCAGTAGCCAGCAAAATCGGTTACCTCGCTTTGGATCAAGACGGCGGGATCGGTGCGGAAGAGTATTACCAGCCTAAGGCACCGACCAGTTACGGACACAACAGTGCGCAGGGCGCGATCAGTGTGGCAGCGTATGTTTACGACGATGATCCGACCGACCCGGTCGCACCTCCGTTTACGCCGTTCATTGAAGAGTTCACGTCGCCCGGACTCAGTACGATCTACTTCGATTCAGACGGCAGACGATTGAGTACGCCCGAGATTCGAATGAAGCCCGAAATCGCAGCGCCGGATGGAGGAAACACCACCTTCTTCGGTGATGACTATGAAGGCGACGGTTTGCCGAACTTCTTCGGCACGAGTGCGGCCGCGCCGTTTGCCGCGGGCGTAGGCGCATTGATGTTACAGAAGGCCGGCGGCCCGAGCACTCTGACAGTTGCGCAGGTCCGTTCACTTTTGGAGCAGAACGTCACCCTGGAGCACGATCTCGATCCGCTTTTCAGCCAGGGGGTCGCCCGTCAGATCACTCGATCGCGCCGACACAAGAAATTTAGTGGCGCAACAGTCACGCTGAGCGGTTGTGGCAACCTTAGCAACGCCTCGGCGCACGATACGAATTTCTTCAGCCTAACTTTTCAGAGCAGTAAGAAGAAGGAGTCACTCACCTCGGTTACGATTAACCTAGCGAATGCGTTCCTGGACTTCGATACGACTTCCGATCTGGGTTTCCCATTTACTCTGGGGCAGCTACACGGCATCGATGCCAGCCAGATCTCGGTGGACGCTCCGCCAGGAGTATCAGCGCTCCCTTCCATCACGCTGACGTTCGCACCCGGTTCATTTAAGAGCGGCACATCGATCACTTTCGGGATCGATCGCGATTTCATCGACGGCGGTGGTGGCAACACCGGTGATTACCTGGAGTTCGGCGACTTCACCGCAAAAACTACGCGAAACGATCTCAGAGGCGTGTTCTTCAATACCTACGGATTTGGATTTACCGACCTCGACGGGTTCGGCTTAATCAATGCGGTTGAGACGATGAGCCACGTCACGCCGGCTCCGTAGGCGTTCCACTTCAAGTATTGCAGGTGAAACGCATTGTCCTCAACGCGTTGCTAATCGAGTCGTTCCGCCCTGCGGGACGCATTAATAGCATCGTCTTCGGAGAAACCGATCCACCCCTCTCAGGGCAGGGAAAAGTAATCTGAGCTCTGATAATTTCCGTCGACGCTCTTAACGATCTGCATCAACACGTCGTTTACCAGAGTGCTCGCGCCAAACCGGAACAAGTCGGGTGTCAGCCAATCGTCGCCTAACGTCTCTTTCACCATCACGAGATAAGCTAATGCCTGCTTGGCGGTTCGAATACCGCCGGCCGGCTTCATTCCAATACGAATCCCCGTTTCGTAAAAGAAATCGCGAATCGCCTCTAACATCACCAGGGTCACGGGCATCGTGGCGGCGGGAGAGACTTTGCCGGTCGACGTCTTGATGAAGTCGGCTCCCGCCCTCATCGCAATCTCACTGGCGACACGAACGTTGTCGTAGGTCTGTAATTCCCCAGTTTCGAGAATCACCTTCAGATGCGCCGGGCCGCACGCCTCTTTGGTCTGACCAATTTCGTCGAACACCCGAGCGTAATCACCTGCCAGAAAGACCCCGCGATCGATCACCATATCGATTTCATCCGCTCCGTTTCGGACCGCGGTGCGCACCTCTTCCAGCTTGAGTTTCAGCGGCATCAATCCGGTCGGAAATGCTGTTGCCACCGAAGCGACCTTTACTCCCGACTCACCGAGAAACTTCTTAGCAACGCGGACAAGGTTTGGATAGACGCATACCGCCGCGCAGGATGGTGCCTGATAATGCGGGTCCAACGGATGCATCGCCTTCCGACAAAGGAACGCGATCTTGCCGGGGGTATCTTTGCCCTCGAGCGTGGTCAAATCCATCATTGAAACAGCCAGCCGTAACCCCTGCAGCTTGGCTGAGGTCTTGATGCTGCGTTTCGCGAACGCGGCCGCCCGCTCTTCGACCATCACCTGGTCGACGGTCGAAATCGAAACTGGTACCGCTGCTGCGCTGCCGCGTGATGAAGAAAGCAATTTCATCTGAAAATTAACGGCAGGACATAAGTCACTGCCATCTCCTGGACTAACAAAAAGAGAGAAAAAATTCAAGGCTTAGCGCGTGTCCACTTTCGATCCGCGTCTCAAGGAGCGGCGGCTGGGAAGCCGCCGCTCCTTGATCTGCCCGGCCGGCAAACCTCAGGATTCAGGCGTTGTCCGCCACTCTGCCCGAGCTCGGGCGTCTAATGGAGCGACGGTTCGGAAATGCCGGATCACATAGGTGAGATAAATCGAAAAACCGACAACCTGGGCGACGGCCAGCAGGACATGGAAGTTCCGGTTAACGAAGAACCCCGGCCACAGGCGAATACAAAAAAAGCAAAGCAGATTACATAGAGCCACTCCCGGCACCAGCAAGGTGATGTTCATTAATTGGTCTCGTCGAACTATTGCGATGAGTTGATTACTGGCCGGGCCAGGGCTGTCTATTTCACGCGCTCTGATCAGCTTCAAATCGTACGTAAACAGGATCCATCCGACAGCGCCAAAAACAGCACCGAGCGCAAACCAGGCCGTTGGATTCGTTAGGTTGGTGAACAGAACCGCTTCGACTAAAGCGCAGGTAATGTAGAGAAAATTGTGACCGAACTCGAGCGGCCATCGAATGACCGTAATGATATGCAGAACGGAGCGGGACCAGAACACGAAAATGACTAACAACCCTGCGATTACGTACGGCCAGTAAATGGCGTCTTTCAGCGAAGCAACGTCGCGCGCGCGCTCAATCAGGAACGTCAGTGCCACACCCTGGATAATGCTGATCAGGGTGAGCTCGATCTCGACGACGTTGCCGTCCATTTCCGATCGCGCCTCCTCCAGTTTCACAACACCAGAGGACGAAATCTTCCAAGGGAAAGTCGAGAACAAAGGAAGCTGGTCGGAGTTAGCCCACGAAATCCACTAAAGGACACGAAAAATTCGCAAGAGATCCTTCACTAAAACGCACCTCTTCGCTTTCGTGCTTTTCGTGGCCGCAAAAGCCGCGTGCCTGGAGGGATTCGAACCCCCAACCTGCTGATCCGAAGTCAGCTGCTCTATCCGGTTGAGCTACAGACACGTCGAAAGTTGGCGCCGAAAAGCGCCTTCTAAGAGATCGTAGCTTAGTCAGGAACGCAAAGAGAGCGAGCTTTCGAAATTCGATGACGCATCAATCTCATTAGCACCGCGTTTTAGCGCGGTGTTGGAATTGAAAGACGTTTGTTGAACCGCTTTAGCGGTTCACATGAAAAACCGCTGAAGCGGTTTTGGTGTTTATCTTGATCCGGATCACCTCGCTAAAGCGAGGTGCTAATGATAACTGGTGTGGTGACGGCCTAACTGCCGTGCAAAGATAAGTAACGAACGACGCTTGTGCTTACGCCGCAAGCAACTCGTCCATCTGATCCAACGCTGCGATGACTTCGCAACCGGCGATAAGCTTTTCGAGATTGTTGCAGCCGGTCAATTGGTCGTTCTTAAGAAAAAGTTCCCAAAAGTTTGTCGGTATGCGCGGAGAATCGCCAGTGGAGAAGTCAGCAGTGTTCATTGGCAATAGCTTTTAGCACTCGGTATGCCACCGCCGCTTTGCGGCCGAAAACCAAACCCCAAACTCCAAGTTCCAAAAAGAGGTTTGTCGTTAGTATCGCGATCGTTAAGCCAATACTCGTTTGATCGAAGCTTGGGATTTGGCGCTTGGAATTTCCGCCGCGAAGCGGCGGCCGGGTGGCCGACGGGACTCGAACCCGCAACAACCAGAACCACAATCTGGGGCTCTACCATTGAGCTACGACCACCGTGAGGACGAGAGTTTAATTTTGAGCCCGCTGATTGCAAAGGGCAAAGCCAAATGCCTCGGTGGCACGGTCTGCGCTTGCGTCCAGAAGCCGGTGGAAGCGAGCATTGCAACTGCGCGCCGGTGGTCTATTATTTGGCCTCTTTTGCGCATGAGAAAACTGGGCCGAGTTCTTTTCATCGGAGTGCTTGTTTTTTCGCCGCTTGCGCCTCTCACCGCCCAGTCGGACGACCCGAGCGAAATGTTCCTGAAGGCCTACATGACCTCGCAACAGGGCGAGAAATTGGAGCATGACGGGCAATTCAAGGCCGCACTGACTAAATATCGCTTCGCTGGAAGTCTGCTCGAGGAATTGCGCAAGCGGTACGGCGACTGGCAACCTGCGATCGTTGAATATCGTAGCCGGAAGGTCTCCGAAAACATTCTACGCGTGCAGGATAAGGCAGCCACTCAATCTGATCTGGCCACGGCTCCGACCACCACAATCCCCGGTCCCGCGCCCGTCCTGCCAGAGCAATCCGGAAGTAGCGAACCGAGTATCGAAGTAGTCACTCCCCGTACCGAGCCGCCGGTGGCGCAGGTTAAGCCACCGGATCAAAAGCCAGCGGTTCAAAACCCGATCCCGGCTCCGGCACCGCCAGCCCCCGCGCCGGTCGTCAGCGATACCGCGATCAAGGAAGCAACGAAGAAGCTGCAAACCCGCGTCGATGAGCTCGAAACCGAGCTGAATAAGTCTAAAACGCGGTTCTCCGACCTCCAGAAGGAGAAGGACGGCCTCAACACGAAGCTTGAGGAGACCAATTCAAAACTGACGAAGGCCCAGGCGGATCTCGAAAGTTCGAAAAAACAGGAAAAGAAAATCCAGGACCAATTGAGTACAGCGCAGGATTCCCTGAAGAAGGTTGAAACCGCCGGCACCAGTGACGCCAAAGCGCAGGAGGCACTCAAGTCCGAGATCGCAAACTTAAAGAAACAACTGCAAACGGTGCAGGACGGCCAGGTCGCCGCGAAGAAAGAACGCGATCAGGCGGATAAGAAATTGGAAGAGGCGGAGAAGCGGATCACCGACCTTGCCAAAGAGCGCGACGAAGCGAAGAACAAAGCTAAGCAGGCCGATCAGCAGGTAGCGAGCGCTACCAAAGAACGGGACGATGCGTTAGCGCAGTTGAAGGGACTAAAAGGCGGCGAGCAGCGCATTCAGGTTTTGCTGGCTGAAAACAGCGCACTGAAACAAAAGCTCGCCGACACTGAGAAATCCGTGCGCGAATTGAGCGAAGACAAGCCGAAAAAGGAGAAGGAACTGGCCGACTTCAAGCAACAGATCACGCAGTTGCAGCAGCAACTTACGGCGAGCCAGAAACAGAATCAGGAATCCGATGCGAAACTGGTCGCGCTTCGCACGCAATTGGATGAAGCAAACTCACAGCTCGAACATGCCAAGCTGAGTGGGGTCACCGCCGAAGAAACCGCCCGCCTAACGAAAGAAAATCAGATCCTGCGCAATATCGTTATTCGAGAGCGCCAGGAAGAGGCCCGCCGCGACCAGGCGAAGAAACTGATGTTGGCTGAGTTCGACAAACTAAAAATCAAATCGGATGTCCTGACTCAGCAGGTCGAATTACTGGCGCAGCCGGTTACGAGATTGACCGATGAAGAACTGGCGCTACTTCGGCAACCGGTAGTGTCGATATCCGACAACAACCCGACCGCGGTGAATGCGAGCTTCGCGTTCGCCAAGAAGACGACGAACACGGCGCCACCGGGCGGTGACAACGAGGCAGCGGCAACTGACGACTCAGCGTCTGCACCCACTATTACCGGCAGCAATGCCGGAGGATTTAATCCGTCGGTCCCGGATAACCTGGTGACAGTAGCGCGCGAGGCCAAGGACAACTTCGACCGCGGCAAATACCGTACGGCTGAGAAAAAATATCAGGAAATCCTGACCAAAAGCCCTAACAATCTGTATTCACTGTCGAATCTGGGAGTGGTTTATTTCCGAACCGGCAGATTGAAAGCGGCGGAACTGACTTTGAAAAAGGCGGTGGCAATCGCGCCGAAAGATGAATTTTCCCATACGACTCTTGGCATCGTTTATTACCGCCAGGCCAAGTTCGATGATGCGCTGAACGAGTTAACGAAAGCTCTCGGGATCAATCCAAAGAGCGCCACCGCGCATAACTATCTTGGTATAACTGCGAGCCAGAAAGGTTGGCAGGAAGCAGCGGAGAAAGAAATGTTGGAGGCGATCGCGGTTAATCCAGACTACGCCGATGCGCATTTCAACCTTGCCGTCATTTATGCCACTGCCCAGCCACCGGCAAAAGAGCTGGCTAAGCGGCATTACGCGCGCGCCACGTCGTTAGGCGCGCAACCCGACGCCTCGCTGGAGCGGCTGTTGCGCTGACTAAATGGAGGGACGAGCTCCGTCTCGTCCCACGAACAAGGAGCGGCGGCTTCCCAGCCGCCGAAATCACCGAGGCCGGCAGCCTGGAGGCAGCCGTCTTAACGTCATAGCTCCGGATGGCGTCGCCAGTAACGCCGTCTACTTTGTCAGCAGCTGCCTTAATACGAATGGCAGGATGCCACCGTGCCGGTAATAATCGATTTCGATTGCCGTATCGATTCGCAGCTTGACCGGTATCGCCTGTTTTTTGCCGGCGTTACCCTCGATGTGCAGCGTTACTTCCTGTCCGGGCTGGATATTATCGGACAACCCGGCAAGCGAGAACATCTCCGAACCATTCAAGCCTAACGATTGAACATTTGTTCCGTCGGCGAACTGCAATGGTAAAACTCCCATTCCCACCAGATTCGAACGATGAATCCGTTCGAAACTGGCCGCCACAACCGCACGAACTCCGAGCAACCGAGTGCCTTTTGCTGCCCAGTCTCGAGACGAACCCGTGCCATATTCGTGGCCCGCGAGGATTACCAGGGGCACATTCTCCTGCTGGTATTTCATCGCCGCGTCGAAAATCGACATCTGTTCCCCACCCGGATAATGAACCGTTACGCCGCCTTCGACGCCTGGCACCATCAAGTTCTTGATCCGGACATTGGCAAATGTCCCGCGCGTCATTACCAAATCGTTACCGCGCCGACTGCCGTAACTGTTGAAGTCTTCCGGCTTCACGCCACGAGAAATCAGATATTGTCCGGCCGGTGACGTCGCCTTGATCGCGCCGGCCGGAGAAATGTGATCGGTCGTAACCGAATCGCCAAACATACCGAGCGCTCGCGCGTTGCGGATATCTTCGATCCTTCCAGCCTGCATCGAGAAATCTTTGAAAAACGGCGGCTCGTGGACGTAATCGCTCTTTTCGTCCCACACATAGACGTCACCGCGGCTCGATGGGATGTCATTCCACTTCGGATTCTGTTCAGCGAAATCGCGATACAACTTTCGGAAAACTTCGGGCGTTAATGCGGAGCGCATCGCGTCGCGCACCTCATGAAGGGAGGGCCATAAATCGCGAAGGTAAATTTTCTCGCCCTTTCGGTTTTCGCCGATTGGATCCTTTGTTAGGTCGACATCGACGCGCCCAGCCAGAGCGAACGCCACGACTAACGGCGGCGACATCAGGAAGTTCGCTTTAATATTTTGGTGAACGCGCGCCTCGAAGTTGCGATTACCGGATAGAACCGAAGCGGCTACCAGATCGTAATCATTGATCGCCTTTTCGATCCTGGGATGCAGCGGTCCGGAATTGCCAATACACGTCGTGCAACCGTAGCCAACTATGTTGAACCGGAGCTGATCGAGATATTTTTGGAGACCGGTCTTGTGGAGATAATCCGTCACCACCCGGGACCCAGGTGCCAGCGATGTCTTAACCGCCGGATCGACGCTCAATCCCTGTTCGACTGCTTTCTTCGCGAGCAAACCCGCCGCCAGCATCACGCTCGGATTGCTCGTGTTCGTGCAACTGGTGATTGCGGCAATCAAAACACTGCCGTGACCGATTCGGCTTTGGCCATGTTGGAACGGATCACTCGCCGTGGCTTCCAACTCCTCCGCTGAATCGGGCGTTGGGCGGTTAGAAACCATCTCCAATTTGTTGCGCTCTTCGCCGGGTTCGAGGTCCTGGTTAGGCCGATCGGTCGAAGGCATGTCACCATCGGTTGGAGGCGAACCGTTCAACTGAACGACATGTTTCTCGAACTTAACATCCGGTTTTCCATATCCCCCGTCCTTGACCGATTTCTGCAAAAGTGAACGGAATGTCTGGCCTAGTTCAGGAAGATTGATTCGATCCTGCGGGCGTTTGGGGCCGGCCACGCTGGGTTGCACATCCGCCAAATTCACATCGAGATCGACGGAATAATCGATATCGCCTTTGCCCGGCATTCCGAACATGTCCTGCGCGCGATAATAATTTTCGAATGCGGCGCATTGTTCCGCGGTCCGGCCGGTAGCCGCCAGGTAGGCCACCGATTCCACATCCACCGGGAAAAATCCCATCGTGGCACCATATTCGGGAGACATGTTTCCGATCGTCGCGCGATCCGGAACTGGCAATGAAGCGGCGCCTTCACCGTAAAACTCAACGAACTTACCGACCACTTTCTGCGCTCGCAGCAATTGCGTTATATGCAGAACAAGATCCGTCGCGGTCACTCCTTCCCGCAATCGCCCGGTTAGGTTAACGCCAACCACTTCCGGCGTTAGGAAATAAACGGGTTGGCCGAGCATTCCGGCCTCAGCTTCGATTCCCCCGACACCCCATCCCACCACGCCGAGACCGTTGATCATGGTGGTGTGCGAATCAGTGCCGACGAGTGTGTCCGGATAAAATATTTCTGACGCGCGTCCGTTAACCTCCACCTTCTGGCTCAAAACACCTTTCGCCAGATATTCGAGATTTACCTGGTGAACGATTCCGATGCCCGGGGGGATCAGCTGGAAAGTCTGAAACGCCTGCTGGCCCCATTTCAGAAACTGATACCGCTCCCGGTTCCGTTTGAATTCCATTTCCAGATTCAATCGCAACGCTTCCGCAGTACCGAAGAAATCAACCTGGACCGAATGATCGACCACTAGATCGACCGGGACTAACGGCTCGATGATTTTCGGATCACCGCCCAGACGTTGCACCGCGCTTCGCATCGCGGCCAGGTCCACCACGAGCGGCACACCGGTAAAATCCTGAAGGACGATCCGCGCAACTACGAACGGTATTTCCTCGTTTGCCGGCCGCTTCGCATTCCAGTTCGCGAGTGTCTCGACATCTTTGCGCCGAACTTTTTTGCCGTCGCAATTACGTAATATCGATTCCAGCACGATCCGGATGCTAATCGGAAGCCGCGAAATCTTTCCGATGCCCTGTTTCTCCAGAGCCGGCAGGGAACACAACATTCCTTTGCGTCCGTTGCCCGCATCGAAGGGAGTCAATGTTTTGAGTTCGTCGTTCACGTTAGGCTATTTTAACTCGGCGAGTTTGCTCTTTACCTTGTCGAAGTTCGGCAACGCTCGCGCGTCATCATCACATTCGGCGTACTGAATAACGCCTGACCGGTCGATGATGAACACCGCGCGCTTAGGGACTCCGCCCATTCCCAAGTTCATCTGCGGCAAAAAGGAATCGTAGGCCACGTCGTATTCTTTTGCGACGCGATGTTCGTAAT
>Ga0105245_10006774_pt1 | contig 10044 bp, 7 predicted proteins | sample KBSM54metaG_FD_81523 | JGI IMG/M metagenome (GOLD analysis project Ga0105245, IMG submission 81523) | Miscanthus rhizosphere microbial communities from Kellogg Biological Station, Michigan, USA - KBS M5-4 metaG | ecosystem: Host-associated > Plants > Roots > Rhizosphere > Soil | place: Michigan... | reverse complement strand
TGGCGAATTCCGCGGCTCCGCGTCTCGTGCGCGATGGCCGTCGCGACGCGTGCCATCAATGTGGTATCGAACGTCGCCGCGAGGCCGATGGCCGCGGGGAACATCGTTCCGCCGGTCCTGCGCAGCCCGTGCACTGCTTCCTCGAACGGGATGACGGGGATACCGAGTCGCGTTTGCGCGAAGAACCGCTGGAGCGAATTCATGTGCTCAGCGTCGGCCGCCGCCGCGTTGCCGCGATCGGTCGGCTCGGGCACCTGCAGCCCGAAGACACCGCGGGAATAATCGCTTCCGTCGAGGTCCCCGGGCGTCATGTACAACTGCCAGAACTTGTCCTCGAGCGTCATTCGGCCGAGGAGATCGCGCACGCGATCGTCGACCGGTCGCGACGCGTCGCGGTACGGCGCGTTCGTCGTCGGCGCGCGTCGCAGGCTGTCGATCGCGAGCAAACCCGCGAGCACGGAACGTGGCGCAAGGAACGCGGAGCCATGACGAATGCCGCGCGGTGCGTCGAGTGAATCGGTGACGCGCTCCCAGTGGACGAAGTCGCGCGTGCGCACCGCACCGTAACGGCCGCGCGTGTAGCGGTCGTAGTACACGCGCCACCAGTCGCCGGTGCGGAGAATCGAGGGCCCTTCGGTGTCCTCCTCCGTGAATGGCGCCGATGCCGGTCCATACGGCCCGGTCGCATGCTTGCTCGACGCGACGCGCAGACTCCGCACGGGCTTCGGATAGAACGTCTCGTCCTTCATGACGAGGTAGTACGTGTCGCCGCTTTTCTTGATCGTCCCGTCGATCGCGCTGAAGCCTCCGTCGTAGAGCAGCCGCGTCGGCGAGAAGGTCTCGAAGTCACGCGTCGTGACGTAGTACAGCCGGTGATCGGCGCGGCCCCGCGGCGTCTTTTGCGCGATCGAGTCGCTCGCCGGAAATCGGCCGGGGATCGACGACGCCCAGAAGATCATGTACTCGCCGGTCTCGTCGTCGTAGAAGAGCTCCGGCGCCCACGTATTGAGCGTCGTCGGTTCGTGCTCCATCACCGGCACGCGCTTCTGCGGCGACCAGTGGATCAGGTCGCGAGAATGTGCAAGGCCAATGGCTTTGTCCGTCCACGAGATCGTCCAGACCATGTGGAAGACGCCGTCGGGGCCGCGTAGGACGCACGGATCGCGCATGAGCGCGGCCGTCGTGTTCCACTCCATCCAGCCGACACCCCGACCCGTGACCGCCGGACGAAGGAATGACCGCGCCCCGTTGAGCGGTAGCCACTTGATCCCGTCTTCGCTGTAGGCGAGATGCAGCCCGTCGTCACCGTTCCGCGTGAAATACGAGAACAGGTAGACCGACGGCTCGGCGTCCGTTTGGGGCGTCGGCGCCGGCGCCGGCCTCGAACAACTCGTCACCGCCGCCGCCAACCAAATCACCGCACCCACCATCATTCCATGGAGGGTCTGACCCAATTTAGAGTTCTTTAAATAGGATCTGACCCGATTGGGGTTGGTTAGTGCGGGCACAGCGGGGTTATCGCGGCTGGCCGTAGTACGCAGCCGGGCCATGTTTGCGGAAGAAGTGTTTGTCGCGGAGACCGTCGGGGATCGGACGCGCGGCGGCGTTGAGGACGACCGTGTCGTAGGCGAGGCGCGCCACTTCTTCGAGCACCGTCATGATCTCGAGTGCTTCGGCCACATTCGGCCCCCAGCAAAAGGGCGCGTGCCCGGCGAGGAGCGCCGCGGGGACGTTGCGATGATCGAGCTCGCTGAACCGGCGCACGATCGCATGCCCCGTGTTCCCTTCGTAGTCGCCCGCGACCTCGTCGTCCGACAGGTGGCCGACGACAGGAACCGGCCCATGAAAATGGTCCGCGTGCGTAGTGCCGAAGCACGGAATCTCGCGTCCGGCTTGCGCCCAGACGGTGGCGTAGTGCGAGTGCGCGTGCACGACACCGCCGATCGAATCGAACGCGCGGTAGAGCGCGAGATGCGTCGGCAGGTCGGACGACGGACGCCGCTTCCCTTCCACCACGTTTCCGTCGAGATCGACCGCGACGAGATCGCGCTCCGTCATCGTCTCGTACGGGACGCCACTCGGTTTGATGACCACCACGCCGCTCGCCCGATCGATGGCGCTGGCATTGCCGAACGTGAACGGCGCGAGCCCGCGCCGCGACAGCTCGACGTTCGCCTCCAACACCTGTTGCCGGATCATCGTCACGCGATGCCTGCCCGCGCTTTCGCCCGCGCGATCACCGCGGCCATCACGTCACGATACCGCGTGAACGTATCGTCCACGACTTGAAGCGTCGGAATCGCGTTTTCGTTGAGGCCGAGGGTCTCGGTGTTGAACCGCCCGAAGCCCGATTCGTGAACGCCACTCGAGCCACGGCCAGGCGCCGGAGCGCTCAAGTGCGAGAAGAAACGAGCGTACTTTCGCCATCGACCGCCGCCGCCCGCGTGATACACGGGAATGAACTCGTAGAGCGCATCGTACGGCATCTCGCCCACACACATCACTTTCGGATATTTGGCGCGAAGGTTCTCGACCAGACGCTTCGTTCCCTCGTGCATGTCGCCGGTCGTGCTGTTCACGTGGCCGCCGACGATGTCGAGGAAGTACGCGTCCACGTTGTACCGATCGATAACCTCGGCGATGCGTCCCTCGAGGAAATTCCGCCACGAGTCGGCGCCAAGGTTCATGTAGGTCAGCCAACCGTCCTGATGGCGGTCGTTGTTCCAATCCACCCAGTTCAGGTTGTACAGGTCGCCGTCGATCTTGTACGTCGCTCCCGACGCGATCTGGGGCCAGACGGGCTGCGCGCGGTTGGCCGCGTTGGTGCCGAACATCGGCATCATCTTGAAGCCCAGCTTCTGCGCTTCACCGATCAGCCGTTTGAAACCCGCCTCGCCGCCCATGCGCGCCGGAACTTCGTAGTTCGGATAGTCCCAGTAGTACCGCCCATCCCATGACGAGAGGAATACGAGCACGCGCTCGGGAGGAATCTGCGTCGCCATCCATTTCAGGATCTCGAGCTGGCGCGCGTAGTCGTTGAAGATGAACCCCGTGTAGTGCATGCCGTGCAGCGTCGTGACGAGCGCCGTCTGCCGCATCCAGTTTGGGACGTCGGGACGCTCCTCGAACGGACGAAGATGAAACGCCTTCTCGACGTGCTCCATGTGCGGCTGCATCGCGCCTTCGAACGACGTCGCGCGCCCCATCCGCCATCGTGGAACGGCAACGCGGGTGTCCTTCCGCCAGGCGTCATGCTCGTAGATGGCTTCGACGCGAAACGCGCGCTCGCCGGCTTGGAAGTAGTACCGTTTTGGCCGGACGCGTTCGTCGAGCGTGGTGATGTAGCGGAAGTCCTGATCACCCGCCTGCACGATCGCCACGGCGGTGGTCATGCTCGCCGTGCCGAAGTTGTGCAGGTCGCCGGCGCCGAAGGTGTATCCGCCCAGAACGTCGCCGTCGCGCGTGTCTGTTGGTTGGCCGCCGCCGAGCGATACCATCCCGCGCGGTACGTCGCGGATGACGGTGGTGACCGTCTTGATCGGTCGCTGCATTTCAACGGTCACATCCCATTCGATCGTCGTGCCGTCGCGACGGAAGCGGGCGGTGAGCTTCCCCGGAACCTTCTCTTGCCCGCCCGCCCAGGTGAACTCGTCGCACGTCAGCTCGAGCGCGTCGCCGTTGCCGCTCGCGACCATGCGTGGACGCGACAGCGCATACGTGTTTTCGTCCGTGAAGATCAGGAATCCAAAGCGATGATCGCCGAACGCGACGCAGGGCTCCGGAAAGTCGAAGCTGAACTTCATGAACGACCGGCCGCGCGGTGGAATGAACACCTCGCTGGTCGAATACAGGTCGACGATGTCGCCGGGCGCGTACTTCGTCGCAACGCCCAGCGGAACCGGCGGCGCGCCGGCCGCGAGCCCGTCGAGCGGCATCATCGCGCCCGCGGCGCCGGCGGCGCCCATGACCTTCAGCCAATCACGTCGGGAAACGGAGTCGGACACGCGGAGATGGTTTGGACACGGCTATTGTATCGCCCGGGCGCTGCGAGGAGAACTACGCTGACACGACGGACGGCTACGCGATACCAGCCCGAATCGCCGTGGTGACTCGATCGGCGAAGAGATCGATCTCGTCGACCGTCGTGTAAATGCTCGGCGTGATCCGCATCCCCTGGAACTCGTCGTTCACCAGCGGCGTGGTCACGATGTTGTGCTTGGTCATGAGCCACCCACCCAATTTCGCCATGTCCATCCCCTCGACGCCGAACACGCAAATCGCACCGCTCATGTTCGGGCCGATCGGAGTGAACATCTTCACTCGCGGGCTCACGGCGAGGAGTTGCTTGGTCCAGCGGTCGCGCAGATAGCGGAGCCGGGCAATCTTGCGGTCCATCCCGATGCCGCGGTTGAAGGCGATGGCCACGGCGATCGCGTTGTGGTTCGCGGCGGGATGAGTCCCGATCTCCTCGTACTTCCGGATGTTCTCTTCCTGCTCGACACCGCCCGCCATGAGAGGCCAGAGCGATTTGATCTTGTCCCGGCGAACGTAGAGAAATCCGGTGCCGATCGGCGCGTGAAGCCATTTGTGGAGACTCGTGCCGTAGTAATCGGCGCCGAGCTCGTCGCGCGTGAACGGGAAGTGGGCGTAGGCGTGGGCACCATCCACGAAGACCTGGATGCCTTTCGGCTTCGCTAAATCGACGATGCGCCGCACCGGCGCGATGTAACCCGTTTGGAAGCTGATGTGCATCACTTCGATCACCCGCGTCCGCGGGGTGATCGCCGCCGCTATCTGCTCGACGAACGAGTCGTCGCTCTTCACCGGCGTCTCGATCTTCACGCGTTTGAGCACGATGCCCTCGCGACGCTCACGCTGACGCCACGCGTTCTGCATGCGCGGATAGTTGAGCGTCGTCATCACGACCTCGTCGCCCTTCTTGAGGTCGAGGCCGAAGATCATCGTCTCATTCGCTTCGGAGGCGTTCCGGGTGATCGCCATCTCCTCCGGATCGCACCCAAAGTCCTGCGCCAAGTCACGGCGGACCGACTCGATGCGCGGCTCGAGCACCCGCCACATGTGGTCGACCGGGAGCTCGTTCGAGAACCGGAGGTCTCGAATCATTTGTTCGAGCACGTGAGTCGGCGCCGGGCTGCAACCGCCGTTGTTCAGGTTGACCATCGTCCGGTCGAGATCGAACGCCCGCTGGATCTCGCGCCAATACGTCTCATCCTCGGCGACGTTCAACGCGGCACGGGCGCCGGCGATCGGTTCGGCGGCGAACAGGTGACGGAAGGCCGATTGGCGCATCACGGGGAGCGACGCGCCCGCGCCTACCATTGACGAGACGAATGTTCGGCGAGTTGTCATAGGGTTGACGTTCGGTTCGCGGGTCGATTGGGTCAAGAGCGCGTCGGCCATCGGCCTGTCACCGCTGGACGTCGAGCGCTGCGGTCCCGACAGTTACTTTCCCCTTATGCGAATCTCGGCTTTTACTTCGATTGTCCTCCCGCTCCTCGTAGCGGCCGGTGCCTGCTCCAAGGATTCCGGAAACGACGGCACCACGACGTCTCCCGGCGGGGGAAACAACGGCCCCGCGTACAACATCGCGCCCGATTCGGCGCTCGCCAGCCAAAGCGCCATCGTCGGCTCGACGCTTCAAGTGTCCGCGAAAGTGACCCTCAGTGGGCAGCCGTCGCCCAACATCACGGTGACCTGGTCCGCGACCTCGGGGAACGGCGTCGTGACGCAGGCAACGTCCGTCACCGACGCCACGGGGACGGTAAAGAACACATGGCGGATCAGCGACACCGCTCGTGTGAACGTGCTGACGGCCGCGATTCCCAGTGTCGCATCGGCCACCTTCCAGGCGACGGGTTTGGCCGGACCGGCGACCAACATCGTCCGGGTTTCGAAGGACTCTTCGGCGACCGTGAGCGGTTCAAGCACGCTGCTCACCGTGCGAGCGACCGACAAAGGCGGCAATCCGGTTCCCGGCATCACGATCAACTGGACCGCCAGTGGCGGGAGTCTCACTCTGACCCAGGGCACGACGGGTGCGAGCGGCAACGCGGACGTGGTGTTCACCGCCGGCTCGATCGGCGGCCCGACCAAGGTCTACACCGTCACGGCCGCGGCGCAGGGAATCGGGTCGGTGTCGTTCAAAGTCACGGGCCTTTGAGGCCAGAGCCCGACTCAAAGCGGCGCTTGTTCCCCCGGTAGGAGCAGCGTCGCGTATTTGCAGAAGACCGAGAAGGCGCTGACGACGGAGACCACAAATCCCGCTCGGCCATCTCGCCATCCGCTAAATACCACGTAGTCGCGCACGAACCTCCAGAACGGGCGAACCAGGACGTCGACCGGCGTCGTTCGCCGCCCGCGCGCCCGAAGGTCGTCCGCGGCCCATCGCGAGTACTTCGCCACTTTCATCACGTGGTGGGGCAGGTCGCGATATGGGTAGTGGAGGAGCTCACCGTCCAGCGATTCGACGTTTTCGAGATTCTGGATGTGCTCGTGCACCCTGTCGTCCGAATACCGCTGATCGTTCGAGAACACTCGAACCTTCCAGTCGCGGCCCCAGGGACCATGCCGGAGCTCCGTGCCCAGATGCCAGTTCCGCGAACGAACGCGAAACGCGCTGCCGGCGCGCTGCGGCTCCGCGGCCAGGCGGGCCAACGACTCCTTGAGTTCCGGAGTCACGATTTCATCGGCGTCCAGCGCGAGGATCCACGGATTCCGGGCCGCGGCGATGGCGGCGTTGCGTTGAGCGCCGATCGTCTTGCCGGCGACGACAATGACGCGGGCGCCCGCCGACCGCGCGACGTCGAGAGTGCCGTCTATCGACCCGGCATCAGCGACAATGACTTCGTCCGCCCAGCGGACGCCTTCGAGCGCCGCGCCGAGGCGGGGAGCCTCGTTCAGGGTCGCGATCACGACCGTGATCGGAATGCGGTCAGTCATGCGGGTGGGGACGCATCGGCCAACTCGTGGACACCCGGCGTCGGATGACCCCTGACGGACGCGCTTGAACGGAGCCGCGTTAACACAAAAGGTGAACGCGTAAAGGGTCCCACACGTTGCGGCTGGCTCCGCTTCAGCCTGCTTCCCCGCCCTCGCTTCCCGCTACACCACCTACGCCGAGGGCTGCGCCTTCTTTGGCTGGAGATAAATGCGCTCGAAGAACACCGGCTCGCCGCCGCGCCGGCGCTGCTCGGGTTCCGGCCGACGCTTCTCGCGGCCTCTGAACGCCAGATAGCTACCCACCGCCAACACGATCGTGACGATGAACGACACGAGCACCACGGTGGACAGCAACACGTTGATATCCATGACTCACTCCACTGAAGGGCTAGATGCGACCGGCGCGTTCGAGCTTGCCCCAGCCCATTTTCACGTTGAGGAACTCTTCGGCCGTCGCCAGCAGTTTTGCCACGTCCACGGTCACGACGAAGAAGAAGCGGTACAGGATGGCGAGCGGCACGAGCCGGAGGTCTTCCTCTTCCATCGCCACGGTGTGCAGGGCGGCCGCTACGTCCAACCACGTCAACAGCAACCACCAGTACAACACGTACGCCGGCGCGCCGGCGGCGAGCGCCGCGAAGCTGAAGAACAGGTTGCCGAACACGTTCATCACCGGCCAGGCAATCGCCTCGAACAACATGGACTGGAGCGAGATCCACGTCGCAAAGCGCTTCCGCGGATCGAACAGGGCCGACGAGTGTTTGCGCAATGCCTGTATGATGCCGCGCGTCCAGCGATATCGCTGCTTCAACAAGTCGAACAGCGTCTCCGGGGCCTCGGTGTACGCGATCGCCTGATCCTCGTACACGATCTGCCAGCCCTGGGTGAGCAGCTTGAGCGTGAGATCGGCGTCCTCGGCGTACGTATCCGAGTCGTAACCGCCGGCGCGCGACAGCGCGTCACGACGGAAAATGCCGATCGGCCCAGGAACGATGTTCACCGCGTGCACGAAGCCCTGTGCGCGGCGGGCCATGTTCAGCCCTTCGATGTATTCGAGCGCTTGAAGTTTTGTCCACAGATTCTGGCGATTCACGACCTTTACGTTCCCGGCCACCGCGCCGACGTGAGGGTCGCGGAAATGGGGCATTGCGTGCTTGAGCGTGCCCGGGCTCAATCGTGAATCGCCGTCCATGCAGAGGACGAACGGCGTCCGCGCCAGACCGATGCCCGTGTTCAAGGCACTGGCTTTGCCGCCATTGCTCTTGCTGACGACGCGAACAGTAGCGCGGCCGTAGTAGCCCTCGAGCTCCGCGGCTTTGGCGTACGTGGAATCCGTCGAGCCATCGTCGATCACGAGGACGTCGTATGCTGGATAATCCAACTCCAGCAAACTGCGGATCGCTCCCTGAATGACGGCTGCCTCGTTGTACGCCGGCACGAGGATGGTCACGAGGGGCTCGAATCGCTCTTCGTGCTCCCCCCGAGTCTTCGATTCGACGTGCTGCAGATACCCCAACCAGAGCAGGATGAGATACCGCGCCATCGTGATCATCAGGAAAGCCGTCACCACGACGATCGCGAAGCGCAGCGGCGGGCTGCTCACCTCGACGTGCGTATGCGGCAGCATGACGACGACGGCACCGGCGACGGTCAACAGGACCATCGCCGCGGCAAGGACGAAATACAGATATCTGGCGCGCATTGTCTGGGTTACGGAGTGATGCGAAGCCGTGCACTCGCGCGTGCCGAGTGGTAGCCGCTGTCTCGAACGCCGTGTGCGTAGTCGCCGTCCAGCGTGAGCGACCACCAGTGCCGCCGATAGGCGAGCGCAAGGCCACTCGACAGCTGCGCCGCGGTGCGACTGTTCGGCACCGTCGGATCGAACCCGTCGTTCATCACGCCGATGCCCGGCAGCACCCGCGCGCTGATGCTGAACCCACTGTCACGCTGCGTCGAGAGCTCGAGCCCCACGGCGTGCGAGGTGAAGCGGCGCGGATCCCAATAGGAGGCGCTCGCACGATCGAAACCGATCATGCCTCCGGAGTAGATCGCCGACACGCCGCGCCAGAGCGCGTACCGCGCTCCGAGCAGCAGCTGCGTGCGATCGTTTCCGTCGCTCAACCACATGCGATCGACACCGAACGAAAACGCCGCCATGCCCACAGGGAGGGTCAGCGACGCGCTCGCGCCACGATACGTCAGCCGCCCCGGCGACATCAGCCATTGGAACGTGGGGCCGGTGCGCACTTCCGCGGTCGTCCACAGTCCGAGCCACGAACCGGCTGCCGACAGCGAGCCGTAGCCAAAATCGCCACGCTCCTGATAGCGCACTGCGCCGCCTTCCGCGGAGAAGCGATACGAGCGGAAATACTGGACGAGACCGAGATAGGCGGCCTCGCCGTTGTCCGACCCGAGGCGGCGCGCGTCGGCGCCCACCAACAGTGCGGACGTTGGACCGATTGCCAACCCGCCGCCGAGTCCCGCGATCGAAAGGTCGAATCCGGCGTTGTCGCCGAGGTACGACGCGAAGGTATTCCATCCAAGCTCGGAGCTGAGAACCGTCGCCCTTTGCAGACGCGCGCTATGTTCGAGCTCGGCGAATCCACCCTCCGCACCGGGGTCGCCAGGACGCAGAGCGCTCGCCTCGGAGTATGCCTTCCAGGCCTGTTCCCGTTCGCCCTGCCAGCGATACAGATCACCGAGCATCACCCACGCATCGGGCGTCGGACGCTTGGCGATCGCGGCCGACAGATCTCGTTCGGCGGCGACGTTATCGCCGCTGAACGCGTACAAGCGCCCGCGTGCAATCAGCAGATCTGGATCGTCGTTCGCGCCGGCGAGCAGCGTGTCGTATTGAGCCACCGCGCCGGAGCGGTCGCCGGACCAGGCGAGCGCCTCGGCGTAGGATTGGCGAAGACTCCGGTCGTCCGGCGCCAACGTCAACGCGTGACGCAGAAGGCGCGCGTCGCCGACGGAATCGCCCGCCATCGCGTGAACGCCGGCCGCTTCACGAATCAGCGGCTGCGATGTCGGATTCGCCATCATGAGCGTATCGAAATGCACCGCCGCGAGATCGAGCCGCTG
>Ga0105245_10006773_pt1 | contig 10046 bp, 11 predicted proteins | sample KBSM54metaG_FD_81523 | JGI IMG/M metagenome (GOLD analysis project Ga0105245, IMG submission 81523) | Miscanthus rhizosphere microbial communities from Kellogg Biological Station, Michigan, USA - KBS M5-4 metaG | ecosystem: Host-associated > Plants > Roots > Rhizosphere > Soil | place... | reverse complement strand
GTTCTGGACGAGCGTCGTGACGCTGCAGTTCCACCAGCCGTTTCGCCCGGACGCGCTCAGCCTTCTGGCGTGGTGGGCCAATCTGGGCCACCAACAGCCGCCGGTGCTGATCTCGTTCGTCGCGGCCGCCGCCACGTCGGCCCTGGCGCTGTGGCGCCTGCCGCGCACGCCGGCCGGGTTCGGCGCGGCGGTCGGCATGACCCTCTTCGCCTTCTTCCTGTTCAACAAGCAGGCGTTCTGCAACTACTACTTCTTCGTGGTGGGCGCGCTTTACGCGTCGGTGGCCGCGTGGTACGCCCCGGAGGCAGCCGACTGAGGCTGCTCGCGAAGCTCGCTGCGCCGCCTGGCGTCCTCGAGGATGAAATCGACGCCCGGCGTCGCCTCGGCAATCACGAAGATCTGATACGAGAACATCGACCTGCTGATCCGGATGAGCAGCTGGTTGAGCGCCGTCGCGGTCCGGCCGAGGATGCCCTCGCCCAGGACCTTCGGAAACGGCGCCGGCACGCCGCGGATCTCCTTGAGCCGGAACCCGGCGTCGGTCAGCAGGTGCCGCAGGGTCCGGAAGGTAAACAGGCGCGTGTGCGTCCGGTCGAGGATGCCCACTTTGCCGTAGTTGAACTGGCCGAACAGGAGCATGAGCCGCTGGATCCCGAACGCGATGTTCGGGGTCGTCAGAATCAGCGTTCTCGGCGAGTAGTCGAACTGGCTGCTCAGACGGGCCAGGAACTTCTCGGGGTTCTTCAGGTGCTCGATGACGTCGAGCAGCAGCAGGTACTCGTACCCGCGGATGTCGAACACCAGCTCGTCGTCGAGGTCCTGCGTGAAGACGACGATGCCGGACGGGCCGGTGCCTTTGACCGTGAACTGATCGACGACCGCCACCCGGCAGCCCTTCTTCACCAGTTCGCTCGCGATGCCGCCCGGCCCGGCGCCGATGTCGATCACCGAGGCTCCCGGCGCGATCGCATCGAGGGCGAACTGGTGGCTGCTGGGGTAGCCGAGCTTCAAATCGTAATACGTGTTGTCCTGCGCGCCCACCGGCTCGAAGCGCCGCTGGTGGAGGAGGCCGGAACGGTGCGCCACGTTTCGCAGCGTCGCCAGCATCACGTCCTTCGCGTACTTCATCCCGTTCACGCGGCAGATTTCGTCCCCGTAGTACGTCGGAATCGGGAGCTCCACGATCCGCTGGCCGGCGTTGATCAGCTGGATGATGATCTCGGTGTCGAAGTGAAAGAGGTTCGAGTTGAGACGGTAGGCAATCTTCTGCAGCGCCGCAACCGAGTACACGCGATAGCCGCTGTGAAACTCGGTGAAGCTCGTGCCGAGCAGCAGGTTCTGGGTCCAGGTCAGGATGCGGTTGCCGACGTACTTGTAGAGCGGCATCCCGCCCTTGAGCGCCGAGAACCCGGTCATCATGCGGCTGCCGAACACCGCGTCGGCCTGGCCGTCCCGCAGCGGCGCGACGAGCGCCGGCAGCTCCTCCGGCGCGTACTGCCCGTCGCCGTGAATCATCGCCACGAAATCGAAGCCCTCGCGGATCGCAAAGGCGTAGCCGACCTTCTGGTTGCCGCCGTACCCCTGGTTGTACTGGTTGCGCAGCACCGTCATGGCGATTTCCGGGTGCGCCCGGCGGTACTCGCGCCCGATCTCGGCTGTCCGGTCGCCCGAGGCGTCGTCCACGACGAGCACCTCGCAGTCGTAGTCGCGGAAGATCGAGCGCGGGATTCGTTCGAGAACGCGCCTGAGCGTGTCTTCGGCGTAGTAGGCGATGACGAAGACCATCAGTCGGGGCTGGCTCATCGAAGGACAGAATAACTCATGCGGCCTGGGCAATAATGTCGGCGCCCGCAATGACCACGTTTGGCTTCGGACAACGCGTCGGCCAGATCGTTCAGATGGCGTACGTCGTCGAGGACATGGACGCGGCGATCAGCTGGTGGGTGCGAGACTGCCGGGTCGGCCCGTGGTTTCTGCTCGAGAGCTTCACGGGGCCGGGACAGCGCTATCGCGGCCAGCCGGCCACGGCTGACATCAAGCTGGCGATGTCTTTCGCCGGGCACATGAACATCGAGCTCATCCAGCCGAAAGACAATCACCCGTCGGTGTACAAGGATGTCGTCGACCGCCGTGGCTACGGGTTTCACCATGTCGGCATCGCCGTCAGCGACGTCGATGCCGAGCAGGCGGTCTACGAAGGGCGGGGCTACACGACGGTGTTCGAAGCGCCGGTGCCGAGCGGAGGCTCGGTGATCTACCTTGAAGGCCCGGACGCCAATCCGGGATTGATCGAGTTGATTCCGGCGACGCCCGGGATGGACGAGATGTTCACTCGCTTCTGGCGGACGGCTGCTGGCTGGACCGGCCAGGATCCGATTCGGCCGTTCGGATAAGGTCCTTTCGCCGGTACAACTCGAGCCAGAGGAATGTAAACGCGGGCGCGAAGGCGCGCAACGCGTTCGTCGTAAAGAGCATGACGTGCTCGCTCAGGAAAGGCACGAGCAGCGCATACGGCAGCGCCGCAGCGAGCAGGAGGGTGCGCCGCCGGGCAAACAGGAACACCACGGCGCAGGCCGCGATGAGAATACCTGCGGCGCTCACCGTTTCGACGATACGGCCGTCCGACCACCGCGTCTGCCATGCCGTCACCAATCCCACGAACGGCGGCGCAAATTCGACGACGCTTGCCGAGGCGGAGCCGAATCGTGCGCGGACGTAACCTCCCCATGCGCCGATTGCCAGGGCCGCCGGGGCGATCAGCAGCGCGCGCGTCTTGCCTTCGAGCGCAGGACGACCGTCTCGAGCGCCGCCCGCCCCGCCCACCAGCGCGGCAGCGCCCAGCGCCAGCACGGCAGGCTCCTTGGTGAGGCCGGCCACCGCGGATAAACAGGCCAGGGCCACGCGTTTTCTGGTGACCGCCGCGTAGAGCGCCCCGACCGTTGCCGCGAGCGCGAGCGCGTCGCACAGGTCGAACATCGTCGAGAAGATGACGCCGGGATTGAATGCGAACGCGAGTGCCGTGCGGGCAGGAAGCCCCAGACACATCGCCAGGCGGGCTGTGAAATAGGAGCCGGCGGCCACGACCGCGATGTTCGCCAGAAGGAGTCCCCACAGCAGGGTTCTCTCCCCGAGGAGGCGCCACGGGGCGGCGAACGCCGGATACCCTATGCGTTGCGCGCGGTAGACCGGCCGATCGAGCCAGGTTGCCGTTTGTTGAGGATTGAGGAGGAGCGGATCGCGGGCCAGGATCCAGAAATACTGGCCGTCAGCGCCAACGCCGGGATGCGTGCTGACGTTCCCCAGGACCTCCCGGCCGAGCACGGTCTGCTCTGCCTCGACACCGAAGCGGACGAACCACGACGGGTCGTTGTGATGAGTACTGAGTACGCCGACGACGAACAGGACGTGAGCCGCGACACCGATGACGGAGGCACGGATCGCCGTCGTGCCGGCCGATGTCACGGCTGTCCTGCTCATGGATTGGGAGACAGTCTACCGTTTGCGGGCGACAGCGAAGCACGTGATGTGCCCCGGGAAACACAGTAGAATCAAGGTTGTTCGTCGGGTCGGGGCGTAGCGCAGCCTGGTAGCGCACCTGCCTTGGGCGCAGGGGGCCGCTGGTTCGAATCCAGTCGCCCCGACCACTCTTCCCCGGTTTTTTCCTGGCTCACCTGCCGCTATGCACTCGAAAGCATGAACTGGTTGCCGTCGGGGTCCTTGAACAAGGCGAACGTCCCCCACGACTCCTTGCGCGGAGGCATGACAAAGTCCACCCCTCGCGCGACGAGCTCCTGATAGGTCTGCTCGACGTTGCTGCACGCCAGGGCACCGTTGAAGAGAGTGCCGGGCTTCGGCCCCTGTTCACCAAACATGAACAGCACGATCTTCGTGTCCGATGACCCGATCCTGAGCTCGATCCACCGCTGAGTGTCGTCGAACGGCTGATCGGTGAGCACCCGAAAGCCGACGACTTCGGTCCAGAACTTGAGCGCCCGGTCCTGATCGGAGGTCGGAATGCTGACGAACTTGACGTGAGAGATCATGACGGAGAGCTAAACACACTGAAATAGCGGTGACAAGCGTCTTCTTTATTACAATAGTTTTTATTACTATAGATGCCGTGAGACAGTTCAGAATCGATTCGTACGTGGTCGACACCCTGATGCCGGATCTCGTCCTGCACGACCACCAACCGTCCGCGTTTCTGGTGTACTTGCAGCTCTGGCATCGGTCCACGGCAGGAAGAGGCCGCGTGCGTATGAGTCACCGGGAAGTGGCCGACGCCACCGGGCTGTCGAAGAGTGCCGTCCAGGCCGCGATGCGGACGCTGACCAGACGCCGGTTGATTCGGGCGACACGGGACTCGTCAACCGCCGTACCGCAATACACCGTGCTTCGACCCTGGAAGCGATGAACACAGGGACGCAGCTGCGAAATCGCGTGGCCGCGATCGCGACGACGAAGCCGCTCGAGGCACTCGAGCTCGCGAAGCAGATCGCCGATCCCTGGTTTCGATGCCAGGCACTGAGTATCGCTGCTGTGCACGCGCGTGATCAGCGCACACGGAACAGCGCCATCGACGAGGCGTTACGCGTCGCGAACGAGCTGCGCGAGCCGAACCGCGTCGTGACCGTGTCGTCGTGGCCGCTCAAAGCGCTTGTCCTGGCGGGCCAGATGTCCAGGGTCTCGTCCGAGGTTGAGCGACTGCTTCGACTGATTGCGACGGAACCGAGCCCTGTTCGCCGTGCCGATGCCCTGCGCTTCCTGCTCGGGGCCGTCAGCCCCGCTCTGCCGCCTGTCGCGGGGCGCGTCGCGCGTGAGTTCGCGTCCGCGTGCCTCGAGCCGCTGGCCAGCGGGAAGCGGAATGCCAGGGGCGAGTCACACCTCGAAACGTGCCTTCCTGGGATCGCCCGCATCGATCCTAATCTCGCGCAGAGCCTGCTCGCCCGGCTGACACCGGCGAGAGCCGACCGAGCCGAGCGGGCACTGAGCGCGGCGCGGAATGTTCCGCTGGACGAGCTCCTCCCGTGGCCCAACCTGGGCGCAGCCTAGCCGGGGTTTGCAGCACGACGGCGACGGTGCAATCATGAGCGCCGCGACAACAACGCCCACATGGTCTCTCGTACGACCGGCAATCAGAAGCGATCGAAGAAGCAACCCCTCGTGGTCGGCGTCGCCGATCACAACGGGTGGGTCGTCCTCGTGTCTGCCACGGCAGTGAACGGTGAACCGGCGGTCGTCGATCGACGGCGCGTGAGCCTCATCGACAAGGGTGTGCCCAGCCAGCCGTATCACCACGAGACGCTGGCCCTCAGTGACGTCGAGTCCGAACAGCTGCTGCGCACGGTCAGGCGATCGATTGCCGCCTGTACGGATCGGGCGCTTGACCACCTCGCGGCCGATCTGTCGCCGCGGTATCGGGTGGCTGCCATCACCATTCGACAGCCGCCGCTCGCATCCCTGCCGGCGACGATCGGAGAGGTTCACCGTTCCTATCACGTCCAGTGCCGGGCGGATGGCATGCTCTACCACTCGGCGATTTGCCAGGCGGCTCGTCAGCGCGCGTGGAAGGTCGTGCTTCATCCTCGCGGCGAGGAGATGGCGATGGCCGCCGCGGCGCTGCACGCGAGCACGCATCACGTCGAACGATTCGTGAACGGTCTCAAGGAGACGCTGAAGGCGCCATGGACCGCGGAGCACCGCGACGCGTTCGCCGCAGCGATCGGCAGCCTGGGGCAACAGTCACGACTCCGCCTTCCGCGAATGGATTGAAACGATGGACGACAAGGGATCCCTGCTCAGGCACTTTCTCGGAGCGCTCGCCTACCGGACGCAGAAGGCGTTGCGCGGTGCACCGGCCGGCTTCGGGGGATTCCGGGCTGCCGGGGCGGTGCGTACGCCGTCGGAGATCGTCCGGCACATGACGAGGGTGCTCGGGTGGGCGCGAGCCTGCTACGTGGGCGGAGAGTACCGGCCGGATGATCTTCCTTCGCTCGAGGACGAGGTCAACCGCTTTCACGGCACGCTCGAGGCCCTTGCTCAACACATCGGCTCGGGAACTGAACTTCGCGACGGCATGACGCCCGAGCGACTGCTCCAGGGGCCGCTTGCCGACGCCATGACGCACGCCGGGCAGTTGGCAATGCTCAGGCGCCTGGCGGGCTCGCCCGTGCCGCCCGAGGATTTTTCCGTGGCCGACATCCAAAGCACGCGATTGGGTCCGGACCAGCCGCCCCCGGTGAGGCCGGGCGACGACTGATGAACATCGCGATCCGGCGTGCCACGCCGGCAGACTGGCCGGCTATCGTCGACATCAACGACTCTGCGTTCGGGGGCGCCGCTGAATCGGCGCTGATCGGGGCGCTCGAACGATTGGGGCGGCCGGTCATTTCGCTGGTCGCACTGGCGGACGGTATTCCGGCCGGTCACATCTTCTTCAGCCCTGTCCGGATTCAGTCTCCAGGCCCGCCGATTCCGGCGGCCGCTCTTGCGCCGATGGCCGTTTCACCGCGGTTCCAGCGCCGCGGCATCGGATCGCAGCTGGTCGACGCGGGCCTGAGAGAATGCGCCGACGAGGGCTACCAGGTCGTGGTGGTCGTGGGCCATCCTCACTTCTACCGGCGTTTCCAATTCAGCCCTGCTGCGGACGCTGGTCTGGCGTCCGTGTATTCCGACGCGGGCGATGCGTTCATGGCTCTCGAGCTCACGGCCGGCGTACTCGGGGGGCGCACGGGGGTCGTCGAGTATCCCGATGAGTTCGCGAGCGTATGATTACACCGCCCTGCCTCGCGGCCGGACGACTCGGAAGAAAGGCAATGACGCCATGATGGATCGGAGAGAGTTCGTGGCCGCCGCCGCGGCGGCGTTGGGCGCTCCGCTGGGGCCCGCAGCAGGCCAGGGCCCCGCCCGGACTTCCCCTGGGCCTTCGCCGCCGCTCCCCCCGGACAACGGGCTCTTCGCGGGCTTCAACGCTCGATGGGTCCGCACTCGCGGGGCTGACATCTTCCTGCGGCACGGCGGCGACGGCCCGCCGCTCCTGCTGCTGCACGGCAACCCGATGACGCACGCCTCGTGGCACAAGATCGCGGGCCCGCTCAGCAAGCGATTCCACGTCGTCGCGGCGGATCTTCGTGGTTACGGCGACAGCGTCGGTCCGGCGGATGGCGGCACCAATCACATCAACTACTCGTTCCGCGCGATGGCGCAGGACCAGGCCGAGGTGATGACGGCGCTCGGCTTCGACCGCTTCTTCGTCGCCGGCCACGATCGGGGCGCGCGCGCGGCTCATCGCCTGGCGCTCGATCTTCCCGACCGCGTGCGCAAGGTCGCCCTCCTGGACATCGTGCCCACACGCCACGTGTGGACGCACACGTCGCGCGACTGGACGCTGGCTTCCTGGCACTGGTCCTTCATGGCACAGCCGGAAGACATGTTCGAGCGCATGATCGCTGCGATTCCAGCCCGCGAGTTCGTCGTCCGCCACCTGGGCCGGACCGGGCCGCCCGCATTTTTCGACGAACGGGCGCTCAACGAGTACGTCCGATGCTTCACGGCGAAGACGATTCACGGTTCCTGTGAGGACTATCGCGCCGCCGCCACCATCGACCTGGAGCACGACAACGCGGATCACACAGCCGGCCGCAAGATCGCCGCACCGACGTTGGCGCTGTGGGGGCGCCGCAGCGGCGTCGGCAGGTTCTATGGTGGCGATATCCTGCCGATTTGGCGCGAGGCCGCGACCGATGTCACGGGCGGCCCGCTCGAGACCGGCCACTATCTGGCCGAAGAGGATCCTCAGGCTGTCCTGGCTGCTTTCGAGCGCTTCTTCGTTTAGAGCGCGATGACCAGGGAAATAGAACGGCTCGAGGACCAGTTGCGCCGGTCCTTTACAGGCGACGCCTGGCACGGCCCAGCCGTCCTCGAAGTGCTCGCGGGAGTCGCGGCCGATCAGGCTGCAGCGCATCCTGTCGCCGGCGCCCACTCCATCTGGGAACTGGTGCTTCACCTCGCCGGCACCTATCGCCTCGTCTTGCGCCGCCTGGGGGGAGGTGGAGCTCAGTTGTCGCCCGAAGACGACTGGCCTGCAGTGCCGGCGGCCACTCGAGAGAACTGGCGCGATAGTGTCGAGACGCTGCGCCGGTTGAACCAGGACTTGCGGCGCGCAGTGCGGGCGTTTGATCCGGATCGCCTGGACGCAGTACTGGTAGCTGACCCACCCTACACCGCGTACACGCAGTTCGTTGGCATCACGCAGCACGACCTGTATCATGCAGGCCAGATTGCGATGTTGAAGCGGGCGCTCGGTCCACAGGCACGGAACGAATGAGGGCCGCCGCGTACCTGGCGATCCCCGGCGTCCTTGCAGCCTGCGCATCTCTGATATCGGCCCAGACGACGGCTGGGACGATTCCGCTGCAGCCGGCTCAGGAAATTGCCGGCGTCATCGCGGGCGGTACCCGGCCGCAGGTGATCGCCACGGGCCTGAGCGGTGCCGACGATCCGATCTGGATCCCGGACATCGGTCTCCTCTTCTCCGAGCCGAACGCCGACCGCATCGTGCGCCTGTCGGACGCCGGCACGGTGCTTCCCTTTATCACTGGCCTCCATCGTCCGCTCGGCATGACCTTCGATGGCCGGGGCCGCCTGATCTCGCTCCAGTCGGAGGCGGGGTTCACGAGCGTGCGCGTCGTGTGGCCCCCCGGCAAGGAAGCCATCCTGGCCGAGCGGTTCGAAGGACTGCCATTCAGCAGGCCGAACGGCGTCACCGTCGATCGGAAGGGCGGCGTGTATTTCTCCGACCCCGGATTGAATCCCGCGCAGGAGGAGCAGCTTCGCAAGACGCAGGCTCGGCTGCCTCCGGCGGTGTATTACGTCTCACCCGCCGAGGGACCAATCCGTGTGGCCGAGGGCATTGCCCGTCCCAACGGCGTTCATTTGAGCCGGGACGAGAAGACGTTGTACGTGAACGACACCAACGGCATCCAGGCGTTCGCGTTCGACGTGTTGCCCAACGGCAGCCTCGCCAACCGCAGGGTATTCGCTACGTACGCGGGACGCACGCCCCCGCTGGGCGCGACCGAAGGCGTCGCCTCTGGCGCCGACGATCTCGTGATCGACAACGAGGACCGCGTGTACTCCATCACGGCGGCAGGCATCGAGGTGTTGAGCGAGGCGGGCCGGCCTCTCGGCATCATCCCGGCCAAGTGTTCCGCGGATGGCGGACGATGCCAGGCGCTGGCGTTCGGAGGGCCGGACAAGCGAACGCTTTTCGTCGCCGGCGCAGGCACGCTTCTGCGGATTCAGATGGTATCTCAGGGATTCACCGGTCGAGCGAAGTAGAGGGAGAAGCGCATGAGTGTTCACGAGGAGACTGCATCGCGGGCTGTGCCGCCGCACGTCCAGCTGATCCAGATGGGCACGGCCGCGTGGGTCAACGCGGTCGTCTTTGCCGCTGCCAAAATCGGCCTGGCGGATCAGCTGGCCGCCGGACCGAAAAACGCCGCTGAACTGGCGGGACCGATGCGGCTGCACGCCCCGTCGCTGCATCGGCTGATGCGCACCCTGGCCGGCCTGGGCATCCTCACCGAGCGCGACGCCCAGCGCTTCGCGCTGACTCCCATGGGCGAGGCGCTCAAGACCGGCGCGCCCGGCTCGGCGCGGGCCACGTTGATCGCGTTCGGCGGCACGTTCTGGCGCGGCTGGGAGCAGATCGTCTACTCGCTCGAAACGGGCAACACCGGTTTCGACAAGGCGCACGGCATGCCTCTCTTCGAATACCTGAAGCACCATCCCGCCGAAGCATCTGATTTCAGCGAAGCCATGGTCGGCTTTCACGGCGAGGAACCACCGGCGGTCGCACAGGCGTACGACTTCTCCGGATTCGAGACCGTCGTGGACGTCGGGGGCGCCACGGGCAACCTGCTGGCGGCAATCCTGACGAGGCATGCGGGACCGCGCGGCGTGCTGTTCGACATGCCGCACGTGGTGGGCGACGCGCCGGCGTTGCTCAAGGCCCACGGCGTTGACGATCGGGTCACGATCGAGGC
>Ga0105245_10006772_pt1 | contig 10047 bp, 5 predicted proteins | sample KBSM54metaG_FD_81523 | JGI IMG/M metagenome (GOLD analysis project Ga0105245, IMG submission 81523) | Miscanthus rhizosphere microbial communities from Kellogg Biological Station, Michigan, USA - KBS M5-4 metaG | ecosystem: Host-associated > Plants > Roots > Rhizosphere > Soil | place: Michigan... | reverse complement strand
GGGGACGATCATCAGGAATCGACCAACGAGCATCGTGAATGCCATCGTCAGGTTGTACCAGCGGTTCCCGCTAAGGCCGGCAAAAGCGGAACCGTTATTACCTGTTCCGGAAGTAAATGCATAAAGAATTTCAGAGAGGCCATGCGGCCCGTTGTTGTTCAAAGTCGCCAGCCCCTGCGGCAGCAGTGATGAAGCTCCCCCAAGCACCAGAATCATCAGCGGAAATATCAGGACGTAGAGCATGGCCATCTTCACGTCGTAGGCTTCAATTTTCTTGCCCAGATATTCCGGCGTGCGGCCCACCATCAAGCCGGCGATGAAAACTGAGAGCACCACGAATATCAGAATTCCGTAAAGACCTGCGCCAACGCCACCAAACACGACTTCGCCCAGCATGATGTTCACCAGCGGCACTAGACCGCCCAGCGGTGTAAAAGAATCATGCATGCTGTTCACCGCGCCACAGCTTGCGTCCGTGGTGACCGTGGCAAACAGCGCTGAATTTACAATCCCGAACCTCACCTCTTTGCCTTCCATGTTGCCGCCGGGTTGGGTGAGTGAATTGCGTTGGTCAACTCCCGCAAGCAGGGGATTTCCTCGCGACTCCGCCCAGTAGGCAGTTGTTACTCCGGCGAAAAACAAGACAGCCATCGCAGCGAACACAGCCCATCCGTGCCGCTGCGATCCCGTCATTCGTCCCAGCGTGTACGTGAGACCGGTAGGAATGATGAAGATGGAAAGCATCTCCAGAAAATTGCTGAAGGGCGTGGGATTCTCAAATGGATGCGCGCTGTTGGCGTTCATGAACCCGCCGCCGTTTGTCCCCAACATCTTGATAGCTTCCTGTGACGCAACGGGGCCTTGGGCGATGGTTTGGTCCGTAACGGTATCCATGACTGGTTTTCCATCCGACCCTAAAACCGGCTTGCCATCCTGCCCGACTTTTTGCATTTGCTGCGGTTCGACCAGTTTTACCGTGTCATACGGCTTAAAATTCTGAATCACTCCCTGGGACACCAGCACCAACGAATAGACCAAGCACATTGGAAGGAGGATCCAAAGCGTGGAGCGTGTCATGTCCACCCAGAAGTTGCCGATTGTGTCTTTTTCGCGCCGTGCAATGCCGCGTATCAAGGCCACAGCCAGCGCCATCCCGACGGCCGCAGAAGCAAAGTTATGGAAAGCCAGACCGGCCATCTGAGTGAGATAGCTCATGGTTTGCTCACCGGTGTAAAACTGCCAGTTAGTGTTTGTGGTGAAAGATGCCGCAGTATTGAATGCCAGATCTGGCGGGACGGCCGCGAACTTTTGCGGATTTAGCGGCAGCCACTGTTGCGCCCTTTCGAGCAGATACAAGACCACCATCGATACGCCGCTGAACAGCAGCATCGCAATCGAATACTCTGTCCAGCGCATTTCGCGCTGTTCATCCACGCGTGTCAGTTTGTAGAGCAGCCGTTCGAATGGACGCATGATTGGATCAAGCCAGGTGCGCTCGCGGGAAAAGACACGGGCCATAAATACTCCCATGGGCTTTGTCACCAACAAGACAGCGGCAAAAAACACAAAGATTTGCAGCCAGCCGTTGCGCGTCATATCAAAATTTCTCCGGTCGCAACAGCGCGTAGATTAGGTAAACCATGAGCATGAGGCTGATAAACAGGATTGCGGCGTTTTCCAGAGTCATAAGCGCTTCACTTCAGCTTTTCACACGCGCGGGTGTAAGCGATTGCAACGGCGAAAAACGAAATCGTAAAAACTATCATCAACAGATCCATAGCAAAGCCCTCAACAAATTCCCTTTTGCTATTTTCGTTATCAGAACTTCACCATCACCGCAAATCTCATGGACGCTTCATTGTTCCTGAGATCGGGGCAGAAGCCTGTTTCCGCCACGCACCTAAAGCCCGGCGTAGGGGACAGTAATGGGCCTGTCACGAACAACGTACCTGGCACAACAGAGCCTGCATTAGGATTCGGGACCACGCTCGGAAAACCATTCGTGCCCGGAGTTATTCCACCGCGTCCTGACCAGTACGGCACATTCGCATGTCGATAGCCATACTCAGTGCGGAACGTGATGTATTCCCTGGGCATCCAGTCAAAAGTGAGTGAGGTGTCCCACGCCTTGAACGGATCGCCGGGGTTCTGTGTGAAGTACGGAGTGCCACTGATTGCATCGGCACCGTTGATGGGCGGCAGCAGAACGAGGTAGCGCCCGGGATTGTCCATCGCGCCGCCTCCCACTGTTACCGCATAAATATCTTTCTTGAACCAGAAGCGGTTGTAAGCCATCCATCCGGCAAAGGTCTGCTTGTGGCTGGTGGCGGTATCGTGATGGCAATTCACGTTGTTGAGGATTGTCTGTCCCTGAGCGCCAATGCTTGTTCCTTTGCCGCCGTATTCACATCCCAGATCTCCCGTAAGCGAGAAGGCCATCTTGTCCAGAAATTGCTCAGGTCGGTCGTAATATTTCACTTCCACACTGTTGTCCGTGTGAATGCGCGAGCGGCCAAATTGGCCGTTGCCGTTGCCCAGCGTGTCTTCACCCATGCCGTAATTGTTGGAGACAATGGAGAGCCAGCCCGTGGGACGCCACAAAACCTGCCCGCCCAATCCCGGCTTTCCGCCAAGCCTTCCGTAGGATTGCCACCCATTGATGATCCACGGTTCGATCTTTAACTTGGCTGTGGGAAACCATTGGATCCTGACGCCGTTGAAGAACCAGGGTGTATTCGATGAAACATATGAGGGTTGGTAAGCCCAGTTATCAAAGTTGTAATAGCTGAAAAGGCCGATGTAGGAAACGAAAATTCCTGCGTCGAAATTGAGGCCATGATTTACGTTGAAGTGATAACCGGCGTTGGCCTCAGAAAAATACTTGTATGCGCCGCGGAGGTCCCATTGACCACGGCCCGCGCTGGCATCGTTGCGTGGCGTGGTGACACCGAACATTCCTCCCATCGTCAGAATTCTTGCGTGGACATCCTGCCAATGGAAATCGCCGCCAAAGCTGATCTGCTCGATCTGGACTTCGTTGGACCGAAAAGTCTCTGTCGACCCGCCAAGACTGTCATCCTGGGGATGGTTGAAGCTGCTGATGTAATTCGCGTCAAAGCGAATCTCAGGCGTGAAGAACTTTGAATCCCAAACCGGATGTTTGGTGCGCGCATTGCCGTTAAGCCAAGTCCAGTCGGCATAAGCGAACGGCTCGGCGGGCTCGGCCTTTGGGGCGGGCTCGGCTTGTTCCCTAGTAGCGATATCTAATGATGGACTTGCTGTCGGTTCACCCGGATTTCCCGCGGAACTCGATTCCCCTGCATCCGCTGTTTCTACGGATGCACCTTTCTGCGCCTTGATCTGTGCTTCAAGCTCAGAAATGCGAGCGCGCATTTTCTCCAGTTCCTTCAACAACTCCGCGGTCGAATTGTTCGAAGTCGCTGCGAATTCTGCGCTTGCGGGGGAAGCAGCTGAAGAATCAGACTTCATTCGTTGAGTTTGTGTCTCAGTTTGAGCACTTACCGGAATGCAACCAATTCCAGCCATCAGCGCCGCGCTGGTGGTTAGCGTACATATCACTCTGGGTGAGAACCAGGCTTGTCGATGATTCAGGCTATCGACGCCCTTTTGGAATTGTGTTCGCTTCAACCTTTGAGCGCAATCACCAAAAATCACAGCCAGAAAACGCATCGACGCGGAAATAGCAAAGAACGCCACAGATCAGCCTCCTGTGCGTTGGAGCAACTTCAACAGTTGACTCCATCGCACATAAGGAGAGGCTAAGGAATTCGTAAATGTTTTATAAGGATTCGGGGCCCGCAGGTTCAAATCGGTAGCCTACCCACGGATCGGTCAGGATGTAACGCGGCGGGTCGCCTGGCTCAATCTTCTTGCGCAGCTGGTTGATAAAGACACGGAGGTATTCGGGCTGCTGGACGCTCTCGCCACCCCAGACGGCATTCAGAAGAACGCGATGGGTAAGTACCTTGTTAGGGTGTCGGGCCATGAACATCAACAGCTCAAATTCCTTGGGAGTGAGATGGACTTCTTTGCCGCGCACCCGCACCAGGCGCGATTCAGGGTTGATGTAAAAATCGCCGTCTTCCACCACAGCAGCGGGCGAGTCTTGCGTCGCTGCGACACGCCGGAGGTTTGCGCGCACACGGGCCAGCAGTTCATTCACACTAAATGGCTTTGTAACATAATCGTCGGCCCCCGCATCAAGGGCTTCGATCTTGGTTTTCTCCTCGCCTCGGACGGAGAGCACGATGATCGGCGCCTGCGATCGTTCACGCACGAGCCGGCACAATTCAATGCCGGTCATCCCGGGCATGGAAAGATCAGTCACTATCAGATCAGGAATCCAATCGCAGGCAAGATTCAGCGCACTTCCGCCGTCACTGGCAGTCTTGACCTCATAGCCCTGGGAATTCAGCGCCGTTTTTAGGACGCGCGTGATCTGTGTCTCATCGTCCACCACTAGGATTCGGCTTCGTTCACCCATTTCAGTTTTCTTCCTGGGTCACGATGTGCACGTCTGCCGAGGGCGCATTGGCAAGAAAGCGGTTCATGGCAGCCAGGTACAGATACTTGCGCAATCCATGGACCGCCGAGCGCCCAAAGATTACCTGGGTGATTTTGTGCTCGCGGACAAAATCCGCAACGGTGGTGGAGACGACGCTTCCCTTCAGTTGAATGGATTTGGCGCCAAGGTTCTCGGCAAAAGTTATGTTCGCCTGCAAGGAACGTGCGCGATCGCCAGTGCGGCCCTTACCTGTCTCCACATGGACCACGTAGAACTCAGCGTCAAGACCGTGCGCCATGCGTGCGCCACGCGCAATGAGCTGCTGTGACGCCGGATTTGAGCTGATGCAGACGGCAACACGCTCACTCACGCCCCAGTTCTGGTCAATCCGCTTACGCTGAAGATAGGATTCCAGGCTGCGGTCTACCGAGTGCGTCACGTGGCGCAAAGCCAGTTCGCGTAATGCCAGCAAATTGCCGGCACGAAAGAAATTGGTTAACGCCTTCTCCGCGCGATCGACAGGATAAATGTCCCCCCGGCGCATGCGCGTCTGCAACGCTTCCGGCGTCAAGTCCGCAAGCACCACTTCATTGGCGCGCTCCAGCACCCAGTCCGGCACTGTCTCCCGGATCTTGATTCCCGTAATGCTTTGCACCGTGGGAGAGATGCTTTCCAGATGCTGAATATTCATGGTGGAAAGAACGTCTATCTTCGATTCCAGTATTTCCAGCACATCTTCGTAGCGCTTTTTGTGCTTGCTGCCCTCCACATTTGTGTGCGCCAGCTCGTCCACCAATACCACGCCGGGTTTGCGCGCGATGATAGCGTCGACATCCATCTCCTCAAACTGTGTGCCTTTGTATTCAAGATGGCGGCGCGGCAGTACGGGAAGCTGGGTAATAAGTTCCGCCACTCCCTTTCTTCCGTGGGTTTCAACCAGGCCGATCACAACGTCTTCATCGCGCTTGCTTCTGCGAATCGCCTCGCTCAGCATGCTGTAGGTCTTCCCCACTCCTGGCGCATAGCCAAGAAAGACCTTGAAGATCCCGGTCTTTTTTTCCGGGGCCGTCTGCTCCAGCCATTGTTCGGGCGTCTTGGGCACAATACTCCTTGCCACACCGAAGATTCGCATGAGCTACAATCAGCGCGTGAGGCCGTCAACACAAGCAATAGTTCGGTCGCTGGCCTGCGCGGCGCTGGTGGCTTTGACCGTTCTTGTATACGTGAAATTGCTGCACGTCAATCCTACAACCGTTGCGTTGACATTTCTCCTAGCCATTCTTGCCGTAGCGGCTTCCTGGGGACTGCGCTATGCCATCCCCATGTCCATTGCGGCGGCGCTCTGCTTCAATTTCTTCTTCCTGCCGCCGGTAGGCACTCTTACCATTGCCGACACGCAAAACTGGGTGGCACTTTTTGCATTCCTGTTCACTTCAATCGTCGCCAGCAACTTATCTGAGCGTGCGCGACGGCAGACATGGGAAGCCCACCAGCGCAGGCAGGAAGTGGAAAGACTCTATACTTTCAGCCAGCAGTTACTGGTCGCTGAAAACGTAGTCGCATTGTTACAAACTGTTCCCCGCTTTCTTGCGGAGACCTTTGGGGCACTGGAAGCTGCGATTTATCTATCCAATACAGACCGAGTTTACCGCTCCAATCCCGATCGCCAGAGTGTTGAGGCGGAACGATTGAAAGAAGCGGCAGCGCGTGGAGACTTATTCTTTGATCACGCGCGTATGCTCGCGGTGGCCCCGTTACGCATGGGAGTCAGAACTGTAGGCGCTTTCGGCCTCTTCGGTGAAATCCCATCTCGCGCAACGATGGAAGCCGTAGGCAGCTTGATAGCAACCGCCGTGGAACGAGCTAACGCAGTGGAACGCCTCACGCACACAGAGGCCGCCAGGGAAAGTGAACGCCTGCGCTCCGCGCTGCTTGATTCTGTAACACATGAGTTTCGCACTCCTCTTACGTCCATCAAAGCGTCAGTTACTACGTTGCGCTCCGGAACGAAACTGAACATCGACCAACAGGAAGACCTGCTGGCAGTGATTGAAGAAGAGAGTGACCGCCTCAATCGCGTGATCGGTGAAGCTGTAGAGATGGCCCAGCTCGATGCAAAGGAAGTACGGCTTGATCTGGTACCGCACCAGATGCGTGAAGTTGTTGATGCTGCGCTGGAAGATTCAAAGCATTCGTTGGCAGATCATCCCGTGGAGGTCCGGTTGCCGGAGCGTCTTCCTCCAGCGGTAATGGATGCGGTCTGGATCAAGAAGGTGCTTCGGCATCTTCTGGAGAATGCCGCCAAGTACTCGACATCAGGCTCGCCTATCTTTGTTAGCAGCGAGGTGAAGAACGACCGCCTTATCACCAGCGTGGCTGACCGTGGCGCCGGCATCGATGACCTTGAGCGTTCCATGATCTTTGACAAGTTTTATCGCGGACAAAGCCAGAGATATCGCGTTCAAGGTACAGGAATGGGCCTTGCGATTGTCAAAGCCATTGTCGAGGCCCATAGCGGCCGGATCGAAGTCACCAGCCAGCTGGGACACGGATCAGTGTTCTCATTCGGGCTGCCGCTGGCTTCCCCGCAAAGCCAGAGAGGACATATCTGAGGAGCTTTGCTAAAATAGTTGAGTTGCCTCAGCAACCTGCGCGCCCTTAGCTCAGCTGGATAGAGCGTCTGACTACGAATCAGAAGGCCGGGAGTTCGAATCTCTCAGGGCGCGCCATCTTTTCAATCAGATACCGAGTTTTTGGTTGCGGCACAAATCGTAGTGTGCCGTAAAATTATTGAACCCTCATCGTTTGCGTTGCATTCAGTGCGTCTCGCACTATGTCCAGTTCAGGATGTTGATACCGCATTGCCGTTCAAACATCTTTGTGGCGCCTTTGCCATGCCCGGTCGTTGCCTCGTATCACCGCTCCCGCAACCGTCGCCTTCTTGCCGTTCTCCATTGCTCTTAACTCAGCAGCAGATTTGATTTCTGCTGGCGCATTCTTCCCGCCTGTAATGCATCGGGTGCGGCCCCATGGTCATTCCGGTTCCGTGATAATCGGAAACTAGTCGTTCTTCAACGTCCATTCGCTCCAGTGGCGATAGCGCGCTTTTACAACCAATGTAATAATGGAGCCTTTTGAGTCGGTTTTCTGGAGGCAAGAGATGAAGAGATGGACCCTTTTTGTTCTGGTATTCGGTTCTTTGGTCGGCCTGGCTGCCGGCAAAACACAGGAGAAGATAAAGAAAGCGAACCCCTGGGTTGGAGTATGGAAGTTGGATATCAGCAAGTCGAAGCTCCATGAATCTCCAAAGCAGGAGACGATGCAGATTGACTCAGCCGACAAGAGCTCGATTAAGTATTCGATTCGAGGCATCTCAGACGAAGGCAAGGAATACACTGAAAAGTATGATGGCAAACCCGACGGCAATGCTTATCCTGTTCTTGTGGACGGGAAAGAACTGGGGAAAATCGCCTTCGCCTGGCAGTCGGAGCATGTATGTACCGCGCAGGGTCAGGGGCCCGGCGGATCAACCCTGGCAGAGACAGTAACGCTTTCCAATGACGGTAAGACCATCACCATCAAAAGCCGTGAGGGTAAGGAAGAAGAGGAAACCGCGGTTTACGTGAAATAATTCTTTGCGTCTGCCGCACATCGCGAAAAAGATAAAAGCATGGGTTTGGCCTCGTGGAAAGATACGGCTGTTAGAGACGTTCGTTATGCCTTCCGGCAATTCGTACGCAGTCCACTTCTAACGTCGGTAGCAGTCATTTCCATTGCTGCAGGAATCGGGGCCAACAGCGCCATCTTCAGCATCATGAACCAGGTGATGCTCCGCTCATTGCCGGTGCGCGATCCAAAACAGCTCATCATTGTCACCGATCCCAATTCCGGAGGCGTTGCCGTTGGCATGCTTCCGGGAGTCCGCAAACTTTTGAGCTATGCCGAATTTGTGGATCTTCGAGATCACGCTGCAACACTCAGCGGCGTGTGCGCGGCAGAATCTGAACCCAACCGCCGTCAGGTGCGTATCGGCGGCGATACCCCGGAAACAGCTAAGGCGCGCCTGGTTTCAGAAAATTATTTTTCCGTGCTCGGTGTAGATGCCGCCATTGGCCGCGTTTTCTCTCCACAGGATGCGCAAGCGCCGGGCCAGGATCCATTCGTGGTCCTGAACTATGACTACTGGCAACACAGGTTCAACGGGAATGCCTCGGTGATTGGCACTTCAATTCACATGTATGGCACTACCTTAAACGTGATTGGCGTGGCCCCGCGCGGCTTTCAAGGCACCAGCACCAGTGATCGTCCTGACTTCTGGGTGCCGATGATGATGCAGCCGCTGATCATGCCAGGCAGAGATTGGCTGCATGAAGATCTAAGTCAATCGCTCGAAAAGGTCATGTGGCTGCACGTTTTTGGCAGATTAAAGGACGGAGCGACACTTGCCAAAGCACAAACTGAAATGGATGTGCTCTTCCGCAACATTCTTGAAGCTGGTTATCCGGCAACCCTGGCTCCTGCAACTCGCAAACAAGCACTCAACCAAAGGCTGGTATTGCGCGCTGCCGGCACGGGTACATTCGTCGGACGCAATGAGTTGCAGCAGGAACTCCTGATTCTGTTGGCAGTCTCGACGCTAGTGTTGTTGATTGCCTGCGCCAATGTCAGCAATCTGCTGCTGGCGCGGGCGGCAGCAAGAAACAGAGAAGTCTGCATTCGTCTCTCCATTGGCGCTTCGCGTCGGCGTCTGATAGAGCAGTTCTTGACTGAGAGCCTGATGCTCGCGCTGCTGGGCGGAATAGCCGGCTTGGGCTTGGCATGGGGAGGCGCGCGTCTCCTCTTGGTTCTGCTATCCGATCCGCAAAATCCGCTGCAACTCTCACCCGGCATTGATCTGCACGTGCTCGGTTTCACCGTAGCGGTCACATTGCTCACCGGCATCCTTTTCGGATTGGCCCCTGCCCTTCGCGGTACCCGGGTTGACCTCAATTTGGGACTGCGGGATACAGGGCGCGGGCTGACTGCTTCAGGTGGGCGATTGAACATGGCAAAAGGTCTCGTTGTCGCGCAGGTAGCTATCTCCTTAATGCTTTTGGTTAGCGCGGGCCTTTTTCTGCAAACGCTCTGGAAATTGCAGGCAGTGGATTTGGGATATGCAAAAGAACGGTTGCTGATGCTGACTGTGGACGGCGTAACGGCCGGGTACAAGGACGCGCGGCTGGGAAATCTTTGGCACGAACTCTCTGACCGGATTCACCAGCTACCCGGCGTGCGTGGAGTCACTTACTCCATGAACGGACTGATGGGTGGATCCGAGTCAGCCGATGAAATTGACGTAGAGGGATTCACACCACAACGTGAGAACGAAAAGTTTTCCCGTTTTGATATGATCGCTCCCGGATATTTTTCCACTGTTGGCATTCCCATCGTGATAGGGCGCGAATTCGGCGCGCAAGTCACCGCGTTTGCGCCCCATGTGTGCGTGATCAATGAATCGTTTGCCAAGCTTTTCTTTGCCGGGC
>Ga0105245_10006770_pt1 | contig 10049 bp, 6 predicted proteins | sample KBSM54metaG_FD_81523 | JGI IMG/M metagenome (GOLD analysis project Ga0105245, IMG submission 81523) | Miscanthus rhizosphere microbial communities from Kellogg Biological Station, Michigan, USA - KBS M5-4 metaG | ecosystem: Host-associated > Plants > Roots > Rhizosphere > Soil | place: Michigan... | reverse complement strand
TTGTCGGCCAGCGCCATCGCCGCAATGCCAGGGGACCAGCTCCACGGCACGGTGCAATGACTGTGCTGTCCGCAGCTGCCCAGCGGAGGTCGTCGCCACTTACTGCGCCGACTCGTGCTTCGATCTCCAATCCGGATGCCTGCCCATCGGTGGACAAGCCCTCTACGATTCGCTGGTGGCATGCCTGAAAACACGCTGCAAAACCGAGTGCACCCCGTAACCCGTGAGACGACAACGGTGTTCAGTCTCGCCCTACTTCGATCACACCTGCGTTCTGAACGAGAGCGGCGCGCGCGGCTACGGCGTGACAGTGGGCTTGATCGAAATCAGCGCGTGTGCCCAGGCGTTGCAGCTGGCGAGGTTCCACGTGACGGTGCGGCCGCCCGTGCCCGTGGCAGCCAGGTAGCCGCCGATCGTGCCGAGGCTACTCACGCCGAGTTGAATGGTAACGGTTTGGCCGGAGGCCGCAGGGCTCGCGTCAGCCACGGAGCCATAGTCGCCCACGATGCTGTACAGGTATTCGCCAGGGTAAGTGACACTGACCACGTCACTCGGCTTGGTGGTCGAGCACGATTGTATGGTTCCTGACCCGGCTACTCCGTCAATCGAGCCCGAAGCTTGCTCGACATTCATGAACTCGACCACGTTGGCGGTCATGATGAAGGTATTGGAAGGGTCAGCTGCCCCGATGTACACGGGATAGGTTCCGGCCGTGGTGGGCAACGCAGCATCGGCCAAGTAGTAGACGCCAGCGAATGCCTGGTTGCCTGATTGCACCAAGCGCGCGGCCAGCATGTCCACGCCCGCGTACTGCACGCTCGCCGGCTGCCCCTTGTTACTGTTGCCGAAGCCCGTGACGCCCACGACCACCAAGCGATAGCTGCCCGCGGGATTGGCGAGCGTGTGCTGCATCGTCAGCGACTGCCCGTTGGCTGTGGTGTTGCCCTGGGTGTCTGAGTTGACGACGACGATATTGAGCCGCGACGCACACGCGCGACTCACGCAGAAGGGGGCGCCCGCGCTGCAAGCCGTCGTGCAGTTGCCGCAATGCGAGGCCGTGTCGATACTGGTCATGCAACCCGCAGCCGAGTTCGAGCAGGCGGCCCAGCCGTTGTCACACACCGGGTTGCAGCTGCCGCTGTTACAGGCAGAGCTAGAAGCGTTCGCGGTCTTGCAATGAACGCTGCAGGCGCCGCAGTTCGATGGATCGCCTGCCGTGCTGGTCTCGCAGCCATTGTTGGGGTTCGAATCGCAGTCCGCGTGGTTGGTCGTGCACTTCGGCGTGCACGAGCTGCCGACGCAGCTATTGCTGGTGGTTTGGTTGTCTTGGCAGGCCGCGCCGCAGCTGCCGCAGTTGGCCTTGCTCGAGCGCGTGTCGACTTCGCAGCCATTGTCCGGGTTCGAGTCGCAGCTCTTGAAGTAGCTCTGGCTGCAAGTGGGGTTGCAGTCGCCCGAGATGCACAGGTTACTGGCGTTATTTTGCTGGCAGACCGTGCCGCAGCTGCCGCAATTGCTGCCGTCCGACGCGAAGACCGCCTCACAACCCGAGTTCACGTTGCCGTCGCAGTCGCCGTATGCGGTGCCGCAACTGGGAACGCACGCCCCTCCACCGCAAGTGTTCGACCCGTGCGGCGCCTGGCAGACCGTACCGCACATGCCACAGTTCTTGCTGCTCGTCAGCAGGTTGGCCTCGCAGCCGTCGAGATCGGGCAGCAGGTTGCAGTCGGCATAGCTCGGGTTGCATTTGTCGAGCTGGCAGCCTCCGAGGCTACACTTGCCGGTCGCGTTGAGCGCCTTGTACACGGCGTTGCAATCGAGCCCGTTCGATCCGCAGCCGCCGCAATTGTTGGTGTTGGTGTTGGTGTTGGTTTCGCAATCCGTGCCGTTGCCGTCGCAGTCAGCCCAGGGCACGGTGCAAGTCTTGATCTTGCACGCTTTGGCGTCGCACTTGGCGCTGGCGTTGGCGATGGAACAAGCCTTGTTGCAAGCTCCGCAATTGTTGGCATCGGTTGCAATGTTTGTTTCGCAACCGTCGGTGTAGCCACCGCTACAATCCGCGTGAGTGGCGTCACAACTGCCGATTTTACAGATCGAAGCCGCACACACCGCCGTGCCGTTGGCGGCCACGCACGCGGAGCCGCATTTCTTGCAGTTATCGACGTCACGGGTCAGGTCGACCTCGCAGCCATCGGACGGATCAGCGTTGCAATCACCGAAGCCGGCAGGGCAGCTGCTGACGCCGCACTTGCCCTGGTTGCACCACGGGGTCCCGTTGCCCGCCGCGCAGACCTTGCCGCATGTGCCGCAGTTATCTGCGTCTGCGTCGATGTGCTTTTCGCAACCGTTGGCTCGGTCATCATCGCAGTCGGCGTAGCCCGCATTGCACGTGATTTGGCAGCCCGAAGCCACGCAGGAGGGCGTGCCGTTGATATCCACGCAGGCGGTCCCGCACGCGCCGCAATTCAGCGCGTCCGTGCTGGTGTTCACTTCGCAGCCGTTCGTTGTGTCCCCGTCACAATCGACGAAGGGGGCTACGCACTCGGCGACCTCACAGGACCCACCAGTACATCGAGAGCTGGCGTGCGGTAGACGACAGCTGTTGTCGCACGCGCCGCAGTGTTGCGCGTCGGTCTTCAGGTTGGCTTCACAGCCGTTGCTAGCATCGCCGTCGCAGTTACCCTTTCCGTCCAGACACGTGAGCGAACACGTCCCGCCCTGGCAATTGCCACCGGCGCAGTCGCCGGATACCTTGCATTTCTGGCCAGGGACGCACGCGTCGCAGCCACCGCCGCAATCCACGTCCGTCTCTTTGGCGTTCTGGATTTGGTCCGAGCAGGTGGCTGTGGCGCACGCTCCGCTCAGGCAAACGCTGGTATCGCAGTCGCGGGCCTGATTGCAACGCAGATCCGGTGCGCAAGGTGCGCACGCGGGGCCGCCGCAATCCACGTCCGTCTCGGCGCCCGACTGCACGCCGTCAGTGCAGGTTGCGTCTTGGCAAATGCTGGCCGTGCATTGGGTACTCGAGCAGTCGGTGTTCACCGAGCACGCGCTGCCGTTGGGACAGGCGGGGCACGTCGCGCCGCAATCGATGCCCGTTTCCCCTTCGTCCAACACCTGATTGGTGCAGTGCGACGCGATAGCGCCCGCATCTTGGTCGCTCACGATGTCGAAGTTCGGGACCGAGCACGACGCCGCACCCAGGCCGACCAAGAACAAGGCGCGAAACCAACCGCACTTTCGCGGCGATACTCCAACCGTCGATCCTAATTGCATACTCATCCAAAATTCGGCGACAGCCGCGATGATCTGTCGCGGCGCGCGGCGAACCACTCGAAGTATGTCTGGACTAGTGGCGATGACGAAAGAACTTCTCTCAGAAAGGCGACTCAGTAAGCGATCTTTCCAAACCTCATTTAAGTCTGTTTGCAGATCCCCACACTCGCGAGCACGCTCGTCGCTTTGCCGCAGTTCGCCGCGTTCGAGCCCAATGAAAGCACCTTTCCCATCCAGACTCATTTTTGTCCCTGCTCTGTGGCTGGCTTTGCGTGCTCGAAACTGAGCGCGTGCCCGAACTCGTGAACAGCAATCGCGCGGATGGCGTACTCGGGATCGTTGGCCAAACCCGGGGGACCAATTCTTGAACGTGAAGTTCAAAATCATACCAGTCGTGTCGCCATCCAAGTGATCACCGAGGCTGCTGGTATGGGGACGTTCGTCACTCACTCTGATGTGAACGCCTCCATCGGCGACCGCACACTTCCCTCTATCGTCGAACGTGACTTGCGAGTAAGCCGCCCACGCCCCGCGAAGCGCGTCAGAAACCCACTGGGGTTCAATCATGTCTGGAGGACTGTCTTCCCAGCACACGGGAATGTGCGGACTATCCAATCCTCGCTAGCGCTCGGAGCCGCCCCCGAAGAGCAACCCACGACGCAGAGAACCGAAAACAGCCCCATATTCCGAATACGCATCACAATCCCATCCCCCGTGCGCTGTGCACGGGCAGAAAAACCATCCAGCATTCACCGGAGGCGCGTCGCCCGGCACGCCGCGCTCCGGTGCAGTCGTCTTGCTCATTTCGAAATTGGCCGAACCCTCGCGGGTGGCGGCCATGTCAAACTCGCCACTTCCTCCTGAGCAACGTCTCGGTGAGGGCAACAGGGTGCTTGTCGTCAGTGAGGGCTCATTCGCCGGCGCGCACTCGTCCTTCTACGATCTGTTCCGCGTCGACCAGGGCAAGATCGCCGAACATTAAAAAAGCGCCTCGGCATGAAGGGAAGCGAGCTGACCGCTGAATACGGGCGAACCGATTCCAACTGAACTCGCGAAATTCGCGGAGCCCCTATGCCTCTTTCCTTGCGCGCCGCGGGCGTCATTGTCGCGGTGTTGCTAGCGTGCACCCGTTCCGCGCGCGCCCAAGAGACTCCTGCGGTCAGTCCGCCAGTCGTGCAGAGCAGCACGGACGTGCCCTACCCGGCCGATGGGCAGGGCGACGCCGTCGTGCTGCTCGAATTGCTCGTCGACAAGGACGGCTCGGTCGCCCGCTCGCTCGTGATCGAGGGAGCAGAGCCCTTCTCCGAGCAAGCGCGTCGCGCCGCGCTCGGTTGGCGCTTCGTTCCCGCCCATCGCGGCGACTCTTCAGTCCGCGCTCGGATCCGCGCGCGGGTCGCGTTCCATCAGCAGGAACCGGCGGAGCCCACTCGCTCAGCGACGCCAGCGACGCCAGCAGACACGAGCGCGGCGCCTCTGGCGCAGCCACCGCGTCCCGCGCCCGAACCTCCCTTGGAGGTGATGGTGCTCGGCACCCGGCACGAAGTCGGTGAGACCACACTTTCGGCTAGCGACGTGCGCGAGATGCCCGGCGCTTTTGGCGATCCGTTCCGCGTCATCGAAGCGCTGCCGGGTGTGACTCCAGTCGTCAGCGGTCTGCCTTTTTTTTACATCCGCGGAGCTCCGCCGAACGACAATGCCTACTACCTTGACGGCATTCGCGTGCCGCTGCTCTTTCACGTGGGCATTGGCGAGGGCGTCATTCATCCGGCGCTGGTCGATCATGTCGACTTTTATCCGGGGGCGGCGCCAGCGGCGTATGGCGGCTCTGCGGGTGCGGTGATCGCCGGTCAGACGCGCGAGCCCGCAACGACGCGGCACGGGGAAGTGAACGTGCGCCTGATCGATGCGGGAGCGCTACTCGAGTCACCGCTCGCTGACGGTCGCGGCAGCGCGCTCGTCGCCGGGCGCTATGGGTACCCTGGGCCCATTCTCAGCGCCATCACACCCACCGTGAAGCTCGGCTACTGGGACTACCAGGGGCGCGTGACGTGGCGGATCGGCGCTAAAGAGACGCTCGGCGTGTTTGCGTTCGGCAGCCACGACTACCTCGGTACGGCTGCAACCCGCAACGGCCAAACGGGTCCAATCGTCGAGCAACTCGGCTCCGACTTTCATCGGGTCGACCTGCGCTACGACCGCGCGCTGGCTGACGGGCAGCTCAGGATTGCAGCGACGCTCGGTCATGACTCACAAGGAGGAGCAGGGGAAGGCGATGGGGCGGCCGTCACGACCGTCACGAACCTGTCGGCCGCGCTGCGCCTGGAGGTTGATCAGAGACTGTCACCGACGGTGCGTGTCCGAGGCGGTGCTGACGCACGGGTCGATCACTACGGCTTTGCGCAGGGCCAGGCTCCGACTGATCAGCAAGGATTTGTGCAGGCGCAGGTCCCCTCCAGCGCTGACCCCCCACCCACGAACGTCACCGGCGGCGGGCACGCAGACGTGGTCTGGCGCGCAGCTCCGCGCGTCGAGATCGTGCCGGGCGCGCGGGTCGATGTCTTCGCTGCAGCGCGCAACAGCGGGCCTTCTGGCACGCGTGCGACCACGATCGTGCCGGCCTTCGATCCGCGGCTGTCCGTGCGCGTGACCCTCACGCCTGCCATTGCGTGGCTCGCGAGTTTCGGGCTTGCGCACCAATACCCAGTGCTGCGCGTCGGAGGAGTCCCGGCCATGCTGCTCTCAGTGCCCGGGTTCCCGGTCGGTAATTCGCAGTTGCAGACCGTCGCGCAGGCCAGTGAAGGGGTGGAGGTCGCCCTGCCTGCGGACTTCACACTCACGACGACGGGGTTCTTGTCGGGCTGGTCGGGCCTGATGGATCTGACCGCTAGTTGCATTCAAGTCATGCCGCCCGTCACTCCTCCTCAGGGCATGAACTCCGCGCCGCCACTCGTTCCCTACACCTGTCCCAACAACCAACCGGTGCACGGTCGCGCGTACGGTGTCGAGGTGCTCTTGCGTCGGGCGCTCTCGAAGCGCCTGAGTGGCTGGCTGTCCTACACGTTGTCACGTTCGACACGCGAGGAACACTTCGTCACGCTCTCCGGAGGCGATACGGTGGCCACCGTCCCGAGCGACTACGATCGCACTCACATGCTGAACGCCGTTCTCGCGTACACTCTCGGCCGGCGCTGGCGCGCCGGGGGCAGGTTCGTGTTTTACACCGGAACCCCGTACTCGAACCTGGCCGGGAACGTGCCGGTACCCCCCTACAACGCGCAGCGCGACCCGCCGTTCTTCCGCCTCGATGTCCGGCTCGAGAAGCGCTGGGCGCTGGGGAAAGACGGCTACGTCGCATTCATCGCCGAAGGGCAGAACGTGACATTGAGCAAGGAAGTGACTCCGTTCGGGCTAAGCTGCCAGGGAGAGGGGGGCCCGCAAGGCGGGACGAATCAGTGCCGTCACTCGGCAATTGGCCCCATCACCATCCCCAGCGTTGGGCTTGAAGCGTCTTTCTGATGCCGCTCATGAAGGTTTTGCCCCTCCGAAGTGAAGGCGTGTGAGAGCTATGTCATGAGCTGGCGCAACGCTGCGATCCTCGCCGCCCTGAGCGGAATCCTGGCTGCGCGCCCGGCGTTGGCCGCCGATCGCTCGTGCCCGTCCCTGGCCGTCGAAATTGACGCCAACGCGCGCGCCCGTTGGCCCGAATTGCTGGAGCGCGTGCGCGACGCACTCGGCGCGCGCGGTGACGTCGATACTTGCGCCCACGTCAGGCTCAGCGTGCTCGACGCGTCGATCACCGTGGCGGTGGTCCTGCCCGACGGAAGATCTGCCGCGCGTACGGTGTCACGACCCGTGGATGTCGTCCCGACGCTTGAGGCACTGCTGCTGGTTCCGGAGCGTCAGGCGCCCGCTTCACTCGAAGCGGCCACGACGCCAACGCCTGAAGCGCCCACTCAGGGCAAGCTGCCACGCGGCCCGCGCGCACTGCCTGCCTTCGAGTCCGTCGGCACTCGCGTTGGCGGCCCGCGTGCGTCCGACCGCGACGTGTCCAGAGCGCCCGCGGGTGTGCCGAGCCGCCTCCGAGTCGAGCTGTCCGTCGCAGCCGGGGCGCGCGTCGGCGACGGGCAAACGAGCGTGGGTGTTGGCGCGCTTTCGTTTCTCGACATTGCCGGCTGGCTCGGCGGGTTCGAGGGTCGCTTCGATCGCTATCGGACGACCCCTGGGCCAGAAGACGGCGCTCCGCGAGATGCGCCCGCGCTCGAGCTCGCCATCTTGGCTGGGCGCCGGCTCCGCTTCGGAACGTTGGCGCTCGACCTGATCGGAGGGCCCGGGCTGGCCCTGCGGGGTGGGACCTCGACTTCAGTCATGGAGGTGAGTGGGATGACTGGGCAGCCGATGATCTTGAAGTCCGGTACCAGCCAGAATTCGCCCCGTTTGCTGCTTGGTGCCCGCCTGAACCTCGGGGCAGGCGCCGTGTTCCACACCTTCGTCGGCGTGGACGGAGATTTCGGTCCGGTGCCCGCGGCCGACCCAATGAGCGACGTGCCGCGACTCCCGGCGTGGACCGTGGGCCTCAGCGCGGGCGCCACCGTGGGGACGCAGTGATCGCGCGCGGCGTGAGGAGCCAGCCGGACGCGTGCGCCGTCCCGTACCCATCCGATCCCGAAATCATGAATCGGCTGGCGAGTGGCGAGCTCGGTGCGCTCGGCGAGCTCTACGATCGCTATCACGAGCCACTGCGGCGCTTCATTGCGCGCGCCACGTCCGACGCCGAGGACGTCGACGACCTAGTGCATGCAGCGTTCCTGGCGGCCGCCAAGAGCGCGAGCCAATACGACGGCCGGGCCTCGTGTCGCCCTTGGCTGATCGGGATCGCGGTCCAATTGCTGCGTCGTCGTCGTCAAGGTTTCGGCCGTTTACTCGCGGTTTTGTCCGCGCTGAGTGGGTCGCGATCTGCGAGCGTCGATCCGCGGCCCCGGCTCGAAGCGCGCGGTGAGGTCGAGCGCGCGCTCGGCCGGATCAGCGAACCTAAGCGAGTCACGTTCCTGATGGCCAAGGTCGAGGGGCTGAGCTGCGAGGAGATCGCGCTCGCTTTGGGTGTCCCGATCGGAACCGTGTGGACGCGACTCCACGCGGCGCGGCGCGAGCTCCGTCAAGCGCTGGAAGAGGGCGCCGAGCCATGACCCCCGCGCCGTGTCCGAGGCTATTCGAGGTTGAAGCGGCCAGTGACGGTCGGCTCACTGGGCTTGCGCTCGGGAATTTTCAGCGACACATGACCGCGTGCCCCGCCTGTCGGCGCGAGGCTCAGGCGCTCGCCGCGTTGGACGAAGCGCTACGCGCGATTCCAACGCGTCAGCTGGACGAGCTGCAGACGCGCCGTGAGAAAACCCGATTGCTCGCGGCGTTCGACCGCGAGCTCGTCAAGCCGAGGCCACGCTGGAGCGCCCCCTGGCGGCTTTGGCCAGCACCGCTCGCCGCTCTGGTAGCGGGCTTGTTCCTCTTCTGGCGGCTGCGAGCCCCGCAGCCGCTCCCTGTGCACGCCGCGAGCGTCGTGGTGCGCGCGGGCAGCGCTGCCCTGTGGTCGGAGCAAAGCGAGGGTCCGCTCGATCAGATCCGCCTCGAGCGCGAATCGCTCTGGCTGCACGTCGATCACTCGTCCCAGAAAGCGGGCCGAGTCGTGGTTCTGCTGCCCGACGGCGAACTGGAAGACAAGGGCACCACCTTCACCGTCAGCGCCGAAGGCGGCCGCACCACGCGGGTCGCGGTCCAAGACGGCAGCGTCGTGCTCCGACTACGTGGCCAGTTGCCCGTAGCGCTCGGTCCCGGAGAAACCTGGAGTCCCGACCCGCCGCCGGTTGCGTCGGCGGGCGCGAGCGCTGCGCTTGCGCCGCTTCCGAGCGTAACGCTCTCGCCACTGACACACATTGCGTCGCGGCCTAGCTCAGCTGAACCCGTCACTTCAGCGCTTGCACCGGACCCCGCGCTCGACTTTCGCGCGGCATTGGCCACGCTCGATGCGGGCGACAATGCTGGCGCGGCAGCCGCGTTCGAGAACTTCCTGCTGAAGCACCCGCGTGATCCGCGCGCCGAAGACGCGGCCTACCTACGCATCATCGCTTTTCGGCGGAGCGGAGCCGAGGGCAGCATGAAGCAAGCGGCGCAGGAGTACCTGCGGCGTTTCCCAGCGGGCTTCCGGCGCGCGGAGGTGCAGGCGTTGGCGCCTTGACGCGAGCCTGTTCGGCTAGGTAAGCGCGACCGAGCACGACGGCGCTTGGCTTCAGGTACCTAATCTAGAGGGCGAATGAACGGGAAATGACAAACAAACGACGTCGCGAGGCAGCGCTCGGTCTCGAGCATTGTGGGCGCCCGGAAGATGAGTAGATTGGCTAGTGGTGGACAGTCATACCCTGCCAATGAGAGGCATTGCGTGGAAGACCGCGCGCGGTAGCCTCGGGTTGTGGAACCCAGCGCCCAACGTGATGGCGATGGCGCTACGTGGCCACGGCGAGGCGGCGTTCGTGGAGCCAACCGTTGCGCTGTTCGATCGCCTGTCGGGCCCGGCCCTTCATCTCTTCGCCGATGTGGCAGGGCTATCGAGCTACGACTCCGCGCTTCGCACCGGGCTGACCGCTCGCTTCGCTCGGGATCGCGCGCGCATCGTCGACTTCCCAATCCTGTTGGGCTCCAAAATCGTCGCCATGGGCGTTGCGGTCGCCAACTTGGCCCTGGGCGGCGTGGTCACCGCTCACACAAGCCGCGAGCGCTTCACGGGGTCC